>Ga0075520_1001851_pt1 | contig 10368 bp, 10 predicted proteins | sample NGEPerB_FD_75100 | JGI IMG/M metagenome (GOLD analysis project Ga0075520, IMG submission 75100) | Arctic peat soil microbial communities from the Barrow Environmental Observatory site, Barrow, Alaska, USA - NGEE PermafrostAB12-B | ecosystem: Environmental > Terrestrial > Soil > Wetlands > Peat ...
GCGCTTCCACTCCCGAACCAGTTGCATCCGTTGTTGCTGGCTGTAACCCATGGCGTCTCTCCGACGCCAATGATGCACCCGTCAAGCGCCGGCCTGCGGGGCGTCCATTGTGAGACGGGTACGGAAGAACAACTCTGCCTCAATGCCAATGGGATTGTCAGTTCCTCACCCGTGCACTGCAATGCGACCCGACGCGATCTAGTGCTGGTCGGCAACGCGCACGACCAACACGTCTCTGAACGTATCGCAACCAGAGACCACTCCCCGAGCTGTTACCCGGACGCCGGATGCCCAGACCACAGTGTCCGACGAACAGGTAAAATGTGTTTTGACATCCACACTTATAGAAAGGAGAGCCACACGAGTCTGAACAAGGTCATCGTCGAGAAGCTTCGGGTGGGTTGAAAATGGTAACCCAGTCAGGTACTCCGAGAAGCCCAGTACTGTCCGCTTGGCCTTTCGAAGCTGGACCGAGGAGGGCAGCTTCAACAGCAGACGAAGTCCCCTCTCTGTCACCATGTTCGTCGGTGTCCCCGGAGGCAGGCTCCTGGCATAGGCCTTAATGCTTGGTTCCAGGTCGCGGAGCTGAAGAAGCTGAGTCACCCTGGCTCGTGTTAAGCAGAACTTCCGGGCTAGGTCAGCTTGATTCCGAACGGCCCCCGAATCGAGCAACCTTCGGAACTCCTCAGCTCGGTTGAGCAGAACCACAATCATTGGTGGTACTAGCGGGGAATCTGCCCGTTCGGGGTATCTAGAAGTAGGCAGTGGCAAGTTGCTAAAGCGGTTCTTGCATGGCAATCCTTCGGGGAGCCAACTTTCTTTACGCGAACTTCGCGAGAGACGTCAGTAGACAGCGTCCCTTCTCAATTACCGGTTCAGCGCGCACACTGTTGCGTATGGGAACCATCGCGACAGTTCTGGTGACAGGTGGGTCAGGCTTTATCGGCAGCCATATCATCTTGCAGCTGCTGACCGCAGGCCATCAGGTGCGCACCACGTTACGGAGTCTGAAGCGCGAGGGCGACGTGCGCGCCTTGCTGAAGAAAGGTGGCGCCGAGCCGGGCGATCGCCTGAGGTTCTTCGTCGCCGATCTCGAAACCGACGGGGGTTGGTCTGAAGCCGTTGCCGGCTGCGATTACGTGCTGCACGTGGCGTCGCCGTTTCCCTCGAACTTACCCAAGCACGAAGACGAGCTCATCGTACCGGCGCGCGAAGGAGCGCTACGCGTGCTGCGCGCCTCGCGCGATGCCGGCGTTAAGCGCTTGGTGCTGACCTCGTCGTTTGCGGCGATCGGCTATGGCCACAAGCCGCAAGCAACGCCGTTCAACGAAACCAGCTGGACGGACCTCAATGGCGAGGGCGTGACCGCCTACGTCAAGTCGAAGACTCTAGCCGAGCGCGCGGCTTGGGATTTCATCGCCAAGGAAGGTGGCAATCTCGAGCTTTCAGTCGTCAATCCGGTGGGCGTATTCGGCCCCGTGCTGGGTCCCGACCTCTCGACCTCAATTTTGCTGGTGCAGCGCCTCATGGACGGCGCCATACCTGGCTGCCCACAGCTCTCATTCGGGGCCGTCGATGTGCGCGACGTCGTCGACTTGCACCTGCGCGCGATGACTGATCCCGCCGCCAAGGGTGAACGCTTTCTTGCTGTCGCTGGCGATTTCATGTCGGTACTCGACATCGCAAAGGTACTCAAGGGCCGCATGGGCGCATCGGCCAAGAGAGTGCCGACCATGCAACTGCCGAATTGGTTGGTGCGCATCGCCGCGTTGCGCGACCCTGCGGTAAAGCAGATCCTGCCCGAGCTGGGCAAGGCGAAGAACGCGACCAACGAAAAGGCAAAGCGCACGCTGGGCTGGGCGCCGCGTTCGAACGAGGAGGCCGTCGTCGCCACCGCCGAAAGCTTGGTGCGGCTAGGGCTTTTGGGGGCAGCTCAACACGCTGGCGCTCCAAAACCGTGAGAGTGTCGAACCAACAATAAGAACGGATGATTTGCATCAATCTCGCGGCTGGATTGTCTTGGGGGCAGAACTCCGCGCTGGCTAACTGGGCGTCGGGGATTATCAGAGGTGATGACAGGGTTTGCACTTCGATGGGTTCATGAACTAAATGTCGCGGATGCCACACACCTACGATTCCGATTCACCTGCACCCCCGGAGGCACTGCAACGACTTATCGACGGGAATAGACGATTTTTTGAGAAAGCCGGTGATCCATTGGCTCGCATGTGGCGACACGATCTGGGCGAGCATGTTCAACGCCCGTTCGCAATCGTACTGGGATGTTCGGATTCCAGAACGCCCGTCGAGATCATATATGACCAGGGTTTCGGTGATCTCTTCGTGATCCGCATCGCGGGTAACATTGTTGCGCCTTCCGTAGTGGGGTCGATTGAATTTGCCGCGTCACAGTTCGGGCCGCGTCTGGTTGTTGTCCTGGGTCACACCGGCTGTGGAGCAATCAGCGCAACTCTGAGGGCGATCCAAACCGGCGACAGCCCAGAATCGAAAAATATCCGGTCGATCACCGATCGGATCACGCCGCACATCGCCGAGTTGGTTGCGCCGGCGCCTGTGGATGCCGACCGCCAACAACTTCATCATGAGGCAATGCGCGCAAATGTGCGCGCATCTGCAGACCATTTGCGACACGGCAGTCGAATGCTCGAGGAATTGGTATTGGCACAACGACTTGTCGTTGTGGGCGCAGAATACGAACTTGAAACGGCGCGTGTACATTTTTTCGATGGCGTCCCCGAATAGAGTGTGCTTACCAAAAACCCATCCGCCGGTAAATTATGCCGCTTTCCTCACGTAGCGATGGTGCAGGCCACCGACTTCAGGCAGCTCAACAACGCGGCCCTTTTCTGGTCCTTGCACAGGTCACGACGGGTGCCGGCGAGTTTGTACTGTTCAAGAGCGATCGGGCTGCCAACAGCAGGCACCAGAGCAGGTTGAGCATGGCCTAAAGAGGTAACCCCACGGCGCAGAAATCTGCAAGGATTCCGCTGCAGTCCAGTTTATGGTAAGGACAGGCTAAATTGGAGCAGCTTTGGGACGTACCGATGGAATGACAGATCGATAGGAATCGGTGGTCGGTCAACGCGCGCCAATGAACTTTCTCATCAGAAGAGCCTCTGAACCATCGTCATAGAAATTGGGGATTGTGCTCACGGGCACGAATCCCATCCGCTTCCAGAATGAAGCGCCTGCTTCGTTAGTCTTTCTGACTTCGAGCTCGATCCTGGCGATCCCCCACTCGTTCAGGCGATTCACTGTATAGCGAAATAGCGCCCCTCCGACATCTCTTCTTCGACAGGCAGGCGCGACGGCGACAGAGAAAATATTTCCTCTGTCGGGGAGACGACGGGTCATCATGTAGCCCGCGATCTGACCGTCAATCTCGGCGACCAGGGAGAGCTCCGAACACTTGAGATACACCTGGCGGAAGTTTTCGATCTGGTAAGCATCAGTTACAAAAGAAGCACTTTCAATCTTGACGAGCTGATCCAGCTCAGAATCGGTCAGCGAAAATGGCCTGATGGTAATTTCCGCCTGCCCCGATATCTCGTTATCGCGACCCGCATGCTCCAAAAGCATGCACAGCAGCTCGTGCTCATGCCACCCAACTGAGCATGCTTGGCGTAACAGTTCCGCATCCAGCGGACTGGGCGCAACGTCAATGTTGACCAGAGTCGGCGTATCCGCCCAGACAAATTCGAAGTGGACCAGTCCCCTGGCTTCGATGAGCTGACACGTTCTTTTGACGAGCGAGCAGACTTCGCTTTCCGGAGGAGGGAAAAGGGGTTCTTGGTTCAAAGCGAATAACGCCACCTTGCAACCCTTAACTTGCTCGACCAGCAGCAGCTTTTCACCGGGGCCAGCCAAGTGAAGAAAGTCGGACAGCGCTTTGCCGTCAGCAACGACGGAGCCAGCGCACCCATGGTCTCGATAGAGCACCAGGGGATACCGCAAATCATGCTGACCGTCGGTTTGCTCGACCATCCGGAAAGGTGGGAGCGGGATACCTGCTGACAAGAGCAACGGGAATAAGCGGGCGTATCTTGTCCCAAGTGATAGCGCCAGAACCCCTGAACCCGTATAGCGAAGCTCGGCCATTTCGATAATGGCTGGAATCAAATGCCCTTCCCCAATGTCGTAGATGCTTGCAAGATTGAAGACGACATCCGGATGCTGCTTGCGCAGCTCCGCATAGAGCATCGCGTTGCACGAAATTTCAACCACCTGATGCCCAAGCTGCTCTAGCAAGCGCCGTATCTGCACCTGCCTTTTTGCGGCTCCGCTGTTGGCATGAGAATCCCTTGGTTCGAGGAGGCAGATTTTCACTTTGACCTGCGCAGGGCATTCTGAAGTATGACATCGATCATGCAGGTATAGTCGAGGCCATACCGGTTGCACGACCGCACATAGCCACAATTTTCTTCCCCAATGCTGGGATTCTGATTGATCTCGAGAACGTAAGGGACGCCGTCTTTGAAGCGCATGTCTACCCTTACGTAGGAATCCAATCCGAAAACCTTGTAACATTTGAGAGCAGTCTCGGCGATAACTCCCTGTTCTGCGTCCGATAAGACGGCGGGGCATCGAGGAACTGTCTTTTGACACTGCTCTGACTCTTCGAGCCATTTCGAGTTGTAATCCAGATACCTGCGATCGAGGGGCAGGTCGCCAAACTCGATCTCCGAGATGGGAAGAACAGTTGGTGTGTCCCCAGGAAGTATCGCAGCGTTGATCTCGCGACCGTCGATGTACTGCTCTACCAGTGCAGGGCTTTTGAGTTCGCCCACAACCTTCTTGATCTGCGTTGTGAGTTGGTCCGCGTTGTGGACAAGAGAGTGTTCGTCAATTCCAATGCTGTTCTCCGAAGCCGCGGATTTGACAAAGAGGGGAAAGGTCATATCAGGGCGTAGCGCCTCTCTTTCGCTTCGAAAGATCTGATAGTTCGGCGTGGGGATCTCGTGGAACGACAAGATCGCTTTGATGCGAGCCTTGTCGACCCCTAACAGAATCAGCCATGACGTAGTGCGCGTGTGAGGAATACCGAGGTACTCTAGAAGGGCCGCCGCATAGGCCTCGCCCCGCGGGTCATCATTGACTCGTTCGCAAACATCGAATGCAACGTCAATTCCGCTACTGCACAATTCCTCGATGCTAGCGGGGCTGTCCATATCGAAGAATTGCACTGCGTGTCCGAGTAGCCGCAGATGTTTGCCCACCGCGAGCCCGGTCGATTGCATTTCGCATTCTTCGGGGCGCATGCTCTTGTGTGAGAAACTATTGTAGACAACGCCGACTTTCAGCGGACAGCGGGGTAGCCCGCCACGGACTATCGGCAACTTAGAGCCGCGCGGCGGCCTCATTGACGATCCCTTCGATAAGTGCCTGATAACCAAGACCCGATTGGCGAACGAGAATGGCCAAATCCGAGATGACTGGGTTGAGGCCGGCAAGGGGGTTGACCTCGATGAAGCAGGGTCTATCCAAGTCATCCAAGCGGATGTCTACGCGACCGGCATCTCGACATCCAAGCGCGCGCCAGGCCGAGAGAGCAACGGCCTCCGCTGCAGCAACGATGGGGTCGCTCGCAGCCTCAATCCAGCGGTACTCGACCTTGCCCACGAACTCTTTCTTGTTTCGGTAACTGTAGACTCCGACGTCTGCGTTACCGACCATATGGACCTCGAGGCTTCCGAGTGATCGCGTGCTCGAGCCCGTGCCCAATACTCCGACGGTGAATTCCCGACCCGGTAGGTACGATTCGAGCAACACGGGCTGCTTGTACCGGTTGAGCAGCTCGGTGCATAGGGCTCGAAGCTGGCAATCAGTGCGTATGACCGAGTTGGCTGTGATGCCCTTGCTGGTTCCCTCGGCAGCTGGCTTGGCAAATAAGGGAAAGCTCAGTTCAACGTGCTTGAGATCGTCCGGCGCAGTGATCAATTGATAGTCAGCCGTGCGGACGCCAGCGGCACGAACAAGAGTCTTGGCGTGACCCTTGTGTAGAGCAATCGCGAGTACCAGAGGGTCCGAGAACGTGTAGGGGATCTGATAAGCATCGAGCAACGCCGGAACCTGCGATTCACGCGCGGCGCCGTAACAGCCTTCCGCAATGTTGAACACCAAGTCCCATCGACGGCCAGCTACCAGCTGAGCCGCCAGATTTCGGATACCTCCAATCCGCACCGGAATGTGACCCATCGCCCGTAGTGACTGTTCGATGCCCTCAATGGTATCTTCGCGGTCGAATTCCGCGACGTCTTCCTCACTGGCGCCGAGTGAACGGTAGTCACTGGCCAGATCATAAGTCAGCCCCACGCGAATTGCGGTTCTTTCCCGATTCGGCATATTTACGTATCTCTTGGAGTTTCGCGAATCTACTACGCAACAGTGCGAAGTCGCCGGCGCGACTTGTGATTGGGCGGGTCGCTTACGGGGAGCTCCGGGCAGTCAGTGTACCGGTAGAGCTGCCCTTGGAAATTGCGCAAGACAACGTCGCCGTTGTCGCGTCCGACGAGGTACTCGGGTTGCAGCGGGATTTTCCCGCCTCCGCCCGGAGCGTCAATGACATAGGTGGGCACGGCGTAGCCCGTAGTATGGCCACGCAGACCAGCGATGAGCGAGACCCCCTGCTCGACACTAGTGCGGAAGTGGTGTGACCCGGAGATAGGATCGCATTGATACAAGTAATAAGGGCGCACCCGCATCATCAACAGGCGGTGCATCAAGAGTTTGAGCATCCCAAGGTCGTCGTTAATGCCCTTGAGCAGCACGGATTGGCTACCCAAGGGAATCCCAGCGTCTGCTAGACGCGCGCAGGCACGGGTTGCTTCTGGCGTGCACTCCTCGGGGTGGATGAAGTGCAGGCTCATCCAGAGAGGATGATGCTTCTTGAGAATTCTGACGAGATGCGTCGTGATGCGCTGGGGCAATACGGCCGGCATCTTGGTGCCAACGCGAAGAAACTCAACATGGCGAATCTTTCTGAGCTCGCCGAGAAGCCAGTCGAGCCGGTCGTCACTGAGGCTTAGTGGGTCCCCGCCGGAAAGCAGTACGTCGCGAATCTCCGAATGGCTTCGGATGTATTCCAGTGCCCGCTCCCAACGCTCGGTTTTGGCGGTCAGTTCGTTACTGCCGACCACACGCGAACGCGTGCAGTAGCGACAGTAGGTCGAGCAGTAGTCAACTGTCAGAAATAGCACGCGATCCGGGTAGCGATGGATAAGGCCCGGAACCACCGCCTGCGAGTCTTCGGCCAAAGGGTCGTCGGCTTCACCCGGCATGCGCACGAACTCGTTCACACTTGGGATTACTGAGCGACGCAAACCTTGGCGGCTGTCTTCTGGGTCCAGCAGAGCGAGATAATACGGCGTGATGGCAAAGGGTAGAAACGTACCGTTGCCGCTGAAGGCTTCACGCTCCTCGGGGACCAACCGCAGGTGCCGTTCCAGCTGCTCGAGGTGGCGAACGCGGTTTTGGGCTTGCCAGCGCCAATCATTCCACTCTCTGGTCGAAACACCCGGAAAATGCCGCTTGCGAAATGTCTTTACGCATTCGCTCTGGTGTTGCCGTGTAGCGTCGCTGTCAACGAGCTCGCTTGCGGCCCGCGCATTCTGGCTCACTGTGGAAGCCTGGGACGTTACTGTTTGCGAAAGAAACTTAAGAATAGGACCGGTCGAGTGCTCTGAACCCTCGACCCGTCGCAGGGGAGGTTCGTCTTCTTGAGCGGCCAAGGGTGAATCGACACTACTAGCCCGCGCTTCACTCTTCTGTGGGGACATATGCGATTGCGACACTCCTTCCAGGCGTCAGCACCCGAGGCCACATTGGTTAGGTTTAGAGGGCCCACTTGTCGAGGTCAAAATGTTGACGCTTTCTCGATTTCGTTTCGATCGCACATTCTGGAACACTCCGCAAAATTTGTGGTATAAATGCCATGCGTGCTTTGTGAGCGTCATTGGCCGTCGGACACAGGCAAAACGGCCCGGCTGACAGCTATGTTCCAGTTCAAGTGCAGTTTCCGTAGTGCTTGCACGCGCGGCAGCGTGAGCGTAATGGTGCTGCAAATCCGGTGAACGATCGCTGCGCGACGGTTCCGTGCCGTCAAGACATAAAGTCAGCAATGGGCTTGCCTCTCGCGCCAACTTATACATCCGAATATCGCGCCTCTGCGAAGACCGCATTCGAAACGGCTCTGTCGAAGGTGCCAGCCTACAATGCTTGGCGCCGCTACGATCTTGGTCCATCGGCTGACATCTTCGAGCGGTTCGAGGCGATGCCCGCGTTGACCAAGGGTGATTTGCGAGAACATCAACTCGTGGGATTCGTCCCCGAAGGTAGAGACCTCGCTTCAGCCCTCGCCAGGGGTGAGGTTAAGCTGGTGAAGACCAGCGGGTCAACCTCCGACGCCGTCACGAATGTTTGGTACCAGAAGTGGTGGGACGCGTCCGAGGCCGCCTCGTGGAAGTTACATGCGGCCACGGCATCGGCGCGCTTGGGCGCTCACCGAGAGGCGATCCTTTCGAGCCCGCGCTGCGTGGGCTTCGCGAGCGATGACGGATATTTGAGCCTAGAGCAGCGCACTCTCGCGCACTATCTCTTTCTGACCGAAAAAGACGATCCGGCCGAATGGAGCGAGGCATTCTGCGATCGAATGATGGACGAGCTGGGCCGGTTCGAGCCGGTAGTGCTCGAAGCCAACCCTTCGTTTCTCAGCGTGCTCTGTCGCCACGCGATCAAGCACGACCGTCGAGTCTATCAGCCAGCCGTCGTGACGTTGACTTATGAGAACCCGTCGCTGATTCATTTGCGGCATATCCACCGTGTCTTTCAATGCCCAGTGATCAGTTCCTACGGCTCAACCGAGAGCGGGTATGTGTTCATGCAGTGCGAAGCTGGCCGACTTCATCAGAATGTCGAGCAATGCCACGTCGATTTTCAGTCGCTGGCGCCCCGCCATGGCGGACCTGCGATCGGACGGATCCTCGTCAGCACCTTTCACAACCCCTGGCGAGCGCTGATTCGTTTTGACATGGGGGACTTAGTGAAGCTGGCAACGGAGCCGTGCCCATGCCGCCGTCACGAGGGACTGACACTCGATGCGATCGAGGGAAGAGTCGCGAATGCAACGCTTTCGAGTGCAGGCAAGCTCATCACTCAGAGCGAGGTCGATTCGGCGATCGCGGAGGTCGAGGGGATCGAGCAGTACGAGCTTGTGCAATCTGATAAGGCCACGGTTTCTGTATGTTACGTGAGCGATACTCGAGGGCCGGCGGCGATCGAGCCCGAATTGTGCGCGTCGCTGCGACGATGCTACGGCGCTTCCGTGAAGATCACACCCCGGCAGGTTCAGGCATTGTCGCCGGTTCTGGGCGTCAAGTATCGACTGGCCAGTGCCGACTTTAAGATCGATATCGATGATTTTCTTGCGGGGAGTGCATGAGCGGACCAAAACCAATGTTCCTGATTGCCGGTGATCCCGGCAGTCGACGCTCCGAAACGGACCCGTTGTTGCGAACGGTGTTTGACCATTGCGGCGTCTCTTCTCCTTCTATTGCGTATATCGGCGCCGCAAGCGGCGACGATCGGCGTTTCTTTACTATGGTGACCGGCGCTTTCACGAATTCGGGAGCCGGAGACGTGACGCTCGCAACCACAGTGCGGCACTTCGAGCGCGGCTCCTTCGAGAAAACCTGCGTGGCTGCGGACGCGGTTTTCTTCAGCGGCGGCGATGTTGATGAGGGAATGGCCGTCGTCAACCGACATCGCCTCGCGCCATTGTTCCGCGAACTGTATCGCGGGGGTAAGCTTCTCTTCAGAATTTCGGCGGGCAGCATTATGCTGGCACGCGCTTGGGCGCGCTTTCGAGATGTCAACAAGTCCGTTGGCGAACTTTTCCCATGCCTCGGAATTGCCAACATCCTGTGCGACGTGCATGATGAAGAGGAGAACTGGGGGGAACTGAGGGCGCTTCTGAAGCTTTCACCCGAATCGAGCATCGGCTACGGCATTCGGGCGGGTTCAGCGATTGTCGTCGATCCCCACGGCACGGTCGAGCCGATGCGGGAGATCGATACGTTTATCAAGCAGGGGAACCTAGTCGAGCGAGGCGGCTGACCGTCGCAACCCGCATTGTCCAGAAACTCATGGCGCAACGCGAGCCACCTGATCCACGACCGAGACCCGTTGTATACGGAGGCATGGACGGCGCTGCTCAAGTCCAGCGGAGTCAAGTGCGTACCCATTCCGGCACAAAGTCCCAACTGCAACCCCCACGCGGAGCGCTTCGTAAAAACAATACGAAATGAGTGTCTGGACCACTTCGTGATCTTCGGGGAGCGCCATCTGCGTTAC
>Ga0075520_1001853_pt1 | contig 10362 bp, 7 predicted proteins | sample NGEPerB_FD_75100 | JGI IMG/M metagenome (GOLD analysis project Ga0075520, IMG submission 75100) | Arctic peat soil microbial communities from the Barrow Environmental Observatory site, Barrow, Alaska, USA - NGEE PermafrostAB12-B | ecosystem: Environmental > Terrestrial > Soil > Wetlands > Peat ...
GCGAGATGTCATCCGCTGACAGATTGGTGGCAGGATCAGCCCCGGGCATGACCAACAATGGCTGTATTGGCACATCCGCTCCGATAGCCAATTCTGACCATCGACCGGCCAGGCCGGCCCGAGTAGCGTCAGAGCGATGGCCGAATGGACCTCGCCGCCGCTTCCGGCTCGCTGGGGCGCGACGAATCGGTCCACCTTCGTCGGCCGCGCCCGAGAACTGGCCGCGTTGGCAGATGCCTGGGACCTTGCCGTGCGGGGCGCGCGGCAAGTCGTTTTCGTGGGCGGCGACGCCGGTGTCGGCAAGTCCCGCATCGTTGCGGAGATAGCCACCGATCTGCATCGGCAACAGGCTGCGGTGCTGGTCGGAACCTGTGCCTCCAGCATGGGAGCGCCCTACCAACCATTCGTGGAGCCGATCGCATCGCTGCTCTCGGCGGTGGTGTCCGGGCAGCTCACGATCGACGCAGCGGGGGACAACCAGGATGGCCAGCTGGAGCGGATGCGGACGATCGCCGGCGCGCACCGCTCCGCGGAACCGCTCCCGGAACGCCAATACACCCCGCAGTTGTTCCGGGCCAGCACCGACGCATTCCTGGCCGCCGCACGGGTCCGACCGGTGGTGCTGGTGCTCGAGGACCTGCACTGGGCAGGCGAGTCCGCCCTGCAATTCCTCAAGTTCCTGGTCGGGCAGACGGCGGAGGCGCGCATCCTCGTGCTCGCGACGCAGCGGACCACGCCCCCGGATCGATCCGCCGACATGGTCAGCACGGTCGCCCAGCTGTACCGCCTGGACGGTGTTCGCCGGCTCGACCTGGAAGGATTGACCACCGAGGAGATCACCGACTACCTCGCGCGGGAGGCCAACGTGGCCGCTCGCAGGGCCCGCGGACCCGCGGCGATGCTGCGCGATCAGACCGGGGGGAACCCGTTTCTGCTGCGGGAGGTGTGGCGCGAACTTGCTGCCAGGGGCGGCCTCACCGCGCTTGCCGACGTCGACCTGCGGGCACCGGAATCGGTGCTGGAAACGGTGCGACATCGGCTTTCCGGGCTACCGCCAACGCACCGGAGGACGGTCGAAACGGCGGCCGTGATCGGCGAGGAATTCTCCGTGGCAGTACTGACCGCCACGGCCCGCCAGTCGCGCCCGGATACCGATGCAGCAGCGTCGGTGTACGCAGGGCTCGAGGCGGCCACCGCCGTCGGGTTGCTGGAAGCCGCCCGTGGATCGGACGGGGTCTTCCGATTCCCGCACGGCCTGGCCAGGCAGGCCGTGCTCGACCTGATGACCGAATACCAGCGTGCCTGCGAGAACCTTTCTGTAGCAAGAGTTCTCGAGGAGCATTTCCCCGCTGTGGATCTACGGGTGCAGCGTCTTGCGCATCACTACGCCAATGCGCAGGCCCTGGGCCAGGCAGACAAGGCCGTCTACTACCTGTCGCTGGCCGGCGAAGCGGCCGAGGACGGGCTCGCCCATCACGAAGCCGCCCGGCTGTTCGAACGCGCGGCGACCGTGGCCGGCGAGGCGGACCTGCGCGACGAACTCCGGCTGAAGGCGGCCCGCAGTTACATGCGCGCCTCCAGGTTCGCCCGGGCGCGGGAGCTCAACGAGCTGGTCGCGGTCACGGCCACCGGGACCACCCTCTTGCGCGCGGCGATCGGCTTCGAAACTGCCTCGTGGCGCAGCGCGCAGCCGGGTCAGCGGTCCATCGAGATGCTGACCAAGGCCCTGGCCGGCGTCGACTTGGATCCGCTGCACCCGCTGGCCATCAAAGGCATCGCGGCGCTCGGCCGCGCACACGCGTTCAGCGGATCCGAGCGATCCGTCGCCTTGGGCGCGCGGGCCGTCGAGCTGGCTCGGCGCAGCGGTGATGACAAGCTCCTTGCCGCTGCCCTGCAGACCGGCATGCACGACGACGGGCTGACCCCCACCAACATCGAGGACAAGCTCGCCAGAGCGACCGAATTGAGCCGGCTCTCCGCGCAGGTCGGCGACCTGCGGCATCTGGGTCCGGCGTCGTACTACCGCGCCGCGATCGCCTACGTCCGGGGTGACCCGGTCGGCCTGGCCGACGCACACGAGGACATGGCCCGCACGGCCCGGGCGACGGGCCAGCCATTCTGGGCGTGGGTGGAATCCTGCCTGACCTTCGGTCGGCACTTCCTGCGTGCGGATTTCGCGGCCGCACAGCGCATCCTCGGGGAAGCGGAAGAGATCGGGCGCGCCTTCGGGCCGAATCCGGAAACCGACGGGCCGGTGGGCCTGCAGACTTTCATGATCCGCAGGGAAACCGGCCGGCTGGATCAGGTCCGCGGACTGGTGAGCGGTGAGGAGGATCCGGGGACCGTGTGGGCGCCCGGGCTACTGGCGCTCTATTGCGAACTGGGTCTGCGTGAACCTGCGCGCCGAACACTGCATTTCCTCGTGGATCGCGACCTCGGGCGGCTGCAGACTTCCTCTACCTGGCCGGCGGTGCTGTCCTTCCTGTGCGACGCCGCGGTCTGGCTGGACGATGTGGATGTCGCGCAACAGCTTCGCCCGCTCGCCGCCGAGTACGCGGGGCTGAACCTCATGGGCGGCGAGTTCCTGGCAGTGATGGGCAGCGCCGACCGTCAGCTCGGTTCGCTGGAATCGCTCCTGGAGATCGACACGGCGCGGGACAGATTCGCGGCCGCGCTGGAGATGGACGCCCGGATGGAGTCGCCGCTGCACATCGCGTCCACCCTGACAGCCACCGTCACGCACCTGCACCGAGCCGGGGAGAGCTCGTCCCGGGCCGCCGAATTGGCGGAGCGTGCCAAGGCGTTGTGCGCCCAGCACTCGCTGGTCCGGGTGCGCCGCCAGCTGGACGCGGCCGACCAGATGCCGCAGTCCATGTCCACCCGCACCCAGGAGACTGCGGCACGACGTCTCACGCAACCATCCGGGTTGACTGCGCGGGAGGCCGAGGTGCTGTGCCTTCTCGGCAGCGGCCTGAGCAACCGGCGCATCGCCCGCGTGCTGGTGATCAGCGAAAACACCGCCGCGAATCATGTCCGGAACATCCTGATGAAGACCGGCGCGGCCAATCGCACGCAGGCGGCGATGTACGCGGCCGCCCATGGCCTGCTCGACCCCGCCCCGATCTCCGGCGGGGCAGGGGAATCAACTCCCCACGGGGTTCAGTGATCCGTCGGGAAGGACCCGGTCGGACACCTCGACGATCACATCGGCCGGCAACCCGGCCCGGCGGGCGGCGCTCCTGATCGCCTCGGCGGACTCCGCCTCGTACAGGCAGTAGGTCTTGCGTTTGTCGGCGGCCAGGAACGAAAACAGCCAGCGGACATTCTCGTCGTCATTGATGAAGTTGATCTCGCGAGCGCCATCCGCGTCCGGAGTGAAGACCTCGGCATAGCGACGTTCGATCATGAAGATGGGCACGGCGACAGGGCCCCTTCGCACTCAATCATCTTTGTCCGAAATGTGATGATTCAGCAAGGTATACGCCATTGCCGGGGCAGACTCAACGGCCGGCACGGACCTGCTGTGCGTCCGTACTCGCCCGCGTCGGAATTCGGTCAGGCGTCCATCCGGAAGCCGACCTTCAGGCCCACCTGGAAGTGCGCGACCTGGCCGTCCTGGATGTGCCCGCGAACTTCTGTCACCTCGAACCAGTCCAAGCCGCGTAACGTGTTCGAAGCCCGGGAAATGCCGGTCCGGATCGCATCGTCGACGCCCTCCGATGAGGTCCCGACGATCTCGGTGACGCCATACACGTTCGCGCTCATGTGTTTCCCTTCAGTGTTCGGAATGGGGAGTGCCCGCAGTGCCGGCCCGGCAGAGCCAGCCCCAGCAGGGCCAGCACTGCGGAATGCTAGACCCCCGACCCGCGCGCAGCTGGGTGTTCTACGTGGTGACGGCCGGTTCGCGGACGGTCGCCGGCACCGGCACGCTGACCGCGACGACCGTGCCACCCGCCGGCGGAGCCCGCAGCGTGAAGCTGCCACCGGCAGCCTCGATACGGACCCGCTGCGAATTCAGCCCGATATGCCCCTCGGCGAGCCGGCCGGCGACGGTCGCCGGGTCGGCGCCGACCCCGTCGTCGGTGACGACCAGCTCCGCCCGGCCGGAGAGCAGGCTCAGCTCGACTCGTAGCCGATCTGCGTCGGCGTGCCGGACGACGTTGGCCAGCAGTTCGCGTGCGGTGCCGAACAGCAACAGGTCGGCCCGGGTGCGGGCGGACGCGGGCCAGTCGGCCACATCCATGGCGAGTTCCAGCCCGCCCCGATCGGCCGCGGTCCGAGCCAGCCCCGACACCGCTGCGGCCAGGCCCGATTGCTCCAGGACCGCGGGATGCAGTTCGGAGACGGTCGTCCGGAGCAACTGTGCGGACTGTGTCAGCGCCTGGTCGAGGCGGTCGAACGCGGCCGGTTCGGCCGTCTCCCTGGCGTCCTCCAGGTCGAGGCGGGCGGCCAGCACGTACTGCAACGCGTTGTCGTGCAGGTCCTCGGCCAGCCTGCGGCGCTCGGTATCGGTGACGGTCATCAGCTCGGTCAGCAGCTGGTTCCGGTCCGCGACCAAACCCGCGATCGCCGCCACCCTGGACCGCTGGATCCGGGACAGCCCGATCGCCGCGACCCCCACCCCGACCAGCGCCAGCGTCCGCAGGATCACCGACGCCCACGGCTCGTCGTCGCCCTCCCTGGTGAGTGCGCCGTCCAGCAGGTACACGGCAACGGTCGGCACCACCACGCCCACGCACACCCGCCAGCGCAACTGGGTGGCCGCCAGCACCGGCAGTAGGAAGAACCCGCCCAGCAGCACGTAGGACGTCCAGCTCTGGCCGGCCGACAGGCCCGCGATCAGGCTGACCGCGCACAGCACCGCGAGGTCGACATACAGCCCTAACCAGCCCCAGCGGACCGCCGCGGCGCCGCGGCCCCGCAGCCACCACGTCAGGCCGATGGCTGCGACCAGGTAGCCGGCGGCGATCAGCGCGCACACTCCGGCACCGACCGCCGGCGGCAGCCAGATCACCGTCGCGGCCACGAACAGCACGAGGACGGCGCGCAGCGCTTGTTGCAGGGTGATGCCGCGCTCGGCGTGGGCCACCACGATCGGCATCACTTCGGGACCGAGCCGAGCGGAGTCCGGAACAACGATCGACATGGCCGCACCCTGTCACGCCGGCCGACCTGCGGCGAGGCGGTGCCCCCAGTTCCCGGTTGATCAACGGTTCCGGCCTTCTCGTGTCGTCCCACGACCTCAAACGGCCTGACTCGGTGATCATGGCCGCCGCATCCGGTGTCGCGACCGCATCGAAGGCCGCGACAGCCTCGCCAGGGAACACTTCGCTGGGTACGAAGTGTCCAACGCCACACGGCCGTATTCTCGGCGGGTGCGGACCTCCGACAAGAAGGTGACTGCGGTTGTTGCCGACGATCACCCGTTCTTTCGTGACGGGGTCACCAGGGGGCTGCTGAACAGCGGCTTGATCACCGTGGTCGGCGAGGCGGGTACCGGGCGGGAGGCACTCGTGCTGATCGAGAGCCTGCACCCGGATGTGGCGCTGGTCGACTACCAGATGCCCGATCTGGACGGGTTGGACGTGGTGCACGCCGTCACTCGGGACGGCCTGACGACCAGGGTGCTCCTGCTGTCCGCGATCACGGACAGCGCCATCGTGTTCCGGGCGTTGCAGGAGGGTGCGGCCGGCTACCTGGGCAAGGACGCCCGGCGCTCGCAGATCGTCGACGCGGTGCTCTCCGTCGCGGCCGGGAAGACGGTGGTTCCCGCCGAGCTGGCCGGTGCGCTCGCCGGGGAGATCAGGCTGCGCGCCCAACCCGCCGGCCCGGTGCTCAGCAAGCGGGAGAACCAGGTGCTGCAGGCGTTCGCCCGCGGGCTGAGCATCCCGCAGGTCGCCGCCGAGTTGTTCATCGGGGCGAGCACGGTGAAGACCCACACCCAGCGGCTCTACGAGAAGCTCGGCGTCTCCGACCGGGCCGCCGCCGTGGCGGAGGGATGCGCCGCGGGCTGCTGGAATAGCCCGCCGGCGGCGGGAGGACAGGCCGGTCGCGGCGTTGCACCGCATCCGCCTGCGGAAGGTCCCTGCCAGCTGCGGCGTTATGCTCGAACCAGCGGTGAACCCTGTTCGACGCTGTGCGAAAGCTGTTCCCGCACTATTGACCCGAGTCGCTGAAGGTGGGCAGATCACCCTGACGAGGAGGTGTTCATGAGCCCTGACGTCGCAGGCCGGGTGGGACATGCGCGCCTGCCGACAGACGAACCGCCGGATCTGGTGATGTCTCACGAGGGTCCGCCCGACGGTGACGCTGTTCCCCGACACGCCGACGCTGCGACGATCACTACGCCCGCGGCCGCGACGATCGCTCCAGCCTCAGCCTCCTCCGCGCTGGCATCCACCGCACCGGCAGCCACCGCACCGGCAGCAGACCCCGCTGCTGCGCCGAGGGTGGTGCCGCCGTCGGCAAAGTCTGCATCCGCTTCCCCGGCGCAGCCTCCCGCCACGACGCCGCTGCCGTCACCATCGTCACCCGTGCGGAACCGGGAACTGCAGGACCTCGCGGTGCAGGTAGAACGTGAGCCGGAGAGCGGGGTGGCCGCGCCCGCGACGCAATCGCTGCTGGTCGAACCCGTCGCCGAGCCGGAACTTTCGGAACCCAACGCTGCGGTGTCGGCCAGCCGCCGCGTTCGGGCCCGCATCACCCGCCGGATGAGCGGGCAGCGCACCGGTGCCCCGTCCAACCGGACCGTGCTCGAACCATTGTTCGGAGTGCACCGCAAGATCCACCCGAAGGCCGACCTCCGGCTCATCCAGACCGCCTACGAGGTCGCGGAGAAGGCGCACACCGGTCAGGTCCGCAAGTCCGGGGACCCATACATCACCCACCCGCTGTCGGTGTCGACCATCCTGGCCGAGCTGGGGATGGACACCACCACGCTGGTCGCTGCCCTGCTGCACGACACCGTCGAGGACACCACGCTGACCCTCAAGGAAGTCACCGAGAAGTTCGGTGACGAGGTCGCGCACCTGGTCGACGGGGTCACCAAGCTGGACAAGGTGCGGTTCGGTGACGCCACCGAGGCCGAGACCATCCGCAAGATGATCATCGCCATGGCCCAGGACCCGCGGGTGCTGGTGATCAAGTTGGCGGACCGGTTGCACAACATGCGCACCATGCGCTTCCTGCCGCCGGACAAGCAGGCGCGCAAGGCGCGGGAGACGCTCGACGTGCTGGCGCCGCTGGCGCACCGGCTGGGTATGTCCACCGTCAAGTGGGAGCTGGAGGACCTGGCGTTTGCCATCCTGCATTCCAAGCGGTATGACGAGATCGTCCGGCTGGTCGCCGACCGGGCGCCATCCCGGGAGACCTATCTCGCCGCCGTCACCCAGCAGTTGGACGCCGAACTGGGCGCCGCGAAGATCCCGGCGCAAGTGGTCGGACGCGGCAAGCACTATTACTCGATCTATCAGAAAATGCAGGTCCGCGGCCGCGAATTCGACGAGATCCACGATCTGGTCGCGGTTCGCATCCTGGTCGGCACCGTCCGGGAGTGTTACGCGGCAATGGGTGTCGTGCACGCCTTGTGGGCGCCGATGCCGGGCCGGTTCAAGGACTACATCGCCCAACCCCGTTACGGGGTCTATCAATCGTTGCACACCACGGTGATCGGACCAGAGGGTAAACCGCTGGAAATCCAGATCCGTACCCACGACATGCATCACACCGCGGAATACGGCATCGCCTCGCACTGGCGGTACAAGGAAACGAAGGGCACGCACACCGGCGCGGGCGCGTCGGTGGACGATATGGCCTGGATGCGGCAGCTTCTCGACTGGCAGAAGGAGGCAGGCGACGCCGGCGAGTTCCTGGACAACCTGCGCTACGAGATGGCGCACAGTGAGATCTTCGTGTTCACCCCCAAGGGCGACATCCACACGCTGCCAGCGGGTTCCACGCCGGTCGACTTCGCCTACTCGGTGCACACCGAGGTCGGGCACCGATGTATCGGCGCCAAGGTCGACGGCCGCCTGGTCGCCCTGGAGCGGACGTTGTCGAACGGGCAGATCGTGGAGATCTTCACCTCCAAGGCGCCCACCGCAGGGCCCAGCCGGGACTGGCTCGGGTTCGTCGCATCGTCCAGGGCGAAGACGAAGATCCGCCAGTACTTCGCGAAGTCGCGCCGGGAAGAGGCTGTCGAGCTCGGCAAGGATGCGATCGCCAAGGCCGCCCGCCGCGCGGGACTGCCGGTGCAGCGGTTGATCTCGCACGACGCGCTGGCCGCGGTCGGCCACGACCTCGGCTATCGCGACATCGCCGCGCTGTATGCAGCGATCGGCGAGAGCCATGTCGCGGCAACGACTGTCGTGTCCAAGGTGGTCTCCTACCTGGGCGGCGAGGAGGAGGTCGGCGCCGCCATCGCCGAGCGCTCCGCGCCGTCGGTCAGCCGCCGCCGGTCGCGGGCCACCGGCGATGTCGGGGTGCTGGTGACGGGCGTCAGCGACATCCAGGTCAAGCTCGCACGGTGTTGCACCCCGGTTCCCGGTGACGAGATCCTCGGCTTCATCACCAAGGGCGGCTCGGTGTCGGTGCATCGCATCGACTGCACGAACGCCGGTTCGCTACGCGCGGACCAGGCCCGGCTGGTGCCGGTCTCCTGGGACCCGACGTCGGCGTCGGTGTTCCTGGTCACCGTGCAGGTGGAGGCGTTGGACCGGGCCAGGCTGCTCTCCGACATCACCAAGACGCTGGCCGACCTGAAGGTCAACATCCTGTCGGCGAACCTGTCGATGTCCAAGGACGGGATGGCGATCTCCCGGTTCTCCTTCGAGATGGCCGACCCCAAGCACCTGGGTCACCTGCTGCGGATGGTCCGTGGCGTCGAGGGTGTCTACGACGTGTACCGGGTCACCAGCGCCTGATCTCCGACGCGGCTTGAAGAGCCGGCGGCCGGCCTTCCGTCGACCGACCTACCCGCCACCGCGATCCGCGCCCGGGGTGGAAGTATCGACCGGGTGTCGCCGGCCGAGTTCGCCTTCCTGGTGGCGGCGGGCATCGCCGGTGGGCTGTCCGGCAGCATCGCCGGCCTTGCCTCGCTGGCCACCTATCCGGCGTTGCTGGCCATCGGCCTGCCCCCGGTGACGGCCAACGTCACCAACACCGTGGCCCTGGTGTTCACCGGCGTCGGCTCGGTGCTCGGGTCGCGGCCGGAGTTGAAGGGTCAGGCGCCCCGGCTGAAAAGGCTGGCGCCGGTTGCCATGCTGGGCGGCGCGGTGGGTGCGGCGCTGTTGCTGTCCACGCCGGCCGAGGGGTTCGAGAAGCTGGTCCCGCTGCTGCTGGGCTTCGCCTCGCTGACCATCCTGGTGCCCCGTCGGCGGAAGGCCGTGAGCGTCGCAGACGAGGCTGCTCCGGACACCGGGCCCAGCACCGCTCAGCTCGTCGGTCAGGGTGGGGCGATCTTCCTCATCGCCATCTACGGCGGCTATTTCGGCGCGGCCGCGGGCGTACTGCTGCTGGCCCTGCTGCTCCGCACCATGCACACCACGCTGCCGCGCGCCAACGCCGCGAAGAACGTGATCCTGGGCATCGCGAACAGCGTCGCCGCGCTGGCGTTCGTGTTCCTGGCGCCGGTGCAATGGTCGGCGGTGATCCCGCTGGGCATCGGCTGCCTCGTCGGGTCGCGGATGGGCCCGTCGGTGGTGCGCTGGGCGCCCGCGCTGATCCTCCGGCTGCTGATCGGCGCCGCCGGGCTGGCGCTGGCGATCAAGTTGGGCATCCAGGCGTATTCGTGACACCGACGCGTCCGCCGCTGCGATCCACGTCGCAGCTGCACCGCCCCTTCCTGGCCGCGAAGCCCACAATCGTAGTGAGAGATTCTTGCCGCGGCAGATCCGGTCAATTGGAATCGGTCGATCAACATTCGTATCGCGTGGGTGCTGCCGGCGCCGCTATTGCATTCGGCCGGGCGGACCTGGGTGGCGTGCGTAGCTGCACCGGCGACTGGCGCTGCCTACCGGGGGCGGTTGGCCGGAGCCTTCGACGGCGGCGCGCTCCCGGACGAATTCGGTGTCTGCTGGGAGAAAAGCACGCCGAGCACAGGTTCCGTGTCCTGCGCCAGCAGTCATCGCGGTGAACTGATCTCCACCGGCACCGTCGCGGACGGGGGCCAGGTGACTGTCGCGGACGTGACGAGTTCGTGCCGGCAGTTGGTCGCGAAGGTCATTGGGCGCAGCGATCCCGCCGCAGGTGGTCGGCTGATTGTACAAACGTCCGTGACACCGGACGTTGCGCAGTTCCTGGCGCTGCCACAACCGCTGAACGTCATCTGCTCCATCGAGCCTGCGGCGCACACGCTGTCCGGAA
>Ga0075520_1001854_pt1 | contig 10361 bp, 9 predicted proteins | sample NGEPerB_FD_75100 | JGI IMG/M metagenome (GOLD analysis project Ga0075520, IMG submission 75100) | Arctic peat soil microbial communities from the Barrow Environmental Observatory site, Barrow, Alaska, USA - NGEE PermafrostAB12-B | ecosystem: Environmental > Terrestrial > Soil > Wetlands > Peat ...
CGCCTGCTTGGCGGAGCCGCCGGCCGAGTCGCCCTCCACGAGGTAGATCTCGCTGCTGGCGGCGTCCTTGATGGAGCAGTCCGCCAGCTTGCCCGGCAGCGTGCTGCCCTCGAGCAGGCCCTTGCGGCGCGTGAGGTCGCGCGCTTTGCGCGCGGCGCTGCGCGCCCGTGCCGCGTTGATCGTCTTCTCCACGATCTGTCGGCCCTCGGAGGGGTTCTCCTCGAGAAACTCGGCCAGCTTCGCATTGACCGTTTGCTGGACCAGAGTCTGGATCTCGGTATTGCCGAGCTTGGTCTTGGTCTGGCCCTCGAACTGCGGGTTCTTGAGCTTGACCGAGATGAGCGCCGTGAGCCCCTCGCGCACGTCCTCGCCGCTGAGGTTCTCCTCTTTCTCCTTGAGGAGGTTCTTCTGGCGCGCATAGCCGTTGATGGTGCCCGTGAGGGCAGACCGGAAGCCGGTAAGATGCGCCCCGCCCTCCGTCGTGTTGATGTTGTTGGCGAACGTGAAGATGGACTCGTTGTACGACGAGTTCCACTGCATCGCGATCTCCACGGCGCCATCCCCGGTCTCGTTCTCGAGGAAGATGATGCTGCGGTGGATCGCGTCCTTCTCGCGGTTGATGTATGCGACGAAGTCGACGATGCCGCCCTCGTACTGGAAGACGACGCTCTCGCCTTCGGCGCGCTCGTCGTTGAGCTCGATGCGCAGGCCCTTGGTGAGGAACGCGGTCTCGCGCAGGCGCTGGGCGAGGACGCGGAAGTCGTAGACGACCTCCTCGAAGATGTCCGGGTCGGCCATGAACGACACGGTGGTGCCGGTCGGCGCGTCCTTGGCGAGCTTCTCCTTCTTGATCAGCTCGCCGACCGGCTGCCCGCGCTCGAAGCGCTGGTTCCAGTGATAGCCGTCGACGTAGATGTCGAGCTCGAGCCACTCGCTCAGGGCATTGACGACCGAGACGCCGACGCCGTGGAGGCCACCGGAGACCTTGTAGCCGGCGCCGCCGAACTTGCCGCCGGCGTGCAGCATGGTCAGGACGATGGTGGCCGCCGGCAGGTTGTACTTGTCCATGATCCCGACGGGGATACCGCGGCCGTTATCGACCACGGTGATCGAGTTGTCGGGGTTGATGGTGACGACGATGCCGGTGCAGTAGCCGGCGAGGGCTTCGTCTACGGAGTTGTCCACGACCTCGTAGACGAGATGGTGCAGGCCGCGCGGACCGGTCGACCCGATGTACATGCCGGGCCGCTCGCGGACCGGCTCGAGGCCCTCCAGGACCTGGATATCTTGGGCACCATAGTTAGACTTGCTCACTCAACCTCGCAGTATGCCGAGGGGCGGGACAGGGGTACGAGAGGCAGGCAGAACCTGCCTGCCCGAGTATAGCAAAGCCTGAAGCTGAAGGCGACCTCGAACGCTACAGGAAATCGCCGCAAACGAGTGGTTTTTGTCAACCCTCCGGGGTGTCGTCGCCGGGAGGGTCGCCGGCCTCGCTCGACGTTGCGCGCAGCGCGGCCTCGATGGCCGCCCGGAGACGCTCGTCACGCACTCCCTCCGCCAGCTCCCGCGCCTCCCGGAGATCGGCCGGCGCGAGGGTCTTGTGCTGAGCCCTTTTCTTCGGCGCGGGGGGCTCCTCTTCCTGCCTCTCGGCTCTCTCGATGACGAAGCGGAAGCGCTTGACCGGGTGCCCTGGCGCGACCTCGTCCATGCGCCTCAGGAGCTGGCCGCTCAGGTAGGTGAGCTCGTTGGCCCACACCGACGACGAGCACTCCACGGTGAGCACGCCGCGGCCGAAGTGGCGGGGGCGCGCGCCGCTCGCGACCTGGTCGCCGGAGGCGCGCGCCCACGCGGCGTATGCGCGCGCCTGCTCGCTCGTGGCGAGCCGGTCGAGCGACGGATCGAGGATGTCGCCGAGGCGCACGGGCATGGCGCCGCGGCTCGGCGACCCAGCGGGGTCCGGCTTGCGCCGCATGCCGGCGCTCACAGCGCGTCCATCTCTGGCGGCGCCGGCGCGCCTGCGTCGGCCGGCGGCAGTACCGTCCCCGTGGCCAGCGATCCGTCCAGGGGGAGTTCGATGACGGTGGCCGCGGCCAGCTCGTCCTCCGTGAAGTAGTGGCGGTTCGTGGTCGTGATGATGGATTGCCCGGCGGACGCCAGCCTGCGCACCAGAAGGCGCCGGCGGGCGTCGTCGAGCTCGCTCATCACGTCGTCGAGGAACAGCGTGCCCTGCTCGCCGGTGCGTGAAGCGGCGAGCTGCTGCTCGGCCAGGAGCAGCGCCAGCACGGCGGCGCGCTGCTCCCCCTGGGACCCGAACAGCCGCAGGTCGCGGCCTCCCTTGGGCAGGTCCACGGGGCCACAGACCGGCCCGCTGGGGAGCACGCCGCCCTCGGGGACGGGCGCGGCGGCGTCTGCGCCTCGCACGACGCCGCGCGATGCTCCGTCAGGCTCGGCCCGAGCCGCAACGCCTGCGGCCGGCCCGGCTGCCTCTCGCGGCAGCTCGAGGAAGCGCAGGTCGTCGCGGTGGGGCCCGAAGAGCGAGAGCCCGCGAGCGGTCTCTCCCGGCCGGCGCCGCCGCAACTCCTCCGCGAGCGACTCCTCGTCGTACCCAACGCCGGCAAGCTGCGTCACGAGTTGCACGGTGAAGGTCTCGCCCGCCGGCGCCAGGTCGGCGGCGGCGGCGGCGTACAACTCGGCGAGCTCGGCGACCAGATCGCGGCGGCGGCGGCCGAGCTCCACGGCCGCCCGCGCGAACTGCACGTCCCAGGGGTCGAGCGCCGATTCGGGGGCGCCGTTCTTGACCGCGTACAGCTGGGCGTTGCGCTGCCGGAGCGCGGTCTGCGCGTCCCGGGCCGCCGCCGCGTAGGCGGGGTCCAGGGCGGCGGCGAACGTGTCCAGATGGGCGCGCCGCCGTGCGGGGCTGCCTTTCACGAGCAGCAGGCTCTCCGGGACGAAGATGAACACCTGGCTGCGACCACGCAGGTCCTCGAGGGAGGCGATGTCGGCGCCGTTCCAGCGCATCCGCCTGCCCTGACCCGACGCGAAGCCGGCCTCGACGGCCTGTGGTCCTGCGGCCCGGCCGTCCAGTTGGAGCTCGACGCGCGAGAAGCGCTCTCCCCAGGTCATGAGCTTGTCCTCGCGGCGGGTGCGAGGCGAGCTCCCGCGCAGCGCGTACCAAGCGCCCTCGAGGAGGTTGGTCTTGCCGGTGGCGTTGTCGCCCACGACGACGTTGAGCCCGTCGCCGAAGCTCACGGAGGCGTCGCAGTAGGAGCGGAAGTTGATGAGCCTCAGGGTGGAGACGAACACACGCGATACTCCTCGCCGCCGACGGCGACGACGTCGCCGGGCACGAGAGCACGCCCGCGGCGGGTCTCCGCCACACGGTTCACGGTCACGTCGCCACTCTGGACGAGCAGCTTGGCATGGCCGCCGGTGGATGCGGCGCCCGCCAGCTTGAGAAACGAACCGAGTGGCAGCGGCCCCTTGACGATGATGTCGTTCAGTTGCTCAGCCGGATCGGCATGATGAGGTAGACGAACTCCCCTCCGTGCTCGCCCGACTTGCCGCTGATGAGCCCGGGCCGCAGGGGGCTCGTGAAGCGCAGCAGCACCTCGGCTCCCTCGATGGCGTCGATGCCATCGACGAGGTAGGCGGGGTTGAAGCCGATCTCGAACGCTTCTTCGCCCGCGAAGTCGACGTCTACCGACTCTTCTGCTTGGCCGACGTCCTGCGTGAGCGCGCGCATCGTGAGCTTGCCGGCGGCGAAGGACAGACGGAGCGGCGCGTTCTTCTGCGCCAGCAGGCTGACGCGCCGGGCGACGCCCATGAACTCATCCCGAGCGAGAGTGACCTCGTGGTCGAAGGAGTCCGGCAGCAGTTGCTTGTAGTTGGGGAACTGGCCGTCGATGAGACGTGATGCCACCCAGACGTCGCCGGCCGGATCTGACAGCTTGAAGAGCGCTTGGTTCTCGCCGATGGCGACCTCGATCTCGCCTTCGCCCATCGACGAGGCGAGCCGGGCGACCTCGGTGAGCGCCTTGACCGGGACGATGGCCTGGACCTCCGTCTCCAGCGTCTTCTCGAGCTTGGTCTCCTTGACCGCCAGCCGGTAGCTGTCGGTGGCGACCATCTTGAGGGTGTCCCCGAGGATCGTCATGAGGACGCCGGTGAGGATGGGCCGCGTCTCGTCGCGACTGGCGGCGCGGCCCACCTTGTTGAGGGTCTCGACGAACGGTTCGCGACCCATGCCGAAGCCGCCCGACGAGTCGAACGTGGACGTCTGCGGGAAGTCGCTCGCCGACCAGGCGTTGAGCGAGAACTCCGCCCGGCCGGCGGTCACCTTGACGGCGGCCTCGCCGGCCTCGACGACGACCTTGTCGCCGGGCAGATTACGGACGACGTCGCTGAAGAGACGTGCAGGAACGACGATCTCACCGTCGCGCTCAGCTTCGGTAGCCATCGTCGCCTTGAGCGAGAGCTCCATGTCGGTGGAAAAGAGGTCGAGTCGGCCTTCCGCCGCTTGCAGGAGGATCCCGGACAACACCGGAAGGGCGCTGCGCGTGGACACGCCGCGAGCGAGGATCGCGAGTTTGTCGACCAACGCTGAGCGATCACAGGTGAACTTCATCCCGACTCCTTATGACAATAAAGAGAAGACAGTCTTACCTCATCGCCGTCATAGCGCCTGTGGACGATGTGGAGAGCTGTGATCCCCCCTGCACGTGAGTGGTATCCGCCTCTGCACGGTTCTGTGGACGATGTGTGCAGAAGCCGACGCTCCTCCCGCGACGGCCCGTCTGATAGAAGGAAGCATAGCCGATTTGCGCGTTTGGAGGGAGAACGTCCACCGGTCCGGCGGCGGTTGTCTACAGGGCTTGTGGAGAAGAGGGTGCGCGACTCAGCGAGCGGTCTTGAGCCGTGCGCTGATGAGCTCGACGAGGTCCTGCAGTTGAGGGTCGTGGCCGTCTTTGAGCTGCCGGTCGATCTTGTCGACCGCGTAGATCACCGTCGTGTGGTGACGCCCGCCGAAGCGCGCCCCGATCTGCGGCAGCGACGCCTCGGTTAGGTCGCGCGCCAGGTACATCGCGATCTGGCGCGCGTAGGCCACGTCCTGCGTGCGGCGGTTGCCGCGCAGGTCGTTGACGTGCATGCCGAACTGCCGTGCGACCTCCGCCTGGACCGTTTCCACGGTCACGGGATGCTGGTAGGCCTTGGGGAGGATGTCCTTGAGCGCCTCTTTGGTGATGTCCAGCGTGACTTCGCTGCCGCTGATGGAGGCATAGCTGACCGCGCGCGTGAGGGCACCGTACAGCTCGCGGATGTTGGTCGTCACGCGCGCCGCGATCCACTCCAGCACGTCCGGGTCGCCGATCTCGAAGCCCTCCCACTTGACCTGCTTGCGCAGGATGGCGATGCGTGTCTCCAGATCCGGCCGGCTGATGTCGACGACGACGCCCTGGCCGAAGCGCGAGCGCAGGCGCTCCTCGAGCGCCTCCAGTTCGCGCGGCGGCCGGTCGCTGGTGATCACGATCTGCTTGCCGGCTTCGTAGAGCGCGTTGAAGGTGTGGAAGAACTCGACCTGCGTCTGCTGCTTCTCGGCCAGGAACTGGACGTCGTCGATCAGCAGCACGTCGTTCTGGCGATAGGTCTGCTTGAAGCCCTCGATGCGATTCTTGTCGGTGACCGCGTTGATGAAGTCGTCCGTGAAGCGCTCGACGGTCACATATTTGATCTGCAGGTCGGGATGCTGCCTGAGCGCCTCGTGGGCGATCGCTTGGATGAGGTGGGTCTTGCCGAGCCCGGTGTCGGCGTACATGAACACCGGGTTGTAGGCGGTGGCCGGCGACTCCGCGACGCTGTGCGCGACCGCGGCGGCGTACTCGTTATGCGGGCCGGTGACGAAGCGGTCGAAGACGTAGCGTGGGTTGAGGTCGCCGATGGCACGCCCCGTGCGCGGGGCACTCCTGGGCCGGCGCGGCTTGGCCGGCGCGGGGGCCGGCTCGATGGGCTTGGTGTCCCTCGCCGGCGCCCCCACCGGCGCGGACTGGGGCAGGGCGACGGCGCGCTCGTCGACGACGATGCGCACGTCCACGGAGTCGCCGAGGACCTCACCGAGCGCCTCGGCGACCTGGCTCGCGAGCCGCTTCTCGATCCAGTCGCGAGTGAAGTCGTTGGGCACGCCGATCACGAAGGCGCCGTCCTCGAGCCCGATCGGCAGCGTGCGGTCGAACCAGAACTGGAACGCGGACTCGCTGAGGCGGCCGCGCAGGTGCTTCTTGGCCTCATCCCAGATCAGTTGCAGCTGGTCGTCCGTGGTAGCCCCGTCATCGTGGTCCCCAGGGATGCGGCGGCCCGCCGGGGATGCTGGTGGTCGTTGGTCAGAGGATGCTCTCGAGGAGGCGGAGGCCCTCCTCGCGCAAGGCTCGCTTGCCGTCGCCGAGCGAGTGTATCAACCCCTTCTCCTGCAGTACAACGAGTTCCCGGAAGGCCGTGGCCGGTGCGATATCGAGCTCTCGCGAGATGGCCGTCGGGCCGGCCGATCCGAGCTCCATGAGCAGCACCAGGACCTTGGTCTGCCGGGTCGTGAGCTTGACGACCGAAGCGGCGGAGACGGCCGGTTGCTCGGGAGCATGACTCGGCATCTTGATCGTGAACACGGCGCCGCCGCCGAGATTGTCGTCGACAGTGAGCACGCCGCGCAGGAACTGCAGCGACTCCCGCGCGATGGGCAGGCCGGACCCGACTCCGCGGATGATCTGGCGCTGGATCGACGTCGCGGTCGTGAAGCCGGGCTGGAAGGCGCGGTCCTTGTCGTCGACGCCGGGTCCGTGATCGGAGATGCGGATCGTCTGCCCGTTGTCGAGGATGGTGATGACGACGTCCCGGAAGTAGGCGTGGAGCAGGTTCTCGATGAGTTCCTGGAGGACCGTGTAGGGGATCTGGCCCCCTTGCTCGCGACAGTAGTGGTACGTCTTCTCCGCCAGAGACGCGATGAGTGCCGGCAGGTCCTCCTCTTCGACGACGACCACGCGCGGGGGGCTCGTGAGCGTGTCGTAGATGGCGATGCGTGGAGCTTCGGGGCCGGTCGGCACGTCGGGCAGCGTCTGGTCCGGCGTCGCGACCAGGGCGGAAGGAGGGCTCGCAGGTGGCGCGGCCGCCGCGGTCGCAGCCCGCTGCGCGGGATGCCGCGTGGCGGCCCCCTCGTCTGCGAGCAGCCTGTCGAGGAAAGACTCCATGGGGGCGCCGAGTATAGCAGAGCGCTTCCTGCCCGCGGAACCTCGAAGTGGGGCGCGAAGAAACGCACTTTTGCAGCGCAAACCCGGATGTTATCCACAGGGTGTTCAAGATATGTGGAGAAGGCTCCCCCGTCGCCGCCCGAACATGCCCAATTTGCGGGAGTTGTGGAGAGCGGGGTTTCAGCGGTGGGTGGACGATGGCGTGTGGCCAGCCCGTGGGCTTTCAGGCTCAAACCCGCTCGCCGCCCGCGTCGCTCGATCTGCCTGCTTCAAGAACTCCCCGCAAAACGGCTACTTCAGGTGATGAAGGAACTACAAGTGTCGTGTCAAGCGAAGTCGTGGTCGTCAACGCCTTATCCACCTCGGTTGTGAGCCTGCCAGCGCGGGAAAAGGTTCTTATCCACACTCTCCACAGGTGGGTGTGAACTGCAGGTGGGCGTCTTGAAATGGTGACGGCGCGCACAAGATGCGGTGAGGTACACTGGATGCGTCCCGCGGAGCTCCTGGACGAGGAGCTGAGAAGGCGCTTCCTAGCGCCGACGCCTAGAACCTGACCACCCTCGGGGTGGCGGCGCCTCAGGGCGCTGCTGGGTAATGCCAGCGAAGGGAGCGATCGCAGCATGAGCAGTCCGTCCCTCTCCTCCAGCGGCGACGCGATCGACGTGCGCGAGCGCCTCAATCTCGACCCTACGCACTGGGGCGTGCAGGCGCTCGCCGAGGTCGGCGTGGCCGTCGCTCTTGCGGCGGTGCTCGGGCAGTTGCGCCTGTTCATGATGCCCCAGGGCGGCTCTGTGAGTCTCGAGGCGCTCCCCATCATCTTCGTGGCGGTCCGCCGCGGCGTCGTACCCGGCGCGACCGCCGGCCTGCTCTACGGCCTTCTGCAACTCGTGCTGCCCGGCGCCTTCGTCTACCAGCCGTTCCAGGCGGCGCTCGACTACCCCCTCGCGTTCATGGCTCTCGGGGCTGCGGGGTTCGTCGACGTGCGTGGCTGGCGCACTCTCTCATTGGCCGTGTTCGCGGCGTTCACGGCCCGCTTCTGCTTCCACTTCGCCTCGGGGGCGATCTACTTCGCGTCGTATGCGCCCCAGTGGGAGAACTGGTGGATGTACGCGGCCACCTACAACCTGCTGTATCTGGTGCCGGAGGGCGTGCTGACCACTCTGTTGCTGTGGCCACTGCTCAAGGCCTACGACGCGGCCTTCCCCGGCCGCGGCCGGACGGCGCAGCCGTGAGCGCCGCGGCCGAAGGCCCCGAGCCGCGGCATCGGTCGAGCGCGCCGCTCGCCGTCGTCTTCCTCGACGGCGCCTACGAAGACACCGCCTACTACCGTTCGTGGGCCGCAGCCGCCGGGCTCGTGATCGCCGCCGACGGCGGCGCCCGCTTCCTGCTCGACCTCGGCGGCGCACCCGACGTTGTCGTGGGCGATTTCGACTCGCTACCGCCCGCCGACGCCGAGCGCCTCGCCGGGCTTGGTGTCGCCACCGTGCGCCACCCCACGCGCAAGGACAAGACCGACGGCGAGCTGGCGGTGGACGAGGCGCTGCGCCGTGGCGCCGGGGAGGTCGTACTTGCCGGCGCGCTCGGCGCGCTCGACCACACACTCGGCCACCTCGCCATCTTGCGGCGCCTCGCCGAGCGCGGAGTGCCCGCGCGCCTCGCCTCGCCGGGCCTCAGCGTGCGCGTGTTTGTCGCTCCGGCAAGGGCGGTGCTCGACGCCGAGCCTCGCACGCGCGTGTCCGTCGTCCCACTCGGCGCGAACGCCGTCGTCACGCTCGCGAGCTTCGACTACCCCCTGACGCGCGGCGTCCTCCCTGCCGCAGGCTGTCTCGGTCTGGGGAACTTCATCGCCGCGGCAGGCGCCGAGATCGAAGTACATAGGGGAGCGGTCGCCGTGCTCGTAGAGTCTGGCCGGGAGAGTTTCGGCGGCGCCCCGGCCCCTCAGTCGGGATCGGGGTCGGTGACAAGAGCGCCCGGAGTCCGGATGCCCGGCGACGCAGCCGGCGATCCGTGACTCACGGGCCGCGAGCCTGGCGCGCCGCCACCATCGCGTGGACGGTCGTCGTGGTCGTCTTCGGCGTGCTGCCCACGCACGGCGCGGTCCACGCCGTCGCCGCCGGTCACGACAACGCGCTGACGTCGCTGGCGCATTTCGGCGAATACGCGATCCTCGCGTTCGTCGTAGCGGTGGCTCTCGAAGGGTGGCCGCTCCCGCGACGCGCGCTCCTGTGGGCAGGCGTCTACGCCATCGGGCTGGGGGCTTTGATCGAACTGGTGCAGGTGCCGCTGCCCTATCGCGACGGGCAGCTCAGCGACGTCGTCGTGAACGCCGCGGGGGCGGCGCTCGGCCTGGCTCTGGTCAGTCTGACCGGCCGGCTGAGGGCGCGGCGACCACGAGAGCGTCGCGGATGATGCTCGCGGCGACGTCCTCGGCCGGGACGTCGTAGCCGCGATCCTTGATGAGGTCTCGCAGGGCCGTCACGCGCTGCTTGCGCGACCCGGTGTGGTCTCTCTCTGTCTGGGAAGTGCGATCCTGTCGGCTCACTGAGGGCCTCCTCGCTTTCCCGTTGTAGCTGCTTCCCCTCTCGCACAGACTGAATCGGGTCGCGCGGCCGCGGAGTTTACTAAGATGCGTAAGCAGATGTGACTCCACTCCGGGAGGACCCAGTGATCACGATCCACGAGGCCATCGACGCGGTGCTCGCCGAAGTGCGGCCACTTCCGGCCGAGGCGGTCCCGCTCCTCGAGGCGCTCGGCCGGGCCGCCGGAGAGGCCATCATCTCGCCGGAGCGCGTGCCCGCTTTCGACAATTCGGCCATGGACGGGTACGCAGTTCGCGGCGCAGAGCTGACTGCCGGCCGCCGCGAGTTTCACGTGGACGTGGAGATCCCGGCGGGGCGCTGGGTCGCCGAGCACATCGGCGAGCGGCGCGCCGGTCATGATCTTGGCGGCGCGCCGCTGCCGCCGGGCGTCGACACCGTGGTGCCCGTCGAGCTCACGTCGCAGACGGGCGACAAGCTCACGGTGAACGAGCCGGTGACGCCGGGCGACAACGTGCGCCGCGCCGCTGAGGACCTCGCCGAAGGCGATGTCCTCTTCCCGCGCGGCGCCCTTCTCGGCCCGGCCGAGATC
>Ga0075520_1001855_pt1 | contig 10360 bp, 7 predicted proteins | sample NGEPerB_FD_75100 | JGI IMG/M metagenome (GOLD analysis project Ga0075520, IMG submission 75100) | Arctic peat soil microbial communities from the Barrow Environmental Observatory site, Barrow, Alaska, USA - NGEE PermafrostAB12-B | ecosystem: Environmental > Terrestrial > Soil > Wetlands > Peat ...
GCTTTATGGCACAATCCAAGCTTAAATTTTTACTCAATATAAATACACCAGTAATGTCCTTGTGTAAAAAGAATTCTGACCAGATGGACAATCCTGCCAATATAACAGCGACAGCTATCATCAGCTTTACTAAATTCCGGTGCGCAGCTTCGTTACTTCTCAATGTCACGACGACCAGATAAAACATCATGATCTCACTGACAAATATAAAGAGATTGTAGAGCGTATGGTAGTAATTGGGCGACCACAAAACGCTCCCGAAGGCCCATATCATTAAGGCCATCACAAAAAAATTTACCGGTGTGGTAAAGTCGGCTTCTTCCAGCTCGGCTGTTTTTCTCATCAGAACACCGGCCAAAGATGCCAGTACTATCCAAGGGAAAAACGGTACTAGGTCAATACGTTTAGCCCAGGCATAATGGAGGTGTAATCCAGCGAAATTATTTCCTATCGGAACCATTATTATAATAAGATATAAACTGAGTTCCCTCTTAAAGAAAACCGCCACCGTAATAGTTATCAGAGTGAGGGCAATCAGAATGGTTTGGAACTCCCCTACTAATGCGATTAAGGCCACAAACGGCGCAATTATTATGGATACCGAAAGCGCCATAAGGTTAAGACGTTTTTGATAATTCGCATCATTTAAGACCTGTGCATTCATTCGATGTACCCCAATCCCCGCAGCCTCTCTTCTATTAATTTTCTTTCCGCATCGCTGTAGTTTTCCTGCATTTGAGAACGGTCGGGATCGTCCGTTTTTGAGCCGTTAATCATCACTGGCTTATTTTCAACCATCTCCTGGATGAAGACATCCGTTAAAACCCTGCCGTCCACATCCGACGGCACGTTATCACCCATCAAATAAAGAATGGTGGGGGCAAGATCTACAATTCTGACACCGGAAAACTCCTGCCCCCTCTTTATGCCCGGACCTCTAATCATGAAAAGGCCGTTATCTCTGTGGGCACCATTCACCGGCAACACATCGGCGAGGTCGTGGGGACAGTTGACATATTCCTTCGTGCCCTTCTCATCTACTAACATGACACCGCTTATCTTGATATCGTCTTCAAAGATAACCAGCATATCCGGCGCTTTATACAGGTACTTCCCATGATAAACTTCCTCTTTTCTGAATACGTTTTTTACCACCCTTTTGCCGGTCAGGGGATCATGCCATCGGTAAAGCGTCTTCTTTATATCTTCGCATATGTCATCATATGCTTCAGGCGTCACAATACCGAGAGGTTCCCTGCCTTTGACATTTATCCATACCTCTAACCGGGTTGGTTCGCCAAATGCCCTGGTTTTGAGCCAATCGATGTTGCTAAAGCTTTTCTGAAAATCCAACCGATTTCTCAATTCCGGAAAGTGCCGAAGAAGTTTTTCCTTAGTCTTTCGGCTGGTATGCCTTTGAACGAATGAAATAGTTCCCCTTAGAAGTTTCGCTTTAAGGCCAACGGCGCCGTCCTTGAATTTCAGCATTCCGATATGTTTCAGGATATGATTGATGTAAGGTGGCCCCCCTTCGGCGGCACCGAAACCATGATCCGACACAACGACCACATACCCGTCGCTAGGCAGTCTGGAAACCAACTTGCCCAGTTCCATGTCTAACATCTGGTAAATATGCAATATGGTGTCGGAATAATCTCCACAATCCGAACCGTCGGGTTTAAAATTTCCTTCTTCCATAAACTTCCAAAAATGATGCTGAATCACATCAACCTCACGAAAGACAACCATGAAGAAATCCCAGGGATATTTTTCCATCAGGTAAAGCACTGCCAGCACCCTAGCCTCTATGGACTTCTCTGCCATTTTAACGGCAAGATTGAATTGCTTATTAGCAACAAACGAGGTGATGCCCGGTTCGACTACATAGTCCGGCACAACGGCCAAAAGCTCGGCTGCAATGCCTTCCGGGTAGGTAAACCCCTTGCTTTCCGTCCCCGGAGCATCCATTCCGGAAATCAGGTATCCGTTTACAGCCCTCGCCGGATAGGTCATCGGAACATTCACAACCCCCACCTTCTTGCCAGTCTTGCCAAGTAGGCCCCAGAGAGTTTCTCCCTTGACATCGCTTCCGTTCAGGTAGCGGATGTTGTAACTGTCCCCTTCTTTTTCATAGAAATGGTAGATCCCGTGCTTTCCAGGATTTTTCCCTGTCATAAGGGATGACCACGCCGGGGCGCTGTTCTGATTCGGAACGGTCTGTGAGTGGCCATAACTGCCTTCGGCCATGAGTTTTGCCAAGTTGGGCAGTTTGCCTTCGGTAGCCCAGTCCTTCACCAGATGCAGCGTCGCTCCATCCAGTCCTATGACTAAAACCTTGTTTTTACTATTCATTGACTCTTCTATGCTCCAATTCGTCCCAGAAATGCCAGAAACCGGGATTTTTTTTCAGGTAACTCTCGAAGGTTTTCACAAAATGGAAGGTTGCCTTGTAGATATCCTCATCATCGTTCTTTACATAGATCGGTGGTTCTATATTGGTTTTATATCTGTTGCCTTCCATTGTGATGAACACCGGCATCATAGGAGATCCTGTTTTTGCAGCCAGCGTGGCAGCACCGATGGGGAAGAGGTACGTACCGTTACAAAATGGAAAAGGCTTGAATTTTCCTATAAACTTCTTGCCTCCCGCCCCATCGCCCGTCATCATCAATACACCATTTGACTTCAGGCACTGGAAAAGCGGCCGCAAGAAACTATCCGCCTGTACGATCCTCGCCTTTATCTTTGACTCCAGCCTTATCCGCAGTCGGAATGCCACATTCTTTCCGATGTAACTCAGGCCGTCATTGGTCAGATAGCCCAACTGCGTCATGTTGTATCCCTTGATACCCAGGATATGGAGAGGAAGCTGGGTTGGCCCAAAGTGCGGGTGGATCAGTATGCAGCCTTTGCCTTTCTTTAATGCATTATCGAGCCGATCGAGACCTTCAAAGAAGTGAATCTTATCGATGTTGCTTAAACTCATTTTGGGAAAAAGCATGATCTGTAGCTGGTTCATATAATGGTTTCTGATGTATGTTTTAACAACTTCGGACGTCCATGTCTCGTCCTTTTCAGGAAACACCTCAATAACTTTTCGCATGATCATTTTTTTTTTACCGCTGAATGTGCAGGTGTCGATAGTGCCCAGAAAATTGATCAAGTTTATCCCGGACCGGAGCGGAAGCGCATAAAGCAACCATCTTATCGGATACCATATCAAAAGCCGCATCATATCGCGCAACATACTCTCTGACACGATCATAGATCGGACCTTTCTTTAGAGCGAGCGGGCATCAACAACCTCAATAAAATATTCATAGTCTTGAGCGCCGGTTTCACCAGCGAATTTACAAACCACAGGATCAACTCGACTAAACGGTCGGCCATCCAGAATGGTTTCGAAGTGTAGAACAGGGCATTTAAATCCTCCTCATTCTCAGGGAGCAGGTCCGTATCCTTTGTTATGAACCCTTCATCCATTGCTATCTGCTGCATACGCGTGTGCGGCTCTATCCTAATCCAGCCCATTGTGGCGCCTCCTCTTGAAACTAGGAGGACATTGATCTTTAAATACATGTATATGGTCCTGAAAAATCCCTTGATCGTCTGGCCGGGAGGGGTGCAGAAAAAGCCAAAACTTGCGTTTACTCCCTTATGCTTTTTCATAAGCCGGACAACCTTCTCGATATCACCGGAAGCGATATCTTTCCCCAAGGAACAGAGCGCTTCGCCCGACGCTGCATCCGGAGAAAACGGCAAAGCTCGGCAACCAGCCTTCTTTGCCAGGATTAAAAATTCTTCGGAAAAGTGTTTTATCTCACACCACGCAGCCCAGTTTACGTCAAGCCCTCTTTTGATTATCTCCCTGCATATTTCCTCGGCATGTTTCTCCGGCACGTTGAACACACCGTCCACGAACATGAATTCTCTGACGCCGAACTCTTTCACATGATACTCGATCTCATCTACAACTTTCTTCGGAGACCTCAGCCTTACTTTGTTCCCGTTCAGGAATGGGTAACTGCAGTAAGCACACCTTAACGGGCACCCTCTTTTTGTTTGTATGCCTATAGTGAAAAGCGGGTTCGGATACCGTTTCATGTCCACAAAGTCTTTTCTGGGCATCGGAAGTTTCTCGAAATCCGGCAGGGGTCTCACCCCTGTAAAAAGAACCTTACCGTCTTTCCTATAATAGAGCCCCTTCACCTCCTGCGGTCTGTCGAGTTTCTCGAGCAATTCAGGGAATGTCTCTTCAGCTTCAAGATATACACCCAAGTCGATATCGCGTATCCTTTCCATGATCTCCCGAGCAAATATGGAAAAACCGGATCCACCGACAACTACCAAGGCATCCGGCATCTTTTCTTTCATCAGCTTTATGGTGACAGGCACCGTTTTGTAATAATAGAAAATATCTCTCTTGTCGAGGGTATCAATATTTCTGATGGAAAGTCCAAAAACATCCGGTTTAAAATCCATGATCTTTTCCGCCAGTTCGTAATAGGGATCGTCTCCGCACAAATTGGGGTCAAAGATCTTCACATCATGCTTAGCCGCAAGCGCGGTTGCTATACAGCAGAGTCCCAAAGGAAAAATGGTTCGCTGGAACTCTGCCCGGCCTTGATAGGCCTGAACCAATAGTATACGTTTCAATATTGCCTCTTCTCCTTAAATCAATTCAAATCCTTCTTGAAAAAACTCTCCCCCAGCCAGAAAGCATCTCCGTATAGATGCGGATAGGTGATGACATATTTCTCTAATAAATTCAGAAAAGCCTTCGTGTTCTCCATGACGTCGCGTTCTTTATCACCCGTGTCTTTCAATTCCATCGGCCCGGCAATGACTATCTTGTGTGTATTGTTATCCAGCCTTACGACAAAGGTCGGCAAGACGACCGGCTTCACCTTGTTGATCAGATTCATAACGCCTGTCGAAAACAAGGCTTTCTGCCCCAGAAAATCAACTTCGATCCATTTCTGGCCTTCACGGCCATCCATGGCTATCGCTATGACTTCATTCTTTTTGAGACGAGTAAAAACCTCTCGCGGTGATTTATCCGTATAGATGAAGTTTACCGGCAAAGCTTCCTTGTAACTGAGCTTTATTTCATAGATCCGCTGCTCCATGTTATTGACAAGATGGCAAAACAGCCCTCCCATTTTTTTTACAGGCGGGTTTCTGCTCCCCAACTGGCTGAGTCTGTAGCCTTTAAACCCTAATGCAGGCATAAGCATGTGCGCGTTGCCCAGATGTCCGTGTAATAACACAACACCCTTACCCTCCAGAAGAGCGTCATCCAAATATTTCAGGCCTTCATAGATAATTATCTTTTCACAGAACTTTGCCGTAAGTTTTGGATACCAGAATGCCTCTATTCCCTTTTTGAGGGAATTGTCAAAAGTCTTGAAAACCAGCAATTTTCTCTGACGCTTGGAAATCCTGCCCTCGAACATCTTGTCCAACCCTTCTTCCGTCAGTTTTCTTTGCTTGCTCTTAAACATATACGCCAAAAGGGCCGCCGGATATGCCGGCAGTAATCCGACCTTGAGAGGAAGTATCTGTATCAGCATCCGGAAGGGAAACCAATACATCCACCTTAGTATTTCTATCGTGATTCTTTTGATATATCTCACTAACTTAAATATCCCAAATCCCGCAAGCGCTCTTCGATCTCGCGCTCCTCTTCAGGGCTATACTCGGCCGCTTCAGGCCCCCCACATCCCTTCTCTGAATCGCCGGCATATATTACAGGCTTCTCGCCAATGGCGGCTTTCTTAAACAACTCCTGCAATACCCTGCCGTCCATTGATCGTGGAACGGGCACACCCATAATGTAAAGGAGCGTGGGGCAAATATCTATAATATTCCCCTGCAGATCCCTGCGGTTTTTTTCGATGCCGGGAGATTTGATGATGAAAATTCCCTCCGGTATATGGTCTCCGGAAAAAAGGGAAGGGCCAAAAATGTCTCCTTTTTTACATGAACCTATCCCTTTTTTCAGTTCATTCAACCTGATGATGCTGTTGTATCCCCTCTCCCATACAATCACCAGGTCCGGGGCCTGCTCATAACAATCTCCTTTGTAGATATCTTCCCGCTTCGTGATTTGGCTGACCACTGACTTGCCCGTATGAGGATCTTTTAACCCAAGCAGCTTTTCAATGATCTCATTTCTCGTGTCTTCGTATTCCTGCCCCGGCTCAACGACGCCGTATTGTTCCCTTCCCTTCAGGTTAATAAACAGTTTTCCCGAGGAACCGATAAAGTATGCCTTTGTATTTTGCCAGTCTATGAAGTTGAAGAACTTGTAGGACTGGGCATCCTTAATGGACATCTTTTCTTTTAGAAAGGCCATTGACCTGTCATAAAGGCCGAGCAGCGGTTGAACGACAGAAGAAGCGCCCCTGTTCAAAGCTAGGAAGCCATTGTCCAGCAGCCAGGTGTTCAGATGGACGGTCTTGTATACTGCATCCGCACCGTGATCCGAAACAATCGCTATGGTTGTTTCCGGATCCATTCTCCCCACGATCTCCCCGACAGCATTATCCAGATCCTGATATACCCACAGGATCGCATTCTGATAATTGTCCGCCAGTTTCTTCGTATACTCGGGATGGCCCGGGTCCATGAACTTCCATAGACCATGCTGGGCTCTGTCCGCCGCCATGAAGACCACCATGAAAAAATCCCAGTCCTTGTTATCTAGCATGTAATGGGTAGCCTTCAGTCGGATCCGAATCATATCGCGCAGGGCGGCGATGTATTTATCAGTCTTCGATTCGAGATTCTTGCCATGCGGCAGGTCTATTATGTATTTCGGCACGTTCTTAAACAGCTCCTCCTTGAATTCGGGAGGGTAAACAAATTCTGATTTGATGCTGGGTGAATCCATACCTGAAATCATTATGCCGTCCAACTGGGCCGGCGGAAACGTCATGGGTACGTTCACAATGATGGTCTTGTACCCTTCATGGTTCAGGTAATTCCAAATTCCCTTCTGCTTGCAATCCCTCCTGCTGCTCATCCTGATCTTCTGAGAACCGTCACGCACAGGTTCGACAAAATCAAAAATGCCGTGGTTACCCGGATTCATCCCGGTCAAAAGCGCGGTCCAGGCAACAGGGCTAAGAGGAGGAACTGTTGATGTCAATTCCCCGCTACAGCCCTGGTCCATCAATTTCTTTATGTTGGGAAGCTTCCCATCTTCTATCCATGGGGCGATGAGACTGAACGTAGCCGCATCAAGCCCTATAAGCACTGTTTTGTTCTTCTTGGCATCGCTTGGTAACATTATTATTTCCTCATGAGATTGCATAAAAGCTTAGGCAGACGTCCGATCTGTCGCATAAACTGACTTGGGTTAAAACCGAAACCCATCACAAACAAGGACATCACGAATATAAAGCACGTGATGAAGGTCAATGCAATGGGACCCTGACCACTAAAGAAATACAAGGCGCATGAAATCAGTGTTAATGCCCCCAATGGTATATATAGCAAACGTCCCTGGGGTAAGCTCACAATATTCCTCGACGAGAAACACGTGATTCCAAAGAGTACCATATAAGCTGCAAGGCTCGCTACGCTCGCCCCGACATTGCCGTATTTAGGGATCAATGCAAAGTCGAGGCTGACATTGACCAGGAGTGCTCCGAAAGAGGCGGGCACCAGCAAATGCGGCTTATTCTGAGAAATTAAGACAAAGCCCAGCAGTGGATGCAGAAACAGGAATATGGTCGCGGGCAACAAAATTTTAAACGACAAAGTAGCAGCCATAAACGCCTGTCCGTATATAAGTTTGATGATCTGAGGGGCGAATATCAGGCAGATCATCATAATGAACATGCTTATAAAAAACAGGGCGTTAAAGGCTTTCACGAACCCGACTTGCAACGAGTTGGAACCATCGCGGGACGAACGTGAAAAAACGGGGAAGAGCGCCGTTGCAAACGCGATCGGCACAACCTGGAGATGCTGGAGTAGTGAATGCGGGGCATAGAACAGCGACACCTCAGTACTGTCTTTAAACGCCTTTAATATAAATATATCCACCCTGAGAAGCGCCTGAACAATCAAAATGTTCAGCCCCAGGATGAATGACTCCTTGAGCAGGGAAATGATCTCTGCCTTCTGGATGACAATCTTCGGCTTTAAGAATTTTTTATAACACAGGACCATGGACAGAAAGAACTTGAATAAGTTAGCCAGGGCCAGTGCAATAAAGACAGAAATAAAACCCAGATCCAGATAGACTGCTGCTGATATCAGCAGCAGTGACAGCAGTTGGGATATGAAGCTAATAAAAACCTCATATTCCATTTTTTCATATGCCTTGAAGACCGAACCGTATATCGAAGCTGAGGTAAGCGCAAATTGAGAAACCACGGTTATGGAAATGGCAATTTTGTATCTGAGATCATAGTCCCCTATGAGCACCATACCGAAGAGGACAACTATGACTATCAGCGACAGACCCCATCTCGTTGCCAAAGCCGTCCCAAAGCTTATTTGCGCTTTTTCTTTGTCCTGTATTACTTTCGCTACATCCCGGATTACAATCCGTTCAATACCAAAGGTGGTAAACCCTATCAGGAAGGCTACCAGTGATATGATGAAAGCATAATCCCCGTAGAGTTTGGGTCCGAAGTGCCTGGAGATGGCGGCAATCATTAGGATGCCGACCAATCCCTCAATACCCCTTGCCATCAAAAGCGAGAAGGTGTTTTTTAAAACTGCATTTCGCTTATAGCGCATAATCAGCATTGCTAGGCATTGTCATCTTGAATTGTCATCTTGGACTGATTTCTTTATGCCATTTTTATTATTAGGTGTATAACTGTTCCAATATTCAACGAAAAAGACGAGGAAGAGACCAAAGAAAAGACCAAGGAATGTAGCAATAGCTAAAGCGACCTTCTTTGATTTCGGCGGGAAATACAGGTTATCTTGCGCTCTTTCGAACAGGGTAGGCGGTTGGATGGTAAACGCGTTTGATAAGTCCAGATAATCTGCGCTTTTCGTGTTCTCTAAGTTCGCTTGCAGAGCGTCACGAGTGGTTTTCAGATTATCGATATTCCACTGCAGCTTGTTATATCCTGTATCCATTTTCGGAATCTTATTTAGAGCTTTGTCCCTTTGATTAATCTGCTCGTTGAGAAACTTTATCGTTACACCCGATTCTATACTGGTAAACAGAGCCGTCAAATATTGTCCCGAGATCTTGTCAAAAAAGGAGTCCCTTCCCGTAACCTGCGAAGAAAAACTCTTGGCGATTTCTTGCCGTATCCTGTCCTTAACCAGTGCTATCTCCTGTTTATGAATCTTGATATCGGGATGCTCCCCGGTCTTTTCAACGGCAAGTTTAGCCTCTTCCGCTTCGAAGTTGAGCAGCTGGTTTTTGTAATTATCCAGCGTCGTACTGGATTCTAGTTTTACGATGAAATCCTTGATGCCGTCCTGTCTTATCAGTGATGCGTCTTTGATATTCCTGATATCGACCTTTGCCCCTTCAAGACTGCGCACTTGCCTGTCTCTTTCCGTTTCAAGGGCCGACTTCTCCGACATCAATGTCGTTATCAGGGTGGATGAGCTGTAAACTTTGTCTTTTGCCCTGTAGCGTTCCAGGGCAATCATTGCATCGGACAATCTTCCCTCCACATCACTGAGGCGCTTGAGCAATATTTTCCCCGTAAATTCAGCAGCGTCCCTATTCATATTGGTATAAGTGGATATGAATCCCTTCGTGATCCTGTCGGTAATGGCATATGCTTCGGCAGGACTTGGGGCATAACCTGTGATCTTGAAAACATCGGAATCCTGAATATTCTCTTCCGAATAGCCTTTTGTATGCAGGTGAAGTATAATACTAAGTTTGTATGGATTGATGAACTCATCCGGGGTAAATTTTTCACCTTTTCTGTTGGTCAACCTCATTTCTGTTATAACCTTGTTGATCGATGCTTTGTCATTCAACATCTCTTCAATTGTCCCCAGAGCATTATCACTACTGGTAAATTGTAATAGACCCACAGCGTCCGGTATTTCCTTAATATATTTCTGCTGAAGAGTGTTCATCTTGACCCATATCTTTGCCTCGCTCTTATATATGGGGGAGATTACCAACATCATCAGGTAAGCACATAACGGCACGATGATTGCCGTCACAATCAGGATCCACTTCCTTCTCCATATTATTTCAACGTACCGCTTTATTTCCATGAATATATATCTCCGTTAGGAATTTGTAACATCATTTTCTAGTTGTCATGCAAAAATTAATTGCAACCACACACTTCAGTAACTTGTTCATCTCATTATCTATGTTACATTACAACTAGGATTTAATATAACATAGGCC
>Ga0075520_1001857_pt1 | contig 10354 bp, 3 predicted proteins | sample NGEPerB_FD_75100 | JGI IMG/M metagenome (GOLD analysis project Ga0075520, IMG submission 75100) | Arctic peat soil microbial communities from the Barrow Environmental Observatory site, Barrow, Alaska, USA - NGEE PermafrostAB12-B | ecosystem: Environmental > Terrestrial > Soil > Wetlands > Peat ...
CTTCGCCTATCTGCCCTCGCGCCCGCTCAAAATTCGCGCATGGGCCGCTGGCTGATGGTCGGTCTTTTTGGTGTCTTGGTCTCACTGATACTCGTGTGGGCGCGTCATCGATCCGCAGAGACGGATCCCAATGCAGCCGCGCATCGCGCCGTTGATCTCGACCGAAATTTGCAGGCTGCCCGGGATGCCCTAAGTTCTGGCGATTTGGTGCTCGCCCACGATCAATTGCAGATCTCACAGTCTCAGGGTGGCCGCGACCCGCGCTGGCTGATCTTGACTGCGCGCTACGATGTCATGCGTGCCGACATGAACTGGTTAGCGGTACGCATCGCGGATCCCAATGACGGGCCCCGATTGGAAGCCCTCGGTCGCGAGCTGTCCGACAACGTCGCGCAGGCGACGCGCGCTCTCAATGCGGTCGAAAGTATCGCGGCAGCGGAGCCGGAGATGGCCGCGGCGCGTCTGGATACACAACGAATTAGAGGAGAACTGGATCGGGCACGCGAGGCCGCGTCTTCTCTGGAAGCGCCGAGTACTTCCCCAGAGCTCGCCTACGCTCTAGCTGGCGTCGAATTGATGCAACAAAAGCCCCGCTATAAAGAGGTTTTCGACTGGTTAGGCCAGGCGCGCGCCAAAGATTCCGGCCTGGGGCGAGCCCCTGTGATGTTGGTGTTGGCCTGCATTTCGGGCGATCGCCTCGAGAACGCAAGAGCGGAAATTCAGCGGCTTAAGCTTGCCTCGCACAGCCACCCCCTTTTGGCCGAACTCGAAGCCTTGGTTCAACGCACGAGCGACTCGTTGCTCACGGCGGAGCAAGCTGCGACGGCCGACAGTGGCACCTCCGGAATCGTTGATGCGGGGGAAGCGGAGGCATTGGCTGATGTGACACGGGAAGGGGACTTCAGGCTTCGCTTGCGGCGCGCCGTTGAGTCCCTCAGTCGCAATGAGCTTACCCGAGCCGAACAGCTGTTTCGGTCGGTCCTTGCTGTTCGTCCTAGTGACGTCGAAGCATTGTCAGGCCTAGGTGACGTCGCGCGCCGCCATGGCAATACAAGTGGCGCGATCTCGTACTACGAGCGTGTGCTCGCCGGTAACGGACAATACTTGCCGGCGCTATCTGCGTTGGCTGACGTCAAGTTCAAAACCGGTGATCGCGGGGGGGCCGCTGCCTTGTATCGGCGTATTGTAGACCAGGTGGGTGAGTCATCAGGCTATGGTCAGACCGCCGCTCAACGCTTACACGAGCTGAGCGAATCGAGCAACGTTAAGTCTAACAACAAGAGCGATTCAGAAAAGGCATCGTCCCCCGAATCCCCGAGCCCCGCTGCGTCGGCGAATATTGATATGACCGATCTGCCGGGGAATAAACCGTGAAGCGTCTTGCGCTCTTTTTGGTGGCTGCACTTTGCACGGTGCTCGGTTGCCAAGGGCGCCCACGGCTTGCTGCTACCCGGACAAAAAGTGCACCCACAAAAAATTATGGCTCTGGTACATTAGCCGAAATCGACTTGAGCAACGGCGTGCCCGAGTCGACGGATGCTGGCGGATGGCTGCCGCTGCCGGCCACGCGCACCTTTGTCGGCCTTTCGCGCGCGCTGGAACGAATTGTCAATGAGAACAAGACCACGGGCGTATTTATTAGCCTAGGTCAAGTCAAACTTCATCTATCGCAAGTCGAGGAATTGGTGCCACTGCTTGGCGCAATCCGCGCCAAGAAACTCCCAATAATCTGCCATGCGCACGCACTCGACAACGCGCTTCTTTGGTTGGTGACAGAAGGCTGCGACAAAGTCTGGCTTAGCCCGGCGGGCTCTGTTGAATCAATCGGAATTGCGGCTCAGTCGATCTACATTAAGGGACTACTAGACGAACTTAAAGTTCAGGCTGATTTCCTGTCGATTGGTCGCTACAAGAGTGCCGCCGAGATGTTCACACGCCGGGGCCCCAGCGACGAAGCTCAACTGGCCTTGTCGGAAACCTTGCGATCCATGCGCAATGTGTGGCTAGCGGGAATGGCTGGCGCGCGCGGGCCCGCCAAGGACTATGCGGAAAGCGGGCCCTACGGGGCAAGTGAAGCCAAGGGGCACGAATTAGTCGATGCTCTGGGGGACACTTTGGAGGCGCGTCGGGATGCTCGCCAGCAGGCTCATGCAGGCTCGACACAAGTCGTTTATGGGCAAGCCGCGGAGAACGCTGCTGAGCACGGTCTAGCCGAAATCTTGCGTCTCCTGAGCAGTGGCGACACGGCCTCGGATGGAAAGCCTTACATTGCCGTTGTGCCGGCAATTGGCGGCATTACGATGAAATCCGAAGGGCTGTTTTCCGGTGAAGGCATCGTCTTCGAGGCCTTGGCCAAGACGATTACACGCTTGACAGAGGAACCTGCCGTCAGAGCCGTCGTACTGCGTATTGATTCACCGGGGGGCTCGGCGCTAGCCAGTGATCTACTGTGGTCGCGATTGCGCGAGTTGGGAGCCAAAAAGCCGTTGATAGCCTCGGTAGGCAGCATGGCGGCCAGCGGCGGGTACTACTTGGCCTGTGCCGCACGATCGATTGTAGCCGAGCGCACGAGTATCGTGGGTTCGATTGGCGTACTCGGGGGCAAAATCGTCTTCGGCTCGGCTCTCGAAGCTCAGGGGGTTCACACCGTTACGACGCCAGCGAGTGATAGCGAAGGAGCGGCGGCGCGCGCAGCGTATTTGTCACCCTTTGTCCCATGGGACGAAGAAACTCGCGTGCGCCTGCGGTTGGTCATGGGCGAAGTTTACGATCTATTCGTGCAGCGAGTCGCGACGGGGCGCCACCTGTCACAGGCACAAGTGCAAGCCGTTGCCGAAGGTCGGATTTGGAGTGGTGAGCAAGGCAAGCAGCGTGGGCTAGTCGATGAGTTTGGAGGTTTGGCCAAGGCTTTAGAACTTGCGCGACAAGCCGCCGGCTTACCGAGGGACACGCCGGTACACGTCGAAGGCCCCGCCGAGGGGCTGCTGGCGGCTTTAGGGTTGGACGCGCACGCGACCAGCGAAGATCTGTCGCATGCCCTCGAGCAGCAACGGCGACGACTGTGGAGCCCACTGGCTTGGGCTCCGCGCAGCCTCATACCGTGGATCACAGGCCTCACCCCGCTACTGGCCTCCGAGCACGCTCTCGCACTATGGCCAATGGCCGTAACCATCGAATAAGTGGGGTTACGACAAACAGCAACACTGTAACGGCCTATTTACGCTTTACATATCGGTGCAAAATGTGCCTAGTCTCTAGGCTTGTTGTGATTTGAGCATCGAGGGAAGCGCCGGCGATTGGTGTCGTACCAGGCCTCCGTCGATATCCCTTCCCTGGCCCTGGATTTGTAGTTTTGGGAGTCGTCACTATGCGCCCTCGCTTTTTCAACAAATATGGCTGCACCGTAAGTCTCCTGGCACTCACCTGTGCAACCTACGGTCGAGCCGCCCCAATCCTGCGTACGCAGGTCAATCAACGGGGCGACTTCGTGATGTTTGGCAATACCCTCGGTTGGGATTGCGCCACTAACGCTGCCGCTGTGCTCACCGGTACGGTGAATTGCGCGGGCGTCACCAACACGGCGGATACAGCCATCGATGTCTATTGGCGCTCGGACCAGCCTGCCACCGGTCAAGCCCTCGCTTCGACGGCAATTACCATGACGAACGCGCGAAGTACTGCCGTCCTTGTATTACCCAGCGGCGCTCGCATCACGTATGCCAGGCTCTACTGGGCCGCCTATCAGCCCGCGGGCGGCGCGGCAGACACTACTGCGCTCATCGAGCGACCCGGAACTACAGTTACCCGAGCTGTAACGGCGGATGCCAATTGGACCGCTCTAGTTCCAGCCTCAAACGGCGAATTTTGGTACCAAGGCAGCGCCGACATTACCGATCTGCTGGTCTCGGCGGGGCCGGGTGCATTTCGTGTCAGCGGCGTCTCCTCCGTCGCTAACCTGAATACGTTGAACAATCAGGTGACTATGGCCGGCTGGGCCGTGGTGGTCTTGTATCAGCGCGATGCGGATCCGCCGCGCAATCTCGCGCTATTCGATGGTCTCGATCCGGTTGGGCCCGGGCAGCCGCAAAGCGCCAGCTTGAGCGGGTTTCTCGTGCCCCTGGCAGGGTTCACCGCCAAGCTTGGCGTGCTGGCTTACGAGGGTGACGAACAATACACGGGGGATCACTTCCTGTTCAACGGTACGGTCTTGAGCGACGCTTTGAATCCGGCTGACAACTTCTTTAACGCGACGCATTCGAATCTTGGTGTTGGCGTTAGCAACGTCGGAGATCTACCCAGGCTTACGGGCGCGCCCCGCAGTATGGGCGGCGTCGATCTGGATGTGGTTGACATCACAAGCCTAGTTCACCAGGGGGATGAATCCGCGACGATTGGGGCCAACACCACCAATGATCGCTACGTTCTCGGCGCCTTTGTTACATCAATCTCCACGTTCAAGCCTGATTTCTCCAGTTCGGGTAAGACGGTTCGCGATATCAACGGTGGAGCTCTTCGTCCGGGGGACGTACTCGAGTACACCGTGATCGCCACGAACAGCGGCAACGATGCCTCACTGCACACCGTGATGACCGATGTGCTGCCGTCTCAGGTGACTTATGTCCCGGGGTCGCTTGCCCTGCTCACGCCCACAGCACAAACATTAACCGATGCGTCTGGGGACGACAACGGGGAGTACAACGCCTCGTCCCGTACGGTCACAGTGCGGCTCGGCACGGGTGCCAGCGCGACCCAGGGCGGCTCGATGGCGATTGGCGCCACCATTACGCTTAGGTTCCAAGTTACGCTGAACGCCAGCGCTTCGGGTACTGTCGACAATCAAGCCGTGATCTCCGCCGACGGACTTTTGGGCGCGCCGACAGGAGCATTCCCGACTGACGGCAACGGGTCAGGCGACGGGGTTCCACCGACTACGATCGTCATTGATGTCTGCGGCGCTGACAGCGATTGCTCAGGAGCGACACCCTACTGTGATACCTCCTCGAGTCCGCGCGTTTGCGTGGCTTGCATCACGAGCGCTCAATGCACAAGTCTAACGGCGCCGGAATGCAACGCAACGACTCACGTCTGTGAATGCCCGGCTGGGTCAGTCAGCTGTCAAGACACCGACCACGACGGTTTGACCGATATCACCGAGGTGAGCATCGGCACGAATCCGAATGACGCAGACAGCGATGACGATGGCGTACCTGATGGCAGTGAGCTCGCACCTGGTACGGACACGGACGGGGATGGGCTCATCAATGCCCTCGATCCAGACAGCGACAATGACGGCCTTTTTGACGGCACTGAGATGGGATTGGGTTGTAGCGGCGCGGGAACGGATCTGTCAGCTAAACGCTGCGTGCCCGACGCGGATTTTGGGCTAACGAAGACCAACCCTCTGGTGGCCGACACTGACGGCGGCGGCAAGAGCGATGGCTCCGAGGACAGCAACTTGAACGGTGTCGTCGACACGGGTGAAACTGATCCAACGGAAGGTCACGCCAATGACGACAGCTCCGTCATCGACAGCGACGGCGATGGGCTTTCGGACCGTCTCGAGATTTTCCTGGGCAGTAATCCGAACGATCGTGACTCGGACGATGACGGCGTGATCGACGGTTTGGAAGCCAACCCGAGTGACGACGTCGATCGTGACGGGTTAATCGACGTGCTGGATCCGGACAGCGATGGCGACGGCCTATTCGATGGTACCGAGATGGGGCTTGGCTGCTCGGGCGCTGGGACGGATGTTGCGGCGGGTCACTGCATCGCGGACGCCGACTCCGGTCAGACCCGGACTTTGGTATTAGTCCCGGATACGGACCGCGGCGGCATGATCGACGGCCTGGAAGACACGAATCACGATGGCCGCGTCGATATTAATGAACGCAATCCAAATGATCCTTCGGACGACAGTGCTCAGTGTTACGCTGATTCGGAATGCGGAGCCATCAACAGCGGCCGCGTTTGCGATACGACCCACCTTTGTATAAACGGCTGTCGCGGCATCGCTGGCAACGGCTGCCCCACGGGTCAGACCTGCAGTTCGAGCAATGACTTGATCGGCACTTGCAGCACGGTGGCGGGCACGGGCGGCGCGCCTTCAACCGGTGGGACGACATCCACGGGTGGCGCTCCCGCCGCCGGCGGAACTTTAGCGACGGGCGGTGTTGCAGCGACAGGCGGAGCGAGCGCCAACGGCGGCACAGTCGCAACCGGCGGAGTCGTTGGCACCGGCGGCGTGAGCGCCACCGGCGGCACAATCGCAATGGGCGGCGTGAGCGCCACCGGCGGCACAGTCGCAACCGGCGGAGTTGTTGGCATGGGCGGCGCAGTCGCAACGGGCGGCGTCGTTGGCACGGGCGGTGCGGTCGCAACCGGCGGAGTCGTCGGCACGGGCGGTGCAGTCGCATCCGGCGGAGTCGGCGCAGGTGGCACGAGCAATACCGGCGGCGCATTCGCGACGGGTGGCAGCAATGCAAACGGTGGCTCAGGCCAAAGCGGCGGCGCGGCTGGCGCTAGCGGCACGGCTACCGGCGGATCAAGTGCTACTGGCGCAAGCGCCACGGGTGGGAGCGGACAAGCGGTGGCCGGGGAAACCTCAGTCGACGCGGGTACGGGTAGTCCGAACACGGGCGAAACGGTCGAAGGTGGTGGCTGCAGCTGCGACGTTGCTGGGCGCGAGCGTTCGTCGGGCGGCTGGCTCGCGCTGCTCGCTGGTACGTTATTGTTCTGGCGCAGGCGGCGTGGGGGATGAATTGAGTCGTGTTCAACGGGGGCGACGCATGCGTCGCCCCTACAAATCCCGCGCGCGAACCAATACGATTGATAACGAACTCTCGGTGGAATTTCAATGGTGTCAAACAACGTGACGAAAAAATCTGCACTTGTTGTTGGAACGTTTGTGGCCGCGTCTTCGATCGCAGCCAGCGCTGCGGCGCAGACCGCCTCCGGCTTCGCCATCAATCGCTTTCAGCCGTCTGAACGCGGCAGCGATTGGTTCGTGACAGATTCACTCGATCTGCGGGGCCGCGGCCGATTGGCACTCGGTGTTGTTGGGGATTGGGCACATCATCCCTTGGTCATTTATGACGCCAATGGCGACGCTGTCCGGGCACCCGTCTCGAGCCAGCTCTATTTGCACCTGGGCGGCGCCGTCATTGCCGCTGATAGAGTACGAATGGCCTTCAGTTTGCCGGTGCTTGCTGTCAATCGTGGTGAGGCCGGTACGGTCGGTGGCGTGCTCTACTCAAACACCACTGGAGCGGCTCTGGGCGATCTGCGTCTGGGCGTTGATGTGCGCCTTTTTGGACGGTATGCAAGTGCCTTTACGACGGCTGTTGGCCTGCAAGCACATCTCCCAACCGGTGCCCGAGACTCTTACGCCAGCGACGGGAAGGTTCGTCTCGTACCTCGCTGGCTTATAGCGGGCGACGTCGGACCCTTCACTTACGCAACCGTTGTCGGTTTCGATGGGAGGTTCCAAACCGACAACTTCGCGGGCACGGTCTTTGGCCCCGAGCTTACGCTGGCAGCATCCGCCGGTGTTCGCGTGGCAAACCGCCAGGTCGTCATTGGCCCTGAGTTCTCGACTTCAACGGTTGTCAGCGATTCGGGCAACGGATTCTTTAGGCGGACGGCGACTCCCGCTGAGCTCATTTTCGGCGTACACGCAAGGGTGGGGGATTTTCAAATCGGGGGAGGATTTGGCCCCGGCCTCACGCGGGGCCTCGGCACGCCAGATTGGCGCATGCTGGCCTCCCTCGTTTGGTTCCCCGAACCGAGAAAGCCTCTGGCTCCGCCCGTTACCGATCGGGACGGCGACGGCATTGCCGATGCCGTAGATGCCTGCCCCGACACCCCGGGCGAGCCCAGCGACGATCCGAAGCTCAACGGCTGCCCCAAGCCCAAAGATCGCGATGCAGACGGCATTGTTGACGATGAAGACGCCTGCCCCGACGAGCCTGGCGTCGCTTCCGACGATCCAAAGCTCAACGGCTGCCCCGAGCCTAAGGATCGCGACCGGGATACTATCCTCGACGTAGACGACGCCTGCCCCGACGAACCCGGCGTCGCTTCCGACGATCCAAAGAAGAATGGCTGCCCCAAGCCCAAGGACACTGACGGCGACGGAATCGCGGACGACTTGGACGCGTGCGTAAACGATCCCGGCCCCGCCAACGACGACCCCAAGAAGAACGGTTGTCCAAAGGTTAGGGTCGTAGCCGGCGAAGTCAAAATCCTCGAGCGCATTGAGTTCGAGACGAACAAAGCCATGCTGCGCCCCGAAAGCGATGAGATTCTTAAGGCCATCGCCGATACCCTCAATCAGCATACGGAAATCAAGCGAATCCAAGTTCAGGGCCATACCGACAATCGCGGTACGAAGAACTACAACAACGCTCTGAGTGAAAAGCGGGCCGCTGCCGTCAAGAATTGGCTCGTCAAGGCCGGTGTTGACGAGAAACGCCTCGAATCCAAGGGCTTTGGTCAGGACAAACCCATTGATAGCAATGAGACCGACACCGGACGGCAAAACAACCGCCGTGTGCAGTTCATCGTCGTTGAAAAGGACGAAGGCGCGTCAAGCGTGGAGTCGAAGTAAGAGCGGCGGCCGGGGCGGGCACGGAGGCCCGCCCTTACTGCGTCCGGTTGCGTGAAGACGGCAACCCACGTTGGTCGGCACACGACCTTGTAACGTCAATTGTCGTCGGTAGCGGCGGGCCTCCGTGCCCGCCGATTCGGTGTTCGGGTTGCGTTCGTCAATTGACGGGGTGGATCGCCCGGCCACTTCAAGAAGCCCGCCGGCAGATGCCGGTAGCTTGACGGCGAGTTAGTGAAGCTTGACGGATCCGTGACCGAGTCGTGCTGACTCCTGGTCAGAAAATTGTAGATACCGAGTCTGCCCGATAAATGGCCTCGATTATGCACACCCGTCGTAAATCCTAGGTCTCAATTTATTAACGATCGCGAACCAATATTTTCATTGATTCAAGATTTCGTTTAGGGATATCTGTGGCCAGTATTAATGGCGGACCAATCGCACGCGTAAGGGACGCGATTGGCTTGTTGTCTTATTGGCTTTGATCGCGCAAAAGGTGCGCACATAGGGAGTGGCTTCGATGTCAAAGAAGGCTGCTAAAGCACGCAGTGCTCGCCAGGGGTGGAATACGCGTCGCAGTGCTCTGGCACTGGCAGGACTAACAGCAATTGGTGCTGGGATTTACTACGGAGCTAAGCACCGAACCGCGCTGCGCCAGTCGTCGCCGATCGCCGCCACTCAGCTAAAACCATTGCGTCCGACCTCTGAGGCACTTCAATTGCTATCGGAACTGCGCGCCCGTTTTGCGCCGAGTCCTTCAGCGGTGCCAGCGTCAGACTCCACTGTTGCCGAGCAGCCCTCGCCGCTGCTCCCCGGCCTGGTACAGGATTTCGAAAAGAATCCGGCGGGTTATGTCCCGCATTTTGCAGCCTCGCTCGGCAAGCCTGAGGCTCGGGTCGTATTGCCTGCACAGGCGAGCGCGCCATTTCAAATCGAGGACGCGGCCACCGGAATGCACGTCGAGGCCAAACTCGAGGATGTACGCGATACTCCTGCGGAATTAGTCGAAGGCTATGCCGTTTATCGAAACGCTCACGCGTCGGGCGCGACGGTCCTGCGCCGCGCAATGCCCAATGGAAGCGAAGATTTCCTCAGCTTTACCGATCCTCCAAGCGACCCCACTATTAGTTATCGGGTAACACTCGGCCAAGGTGTCACGGGTCTGCGACTCGTTGCAAACACGCTCGAGTTGCTCGACAAAGGCGGCACGCCTCGGCTGCGCGTAGCACCCCCTTATATAGTGGGTGCCGACGGAGCCTGGGTCGAAGCAAAGCTCACGGTGGAAGGCTGCGCCCTCGATACGAACCCGAGTTCCCCCTGGCAACGTGATGTTACCCAAGCCGGCGCAGCATCGTGCAAGATGCGTGTGTCTTGGCCCGATGACGACCTGACTTATCCGGCAATTCTCGATCCGACCTGGTCCACGACAGGATCTATGGCGTCAGTGCGGCAGGGTCACACGGCTACCGTGCTTTCCACGGGCAAAGTGCTCGTTACTGGGGGAAGCAATGGGACGACCCAATATGCGACGGCAGAGCTCTACGACCGAACTACGGGCACCTGGGCAGCCACAGCCAGCATGACCGGCGCTCGCCAGTTCCATTCTGCAACGCAGCTCAATACGTCGTCGAACCCGACAACCAGCGGCAAGGTGCTCATTGCTGGCGGCAAGAACGGCTCATCCAGTCTGAATACCGCGCAGCTCTATTCCCCATCGGCCGGTACCTGGGTTGCCGCGGCCAACTTGAA
>Ga0075520_1001858_pt1 | contig 10352 bp, 8 predicted proteins | sample NGEPerB_FD_75100 | JGI IMG/M metagenome (GOLD analysis project Ga0075520, IMG submission 75100) | Arctic peat soil microbial communities from the Barrow Environmental Observatory site, Barrow, Alaska, USA - NGEE PermafrostAB12-B | ecosystem: Environmental > Terrestrial > Soil > Wetlands > Peat ...
GAATTACTACGCGAGACGGCTCATCTCCTAACGAGGTCGATTGACGGGTGCCTGGCGTCGGCTTCCGCCGACTTAGTGCACTGTCACGATGCTCTGGCAACGTACGCCGCAGTGAATGCACCTGCAGTTAAGGAGCGTGGGCTCCCGGTGGTCCAGACAGTCCACGGCCCCTGGTCGGAAGAAACCCTCACGTCCGGGGTGAGTGCCGACTCACGTTTCTACCGAGAACTTCGGCGGATCGAAGAAGCTGCGTACGCCAGTTCAGCGAGGTTCATCGCGGTGGACCGAGGGCAGGCTGACATCCTGGTTAATGAGTTCGGCACTCCCAGGGAGAAAATCTCAGTCATTCACAACGCCGTTGATTGCGTCGAGATCCATGCTTTGGCCCTGAGTCGCCCCGAAAATCCGCTGCCCCAACCCTATTTTGTCGTACCGCGCAGGCTCGTCCCCAAAAATGGCGTACACGTTGCGATTGAGGCACTGAAACTGCTCGCGGACCGAAAGGTTTACCTCGCTGTCGCAGGCGACGGACCTCTGGCTGCCGAGCTCCGACGCAAGGCGGAGGAGGCGGAGGTTTTGGGCCAGGTGCATTTCCTGGGCAGCCTCTCGCGGGAACAACTGATGCCGTTGATGGCCGAGAGCGCAGGGGTGATCGTCCCATCGGTGCCGTGCGAGGGCGTAATTGAGGCTACTTCGCTTGCCGTCATCGAATCTTTCGCTTGTGGTGTTCCTGTCATCGCATCGAACATCGGCGGCTTGGCGGAGCTAATTCAGCATGGTAGCACCGGCCTGCTTTTTCCGGCAGGCGACGCGCACGCGCTGGCCGGCAACGTACTGCGCTTGCTACAGATGCCGGGATCGGAACGACTCCAGCTCTGTGCAGCAGCTCGAGATGCCGCACTGGCGAGGTGGGACGTCAGGCCATGGTTCATTCGTGTCTTCGAAACCTATAATGTAGCGCTCCATGCCTGCCAGACTGCGCGGTAATCCTTCATGACAACCAGGGTCTTATGTACGTTCGGCGCAACTTACAGTGGCGGCACCTTGCGCGTTCTGACGGATGGGCTACCACACCTAAACCGCCAACCAGGCATCCAATTGAGCTTTGGCGATCTTTATGAACGCGAGGACTTTAAGGCCGTGTTTCGCGGTGCGGGTGTGCCAGTCGCCGAGGTTGGAGTGAGGTGCTTGCCGTACACGTCGTTGCGCCACGGCATGGCTCGCCAAATCGACAGGGTACGGGCTTTCCCCAATTACTGCCTGATTGCATACCGTTTGAGGCGCGCTGCACAAACAGTGGATGTCGTTTATGTGCACACGTACAAGGAGTTGGTTCTGGCCGCTTGGTCGGGAGCGCGCGTTGTATGGCACTGTCATGGTTTGGATGATGTTCCCCCATTCACTGCGCGCCTGGCGGGGTTGTGCGCTGGCGTGATTGCCATCTCTGACACGGTGGCGGAGACTTTGCGCGAAATTGGCGTTCCCGGCGACCGCATTACTACTGTCCTGAACGCAATCGATGTGGAACGCATACTCAGTGCGGCGGTGCCGCCGCCCATTGCGCCATTCCCCATTCGTGGCACGGCACCTGTGGTTCTCGTGCCGACGGCATCGATTCGCAAGAACAAGGGAATTCATGTGCTTTTGCAGGCAGCACAAGAGGTGCCGGAGTTAGAAATCTGGATCGCTGGGGATATGCGAGACTCGGCCGCTGGCGGATATGCGGAGCATCTGCTAGTGCTTTCCCGGTCGCCAAAGTTGAGCGGGCGGGTGCACTTCATCGGCTTTCGCCCCGACATCTACAGCGTCGTGAGGGCTGCCGATATTATCTGCGTTCCTTCCGTGTACCGGGAAGGCTTTGGGCTGGCCGCGGCGGAGGCAATGACTCTGGGCAAGCCAGTGATCGTATCTAATAGGGGCGCGCTTCCGGATGTAGTTCAACAGGGCGAGGCCGGGATCATAATCGACCCCGACAGACCACAGGACCTCACATCGGCGCTTCAAAGGCTTATCACCGACTCCCAGTATGCACAGCGCCTCGGCACACACGCTGCGTCCTACGCACGGCTGCGTTTCTCCTATGACCGGTGGGCAACTGACGTGGCGGCGGTGTTGACGGTTGCTGGAAGACGATGATCACTCGAGCGGAAGCAGCGTTGGCGTGGGAATTGGACCGGGTACTTTTACGAGGAAAACAACATGAGTGATCGCCTTCTTGAAACACAGTTGCGTGTTTATTCGGAACAAGCACCACAAACCTCAAACCACTGGATGCGCATCTTCGGGAAGCGGAAAAATTTCATAACTCAGTGCGTTTCGTTGCAGGCCGGCGACTCCATCTTGGAGATTGGCTGTCACGCTGGTGCGTTCCTGGCAGAGTTCTCAGGGCAGGGTAGGCGCCTTGTTGGAATCGACATCACTCCGAAACTCATTGAGATTGCGCGAGAACAGTTCGGTATCGAAGCCTACTGCGCCGATGTGACACGCGGTCTGGAATTTGCCGACGGAGTATTCGCAGTCGTCATCATGACCGAGGTCATCGAGCACGTGATCGACACTGACTTCGTGCTGAGCGAGGTCAAGCGCGCATTGAAGCCCGGCGGGAGTGTGCTCCTCTCGACGCCGAACATATGCAGTCTCAAGAATCGCCTGCTGCTGCTCGCGGGTCGTTATCCTCAGGGGCCGGAATACAGGGTTGGCGGCGCAGGACATGTCAGAGTTTATAGTTCCCGGGCACTGGTGGGCCAGTTGCAGGAGCACGGGTTCGAGATCACACTCTGTCGCGGCCTGAACTTCCTGCCGGACTCCTTGCTGCGCCGCGCTCCTTTGCTCGAGACATGGGACAGGTACCTCGCGACTCTCTTGCCGCACCTATGTTCGAGTACGCACATCGTGGCGCGAAGGCGGTCGGATTGAGTCAGGCTGCGGTAACGCCACGGCACTCGGGACAGGGCAGGCAACCGGGTCTGGCCGTTCTGAGAGTGGGCGACGGCGTGTTGTATCACCAGCCGGGCGGGTGGGCGACGGCCGGGTACTACCAATCGAAGGAAATTATCTCCGCATTTGAAAGCGCAAAGGTGACGATTCGGCTGTGCGCGTTCGGGCGAATTCTAAAACAGGCATCTGATATAGCGATACCGATTGATGAAGCAGAGCTTTCCCCCTGTGGCGTCGAAGTGGCGTGCTTGGGTATCTTGCCCGTAGCGTGGAACTGGCGCGCCGCCGCGGACGCGTTGCGCGCGCAGATCCGAGATGCGGATGTCATCTGGGCTATGCTTCCGTCTATGCTTGGCCTCATGGCAATCGAGATCAACGGCGGCACGAAGCCCTGCGTCGGGCAGTTGGTCGGGGATCCAAGACGATCGATCGCCGCCCGCTCACGGACGGCACACGCCGGGGTGGTCTCGATCGCGGCCGCGCACCTCGTGCGGCGCGCGATCTCCAGGGCGGACGGCGCGATCTTTGTTTCCGAAGCGCTCAGGGTTGCCTACCTCGCCGACACCGGACAACGCTCAATCGTTGCGAACGAGTCCCGCATCCAGGGGGCTCAAGTCCTTGGCCAGGCGAGCATGGCCAAGGTTCACCGCGCTTTAGAAGAGGCATGTCCGTCTCTCGTATTCGCTGGCCGGCTATCGCCGGAGAAAGGCGTCGCCATTCTTCTGCGAGCTCTCGCGGTCATCCCCAGGGTGAAGCTAACGATCATCGGCAGTGGTCCGGAGAAGCGCGAACTTGAGGGCATGGCTGAACGACTCGGGCTCGGAGACCGAGTGTGCTTTTTAGGAAGTTACCGTTGGGGGAGCGATCTGCTAGGAATCATCCACCGGCATCACGGACTAGTTTTACCCTCCTTCACCGAAGGTCTTCCGTTAGTTCTGATCGAAGCAATGTCTCAAGGTGTTCCTGTCATTGCATCGTCTGTCGGAGGAGTGAGTGAGCTGGTGCGCGATGGCGTAAGCGGGCTACTCTTTCCCCCAGGTGATGCTGGAGGATTGGCAGCAGCTATAACCCGATTGATTTCGGACCCCGGGCTGCGCTACGGACTCGCCGAGGCGGGTCTGCGCGTCGCCGAATCGCACACTGCGGAAGTGCAGTACGGAAGAGCTGCAAACTTCATCCTCGAAACAATCGCCCGCCGGAAGTCTACATGAAGGTGGCGTATTTCCAGTTCTTTCCCCCCACGGTCTGGACTCCTGGAGGGGGAGAGGTGCAGCTTGCGAACACGCGTCAAGAACTCCTCCGCAGAGGAGTCACTGTCGATCTGTTCGATATCTGGCACCCCAGCAGCGATTACGATATCCTGCATGTCTTTGGTTCCACTTACCAACTGTCAGACTTCGTCGTGACAGCGAAGCGGCTCCGACAGAAGGTAGTGGTGTCGCCGATCATCTACACCGACAAGCCGAGATGGCAATGGATCGCCGGCAAGTGGTTTGATTCGCTATCTCCGCTTCCGACGATATACCGTTACCGAAGACGAATTTACGAGTCTGCGAACTTGCTTCTTCCTGGATCCAAAATCGAAGCTTGTCAGTTGCACCAAAACTTCGGTGTCCCCTGGTCGAAGATGAAGGTTGTGCCGGTCGGGGTCGAGGATAGGTTCCTGACTGCTGATTCAGAGCTGTTCCAGCGACAATACGGGGTGACTGACTTTGTTCTGATGGTGGGGCGCATCAGTACTCGCAAGGGGCAGAGAAGGCTCATGCAGGCACTCGCGGGGACTAATCTGAGGCTTGTTTTCATTGGTCAGGCTGACCCCGATGACCCGGGCTATTTTGAAGACTTCCTTGAAGACTGCAAGCGGTATCCTAACGCACAATACCTCGGACCGTTGTCGCACGATTCGCCCATGCTCGCATCCGCGTATGCGACGTGTAGAGTGCATGCACTGCCTAGTTTAGGTGAATGTCCAGGTATCGTTAACATGGAAGCGGCACTCGCGGGCGCTGCGGTCGTTGCTGGCAATTCACCCCCAGTCGTCGAGGCACTTGGGAGCGGTGCGTACTATTGTGACCCCAACTCGATCGAGGAGATTCGCAGCGCCGTGACCCGAGCCTTTGAGTCCCCACGCAATACAACACTCCGCGATCGTCTTGCGCAGGGCTTCGTGTGGAGCAGAGTAGGTGCGGAAATTGCCCAAGTGTACGAGACGCTCGCCGAATCTACTGATACGAGCAGCGGCCGCGGTTCACAATTGAGGTAGTCGAATACAATGCGGATCGCATATGTCGCTCTTTCCGCACGGGGTGGCACGGCACTGTATTCGGCCAATCTCGCGCGCCGCGTAGGCGATGTCTCGCCGGTCCTGTATGTCGGCCCAGAACACCTGCCCGATCTGGAGAGGCCGAAGGGTGTTGAGTATCGGCCCGTAAAAACAGGCTATACCCACGCGGAAGTGGCTTGGCGCACGTTGAAGCCTAACGGTTATGTCGAGATCGCCAAAGCCATCAAAGCCTTTAGGCCGGACTTGGTCCATTTCCCGCTCTCGCATCCGTGGAACCCGATGGTGGCCGTCATGCTTGGTTCTACACCTATCGTGTTTACGGTCCATGATCCTGCACCGCACAGCCGGGCGAAGTGGCGACATATCACCGAAGTGACGCATCAGATCATGTACTGCCGTGCATCACGGATCATCGCGCTGTGCCAGTATTCCTTGAGCTTGTTGCCGGAGGGCTTCAAGAGCAAGGCGACAGTCATCCCGCATCCGGTGTTCGAACATTACCGCATCGGGGTGCCACCACCGAAACCTCTTCGGCCGAGCGCGGTCTTCTTCGGGAGGCTGGAACCCTACAAGGGACTGAATATCTTCTGTGAGGCTGCGACGCGACTGACCGCTGAAGGCGTCAACGCGGACTTTATCATCGCGGGACCAGGCTGCCTGAGCAACTGTCTGCGGGGAACGTCTTCCGCAGCCGTGACGGTAATTAACAGGTTCTTATCGGAAGAGGAAGTCTCCCACCTGCTTGCTGCCGCGAGTGTCTTGGTGCTGCCTTACACAGACGCTACACAATCGGGAGTTCTGGCGGCAGCTTATGCCGCCCGTTTGCCAGTTGTCGCATCGACCGTGGGTTCGTTTCCGGAGTTCGTTCAAGACAACATATCTGGACTTCTGGTCCCCCCGAACGATTCCTCAGCACTTGCCGCCGCAATCCGCCGCGTGCTGCTCGACTCGGTACTTCGTGACAGGTTGTCGAGTGGGGCGCACGAATTGGCGCGCACAGTGCTCAGCTGGAATGAAGTGGTCGCTCGCCACTTTGAACTGTACACCGACGTCGTTGCAAAACATTCCGCCAAACCAATGGCCCGAAGCCGAGCATGAACGACTGGACGATCAGATAAGCTTCCAGTTCAGCTTGTCCGACAGCTAAATGCAGTCACTCACATGACAACCAAAGAAGTCGACTCCGAGTTCGCGGTCCCGTTTCGCCACTATGCACTGGGAACCGGTCCGCGGATCCTTGCGGTCTGTGCCCTTGACGTGATGGCGTGGAAATTACTGCTTCCCTGGTTCCGCGCGCTGTTCGAAGCCGGATACGAGGTACACATTGCGTGTGCCAGGACAAACTGGTTCGAGCAACTCGTAGAGGACGGATTTCACATGCATGACGTGCCGATCCGGCGGCGAATGAATCCTCTCGTGCATATCGCGCCGCTGTGGGCGTTGTACCAGTTGATGCGGCGGGAACGCTTCGTGTTGGTGAATACGCATAGCCCGATGGCGGCCGCGGTCGGACGCGTGGCAGCGTGGCTTGCCCGGGTCCCCGTAATCATCTACACCGTACACGGCTTCTACTTTCACGACGACATGTCATGGTGGAAGCGCCGAGGCTTCATAGTCTTGGAGTGGCTGCTGGGAAGGATTACGGACGCCTTTATGTTTGTGTCCGATGAAGATCGTCAAGTGGCCCCGCGCGAAGGGATTGCCACGGGTGCCGCGAAGGCAACGACGATCTACAATGGCGTGGATTTGGAGTCCTACCCTCCCAAGCGCTCAGCTTTGCTGATCTCGAGATTGGCCGGCGCGGGTTTGGACGCCGTGGAACTGCGGAACAACCTTAAGATTCCCCAGGACGCGCCGGTGGTGGGCATCGTTGGACGTGTGGTGCGAGAGAAGGGGTATATCGACTTTGCGGAAATGGCCAAGTTAGTCTCCGCCTGCCGAAACGACGTTTACTTTCTGGTAGTCGGCGACGCTCTTCCGTCTGACCGCGACGGCGTCGCTGCGGAGTTGCGGAGTATTGTAGAGGCCGCCGGTCTGCAGGAAAACTTCCGCTTCACTGGCTTCACCGATCGCGTTGCGGACTACCTACAAGTGATGGACATCTTCGTTCTGCCGTCCTACAGGGAAGGGTTCCCGCGTTCCGTATTGGAGGCGATGAGTTCCGCGCTGCCCGTGGTCGCGACGAACATTCGAGGCTGTCGGGAAGCAGTCGTGAATGGCGAGACGGGACTTCTGGTGCCACCACGAAACGGCCCAGCACTGGCAGAAGCGGTAAGCTATCTGCTGGGGAATCCTGACCTCGCCCGCAGCATGGGCTCCGCCGGGCGGGAGCGGGCGGTACGTCTCTACGGCCATCGGTTGGTGCAGAGCCGCTTCGTCGAGGTTATTAAGCGTGCGTTGCAGCGGAAGAATCTTGAGAAGAAGCCTACGAAGGTGAGACGTGTGCAAAGATTCTTCGACTTGATTGTCTCCGGCGGAGCGTTGATTGTTCTCGCCCCACTGCTGGGTGCGATCGCAGCAGTCATCCGCTTCACCCTAGGGGGCCACCCGTTATTCGTGCAATCGCGAGTTGGCATAAATGAGCGCATGTTCGCGCTTTACAAATTCCGCACGATGACCGACGTCCGCGATCAGACTGGAAAATTGCTTGTCGACGAACAGAGGCTCACGACGCTGGGAAGGTTCCTTCGCAGCACGAGCCTCGATGAGTTGCCGCAACTCTGGAACGTACTAAAGGGGGATATGAGTTTGGTCGGCCCGAGGCCGCTGCTCCCCGAGTACTTGCCCAGATACACCGCGTTCCAGCGACGTCGTCATGAGGCGAGGCCTGGCATTACCGGGTGGGTGCAGGTGAACGGACGCAACAGCCTTACATGGGAACAGAAGTTTGAGCTGGACGTGTGGTACGTGGATCATAGGAGCTTGTGGCTCGACGTCAAAATTCTATGGATGACAGTCTTGCACGTGCTGCGGCGAGAGGGCATCAGCCAAGCGGGCCATGCCACGATGCCGGAGTTCATGGGCAGCCCAACCCAGTCGAGGCGAGATGGATGACTTAGTGTTATGGGGCGCCAGCGGGCACGGGAAGGTGGTCCTTGACGTCGCAAGGGCGATGGGAGGATTCGAGACTATTTCCTTCATCGACGATGCTTGTGAGGAATTTGGTCGTGAATTCTGCGACTGCCAAGTCTTCAGGGCTAGCCACTACCTGCAATTGCTGAAGGACAAGGGTTGCTCTCGGTATGTGGTGTCCATTGGGAGCAACGAAATGAGGGCCGCGTGTTTTCAGAGGGCTTTCGATCATGGCCTGCTGCCCGCCACACTGGTCCATCCGTCTGCGGTGATATCGGAGTCGGCCCGACTTGAGGATGGGACCGTCGTCATGGCGAAAGTCGTGATCAATGCGGGTGCTCAGATCGGAACAAACTGCATTTTGAACACAGCTGCCGTGGTCGAGCATGACTGTCGAGTCGGTGATCACGTCCATCTTTCGCCTGGTGTCCTCCTCGGTGGCGGCGTGACGGTGCATTCGTTTGCACATGTCGGGATTGGCGCGATCGCCCTCCCTGGATCTGAAATTGGCGAGGGTGCGATCATCGGGGCGGGCGCTGTTGTCCTCGATTCAGTAGCGTCCGGCACCACCGTTGTCGGAATCCCGGCCAGACTCCTGCATCGAGCGGAAACTCGCAAGACACAATTCAGAGTGACCGGAGAACTTTCGGAGTGATTAAAGAATTGCTAAAAAGTAAACTTTTCAAGCTGTGGCAAACAAGGCTGCTGTCCTAGTGGCTACAAATTCCAAATCTGTTCAGCATCAGCCAGCGCTGAAGGGTAAGGCTTCGGTGTACAAAAGTCTCTTCTCGCCTTGGCCGTACTTCGCTCCGGACGAGATTGAAGCCGCTGTTGCCGTGTTGCAGAGCGGCAACGTCAACTATTGGACCGGGGAAGAGGGCCGCCTGTTCGAAAGGGAGTTTGCAGAACTCAACGGATGCAAGCATGCGATTTTAGTCTCCAACGGGTCAGTTGCTCTGGAAGGCGCTCTAAGAGCGCTGGGCGTTGGTTCGGGAGATGAAGTCATTACTTCAAGTCGCACATTCATTGCCTCAGCTAGCTGCGCAGTAGCAGTGGGCGCACAACCCGTCATGGCCGATGTTGATCGCCACAGCCAGAACATCACTGCAGATAGCATTAGGAAAGTGCTTTCCTCGCGTACCAAGGCCATCGTGCCGGTGCACTTGGCGGGCTGGCCCTGCGAAATGGATGCGATCCTTGAATTAGCAGCGGAGCACGGTCTCAAGGTTGTAGAGGACTGCGCCCAAGCGCACGGGGCGACTTACAAGGGTCGGCCGGTGGGCTCCATGGGCGATGTCGCAGCATTTTCATTCTGTCAGGACAAGATCATGACCGCTGCCGGCGAAGGCGGAATGGTCACCACCAACTCGCATGATCTTTGGGAGAAGATGTGGGCCTACAAAGATCACGGCAAGAGCTACGACGCCGTTTACCGAAAGGAGCATGTTCCCGGATACCGCTGGCTGCATGAGTCATTTGGAACCAACTGGCGGATGACCGAAGTGCAGTCGGCGATCGGGCGGGTAGTGCTTCGCAAGGTCAGTCACTGGCTAAGCATCAGGCGCAAGTATGCCCGGACGCTGAGTAACTGTTTTGCGCAGCTGCCGGGTTTGCGCGTAACCTACCCGCCCGTGCACGTCGACCACTCTTACTACAAATACTATGTTTTCGTGCGTCCCGAACAGTTGCGGCCTGGCTGGAGCCGCGATCGCATCGTCGAAGCCATAAACGCGGAAGGAGTGCCGTGTTTTACCGGCAGCTGCAGCGAGATTTATCGGGAAAAGGCATTTCCAGCAGACTGGCGGCCGAAGGATCCCCTACCGGTTGCGCACGAATTGGGCGAAAGTAGTCTGATGTTTCTTGTGCATCCCACGCTCACCGAGGAAGCCATCCACGCAACTTGCGCGACAGTCAAGAATGTCATGAGAGTGGCTGCTCACCGCAAGACCCAGCCGAGAGCTTCCTAGAAGCTGTTCCTTTCTCACATCAGCTAGCAGTAACGGCTGATCAACACGCTCCCCACGTCCCATCAAGAATAGGAATCTGGCCATGCTATTGC
>Ga0075520_1001859_pt1 | contig 10352 bp, 8 predicted proteins | sample NGEPerB_FD_75100 | JGI IMG/M metagenome (GOLD analysis project Ga0075520, IMG submission 75100) | Arctic peat soil microbial communities from the Barrow Environmental Observatory site, Barrow, Alaska, USA - NGEE PermafrostAB12-B | ecosystem: Environmental > Terrestrial > Soil > Wetlands > Peat ...
AGAAACCAAGCCGGCCTCCTAGTCCGTTGGCGTGCAAGGGTGGTGCCGACCGCCATCGGAGCCGGGCTGATCCGCCATGGAGTCTCAGCGCCGGCGAGCGGGACTCCCCTCCAAGAAGGGCGTGGCCGACCCGTTACGGCATCACCGTTCCCACCCTGATGGTAATTCTCCTCAGTTGGCGATGCCGTTCAAGACTGTGAACTAGCGGTCGCTCATCCCCACATAGTCGCGCGGCGGCGCACCGATGTAGAGCTGGCGGGGACGTGCGATCTTGGAGTCCTGATCGAGCATCTCTTGCCAGTGGGCCAGCCACCCGGCGGTGCGGGGGATTGCGAACAGCACCGGGAACATCTCGAGAGGGAAGCCCATCGCCTGGTAAATCAGGCCCGAGTAGAAATCGACGTTCGGGTACAGCTTTCGGGAGATGAAGTACTCGTCGGAAAGCGCAATCTCTTCCAACTTGAGGGCAATATCGAGCAACGGGTTCTTCCCGGTGATCTCGAATACCTCGTCGGCGGTCTTCTTGATGATCTTGGCCCGAGGGTCGTAGCTCTTGTAGACCCGGTGCCCGAAGCCCTGAAGCCGACCGTGGCCAGCCTTTATCGATGCCACGAACGACTCGACGTTGTCGATGGAGCCGATCTCCGTGAGCATCCGGATCACCGCCTCGTTTGCCCCACCATGTCGTGGCCCGTAAAGAGCAGCGGCAGCGGCAGCTGTGGCGGAGTAGGGGTCGGCGTGAGAAGAGCCCACCACCCGCATGGCGGTAGTGGAGCAGTTCTGCTCGTGATCGGCATGGAGGATGAAGAGGATGTCGAGCGCACGCGCCAGAGCCGGGTTGGCATCGAAGCGGGGCTCGGCGGTCTTCCACATCATGGACAGGAAGTTGGAAGCGAACTCCAGTGAATTGTCGGGGTAGACGAATGGCATCCCCACACTGAACCGGTGGGCGGCGGCGGCCAACGTCGGCATTTTGGCGATCAGCCGAACGATCTGCTTGTTTCGGGATTCGATGTCGAAGATGTCTTTGGCATCGGAATAGAAAGTAGAAAGCGCAGCTACCGCGGAGACGAGCATCCCCATGGGATGAGCGTCATAATGAAATCCGTCGAGGAAACGCTTTCGCACGTTCTCGTGGATAAAGGTGTGGTGGGTGATGTCGTGCTGCCACACCTGGTACTGCTCCGGGGTTGGTAGCTCACTGTTCAGCAGGAGGTATGCCACCTCCAAGAAGGTGGATTTTTCCGCCAACTGCTCAATGGGGTAACCCCGGTAGCGGAGGATTCCGGCTTCGCCGTCGAGGTAGGTGATGGCACTTTCACATGCGGCGGTGGAGACGAACCCGGGGTCGTAGAACCAGACTCCCGGCAGAAGCTTCGACCAGTCGGATGCCGCGATGCCACCGTTTTGGAATGGGATTTCGAGCGACTCGCCGGTGCGATTGTCGGTGATCGTGATGCTCTCGGCCACTAATCTCAAACCCTTCTGCCCTACAGCTCGTGTATCGTCCCCGCCGATCCTAGATCGTGACCTGTGGCATCCCACCACCGGACGCCACAGGGTATTGGTTCCGCCCCCATCTCCGGTCCCGAGCGCCCACGAAATCGGGTCAACTCACAATTTGGAGAAGAAACTGCTGGGATGTCCCGGCCGGGTCTTCCTGGCCGGCAGGTGGGGTCAGGGTGACCTTCAATGTGTAGTTGTTGCCTTTGGCGACGTCGAGTGCCGGAAGGTCCAGGGATCGGGACTGGCCGGAGACGGTGGTCACCACGGTCCGGGCCGACGATCCTGACGTGCCCGCCGGCAAAGGGCCCGCCCCAGCAGGACCAGCCAGGGCCAGGGTCTCGGTCACCGTCACGTTGGCTTCATCCACGGTTCCACAGTTGCTCACGGTGACCAGCGGGGTGACCGAGCTGGTCGGCGGCAACCGGGTGGGGGTTGGGCCCGCAACTGTCGAGCTCGGAGCGTCACATGAGATTCCGACAATGCCGGATCCGGCGGCATCATTGGGGGTGGACGAGGGGACGGCCGGAGGTGCCAGACCGACCGCGGTGATCACCATCTGGTGATACGGCACCAGAGCCACCGCGGCTTTCAGGGGTGCGGCGGTGTCCGCGAGTTGGGCCGAACTGAGTGGAGCTCCCGATGGTGCCCATACCGACGCGGGCAGCCGGATCGGGCCGGAACCGGTGTTCTTGCCATTGCGGAGCCGAGTGGCCAATGCTGCATAGGCGCGATCCTCCCGTTCGATTTGTGTGCCCTCTACTGCCAACTGCTGGGATGCCTGGGCGACCGAAATGAGTGCAGCCGAATTCGGCGAAGTCGTGGTTGTGGTGCTGGGAGCCCCGGCGATCGATAGAGGCGCCATTCCCAACAATTGGTCAATGGTCCGTGCCACGATGACCACCGCCGCAGCCCGACTAACAAAAATTGCCGTCAATTGCCGGGCTACGTCGTCACTCGGCGAAGGGGGGGTCAGCTGCTGGGCCTGACGGGCCTCTTCCGACGATGTGGACACCGCCGCGTCGAGACCCTGTTGAATCTCACCGCGAGCGGTATTCGGCAACCGTTGGTTGGGAATGGTCGGTGCGACATTGATCACCGCGGCCAACCGGGCACCCGTTTGATTGGAGGCTTCGATCACCGAGGAGGCCAGTTGCGCGTACCCCTGGTCGGTCATCCGTCGATACGGCGCCGACTGGGCATGGATTTCGACGACCGAACCAACAACCAACACGCCCAGGACCAACATGATGATGGACACGGTGATGACGTCGCCCACCGAACGGCGCCCAGGCCTTCGGCCTCTCCTGCGGCGTCGAGCTCTTGGCATCCCGACGACGATAGTGCCGCACCAGCGGACAACGGGTGCAGTTCGCCCCGGGGCGACCGGATGAGGAGGGGATACCGTGCGAAGGGACACACAGTCCCAGGCATCGGCCGTTTCAAGAACAGTCCGGTCACACGCACGAGCGGGGATCGGGACCTTCACCGCCGCATCGGCATCGTGAGGTGGGGTCTGACTCCCGATCCCCGCGGGGAGAGCGCTGTCCGGCTACTCGACGTCCTGGCCGAAGCGGGATACGGGTTCGTCCAGTCCAGCCGTGGTTTCGGCGATCGAAGCGGACAGCCCCTCGGCGAAGGGCAGATCCAGTGCGGGCGGGGCCATTTCAGGCGATTGCAGAGCCCGGGTGGTGGCATCGACCGGCGCCGGCTGCGGCAATTCCTTTTCTCCGACGGGAACGACCCCCATCTCTACAAAACGACGGGCGGTGACCAATACCCGACCTTCGAGTGACCCGACCGCCTTGTTGTAGGCCACCACGGCATTGCTCAGACCCTTGCCCACTCCGGCGACGTGGTCGCCCAGCATCGAGAGGCGTTGGTAGAGCTCGGCCCCCAGCAGTTGGACCTCCCGCGCATTCTGGGCCAGCGAGTCCTGTTGCCAGCCATAGGCGACGGCCCGAAGGAGGGCTATCAGCGAGGTGGGGGTGGCGAGCAGCACATGATTGGCAACGGCATGCTCCATCAGGCCCGGCTCATGTTCGAGGGCGGCCGTCAACAGCGGGTCGCCGGGGATGAAGGCCACCACGAACTCTGGCGACGGATCGACGCGTTTCCAATACTCCTTCTTCGCCAGTTGATCGACGTGGGCTTTGAGCTGGCGACCGTGGCTGGCCAGACAGGCTCGCCGAACTGATTCATCGTCGGCCTCGTTGGCATCGAGAAACGCCTGCATCGGGACCTTGGCATCAACCGCCACGTTCTTTCCGCCGGGAAGATGTACCACCATGTCCGGCCGCATCCGCCCGCCATCGGCGTCCGAGGTGACCTGCTCGTCAAAGTCACAGTGCTCCAACATGCCGGCCATTTCGACCACCCTTCGCAGCTGCAGCTCCCCCCATTGGCCGCGGGTCTGAGGGGCTCGAAGTGCCTTGACCAGATTGCCGGTTTCTCTTTGGAGTTGGTCATGCGAGGTCGACAAGTGTTTCATCTGCTCGGTGAGGGTCGAGTAGGCCTTTTGGCGCTCGACCTCCAGGCGCTGCATCCCCACCTCGTACTTGCCGAGCTGTTCGCCGATCGGCTTCAGCAGCTGTTCGATCGCCACTTGACGCTTGGCCAACTCACCTTCGGCGGCTTCCCTGGTCTCCTTCAGCTTCACGTCCGCCAGCTGGAGGAACTGCTCATTGTTCTGTTGCAGTGCCTGGGTAGAGAGCCGGGCGAATTCGCCAGTCAGCTGTTCTCGGGTCTCATCGAACGTCACCGCCCGCTCCTCGCCGGCACGACGTTCGTGGTCAAGTTCGGTCGTGAGTCGAACCGTCTCCGACCGGGTGGCGGCGACCTGTTGCTGGAGGTCGGAAATGTCGCCATTGAGACGTTGGTTGGCCTGGTTCGCATCGGCGAGACGGGCCTCGGCGGTGCGAGCCGACGCCAGGTGACCGGCCCGCACGAGCAACCCGACCACGACTCCGAAAGCCGCTCCAGCGATGAGCCCGATGATGAGCCCGATGATCATGATTGGTTTCTCCTCGGAGCCGACAACGTCGCAGTTCGAACCCCAGTAGCCGTGACGGCCAGCGTACCGGCGGGGTGTCACACGGTTCGGACTCCCGGCACCTGTCGACAGAAATGGGACACCGACTGCAGTGAGGAATCAACTGGCGATCGGCCAACTCCTCGACAATGCGCGACCTCATCGTGGCAACATGGGGTCCGTGCACCGGGTGGTCATTGTCGGCGCAGGATTCGGTGGACTGTCGGCCGCCAGGGCATTGGCCGACGAGCGGGTCGAGGTCACTATCGTCGACCAGCGGAACTTCCACACGTTTCAACCTCTCCTCTACGAAGTCTCCACCGCCGGACTCGACCCCGGTGATGTGGCATACCCGATCCGGGCCATCTTCGGACGCAACCCCAACGTGACGTTCCGATACGGCACCGTGACCGGCGTGGACTGGGACGCTCGATCGGTCAGGCTGGAAGGTGCCGATCCGTTGCCCTTCGACTCGATCATCGTGGCCAGTGGCGCCATCGCCAAGTTCTTCGGGATCCCAGGGGCCCAACAGTTCACTCATCCGCTGTATACCCTGGACGACGCTCGTCACCTGCGGGACCACATTCTCCGTCGCCTGGAGGAGATCGACGCCCATCCCGAACGGATCACCGACGGGACCCTCACGTTTGTCGTAGTGGGCGGAGGGCCGACCGGGGTGGAAGTGGCCGGGGCCCTGGCCGAATTGCTCGATGTCTCCGTCCGCCATGACGGGTTCGGCTTCGACCGTTCCCACGCCAGAATCGTCCTTGTCGACGGGCTCAGCCGACTCCTCACTCCCTTCGAGGAGTCCGCCGCCACCTACGCGGCCGACACGCTCAAGGACCGAAACGTAGAACTTCAACTTGGCCGGATGGTCAAGGAAGTAACCGCGACCTCCGTCGAACTCGATGACGGGACCCGCATCCCCACCCGTACCGTCGTGTGGGCGGGTGGGGTCACCGTCACCGGCACCATTGCTTCCGAGCTGGGGGCTCTTTCAGATCACAATGGACGCCTCGTGGTACGGGCAGACCTCGCCCTCCCCGATCATCATCAGGCGTACGCCATCGGGGATGCCGCCGCCGTCCCCTGGGGAAGAGACAAACCAGGTACGACGTGCCCACAACTCGCCCAAGTGGCCATCCAGTCGGGCAAGCACGCTGCCCGACAGATCGTCAACCAGGTCGAGGGGCGACCCACCCTGCCATTCCAGTATCGCGACAAGGGAATAATGGCCACCATCGGGCGCCGCGCCGCCATCGCCGAATTCCCTTCCGGGCGGGTTGTCCGTGGGACTCTGGGCTGGCTGGCGTGGCTCGGCCTCCACATCCTCTATCTCATCGGGTTTCGCAACAAGATCATCGTATTGGTGAACTGGTCATGGCGATATTTGTCGTGGACGTCGGGCCCCCGGATCATTGTGGGTGAAGACATGAACGCCCACCCGGATCCGGACCACGCCAGTGGCATCGATCACCCGGGCAACGACGCCGATCCGGCAGTCGGTCCGTCATGACCGCCTCTTGTCCCAACGCTCCCCTCGACGGAAGAGGCTGAATGGTGCCGGGGTACGGTGGGCAGATGGACGAGCCCCTGGAGCAGATCGACCGTCAGGTCCTTCAGCTGTTTGCCATGGTGGGCGAAAGCATGGCAGGAGCGACCCACGCACTTCTTGCCGGTGACAGGGAGGCGGCCAAGGCACTGGCCGACAGAGACGAAGTGTTTGACAATCTCTATCGAGACATCGAGCGTCAAACGATGGGTCAGTTGACAGTCGGACCCTTCGAGTCACCGGCCGATCTTCACTTTCTGGTCACCGTCATCAGGATGCTCCCCGACCTCGAGCGTAACGGCGACCTCGCCGAGCATGTGGCCCGGCGGGCAGCCCGCGGCCTCGGCACCGAACTCACCGCCCGCAGCCGCGGCCTGATCGAACGCATGGGCGAAGTGGCCATTCACATGTGGCGCGCCACTGCCAATGCCTATGCCGATCGACTCACCACTGCAGCGTCGGTCGTGGACACCCTCGACGACGAGATGGACGATCTCCACGTCAGCCTCACCGTAGAGGTGGTTGCCGGCACCATGCCACTCCCGGTGGCGGTGGAGCTGGCCATGGTTGCCAGGTTCTACGAGAGGTTCGGCGATCATGCGGTGAACTTGGCCAAGCGGGTCACCGGGTTGGCCGCGGTCGCCCCCAACACCAACATCACCTGAACCGACCTCGCGTCAGCCCACCATGCCGAGCGCAACCAGCGACTCGGCGATCTGCACCGCATTGAGGGCCGCACCCTTGCGCAGGTTGTCTCCACTCACGAACAGTGCCAACGACTGCTCACCGCCATCGGCCCTGCGGATCCGACCGACCAGCGAGCAGTCGGCTCCCGCCGCCTGCAGGGGGGTGGGCATGTCCGACAGTTCCACCCCCGGGGCCGCACCCAGGAGGTCTGTGGCCAGCTCCGGAGTGATCGGCCGGTCGAACTCAGCCACGATGGCCATCGAATGGCCGGTGAACACCGGGACCCGCACACAGGTGCAGGTCACCCTCAATGCCGGGATCTCGAGGATCTTCCGACTCTCGTCACGGAACTTCTGTTCCTCGTTCGTCTCACCAGATCCGTCGTTCACCACCGACCCGGCAATCGAGAGCACGTTATGGGCGATCGTGCCGGGGAAGATCGACGCCGGGGGGAACTCGATGGCTGACCCGTCGAAGGTCAATGCCGCGGCCGACCCGGCGGACTTGTCGAGCTGCTCCTCGAGCTCTGCCACTCCGGCGAGCCCGGCCCCCGACACCGCCTGGTAGGTGGACACCACCAAGCGATTGAGGCCCGCCTCGTCATGGAGTGGCTTCAATACCGGCATCGCCACCATGGTGGTGCAGTTCGGATTGGCCACTATTCCCTTGGTCATGCCGACCAGAGCGCCGGCGTTCACCTCGGAAACGACCAAGGGGACGTCGGGATCCATCCTCCACGCCGACGAGTTGTCGATCACGATGGCCCCGGCCGCCGCAAACCTAGGGGCCAACTCCCGCGAGGCGGTCGCCCCATTGGAGAAGAGAGCAATGTCGATACCCGCCAAGTCGGCGATGGAGCCGTCTTCCACCACCACGTCGTCTCCCCGGAACGGCAGATGGCGCCCTACCGACCGCGAGGAAGCGAAGACCCGCAGGTCGTCGAGAGGAAAGCCGCGCTCCTCGAGCACCGACCGCATCACCGCACCCACCTGACCGGTGGCACCGACAACGGCTACTCGCATGAGCCCAGTCTACGACGGGTTCGCCAGGTCGAAGGCCGTGTGAAGGACACGCACCGCCGTCTCGGCACAATCGGCGCGCACCACGCACGAGATGCGTATGGACGACGTCGAGATCATCTCGATGTTGATGCCTTCCTTGGCCAACGTCTCGAAGGTGAGGGCGGTTACGCCAGGGTGGGTCTTCATGCCCGCCCCGACCAGCGACACCCGGGCCACATTCGAGTCGCTGGTGACCCCGGTGGCGCCCAACTCGGGGATGAGGGCCTCCGACACTTCGGTGCTGACGGCCAAATCGAAACCGGGCACCGTAAAGGAGATGGCGGTGGTCCCGTCCAGAGACGCGTCCTGCACGATCATGTCCACTGAGACATTCCGATCGGCCAGCGCTCGGAACAAGCGGGCGGCGACGCCGGGCCGGTTCGGAAGACCGGCCACCGTCACCTTGGCCTCGGTGGCGTCGTGGGTGATGGCGGTGACGACAGCCTGTTCCATGGTTTCATCCTCCTTGTCGACCCAGGTACCCGGTTCCCAGGTGAAACTGGATCGCACATGTAGCGGCACGTGGTGATTTCGAGCGAATTCCACCGAGCGCAGCGATAACACTCGGCCGCCGGTGGCGGCGATCTCCAGCATCTCGTCATAACTGACCCGAGCCAGTTTGCGGGCTTCGGGCACGATGCGCGGATCGGCGCTGTACACCCCGGATACATCGGTATAGATCTCGCACACATCAGCGTTCAATGCAGCGGCGAGCGCCACCGCGGTGGTGTCGGACCCTCCCCGTCCCAGGGTGGTGATGTTCCGATCGGTGGACACCCCCTGAAACCCGGCCACCACCGGGACACCACCGGATGCCAGGGTGGCCAACAGCCTCTCGGCCCTGATCTCGATGATCTTGGCCCGGGTATGCACGTTGTCGGTGATGATGCCGGCCTGACTGCCCGTGAAGGACTGGGCGGTCACATCGAGGTCGGCCAGCGCCATGCAGAGGAGCGCCATCGAGATCCGCTCACCCGCGCTGAGCAGCATGTCCACCTCTCGGGTGGGCTGGGTGACGCTGACTTCTGCTGCCAAACGCACCAGGTCGTCGGTTGTCTTTCCCATGGCGCTGACCACGACAACCACGTCGTCGTCGGCACGCCGGCTTCGAGCCACATGGTCCGCCACCGCCCGAATCCGATCTGAGTCGGCTACCGAGGTGCCACCGAATTTCTGCACCACGAGTGACATGGCTGCTCAGGCTACCGCTCTCCCAGCGACTACCCTCGTGCACCGTGTCCACCGAGAAGCGTCAACGCCAGAAGGCCGGTCGCCAGGCTCGCCTCGAAGCCCAGCAAAAAGCCCAGAAGCGCAAGCAGACCCTGAAGCGGGCCATCACCCTCGGGATCGTGGCGCTCATCGTGGTCGGCATCGCCGTTTGGATCTCCAGTGGCTCAACGAAGAAGACCACCGCGTCGAACTCCAGCGCCACCACCAAACCGACGACCACCACCACCAAGCCGGCACCCAAAGGCGGCTCAGGGGATACCAGTCTCAGCGCCATCACCACCTCGTCCGACTGCCCGACCAGCTTCACCGCCACTTTGAACAAGCCTTCGTCTACGTCGTACCCGCCGATGACGATCTCCACCTCGAAGACCTACACCGCCACCGTCACCACCGACGTAGGCCAGTTCACCATCCAATTGGATCCGAAAGCTGCGCCCAAGGCCGTCAACAGCTTCGTCTACTTGGCCGATCAGCACTTCTTCGACTGCATCATCTTCCATCGGGTGATTCCCGGGTTCGTGGACCAGACAGGTGACCCGACCGGAACGGGATCGGGCGGGCCCGGCTACCAGTTCGCCGACGAGCTGCCCAAGACGGCCAATCCCCAGTACCCGAACTATTCGCTGGCCATGGCCAACTCCGGGCCCAATACCAATGGCAGCCAGTTCTATGTGGTGGATGGCACCCAGGGCGAGAACCTGGCTCCCAGCTACACACTCTTCGGCAAGGTGACCTCAGGGACGAGCGTCGTCGACAAGATCAATGCCGACGGCAGCACCTCCGGGGTTCCCCCGACCGTTCTCCACCGCATGATCTCGGTGACCATTGCCGTGTCATAGCTCGGCCTGTCACCACCCCCACATCCCCACTAATCACAAGGAGAAACCATGTCCCCTGAGATCCCCGCAGCTGACGGTTCCAGCCCAAAGACCCAGCGTTTCGACAGTCCTCCGCCCATGATCATCGATCCGGCCAAGCGCTATACGGCCGAGATGGTCACCAACAAGGGCACCATGACCATCGCCCTCGACCCGCTCGCGGCCCCGGCAACTGTCAATAACTTTGTGTTTTTGGCCCGCTGGCACTACTACGACGGGATCGTGTTCCACCGGATCATCCCGGGTTTCATGCTCCAGGGTGGCGACCCCGAGGGCTCGGGACGGGGGGGGCCCGGCTACCGGTTCGACGATGAACTGCCTGCCCCCGGCCGTTACGAACTTGGGTCGTTGGCCATGGCCAACTCCGGGCCCAATACCAATGGCAGCCAGTTCTATGTGGTGGATGGCAC
>Ga0075520_1001860_pt1 | contig 10349 bp, 10 predicted proteins | sample NGEPerB_FD_75100 | JGI IMG/M metagenome (GOLD analysis project Ga0075520, IMG submission 75100) | Arctic peat soil microbial communities from the Barrow Environmental Observatory site, Barrow, Alaska, USA - NGEE PermafrostAB12-B | ecosystem: Environmental > Terrestrial > Soil > Wetlands > Peat ...
CGAGTCCAAAGGTGATGTCACAATTTGACCTTTCGTCAGTTGCTCGACACTTTCCGCGGCACTTCGTGAACGACGTCACTGCACGGTACGAAAACCGTACGCCTCGTAGAATCTCCCCGTGAAACCGTATCGGCTACGACGCCTTCGGTGGGGACGCTTCGCTGTCGGAGCGCTCGTCCTTGCACTGGCGGCCCTGCCTTCAGCGAGCTTCGCGGCACCGAGTGCCGCCGGAGGAAACGGCGTGCCCGCGTTTCGCCACGTCTTCGTCGTCGTGATGGAGAACCTCGACTACCAGTCGGCCATGGCGACGCCCGGACTCGCCCATCTCGCCGCCACGTGGGCGCTCGCGACGAACTCCTACGGTGTCTCGCACCCGAGTCTGCCCAACTACCTCGCACTCACCGGTGGCAGCACGTTCTCGATCACGAGTGACTGCGTCGACTGCTACGTGAACGCCCCCAACCTGTTCAGCCAGTTGGCCGGCGCGCACCGCAGTTTTAACGCCTTCCTCGAAGGCGTGCCGGGGTCGTGCTACCTAAGTCCCTGGGGCGGTGTCGGCTACGCCAGCAAACACAATCCCTTTCGTTACTTCGACAACGTCCGCAGCTCCCGTTCGCTCTGTTCGCACCTACGCCCGCTCTCCCAGCTGGCGTCAGTGCTCGCCGGCCCCTCCGCTGGCGTTGCGCAATTCGTCTGGGTGACACCCAATCTCTGCCACGACGGGCACGACTGCGCCCCGACTATCGCCGCGCAATGGCTCACGACGTTCGTTCGTTCGGTCACCTCGAGCGCGGCGTGGCGCGATCACGGTGTCCTGTTCGTCACGTGGGACGAAAGCGACGGGGGAAGCTCCGGCGTCGTCGGCGGGCGCGTGGTCGGCTCGGGAGGTGGCGGGCACGTCATGACCTTGGTGATCGCTCCCGGACTACGCCGCGATCTTCGCGTCGGCGTTCCCTACAACCACTACTCGCTCCTCGCGACCATTGAGGACACCTTCGGTCTGCCCCTGCTCGCCAATGCGCGACACGCGACAGCCCTCTCGTCATTCTTTCGCGGCCAGTAAGCGATCAGCTTTCGAATGAGTACTTGAAGATCGGCGGAAACGACTCTGGCGTCGCAACGATCTCTGGACGGAAGCGCGGGTATTCCATTCGCGTGGCAACCTGGTCGGCGATCTCTGGCGCGACCTCGCGTTCGACGATCCAAAGGGCGAGGTCGAGGCCACTCGTGACGCCGCCACTCGTCACGAGATCACCGTCGTCGACGACGCGATCGTTGACGATCGTGACACCCAGTGCGCGCAAGTCATCCTGAGCCGAGTGGTGGGTGTTCGCCCGCCGTCCCTCGAGTAGTCCTGCGTGGGCCATGAGAAGGGATCCGGTGCAAACCCCCGCCATCAGTCCACAGGTCTGCTTGGCGTCGGCGATAAGCGACGGCCAGTCGCCTCGCTGGACCTCGCCCCACGCACCTACGTCACTTCTGCTCCCCCAGCCGCCGCCGACGACGACCAGGACGTCGGCTTCGCCCGGCACGTAGACCGCGTCGGGTCGCAGGCGTAGTCCGAAGGCTCCACGAACCTCCTCGGCCTTCGAGGACGACACGAGCCGGGCTTCAATGTCGGCGCCAAGGCTCTGTGCCGAACGAAACACTTCCAGGGGGCCGAGCGCGTCCAGTTCATCAAGGCCATCAAAGACAGTGATGTCGATGCGCACTCTCAGAAAGATACCAATGATCACTCGCACGCGAGGTGAAAAGGTGTACCGGTGCATCAAGCGGTCACCGCTCGGAGATCGAACCGGTACTGTGCAGGGGTGTTCTTTCGACTGTGGCGCCGCTCGCCCGATTCGCGAACGGGCGAGCGCAAGGGGCGACATCGCAGCATCCTCGAGTGGGTCCTCTTCGCGGTCGCGGCGGTCGTGGCGTCGCTGCTCATCCGGACGTTCCTGTTTCAGACCTACTACATCCCCTCAAGTTCCATGAACCCGACCCTCCTCATCGGCGACCGGATCGTCGTGGACAAGCTCAGCGTCGCGTTCGGCACCATCAACCGGGGTGACGTCGTGGTCTTCAAGGCACCGCCCAACGTCAGTCGGGACTGCAGCGACTCAGTGACCGACCTGGTCAAGCGCGTCATCGGACTTCCCGGCGACCGCCTGACGTCTCGGGGCAACACGATCTACGTGAACGGCGCGCCGCTAATCGAACGGTGGCCGCACTTCGAGCCGCTCGTCACAGCGATTGGCCACGTCACCGTTCCCGCGGGTCAGTACTTCATGATGGGCGACAACCACGGCAATTCGTGCGACAGTCGTACCTGGGGGACGGTGCCCCGCTCGGACATCATCGGCAAGGTCTTTGTCCGGGTCTGGCCGTTCTCACGAATTAGCTTCCTCTAGACGGATACTGCCTCACGTCGGTTGGTTGCACGTCATTGAACCATTGAGTGTCTTAAGCCAGCGCCTGCGCGAGATCGGCGACCAGGTCATCGATGTCCTCGATCCCGACGCTCAGGCGGATGAGGTTGGCGGGCGGTTCCAACATCGATCCCGTCGTCGAGGCGTGGGTCATGACGGCCGGCAGTTCAATGAGACTCTCGACGCCACCGAGCGATTCGGCCAGAGTGAAGATCGTTGTCGATTCGCACACTCGACGCGCCTTCTCGGCGCCTTCTTTCAGCGTGAAGCTGACCATCCCGCCAAAGTCGCTCATCTGTGAGCGAGCCACGTCGTGGCCGGCGTGTTCGGCGAGACCCGGGTAGAAGACGTGCTCGACGGCCTCGTGTCCGGCGAGGAACGCGGCGATCCAACGTGCGTTGGAGCAATGCCGCTCCATCCGCACCCCGAGGGTCTTGAGTCCACGGATCAAGAGATAGCAATCGAGTGGTCCGGGCACGGCCCCGATGGCGTACTGGTGGAACCGCAGCTGTTCGGCCAGCGCGTCGTCGTTGGTCGCGACGAAACCGCCCACGACGTCCGAATGACCTCCGACGTACTTGGTCGTTGAGTGGACCACGACGTCAGCCCCGAGCGTGAGCGGGCGTTGGAGATACGGCGTGGCGAAGGTGTTGTCGACGACCAGTCGAGCGCCGCGCTCGTGCGCGAGCTCGGCCAGTTGCGCGATGGACACGACGTTCAGCATGGGATTGCTCGGTGTCTCGAGCCACAGCATCCTCGTCGACTCTTCGAACGCGCCGCGCACCGCGTCGACGTCGCTCAGGTCAACACAGGTGAGGCGCAAACCCCAGTCGCCAAAGACGCGGGTCAGGAGACGGTAGGTGCCTCCGTAGGCGTCGTTGCCGAGGATGACGTGGTCTCCCGGCGCCAAGGTCCGCAGCAGCGCGTCCTCTCCCGCCAGTCCCGAAGCGAACGCGACGCCGTGACGAGCCTCTTCGAGGCCGGCGAGACAGACCTCGAGCGCGGCGCGCGTGGGATTGTCGACGCGCGCGTAGTCGCTGAACCTCGTGACGCCGACGCCGTCCTGAGCGTACGTGGAGGTCAAGAAGACCGGCGGGTTGACGGCCCCGGTCACCGGGTCGGGCTCTGAGCCGACGTGGATCGCCCTGGTATTGAATCCGGTCACTGTGCGCTCTTCTGTTCCAGGTAACTGAGCAGGTCACTGCGGGTCAGTACGCCCACCGGGTGGCCGCCGTCGAGGACCAGCACTCCGGCCGACGAACTGAGTCGCTTCGTCAGTTCACCGACGCTCATCCCGACGCCCACCATCGGCATCGGCGCGTCGGCGATCTCCTTCACGCGAAGGTCCAACCCGCTCGTGTCGCGCGTCGTCGCCTCGAGGAGTCCCAGTTCGCTGAGTGATCCCGACACCTCCTTCGCGGCGAGTGGCAGCTCGGCGGTCACGCTCACGAGGAGTTGGGACACGTCGTTCGCCCGCATCACCGAGATGGCGTCGCGCACCAGGGTCTCCTCGGTCACGAGCACCAGATCGGCCAGTCCCAGGGCCTGACGCTTCGTCTTGGCCGCCAGCACATCGCCCGCGTCCATCTCGTTGTGGGGACGCAAGAATCCATAGTCCGACATCCACGTGTCGTTGAAGATCTTGGACAGGTACCCTCGTCCCGAGTCGGGAACCAGTACCACGACGACCGCCTCCTCGGGAAGCGGTCGCGCCACTTTCAAGGCGGCCGCCACCGCCGTCCCGCCCGAACCACCGATGAGGATGCCCTCGCGCCGGGTGACGGCGCGCGCCATCGCGAACGCCTCGGCGTCGCTGATCGCGACGACCTCGTCGACGAGCGTTGGGTCGTAGTTCGCCGGCCAGAAATCCTCGCCCACGCCCTCGGTCAGATAGGGCCGACCCGACCCGCCCGAAAAGACCGAGCCGGCGGGATCAGCGGCGATGATCTTGATGTTCGGGTTCTGCTCCTTGAGGTAGCGACCGACGCCCGAGATGGTCCCACCGGTTCCCGCTCCGGCGACGAAGTGCGTGACGCGCCCTTTGGTCTGTTGCCAGATCTCCGGACCGGTCGTCTCGTAGTGCGCGCGCGGATTATTGGGATTCGAGTACTGGTCGGGGCGAAAGGCGTTGGGCGTCTCCCTGGTGAGCCGTTCGGCCGTTGAGTAGTACGAATCGGGGTCCTCGGGCGCGACCGCCGTCGGACAGACCACCACCTCAGCGCCGTAGGCGCGCAGCATGTCGATCTTCTCCGGCGCCATCTTGTCGCTCATGACGAAGACGCACTTGTAGCCGCGTTGGGCCGCCACGATGGCGAGCCCGACACCCGTATTGCCACTGGTGGGCTCGATGATCGTCGAGCCCGGTCCCAGGAGACCGTCACGTTCGGCCGCTTCGATCATCGTGAGAGCGGGTCGGTCCTTTGAACTTCCGCCAGGATTGGTCGTTTCGAGTTTCGCGATGAGATCACAGGCGAGACCCTCCCCGATCTTGGCCAAGCGGACCATTGGCGTGTGGCCAATGAGTTCGAGGGGGCTCTCGGCGACGTCCATATCGGAGTAGTGCATAGCGTTTCGTTTCAACTAGGTGGATCGAACTGCGACGACCTGTTCGACTTCTCCTCGCCACTCTAAAGGACAACGATGGCAGACGCCGTGAGCGAAATCGCTGGCGTTGCGGTGACGACACGATCCCGCGACGAGCGCGTTCAAGCCAGAAACGTGGCCAGCGACGCCTCGAGGGTGGACGCGTTGCGCTGGGCGACGGACACGTTGAGGTCCATGAGGTCCAGTATCTGGGCCACCTGCTGTTGACCCGCCGGAACGGGGTTCTCCTCGTGGAATCGTCGCACGTGCAGCGCGAACTCGGGGTCGGACGCGAAGGTCACGACGCCGGCGGCCATCGCGACGGGCGAACCCATCGGGAAGCGCTCGATCGCTTCCGCCCACCGTTCGCTCATGGCCTTCCAGACGACCGGACCGGCGACCCGGTTTCGAACGAGCACACCGATGAGGTAGGGCGCGTCCTGAGTTCGCACGTCGTCAAAGGCCCGCTCGAAGACCTCCATCGCGACGTCGACGTCGTCGGTTCCCGCCGGAGCGTAGAGGTAGCGCTGTTCGTCCTGCGGGGTCGGCGCACTCTTACGCCGCTCTTCACAGACGGCGACGTCGCCCGGGCGATGCTGGTGCATCGTGATTGCGACGATCGCGTCCGCCAGATCGCCGCTCAGCGAGCCCGCGTCGAATCGTTGTGCCGCTTCGGCCATAATGGACTCGTCGCGCCCGATCGTGCCGAGCACGTTGATCACCGTCGCGCGCACCTCGCCCGCTTGCGTTGTCTCACCCTGGACTGGTTCCCAGCCGAGTCGAGCGAACACCGGGCCAAAGAGATGGTGGACCACTCCCGCGAGCAACACGCGACCCGGCTCATCGACGATGCGATTGACGAGCGCCACGGCCTTGACGACGACGTCCCAAGTGGACGGCTCGTCGAGTCCCGCGAGTCCCTCGGCCAACGTGAAGAGGTCGACGAACGACGAACGACCGACGAGGATTGACGCCCACGTGTCCGAGAAGAGCACGGCACGCTCGAGTTCGTCGAGCTCGTCGAGCCGAGCGGCGATGGCGGCGAGGTGTTCGAAGGAATAGGCGGTACGGTAGAAACCCGAGCCGCCGGCGTTGACGACGCCCGCCTGTCCCAACGCAATCGTGTCACTGGGACCGTCAAGAAGATGAGCCGTCGTCGCACCACCATCGAGCGATCGCGCCAGCACCGGTACCTTCCAGGTGTTGCCGATGTTGGATGGACCCTCCGTCGGCGCGTACGAAAACGGCTCTTGGGTGATGACGTCGCCGTCGACGCTGATGAGGGGGTGGCCGCCCTGGAGGATCCAGGTGTCCATGATCGCTCCGACCGGCTCGCCCGACGCCGCCTCGAGTGCCGACCACAAGTCGGCCGTGACCGTATTGGCGTAGGCGTGACGCTCGAGATAGAGACGAATACCGTCACGAAACGTGTCGGCGCCCAAGTACTGCTCGAGCATGCGCAACACCGCGCAACCCTTGACGTACGTGAGGACGTCGAACATCCCTCGACAGTCGTTGGGCGACACCACCTCGTACTCGATCGGTCGCGTCGAGTGTTGGCCGTCGACTGCGAAGGCGATGTCGCGCTCCGGATTGAAGCCCACCCACTTCTTCCACTCGGGTCGAAACGCGTCCGTGCAGAGCGACTCCATGAACGTGGCGAAGGCTTCGTTCAGCCAGATCCCCTCCCACCAGTCCATCGTCACGAGGTCACCGAACCACATGTGGGCGAGTTCATGGTTCACGACCAACACCACGCGCTCGAGTTCGCTGTGTGACGCGGTGGCGCGATCAATCAAGAGCTCGGTCTCTCGAAACGTGACGCAGCCGAGATTTTCCATTGCTCCCGCGGCGAAGTCGGGGATTGCCACTAGGTCAATCTTGTCACCGACGTAGGGAAGGGCGAAGTAGTCACTGAAGAACTTGAGGGCGTGGACCGCCGCTTCCATCGCCCACTCGGTGAGGTGGCCCTTTCCAGTTGGGTAGACAACACGTAGCGGAGTGCCAGCGGCCATGGTGACCGACGACGCCTCGAAAGGGCCGACCACGAACGCCACGAGATACGTCGACATGACGACGGTCGGCGAGAACGCAATCTCCCGACGTCCGCCGCCGAGCGAACGTGACGTTTCCTCATTGGTGTTGGAGAATGCCGCGAGGTTCTCGGGAATCGCCAGGGTGACCTGAAAAGTGGCCTTGAACGCGGGTTCGTCCCAGCAAGGAAAGGCCCGCCTGGCGTCGGTGGCCTCGAATTGCGTCGTCGCGATGGTGTGACTGACGCCGTCTCCGTCGACGAACGTCGAGCGGTAGAAGCCGTGGAGTTGGTCATTGAGCAGTCCGTTGAAGCTCAGGCGCAACGTGGCCGGTCCCACCGGCAACTCCTCGTCAAAGGTGAACGACGCCGTCTCGAACAGCTCGTCCAACACCGGCGCGCTCGAGGTCCAGCTTCGCCCACCGGCCTCGAGGGACGCCGCAGAGACCTCGAGTTCGACGGCGTTGAGTGCGAACGTCCTAATCCTTTCGTTGACGTCCACGTCGATCTCGACGGAGCCGACGAACGTGGCCGTCGCGAGATCGGGCTCCAGACGGAGCCGGTAGGCCGAAGGGATGACAACCTTGGAAAGGCGATAGGGGTTGGTCTCGATGTCAGGTGTCGTGCTCACCTTTTGAATGCTATTAGAGGGCCCTCACGGCCATCGAGAAAGGAGGTTGGAGGCCATTGCCTCGGTTCTTGACAGTGGCCCCGTAGCGAATATCGTCCTGATCACTCCAACGAAATCGCTCGCGGACTCGGCCGTCGCCGGACCCGACGCGCCAAGGGGGCCGGCGCCTGTTCTTGCGGTTCACTATTGACCTTGAGCGGTGTTAGACAGGACGAGAACTTTAGAGAGAGAGCACATGAGAGTCCTGATCACCGGTGCGGGACGTGCCATTGGCGCCGCGACCGCAATTGAGCTCACCAAAGCCGGCCACGAGGTCATCGCGACGGCTCGCGACGTATCGTTGCTCTCGGACCTCGACGTTGCACAGCGCCTGGCGATGGACGTGACCAGCGACGAATCGGTGCGCGAGGCGTTAGAACGCGCCGGATCGATCGACGCCGTCGTGAACAACGCGGCCACCCATGGTCACGGCACACTAGAGGAGTATCCCCTGGATCAACTGCGGCTCATGTTCGAGACCAACAGCATTGGAGCGATCAGAGTGGTCCAACGGCTCCTACCTCTTTGGCGCACTCGCGGCAGTGGGGTCATCGTCAATATCAGTTCCGTTCAGGGCCGCGTTGCGTCGCCCTTGGAAGGCGCGTACTCCGCTTCGAAGTACGCGTTGGAGGCGTTCTCCGAGGCGCTGCATTAGGAGTTGCGCCACTTCGGCATCCGCACCGTGATCATCCAACCCGGTTTCATTGCTCCGGGCATGAAGCCACTACCAGTGCCCGAACACGACCCCGCCTACCAGGGACTCTGGGACGAGTGGTCCGGGCTTGACGTCAAGGTCACTGGACCGAGTGGTCGACCCGGACCCGAGATAGTCGGCGCCGCCGTGCTGCGCGCCGTCGAAGACGAGACGACACCACTTCGTGTGCCCGTTGGTGACGACGCCCATCTCATCCTCGCCGCGCGATCACAACTTGACGATGCGTCGTTCGAGGCGGCGATGCGCACGACGCTCGACGTTCACTGGTGAGAGTACAAACGCGCGATGTCGATCGGGTAGCGACAGTCACCTTCGAACAGCAGAGAGCTTAAGCCACTCTCTTCTACAGTGGGGTGTGATGCGATCGGGCACCAAGAAAATCATGGTCGTCGCCATTGTCGGCATCGTGGTCGCGACCGTTCTGATCGTGGTCCTCGAGCGGCACGGTCCACCGGCGGGGACGTTCGACGTCAAGACGTATGAGGCCACGTGGCAGATCCGGGTTGACGGCCTTCTCAAAGGACGTCAAGCATCACCGTCGAGCTGCTGGACGCTCAGCGCGGGTGAGGGCTTCCTCCCCGGCTTCGGACCGGTGAGTTCGTACTGTTGGACTTCAGTTCCCGGCCACCGCTTGAACTTCCGCTTCATTGAGTCGACCGACTCGGGCCAGCAAGAACTGCTCTACATGCCCGAATCGAGGGACTGGAAACTGCAGTATGGATTCTGTGTTGTCCATCTCTCGGGTCCTTGGTGGCAACTCCAGGGTCCGTCGCGACACTGTCCTGATGGGTTCGTAATGGTCGCGTCGAAATGAAGAACTGAGCAACCCCATCATCCTCAGTCAACGAATGCTCCGGCACACGGACCCTTTGACTCGTGTGAGGAAAGCCAATGATCCGAGGCCCCCGGCGTAATTCCCCAATCGGGACCTGCAGACGTTCGTAGACAGACTCTTGGTAGAAGTTGCGTCTCTACAAACGCCGCTACGAGTTACTACGGACGCCGTGCTCGTATGAACGCGTTCGCTACTGCCCCGTCATATTCATCAAGCGCGCGCTCTTGATCAAAACCATCCGGAAGTGTGATTGAGGTGGCGAGACGTTTCACCGTTTCGCGGTCATGCACGAGGGTCGGCAAGACTTCGGCGTCGGTGAAGCCGGCGGCTGCGAGCTTGTCTTGGTAGTCGCCAACAACGAGAGCTCCGGCAATGCAGCCTGTCCACAGTGCCACAAGGCCCTGAAGGTCCTCAGGGAGTTCCCTTTGAAGCACGACGTCGGAGATCGCAAAAAGTCCGCCGTGCTTGAGGACGCGGAACGCTTCTCGCAGCACGACGTCCTTATCGGCAGCGAGGTTGATGACGCAGTTCGAAATGATGACATCGACAGACTGATCAGGGAGCGGAATGTTTTCGATAGTGCCAAGGAGGAACTCAGCGTTCTCCACACCGGCTTCCACCTGGTTCTTTCGAGCTAGCTCAATCATTTCCGGTGTCATATCAAGTCCGTAGACCTTGCCTGTCGGCCCGACGCGACGCGCGGAGAGGAACACGTCAATGCCACCCCCAGAACCGAGGTCGAGGACGACCTGACCGGGCAGCAACGTCGCCAGCGCGGTTGGATTGCCGCAACCCAATGACGCGAGGACAGCAGCGGGGGGCAATTCGCCTGTCTGCTCGATCGCGTACAAATTGGCCCCGAATCCTTCGCCGACGCCAATGTCTGGGTCGCAGCAGGATGAGGTGGACGCCGAAACGGTGAGGGCCGCTGAAGCGTAACGCTCCTTCACGGCATCTCGGATGGTGTCTGCATGGCTCTTCATAGATCTTCCTTTAGTTACTTGGTGATGCACTGGCGAGTCGGGACAAGAGCTGAATCGGTTCATTGACCGCGTCGCAACAGATCGAATAACGGTTTGAACGACCCTCGGGTGTCACCA
>Ga0075520_1001861_pt1 | contig 10349 bp, 10 predicted proteins | sample NGEPerB_FD_75100 | JGI IMG/M metagenome (GOLD analysis project Ga0075520, IMG submission 75100) | Arctic peat soil microbial communities from the Barrow Environmental Observatory site, Barrow, Alaska, USA - NGEE PermafrostAB12-B | ecosystem: Environmental > Terrestrial > Soil > Wetlands > Peat ...
GCCATCGGCCGCGGTGGCCGCGCCAGCCGCTCCTCCCCCCCCACCGACTCCTGCCAGGCCGGCCGCTGCGGAGAGCGCGCCAGATGCGGCGGCTGCGCCTGCGCCATCGGCGTCAGACGGCGCCAGCGCCCCTGTTCCGGCGCGCCGCTCCGAGTCCTCACCGACGGCCGCAGCGCCCGCGGCGGCGCCTGCCGGACGCTCTCCCGCGCCACCCCAAGCCCCCGAGCCGGCGCCTTCGTCGGCCTCCGCCGAGAGCGCCGGCGGGGAGGAACGCACTGAGATCCTCCGCCCCGGGGCTCCGGGCTCGTGAGCGTCGCCACCGCCGAGGCGCCGTCCGCTCCCCCGCCGGCGCCCTCGCGGGCGCTTCCCACCGAGGCGTGTCCTCTGTGCGGCACTCCACTGCACGCCGAGCAGGAGTGGTGCCTGCGCTGCGGCGCCGCAGCACGAACGCGTCTGGCGGCGTCGCCCAACTGGAGGGCCCCTCTGCTCGCGGCGCTGGTGGCGGCCGTACTGTCACTGGGCGTGCTCGCTGCGGCGCTGGTGAAGCTCGCCGGCGGTTCGGGCTCGGCGGCGCCCGCGAGCACGACCACGGTCACGGTCACGACCGCATCGCCCGCTGGCGCAGCCGTCCAGACGACCACCACGGCCACGGTGCCGAGCACCTCCACCCCGACGGCGACCACGCCCGGCAGCGCCGCGCCCGGGAGCACGAGCACCACGCAGACAACGACGAAAGCCCAGACCACCACCGGAGCTGGAGGGACCGGCGCGGGCGGCGTCACAGGCCTCCGCCGGACACTGGAAGAACGCCTTCGAGAACAGCGCCGGCTCCAACGCAAGCAGGGCAAGTGACCGCGGGCGGGTAGGCACCCCCCGCGGCCGCGGGGCGCGGGGCGCGCTACCCGGGAGATGGGCCGCGCGCTCGAGAGGATACGGTTCCCGCGATGCCCGCCTCCCCCTCGTCGCCGATCCACGAGGCCGACATCGCAGTCGTGGGCGCGGGGGCCGCGGGCCTCTACGCCGCCCTGTGCGCGGCGCGCGAGCACGCCAACGTGGTGCTCGTGTCGGCCACCCCCCTGGCGCAGACGGCCAGCTACTGGGCGCAGGGCGGACTGGCGGCGGCGCTGGCAGCGGACGACAGCTTCGAGCTGCATCTGCGCGACACGGAGCTGGCGGGGCGCGCGCTGGTGAGGCGCTCGGCGGCGGAGATCCTCGTGCGCGAGGCCCCGGACTGCGTGCGCGATCTCCAGGCGCTGGGCGTCTCCTTTGACGCGGACCGCTTCGGCCACCTGGCGCTCGGCCTGGAGGGGGGCCATTCGGTCAGGCGCGTGGTCCACGCGGGCGGCAGCGCCACCGGGCGGCGCGTGGTACGCCAGCTCTCGGCGCTGGCCGCGGAGGAGCCCCGCATCGACGTGTTCGAGGGCGCTCGCGCACAGGCACTGTGGCGCTCGGGAGAGATCTGTCGCGGGCTGATCTGCGACGACGGACGCATGATCGCGGCACGCGCGGTCGTGATCGCCACCGGCGGCGCGGCGGCCCTGTGGGCCCGGACCACCAACCCGCCGGGCTCGCAGGGCATCGGCATGCTGCTCGCCCATGCGGCCGGCGCGGCGCTGGCGGATCTCGAGCTGCTGCAGTTTCACCCCACCGCCGTGATCGGGGTTCGGGGGCGCGAGGGGTTCCTGGTCACCGAGGCGATCCGCGGCGAGGGCGCGACCCTGCACGACGCCGCGGGCGAGCGCTTCGTCGACGAGCTGGCACCGCGCGACGAGGTCTCCCGCGCGATCCAGGCCCTGCTGGAGAAGACCGGGGCGAGGTCCGTGGGCCTGGACATGCGGGCGATCGACCCGGCCCACTTCCCGAACGTGGTCGGCTCGCTGCGCGAGGCCGGCCTGGACCCGGCGCGCGAACTGGTCCCGGTGGCGCCGGCCGCGCACTACACGATGGGCGGGATCGTCGCGGACCTCCACGCGCGCTCCACGCTTCCGGGGCTCTATGCGGTGGGGGAGGCGTCGTGCACGGGCCTGCACGGCGCCAATCGGCTGGCGTCGAACTCGCTCAGCGAGTGCTTCGTGTTCGCCCGCCGCGCCGTCGCCCACGCGCTCTCCGGCCCCGCAACCCGTCTGGCGGCCCCCGGCGCGGCGGAGATGGAGGCGTTGCGCGCGCTGCAGGCGCCGCCCGCCGCGGATAGGGCGATCCGTGAGGCGCTCTGGCAGGAGGCGGGCATCGTGCGCTCCGAGGAGGGGCTGAGCAGGCTGCTCAAAGCACCTCATCCGCTGGCGCGGCTGATCGCCCGGTGCGCGCTGGCGCGCACGGAGAGCCGCGGTGCGCACGTGCGCACGGAGTACCCGGAGCGCGACCCCTCGCTCGACCATCGCCACGCGGTGGTCGGCGAGGCGGAGGCGATCTCCTGGCAGAGCTGGACCTGAGCGCGGCTCGCGTGTAGGGGTTTCATAAGAAGTCGCACTGTCGAGGCTTATCTCGCTCCTTTCGGATCTCAGTTGTGTTTGCGGAGGTGAAAGGTCTCTGGGGAGTTGGAGTCTCTTGGAATGGCGGGTGTGCTCCCAAACCACAGATCCAGCAAGCGAGAGGGTGAGGAGTAGTCACCATGTACCAGTTCAGTCGGGCCATCTATCGGGAGCTGGCTCCCGAGATCCTGGAGCCGCCGCGGGACGCACCCGCGACGATCAATCGCACAGCTGTGCTGCGCGCGTGCGAGGAGGTGGTCACTCGCCTGGCCACCGACCGCCACTACTTCGCCCGTCCCGCGCGGACGCTGTTCTGCGACATACGCAGCTACTTCCCCATGTGGGCGCAGGGCCACGTCCATCGTGTGGTCACGCGCTACGTGGGCTACGCCCAGCAGTTCCTGATCGAACACCCGCATGAGGGCTACACGGCCGTCAGCGGAGCCCCACCGCAATGTCGCGCCACCACCCGCAAGGGCTCGGCCTGCCAGCGCACGCCGCTGGCGCACAACGGCTACTGCCCCTCCCACCAGCACCTGGCCGACACCGAGGACCGCGAGCTGGTCGCCGCCTGAGCGCGCTGGGCTCAGGCGGCGACAGAGCGGGACTCCCCCAGGGCGGACCCGGGGGCACGGCGAGCCTGGCGTAGTCTGAGCCGATGCTCTTGGGCGTGGATGTCGGCGGGACGTTCACCGACGCGGTCCTCGTGGACGGGGATTCGGCGCTGCACACTGCCAAGGTCCCCTCGACGCCTTCGCAGGAGTCGGTGGGCGTGCTCGAGGCCGTGCGGCTGGTGCTCGCCAGCGCGGGTGCGCAGCCGGGGGACGTTGCGCGCTTCGCGCACGGCATGACCGTGGCGACCAACGCGCTGCTCGAGGGCCGCACCGCGCGCACGGCGCTGGTGGCCACGGCGGGCTTCACGGACGTGATCGAGCTCGGCCGCCAGGGCAGGGCGCATCTGTACGAGCTGTGCCTCGCCGCCCCCGCACCGCTGGTGGCGGAGGAGCTGAGGTTCGCGGCGCCCGAGCGGATGGGCCCCGCGGGTCCGTTGCTTGCGCTCGACCCGGCACTGGCGCGGAAACTGGTGGAGGAGCTCGCCCGCGCACAGCCGGAGGCGGTGGCGGTCTCGCTGCTGCACTCCTACGCCGACCCCGCCCACGAGCGTCTGCTCGGGGCGCTGATCGCGGAGCTGCTGCCGCACGCCCACCTGTCGCTGTCCTGCGATCTGGTGGGCACGTTCCGCGAGTACGAGCGCACGGCCACCACGGTCCTCGACGCCGCCCTCTCCCCCCTGCTGTCCTCCTACCTGGCCCGGCTCGCCGGCGAGGCGGCCGACCTGGGCCTGGCGGCGCCGCTGGTGATGCAGTCCTCGGGCGGTCTCACGGACGCTCACAGCGCTGGCGCCCACCCGGCGCTGACGGTCCTCTCGGGTCCGGCCGGCGGGGTCGGCGGGGCGCTGCTGCTGGCCGAGCTCGCGCACGAGGAGCAGCTGCTGTGCTTTGACATGGGCGGGACCTCCTGCGACGTGTGCGTGATCGACGGCTCGCAGGTGGCCGAGACGGCCGAGCGGGTGATCGCGGGCAGGCCGCTGTCGCTGCCCGCGCTCGACATCCACACGGTTGGGGCGGGCGGCGGTTCGATCGCCTGGCGCGATCCAGGCGGCGCGCTGCGGGTGGGGCCGGCCTCGGCGGGCGCGCTGCCGGGACCGGCGTGCTACGGGCGGGGCGGGCTGGCGCCCACGGTCACCGACGCCAACCTGCTCCTCGGCCGTCTGCTGGCGGACTCGCCGCTGGCGGGTGATCTCAGGCTCGAGGTGGCGGCGGCCGAGCGAGCGGTGTCGGGCCTGGCGGGCGAGCTGGGGCTCGACCTGCTGGCGTGCGCGGAAGGAATCGTGCGCGTCGCCGAGGCGGAGATGCTGGGGGCGCTGCGCCTGATGACCGTGGAGCGCGGGATCGACCCGCGTGGCTTTGCGCTGATGCCCTTCGGCGGCGCCGGCCCGCTGCACGCGGCGGCGCTGGCGAGCGAGCTGGGTATCTCTCGCGTGCTCTGCCCGCGCACCTCCGGCGTGCTCTGCGCGCTCGGCCTGGCGGCCGCGGCGCCGCGACGCGACGTCGCCCGCACGGTCGTGTTGAGCGGACGCTCGCTGTCCATGGAGCGCCTGAACCGGGAGCGGACGGCGCTCTTGGCCGAGGCCACGGCGGCGCTCGCGCAGGAGCCCGCGCGCGTGCGAGTCCGCCACGAGCTGCGCTACCGCGGCCAGGCCTTCGAGCTGCCCGTCGAGCAGGAGCTGGCGGCGGCGGGCGATCGGCGGGGAATGGGGCCGCAGGAGCTGCGCGCTGCATTCGCCCGGGCGCACGAGCTGCACTACGGCTACAGCGACGAATCGACGGAGGTCGAGCTGGTCAACATTCGGCTGTCCGTGTGGGGTCCCGCCCCGTCGCTGCGCCCGCGGGCTGTGGAAGCCGCCACACAGACGGCGGAGAGCCGTCTGATCGTGTTCGCGGGCGAGCAGCTGCCGGCGGCGGTGCTTCGCGGCGCGCCCGCGCCCGGCACGCTGCTGCAAGGCCCTGCGCTGTGCGCGCTGCCCGAGGCCACGCTGCTGATCCCACCCGGATGGTCCGGCGAGGTCGATGGGCACGGCACCGTCCACCTGGATCACGGGCAGGAGGACTGATGCTCGATCCGATCGAGCTGCAGATCGTCACCGGCGCGCTGCACGCCGCCTGCCGGGAGATGGGCGTGGTGCTGATCCGCTCGGCGCACTCCTCCAACATCAAGGAGCGCCGCGACGCCTCCACGGCGCTGTTCGACCTGGACGGGCAGATGGTCATGCAGGCCGAGCACATACCGGTGCATCTCGGCGCCATGCCCGCGGCAGTGGCGGCGGTGCTCGGCGAGAAGCACGCCCCGGGCGTCTCCTGGATCCTCAACGATCCGTTCGCCGGCGGCACACACCTGCCTGACATCACGGTCATCACCCCCATCTACGCCCCGGACGGATCGCCGATCGGCTTCGCTGCAAGCCGCGCGCATCACGCGGACGTGGGCGGGCGCGTGCCCGGATCGATGCCCGCGGACAGCCGCTGCCTGGAGGAGGAGGGCGTGGTGATCTCGCCACGACGGCTGGACGAGGCCACGATCGAGGAGCTGGTCGGGCGCATGCGCCAGCCGCACGAGCGCCGGGCAGACCTGCGCGCCCAGCTGGCCGCCAACCGCACGGGCGCGCTGCGACTGGCGGAGCTTGCCCGCCGCCTTGGCGCGGAGCGCCTGCGCGAGGCCACGGACGCGGTGCTGGACTACTCCGAGCGCCGCACCCGCGCGTGCCTTGCGGCGATGCCCGACGGCGTGCGCGAAGCCGAGGACGTGCTGGAGGCGCCCGCGGGCGATCTCGTGCTGCGAGTGCGCGCCGAGGTAGACGGCGAGCGGCTGATCCTCGACTTCACGGGCAGCGCCGCCCAACACGAGGGCAACCTCAACTGCCCGCTCGCCGTCACGCGCTCAGCCTGCCTGTTCGCGGTGCGCGTGCTCACCGACCCCGACATCCCGCCCTCGGCGGGCGCCTACCGCCCGATCGAGGTGCGAGCGCCGCAGGGCAGCGTGCTCAACGCCCGTCCCGGCGCGGCGGTGGCGGCGGGCAACGTGGAGACATCCTCGCGCGTCGCCGATCTCGTGCTCAGCGCGTTCGGCCGCGCCCAGGGCCAGGGCACGATGAACAACCTGACGCTGGGCAATGCGGCGTTCTCCTACTACGAGACGCTCGGCGGTGGCCAGGGCGCGTGCTCCGACGCGGACGGCCCCAGTGGCGTGCACGTGGCCATGAGCAACACGCTCAACACGCCGATCGAGGCGCTCGAGCGCGAGTTCCCGCTGCTGGTGCGCGAATACGCGCTGCGCCGCGGCTCGGGCGGCGCGGGACTGCATCGCGGCGGCGACGGCGTGGTGCGCGAGCTGGAGGCGCTCGCGGACATGACCTTCTCGCTGATCGCCGAGCGCCGCCGCCACGCCCCGCGCGGGGCGGCTGGAGGCGAGGATGGGGCGCCGGGGCGCGACCTGCTCGACGGCGTGCAGATCGCGGGCAAGCTCACGGGCACGCTGCGAAGTGGGCAGCGGCTGCGCATCGAAACGCCCGGTGGGGGAGGATTCGGGGATGCCCGCACAACAGAGCACTGAGCGCGTCGGCTTCCTCGGCCTGGGGATCATGGGCTCGCGCATGGCGGCCAACGTCGCGCGCGGGGGCTTTCCCCTGACCGTCTGGACGCACACCCCCGGCAAGGCGGAGCGCTGGGCCGCCGAGCACGGCGCCAGCGCAGCGGCCACCCCGGCGGAGGTGGCCGAGCGCAGCGACATGGTGGTCAGCATGGTCGTGGACGGCGAGCAGGTCGCCTCGGTGCTGCTCGGCCCAGAGGGAGTGATTGAGGCCGGCAGGCCGGGCCTGCTGTGCCTGGACATGTCCACCATCGGGCCACCGGACACGCGACGGATCGGCGCCGCCCTCAGCGAGCGCGGGGTGCGGATGCTCGACGCGCCCGTGACCGGCTCCTCACCGCGAGCGCACGACGGCTCGCTGACGATCATGGTGGGCGGCGATCCCGAGGACTTCGCGCGCGCGCGGCCGCTGCTGGAGGCGATGGGCGCGCTGATCGCACACGTGGGCGAGTTGGGCCAGGGCGAGACGCTGAAGCTGATCAACAACGCCGTCGGCGCGGCCAACGCGGCGGCGGTGGCCGAGGCGCTGCTGCTGGCCCATGCGACCGGGATCGACCTGGACGCGTTCGTGGAGGTCGTCTCGTCCGGCTCCGGCGCCTCGGCGCAGCTGGCGCTGAAGTCGGGGGCGATGCGCGAGCACGACTACACGCCCCTGTTCAAGACCGCCCACATGCTCAAGGACGTGCGCCTGTGCCTCGAGGAGGCGCAGGCGGCAGGGGTGCCGTTCCCGTCTGCCGCCCACGCGCGTGACCTGCTCACGGCCACCATGGCGCGAGGACACGGCGAGCAGGACTACGCGGCCATGATCGAGGCCGCCGAGGGGCTTGCGGGGCGGCGGCTGTAGCGACGCTCGGGGCCCCCGGAGTCCTCAGCAGACTGGCCGTCTGACCAGCCCGTTTCCGACTTGTGAACGCACACGCCTCTCAAAAACAGCCGATTTGCAGGCGATTTGGGATTTTCGCCCAGGTTTCGTATCTTTAACGGGTCGGCAGCGTTCTCACCCAAGGGACCGCGCGCTGTGTAGGTCAGACATTTCCTCGTCGTCCCGCTTGTCTTCTTCTATGCCAATTGCTTTCAAAGAATGGGCCGTCACCGTCCGCGCCCTAGCGGAAGGCGAGCAGCTCATCACCCTCCGCAAGGGCCTTCCTTCGCAGGCGGACAAGCCATTCAGGCTGGCCCACGAGCGCTTCTTCCTGTACCCCACCTTCGACCACCAGCCCGGCGATCTGGTGCGCGAGTCCCATCAGCCCGAGTTGCGCAGGGCACTCGAGGAGGGCGTCTGGAGCGACGGCGAGCCGCCGCTGCACACGTTCGTCTCGGGCGCTCCGCTGCAGCAGCCCGACAGGGTGCGCATCCGCGCATGGGCGGAAGTGACCGACCACTTCACGATCGTGGACCCACGCTGCGTGGACGCGCTCTCCCCCTTCTACGTGTGGACGCCCGACTACGCCGAAAAGCGCCTGGGCTGGCGCGGACGCCAGCCGCTGCACGTGCTGCTGCTTCGCACCTACCGCATCCCGCGGCCGGTCACCGTGAAGGTCAAGGACGACTACACGGGGCCCAACGCCTGGATCGAGCTGCAACGCGAACTGCCGTTCGAGGGGACACCCGTGCTCTCCGACGCCGAGTTCGAGCGCGCTTCAGAGGAGATCCGCGCGATCACCTCCGAAGCGGCGGGCCAGCCGGTCCTCGTCTAGTCCGTCTCGTAGGCCAGCGCTTCTCGCGCGGCCTCGGCCCCGGACTCGGGCACGAGCACATCGCGTGGCCCGGCGGCCAGGAATTCGGCCACGTCGAAGCCGCCGGCGCGGCGAAGCATGCTCGGGATGCCCTCCTCCAGCAACAGCCCCGCGATGAACTCGGCCTCCGGCTGGCTCTCGGCCCGCGCGACCTTCACCAGCTTGCCCTCCGCGTACTCGGGCTTGATCTTGCGCGCCGTCTGGCGACGCTCGCTGGCCTGCTGCTCGGAGCCGCCGTGGTGCACCAGCGGCATGCCGCACGTCGCGCAGAAGCGCTCGCTGGACGGATGCGCCCGCGAGCAGCTCGGGCAGACGAGCAGATCGCCGGACATCAGCGCACCTGGAGGAGAACCTCCCCGACCTCGCCCGCCTCGATGAGGTAGCAGCGGACCACCGCCTGCTCGCCGGCCAGGCCCACGATCACCCACTCCAGGCCCGGCCAGTTGGCGGCGAAGTTGATGTCCGTCTGCGAGGGGTAGGGGTCGGTATGGGTGTGGGAGTGGTAGATCGCGCCCAGCTCCCATCCCTCCCCCTCGAACTCGCTTTCCGTCCTGAGCACCTCTTTGCCGTCGATCTCAAAGCGCTTGCTACTGGCGAAGATGTTGGTGGCGCGATGGACGCGCCGAGCGTGAGGCTCGCCATCCTCGGAGGCCGGCCCGTAGGCGATCATGCCGCAGCACTCCGCGTCGTACTCCTCGCGGGCATGCGCGATCAGGTCCTCGAGCAGGGCAGGGGCGATGATCACTGCCGAGGAGCCTGCGGGCCGACGGGCGTCATTACCACCAGACGGTTGACTCGAGGTTCTCGACCTCGTCGACAGGCAGGGTGTAGATGCCACTCGACAGATACTTCCAGCCGTCGTCCGCGACCACGAACACAACGTTGCCCTCATCGAGCTCGCCGGCTATCCGCACGGCGATGCTTGCGATCGCGCCGCTGGAGACGCCCGCGAACAGGCCCTCCTCGTCGAGCAGACGCCGCGTCCAGACGATCGCGTCGTGGTTGGTCACGAAGATCTTGCGGTCGAGCAGCGAGATGTCGATGATCGGCGGGATGAAGCCGTCCTCCAGCGAGCGCAGGCCCTGTACGGGCTCGCCCTGCATCGGCTCGGCCGCCACGATCTTGACCGCGTCGCCGAATGTCTCCTTCAGCCGCCGCCCGTTGCCCATCAGCGTGCCGCCCGTGCCCAGGCCCGCGACGAACGCTGCGACCTCGTCGAGCTCTTCCAGGATCTCCAGCGCCGTGCCGTTGTAGTGGGCATTGGGGTTGGCCTGGTTGCCGTACTGGTAGGGCATGTAGCAGGAGGGATCTTCGGCGGCCATCTCCAGAGCCTTGGCGACGGCGCCGTTTGAGCCCTTGGAGCCTTCGGAGTAGACGATCTCGGCCCCATACATGCGCAGCAGCTGGGTACGCTCGGGGGTGACGTTCTCGGGCATGACCACCTTCAGCCGGTAGCCCTTGAGTTTGCAGATCAGCGCAAGCGAGATGCCCGTGTTGCCGGAGGTCGGTTCGAGGATTGTCTGACCGTGCGCGATCGCGCCCTTCTCCTCGGCGTCCTCGATCAGCGCGCGAGCGACCCTGTCCTTGACCGAGCCGGTCGGGTTGCGCGACTCCAGCTTGGCCCAGATGCGCACGCCCGGCTTGGGCGAGAGGGTTGGCAGCTCGACCAGCGGCGTGTTGCCGATCGACTGCACGATGTCCCCATAGCGCCCTCCGCAGGGCCGGTTGCTGAGCCGCTCAGCCGCCATTACTTCACGGAATATAGCGAGGTCCACGGGCGGTGGTGGATCAGTTTGATTTCCGAAGCGCGGGGGTAGTAGCAGCGTCCTAGTGGAGATACGCAGCGCAACATAGGACCGCTTGCGCTAACCACGGGGGAAGGGACGATCATCGCATCGGCCTTTGGCGGCGTGGTCTTGGTCGTCCTAGCCGTCTTCGC
>Ga0075520_1001862_pt1 | contig 10343 bp, 7 predicted proteins | sample NGEPerB_FD_75100 | JGI IMG/M metagenome (GOLD analysis project Ga0075520, IMG submission 75100) | Arctic peat soil microbial communities from the Barrow Environmental Observatory site, Barrow, Alaska, USA - NGEE PermafrostAB12-B | ecosystem: Environmental > Terrestrial > Soil > Wetlands > Peat ...
CCCGCGCGCCCTGGGATTGGCCCGGCGGCGCGCCGATTTCGGGCTGATCGCCCGTCGACAGACCTTAGCCGACGCGCTCCGCGTCGTAGCCCTGCTCGCGCATTGCCACCAGGATGCGCTCGATGTGCGCCGTGCCGCGCGTCTGCACGACGACCTCGATCTGCACGCGCTCGACCGACAGCGACGAGAACGCCCGCTGATGCTGCACTTCGTCGATGTTGGCGCCGAGCCGGGCCAGCAGCGCGGCGAGATCGGCGAGCGCGCCCGGCACATCGCGCACATCGACGCGCAGGCGCGCGAGCCGGCCCGACTTGACCATGCCGCGCTCGATGATCTCGGCGAGCACGAGCGGCTCGATGTTGCCGCCGCAGAGCACGAGCCCGACCTTGCGGCCGGCGAAGCGCGGCTTGTCTTTCAGCACGGCCGCGAGGCCGACCGCGCCCGCGCCTTCGACGACGGTCTTCTCGATCTCGAGCAGCATCAGGATCGCCTGCTCGATGTCGTCTTCGGAGACGAGCACGACGTCGTCGACGAGATCGCGAATGATCGGCAGCGTCAGCACGCCCGGCGACTTGACGCCGATGCCGTCGGCGATCGTCGCCTGCCGGCTCTCGCGCGTCTGGCCGTGCTTGGCGTTCCAGGCCGCGGGGAAGCGCTCTGTCTGCACGCCGACGATGCGGATATCGGGCTTGATCGCGCGCGCCGCGGTGGCGATGCCGGCGATCAGGCCGCCGCCGCCGACGGCGATGACGAGCGTGTCGAGCGAAGGCTGCTGCGCCAGCATCTCCAGGCCGATGGTGCCCTGGCCGGCGATGACGGCCGGATCATCGTAAGGATGGACGATGGTCAGGCCGCGCTCGGCCGCGAGCTTCAGGCCGGCGACGCGCGCATCGTCGAAGGTGTCGCCCTCGAGCACGACCTCGGCGCCGAAGCCGCGCGTGTTCTCGACCTTCACCGACGACGCGAAGCGCGGCATGACGATGGTCGCCTTGATGCCCATGCGCTCGGCGTGGTACGCGACGGCTTGCGCGTGGTTGCCGGCCGACACCGCGAGCACGCCCTTGGCGCGCTCTTCGGGCGTCAGCTGCGCCATCTTGTTGAGCGCGCCGCGCTCCTTGAAGGAGGCCGTGAACTGCAGGTTCTCGAACTTGAGGAGACCTCGCAGCCGCAGATCGCCGACAGCGTGCGCGACGGCAGACAGGGCGTCGTCCCAACCTCGCCCTCGACACGAACCGCGGCCTCGCGAATGGCCTCGAACGTCACGGGCGACGATGCGTTCATCAGCCGACCCGAACGACCTTCAGCATGTTGGTGCCACCCGGATGGCCCATCGGCTCGCCGCAGGTGATGCCGTAGGTGTCGCCCGGCATCAGCACGCCGGCCGACACGAGCAGCTCCTCGGCGTGCCTGAGCGCCTCGTCGCGATCGTCGAAGTTCGGCATCAGCATCGGCGTGACGTTGCGGTAGATCGCCATCCGCCGCTGGCTGCGGATCTGCGAGGTGATGCCGAAGATCGGCACGTGGATCCGCTGCCGGCTCATCCAGAGCGCCGTCGAGCCCGACTCGGTGAGCGCGAGGATCGCCTTGCAGCCGAGGTGGTAGGCAGTGAAGAGCGCGGCCATGGCGATCGACTGGTCGATCCGGCCGAAGGTCTTGTTGACGAAGCCGGCGTCGAGCGAGATCTCCTCGGCGCGCTCGGCCTCGACGCAGATCGAGGCCATCATCTCGACGGTCTCGACCGGGTAGCGGCCGGCCGCCGTCTCGGCGCTGAGCATGACCGCGTCGGTGCCGTCGAGGACGGCGTTGGCGACGTCGCTCACCTCGGCGCGGGTCGGCACCGGGTTGACGATCATCGACTCCATCATCTGCGTCGCCGTGATGGTGAAGCGGTCCATCTCGCGCGCCAGTCTGATCATGCGTTTCTGCAGCGCCGGCACGGCCGCGTTGCCGACCTCGACGGCGAGGTCGCCGCGCGCCACCATGATGCCGTCCGACGCGCGCAGGATCTGCTCGAGCGCCGGGATCGCCTCGGTGCGCTCGATCTTGGCGATCAGCTGCGGCTTGTGCCGCCACGGCTCGCCGGCAACGTTGGCCAACTGGCGCGCCATCTCCATGTCGGTGGCGTTCTTCGGAAAGCTCACGGCCAGGTACTCGCACTGGAACGACATCGCCGTCTTGATGTCGTCCATGTCCTTGGCGGTGAGCGCCGGCGCGGTCAGGCCGCCGCCGGCCTTGTTGATGCCCTTGTTGTTGGACAGCTCGCCGCCGATCACCACGACGGTGTGCACTTCCTCGCCGCGCACCGCCTCGACGGTGAGGCGCAGCAGGCCGTCGTTGAGCAGCAGCGTGTCGCCGGGCCGGACGTCGCGCGGCAGCTCCTTGTAGTCGAGGCCGACGCGGGTGCTGCTGCCGAGGCCGGTGTACGCCGCATCGAGCACCAGCTTGCCGCCGGCCTCGAGCATCGTCTTGCCGCCTTCGAACTTGCCGACGCGGATCTTCGGGCCCTGCAGGTCGGCCATGATGGCGACCTCCTTGCCGACTTTCTTGGCGATCTCGCGGACCAGGTTGGCGCGGGCTATGTGATCCTGCGCGACGCCGTGCGAGAAGTTGAGTCGGATGACGTCGACGCCGGCCCGGATGATGCGTTCGAGCACCTCGGGAGAGCTCGATGCGGGGCCGAGCGTGGCGACGATCTTGGTCGCGCGAAGAGCGGTGTTGTTCATCAGCGTCCTTGCCTGCCGCGGCGTTCCAGGATCTCGATGGCCGGCAGGGTCTTGCCTTCGAGCATGTCGAGAAAGGCGCCGCCGCCTGTCGAGATGTAGTCGATCTTCGACCCGATCCCGTACTTAGCGATCGCCGCCAGCGTGTCGCCGCCGCCGGCGATGCTGAAGGCCGGCGACGCGGCGATGGCGCGCGCGATGGTTTCGGTGCCGTGCGCGAAGGCGTCGAACTCGAAGACGCCGACCGGCCCGTTCCAGACGATCGTCCCGGCCGACGCGAGCACGGCGGCCAATGCCTGCGCCGTCTCGGGCCCGATATCGAGGATGAGGTCGTCGGCCGCGACATCGGCGACGCGCTTGACCACGGCCGGCGCGTCCGCCTTGAACGCGCGCGCCGTCACGACGTCGGTGGGAATGGGCACGGCGGCGCCGCGCGCCCGCATCGCATCGATCACCGCGCGCGCTTCGCCGAGCAGCGAGGGCTCGGCCAGGCTCTTGCCGATCGGCAGGCCCATGGCGAGAAGAAAGGTGTTGGCGATGCCGCCGCCGACGATCAGGCGGTCGACCTTCTTCGCCAGGCTCTGCAGAACGACCAGCTTGGTCGAGACCTTGCTGCCGGCGACGATCGCCACGAGCGGGCGTTTCGGATCGGCCAGTGCGCGGGTCAGCGCATCGATCTCGTCGGCGAGCAGCGGCCCGGCGCAGGCCATGGTCGCGAACTCGGCCATGCCGTACGTGGTGGCTTCGGCCCGATGGGCGGCGCCGAACGCATCGTTGACGTAGACGTCGCAAAGCCGCGCCATCTTCCTGGAAAGCTCGGCGTCGTTCTTCTTCTCGCCGCGGTTGAGCCGGCAGTTCTCGAGCACGACCAGCTCACCGGGTGCAACCTCGACGCCGTCCAGCCAGTCCTGGCGCAACGGCGCCGGGCCGCCGAGCAATTCGCCGAGGCGCGCGGCCACCGGCGCGAGGCTGTCTTCTGGCTTCGGCTCGCCTTCGATCGGCCGGCCGAGATGCGACGTGACCATCACCGCGGCGCCTGCGGCGAGCGCCTGCCGCAGGCAGGGCAGCGAAGCACGGATCCGCGTGTCGTCGGTGATGCGGCCGCCGCCTTCGGGCGAATGGTCCTGCGGCACGTTCAGGTCGGCGCGAACGAAGACGCGCTTTCCCTTCAGCGAACCGGCGGCGACGAGATCGGTGAATCGAAGAAAGGTCATTCGCTGCGGTGCAAAGCGGCGATTTTAGAGGCCGCGCCCGAGCGTGCCGGCGATTTCACCCCGAAGCGTCGCGCCACACGTTTCATGCATCGAGGCCGCGCGACAGCATGCGGGCCTCGGACGATCCACCAGCGAAAGAACGAACGCCATGCTCAACCACCCCATCCTGCGCTTTGTCCTTGTCGTCGCGGCCTCGTGCGCAGCCGCCGGCGTCGCTCTGGCGCAAGCCCGCGCGCCGCTCCAGGTCGCCGAGTCGCCGACCGCGTGGCGGCCGCCCACGCTGGTCGTCGCCGGCGCCGAGCTGCCCGTCCGGTTGCGCACGCTGAAGGTGGACGTCGAAGTCGCCGGCGGTGTCGCCGAGACGCGCGTCGAGATGGAATTCTTCAACCCGAACACGCGCATCCTCGAGGGCAAGCTGCAATTCCCGCTCGCCGCCGGCCAGGTGGTCAGCGGCTTCGCGCTCGATGTCGATGGCCAGTTGCGCGATGCCGTGCCGGTGGAAAAAGCGCGCGCCGAGCAGGTCTTCGAAGACATCGCCAGACAGCGGGTCGACCCGGGCCTCCTGCAGACGACGCTCGGCAACAACTACGAGCTGCGCGTCTACCCGCTGCCGCCCGGCAAGTCGCGCACGGTCGTGCTGACGCTGCTCGCGCCCGCCGGCAACCGGATGCAGGTGCCGATGGGCTACGCCAGCTCGGTGGCGCGGCTCGACGCATCGCTGCGCTACGCCGGCGCAACGACGGCGCCGCACATCGACAGCGGCAATGCGCTCGGCCTCGTCTTCCAGCGTGACGAACGAGGCGGGTTCACGGCGCGGACGGCGCGCGTCGATGCCGTGCTGCCGCGCGAGCCGCTCGTCGTGCAGTCGTCGGCGCCCGGCCGCGACGTCGCCGAGGTCGCGACCCAGGAGCGCGACGGCGAGCGCTTCTTCGCCGTCACGCTGCCGGTCGATCGCCGCAGCGCGCCACGACCGCTTCCGCACAGCGTGCAGATCGTCTGGGACACGTCGGGCTCGGCGGCGAGCCGGCGCATCGACCGCGAGCTCGCCCTCCTCGATGCGTATTTCCAGCGCGCCGCGACGACCAGCGTGACGCTGGTCCGGGTCGCCGACATCGCCTTCCCGCCCGAGCATTTCGAGGTGCGCCGCGGCGACTGGTCGACGCTTCGCCGTGCCTTGCAGGCGAGCATCTACGACGGCGCGAGCAACCTCGGCGCGGTCCGGCACGACGGCGTCTCGGCCGAATCGATCTGGTTCACCGACGGGCTGGCCAACTACGGTGCGCCCTGGCGGCTGACGTTCCCGGTCCCGGTCTTCGCGGTCAGCAGCGCTGCGAGCAGCGATCCGGCGGCGCTCGATGCCCTGGCCGAGGCGAGCGGCGGGCGCCGCATCGACCTCGGCGCGTCGAGCCGCGAGCAAGCCGCCGACGCGCTGCTCTCGCAAGGCACGCAGCTCATCGAGGCGACGGCGCTCGGTGCCAACGAGATCGTCGTCGAATCGCACCGCCCGACGGACGGACGAATCGCCCTGGCCGGCCGCCTGACCGACCGCAGCGCCACGCTGACGCTGCGCCTGCGCGGCTTTGATGGCGCGCTGTCGACGCGCACGATCCAGGTCCGGTCGGGTCAGAACGCGACGCGGCTGGCGGCGCTGCAGTGGGCGCGCCTGAATCTCGCCGGGCTCGAAGCGAACCCGCACGTGAACAAGGCCCGCATCCAGGACATCGGTCGCCGCTTCGGCCTGGCCACGCGCGAGACCTCGCTGCTCGTGCTCGAGCGCGTCGACGACTACGTGCGCAACGAGATCGAGCCGCCGGCGCCGCTGCGCGAGGCCTACGCGAGGCTCGCGGCGACGACGCGAACGAGCAAGGCGCAGAGCGATGCGGCGCGGCTCGCCCAGGTGGTGCAGCGCTTCGAGGCGCGTACGACGTGGTGGAACCGCGATTTCCCGAAGGACGATCCGAAGGCGGCGCTCGCCATCGCGTCTGCGGACGTCTTGCGCGGCGCGGTCGGCGCGCTCCAGGAATCGCGCCGTGAACGGTCGGTCAACAATGGGGCAACCCGTGACGAGGCACGACCCGCCTCCGTGATGCCGGCGCCCGCCGCCGCGCCGATGGGCTTCGCGTCGCGCCAGGCCGCCGCCGAGTCGACCGACGCGGCGGCGAAAAAGGACGGCCGCACCTCAGGCGGGGCGCCGCCATCGACCAGCATCTCGATCGCGCTGAAGCCGGCAACAGGCAACGCCGAGTGGACGCGTCGCCTCCTCGCGGCAGACGCCGGATCGCGCCTCGGCGTCTATCTCGACGAGCGACGCGCCAACGCGATGAGCGTCGGCTTCTTCCTCGACGCGGCCGAGATCTTCCTGCAGAGTGGCCAGCGCGGGCTCGGCCTGCGCGCGCTCTCGAACCTCGCGGAAATGGACCTGCAGAACCGCCAGGTGCTGCGCCTGCTCGGCTATCGACTGCAGCAGGCCGGCGAGGCGGAGCTGGCGGTGCCGGTGTTCGAGCGCGTCCTGGAGCTGGCGCCCAACGAGCCGCAATCGCACCGCGACCTCGGCCTCGCGCTGGCCCAGGCCGGCCAGCGCCAGCACGCCATCGAACGGCTCTACGAGGTCGTCACCGGCCGCTGGGACGGGCGCTTCGCCGACATCGATCTGATCGCGCTGAACGAGCTGAACGCGATCGTCGCCAAGTCAGCCCGCGAGGCGCATCCGCTCGAGACCTCGGCGATCGACTCGCGCCTCTTGCGCAACATGCCGCTCGACGTGCGCGTGGTGCTGGCGTGGGATGCCGACGCGACCGACGTCGACCTGCACGTCATCGACCCGAACGGCGAAGAGGTCTACTACGGGCACAACCTGTCCTACCAGGGCGGCACGATCAGCCACGACGCGACCGGTGGCTACGGCCCCGAGGAGTTCTCGCTGCGCAACGCCAAGCCCGGCAAGTACCGCATCGAGGCCAACTTCTTCGGCCACCGCCAGCAGGTGCTGACGTCGAGCACCGGCCTGATGCTGTCGCTGTCGAGCCGTTTCGGCACGGCCGACGAACAGGAACGGCGCACCACGATGCAGGTCAGAAGCGAGCGCGGCGAGCGGGTACTGGTCGGCGAATTCGAGGTGAAGGGATGAAGCGGCCCGCAACAGGCGACCGCTTAGCCGCGGCGCTTCCTCGCGCGCCTCAGCGCGACTCGGTGCCGTCCTTGACCTGGGCCGCGAGCTGCGGCTGCACCGGCTCGATCTTGTTCTCGCGCATGTAGTCGTTCATGTCGCGCCAACCGGCGAAGATCGCGGCGCGGTCGGACTTCTTGTAGATCACAAAGCAGTCTTCGATCGCCCGGCCGGCATGGCGGCAGGCGCCGCCGATCGCCTTGCCGTCGGCGTCACGTGCGGCCGCGATCTTCTCGGGCGAATCGATGCCGAGCATGTCGCAGCCGGCGAGCGCGGCCGAGGCGACGAGAAGCAGGGCGACGACGGGTGAGATCAAGCGGCGCATGGCGGACCAGAGGGGGTTCGCTCACGATATCGGTGCCGCGGCTGGCAACTTGAGCGCGTCAGGCCTGCGGCGCGTCCTCGGGTGTCGGCAGGTCGAAACGGTCGCCGGCGCGAAGCGGCCGGCCGCGCAGAAAATCGGCCGCGCTCAGACGCTTGCCGCCGGGCCGCTGCAGCTCCGTCAAGGCGAGGACACCGCTGCCGCAGGCGACGCGCAGTGCGCCGCCCTCGACGCCGACGATCTCTCCGGGCATGCCGCGCGTCTCGGCGCTGGCCTGGCCGCGCCAGCAGGTGACGAGCTCGCCACCCAGCTTGCTGCGCGCGCCGGGAAACGGGTCGAAGGCGCGCAGCCGTCGCTCGATCGCCGGCGCAGGCTCGCGCCAGTCGATCGCCGCCTCCGCCTTGGCGATCTTCGCCGCGTAGGTCACGCCGTCGTCCGGCTGTCGGCGAGGCGCCAGCCGCCCGCCGGCCGCATCGGCCAGCGCCTCCACGATGAGCTCGCCGCCGAGCCGGGCCAGCCGCGCCAGCAAGGTCGCGCTCGTCTCGTCCGCGCCGATCGGCGCCCGTTCGACGAGCAGGATGTCGCCGGTGTCGAGCCCGCTGTCCATCTGCATGATGGTGACGCCGCTCTCGGCATCGCCCGCCTCGATCGCGCGCTGGATCGGCGCGGCGCCGCGCCAGCGCGGCAACAGCGACGCATGGATGTTGATGCAGCCGTGCGCGGGCAACTCGAGCAGCCAGGGCGGCAGGATCAGGCCATACGCTGCGACGACGACCACGTCGACGGCGGCTTGCAGCAGACGATCGCGGGCCATTGCCGCATCGTCGGCAAAGCGGCCGTCGAGACGCAAGCCACGCGGTTGCGCGACCGGAATCGACATGCCTTCGGCCAGGGCCTTGACCGGCGACGCGACCGTCTTCATGCCGCGGCCGGACGGACGGTCGGGCTGGGTCAGGACCAGCGCGATCTCGTGGCCCGACCAGTGCAGACGCTCGAGCGCGACGCCGGCGAATTCCGGGGTGCCGGCGAAGGCCAGTCGCATCGGCTCAGCCGCGTGCGTCTTCGCGCGTCATCTTGAGCATGCGGGTGCGGATGCGCGACCGCTTCAGCGGGCTCAGGTACTCGACGAACACCTTGCCGAGCAAATGATCCATCTCATGCTGGACCGCGACCGACAGCAGGCCCTCGGCATCGAACTCGCGACTCTCGCCTGACCGGTCGGCGGCGCGGACCCGCACGCTGGCGTGACGCGCCACCTTGTCGTAGATGTCGGGGACCGAGAGGCACCCCTCGTCGCCCACCAGCATCTCCTCGCTCGTCTCGACGAGCTCCGGATTGACGAGCACGATCGGGGTGTCGTGGGCATCGGAGATGTCGATGACGATGACGCGCTCGTGCACATCGACCTGGGTCGCGGCCAAGCCGACGCCGTCGGCCCCGTACATCGTCTCGGTCATGTCGTCGATCAAGCGGCGAATTCGGTCGTCGACCTGCGCGACCGGCTTGGCGACCGTGTGCAGGCGAGGATCGGGGTAGCGGAGGATGTCGAGACGGGCCATTTGTGACGAATCGATTCAAGCGCCGCCCGATGTGGACGACGCGCAACGTAACGCGGTGTGAAAGGTCTCACGCACGCCGTCTCCAGAGGGTGACTTTCGTTGCGATATCAAGGGTTTATGGGCAGAATCTGCGAGACAGAGTGAGGATTTTCGCCGAACCGCCGCGGCTGCGGCGAGACCGGGCGAAGTAACCTCGGGGCGCCAGCGACGCTTCCGGGCGACCGAGATGCCAGAACACCGCAAGCGATTTTCGCTGGCGCGCAACGAGACCCGCCTTCATGAGCCGTCGACAACGATCCGCACCGCTTGCCCCCCGCGCCCGAGCTGCCCTTGCCTTCGCGTTGGGCCTGGGAATGCTGTGGGCAGCAGGCACCGCAGCGGCGGCCCCGAATTATCCGATCACTCCCGAACAGCGCGCCACGGCGAAGCGTGCCGCCGAACTCGGCGTGCCGCTGAGCGAGATCCTTCCCGATGCGCCCGACGTCTACACCGTCAAGCGGCGCGACACGCTCTGGGACATCTCGAAGATGTACCTGCGCAGCCCCTGGCGCTGGCCGGAGCTCTGGGGTCTGAACGTCGACCAGGTGCGCAACCCGCACCTGATCTTTCCGGGCCAGGTGCTGTTCCTCGACAAGTCGAACGGCCGGGCGCGCCTGCGCCTGGGCGAGCAGGTCGGTGCCGTCGATGGGCGCATGGAGCCGCGGGTGCGTTCACGCGACATCGCGCTCGAAGGCATTTCGTCGATCCCGTTCAACCTGATCGAGCCGTTTCTCAACGAAGCGGTGATCTTCGAGAAGAACCAGCTCGCCGATGCGCCGCGCATCGTCGCGGCCCAGGAAGGCCGCGTCCTTCTGTCGCGCGGCGACACGGCCTATGTGCGCGGCGAGATCGGCAAGGAGCGCGAGTTCCGGATCTTCCGTGAGCCGCGGCCGCTGACCGACCCGACGACGCACGAGATCCTCGGCTACGAGGCGACCTACGTCGGGGCCTCCGAGTACACGGTGCAGGGCGAAACGCGCACCGGCGCCGACGGCAAGGCCGAGATCATTCCCGCCACGTTCACGGTGACGAGCATCCGCCAGGAAGCCGGTGTCGGCGACCGCCTGGCGCCGGTGCCGGTCCGCGAGTACACGAACTACGCGCCGCATCCGCCGGCCGGCCCGATCGCCGGCCAGATCGTCTCGATCTACGGCGATGCGATCACCGCGGGCCAGAACCAGATCGTCGCGCTCAACAAGGGAGCCAACGACGGCATCGAGCGCGGCCATGTGCTTGCGCTCTATCACGACGGCAAGGTCATCACCGACCCCACCGACAGCCACCGGACCAAGATCAAGCTCCCCGACGAGCGGCACGGCATCC
>Ga0075520_1001863_pt1 | contig 10343 bp, 8 predicted proteins | sample NGEPerB_FD_75100 | JGI IMG/M metagenome (GOLD analysis project Ga0075520, IMG submission 75100) | Arctic peat soil microbial communities from the Barrow Environmental Observatory site, Barrow, Alaska, USA - NGEE PermafrostAB12-B | ecosystem: Environmental > Terrestrial > Soil > Wetlands > Peat ...
ACGACTACTTCCGGTGTGTCGTAGGGATGTCGGCTACGGATTGCGTCGACCACTCGTGACGTGAGCTCGGATCGTGTCTTGAGCAGCACCAGCCACTCCTCCGCGTGCTCACGTGATCCCTGCCACCAGTAGTGACTGACCACCGGGCCGGTGCGCTGCCCGCAGGCCACCAGACGTTCGGCCAGGAGCAACTCGACGATGGCGTCGGCCTGATCGGCGTCGTCGATCGCGAACTGGATCTGCACATAGAGCAACGGGTCCTCCCCTCTCGATGCTGCGGCTGTCGCGGGCAGGTCGGCCCACGGTGCGCTGCGCCCCGCACGGGACCGTGCCGAGCGACCTGCCCGGGCGTCTGCCTCAGCGGGGGCGGCTCTCCGTTCCGACCCCCGCGGTGATGAACACTGCAGTGGCCGTGCCCGCCACGTCGGCCGTATGCCACACCCCGGGAGCGTTGATGACCGCTTCACCGGCGCGGATGGTGGTCGTGAGCACATCGCCGTCGATCTCCTGGTGAAGCGTGATGGTGCCCCCGGTGCACAGCACGAGTTCCTCGCCATGGGGGTGGACCTCCCATGAGTCCCACGGCGCGATGAAGGTGTGCACCGTCACGAGGCGCCCCTCGACGCCGTCGCGTGCATTGCGCTCTCCGTAGCGCTCGTACCATGCCGCATCGCCGGTGAACCGCTCCTGGGGGATCACCCTTGCCCCCAGCGCGAGGTGCACGGGATGCTCCTCGAGGCGAATGATCGGGCCGTCCCCCATGGGTCAGAGTCTGCCACCCGCCAGTGCCGAGCAAGGTGGCACCGCTTCAGGCCGTCGAGGCTCGGTCCGTGTCGACGATGAGCAGGCTGCAGGGGCAGTGATGCGACACCTTGTTGGGGACGCTCCCGAGAGCGAAGCGCTTCATCCCGGCCATGCCCCGGTTGCCGACGACCACGAGGTCGGCGCCCTCCGCTTCGGCCACCTTGACCAGTGCATCCGCAGGGTCACCATCGAAGGTCTGCACCTCCACTCCGACCGCGTACTTCTCGGCCTCGGAACGCAGTTGCTTGCTGATGCGCTCGCCTTCCTCCTGCCGGCCGGCATTGACTGCTGCCACCGCAGCCGCATCGATCTGCTCGGTCCCCATCATGATCGCCGGGCGCACGACGTGGACACCGTAGACCTTGGCCCCGGTCATCCGCGCCAGCTCGAACGCCTGCCTGACAGCGACCGCCGCCCGGTCGGAGCCGTCCGTGCCCACGACGATGACCTTGAACATGCTGGCCTCCAGCCGCCCAAAGCGGCACTCGAATCCACTGGGGCAACCCTCGATCAGGCAACCGCACGCTACCAGTCGTCCTCCGGAGAGGCCCGCTACGGGGAGCGGGAAGGCGAGGCCGCACGGTACCCGGATCACTCGTGCGGCGTATGCCGTGATCGCCTCCCCGGTGGCCCTCCGGGGCAGTCACACCGGCCGACAGGGCACGCGGCCCACGTCGGTACGATCCAGAGCTGCGACCGCGACGAACCGACCTAGAGGCCCAGGATGAAGCGGGTCACACCGTCCTTGACCCGCGTGGGCACGATCGACTGCAGGGCGGCGAACGCCTGGGCGTCGAGGCCCACGAGGTATCTCGACCGGGGATTGCGCGACGTGACGGCGCCGGCGATGACATCGGCCACATGGGAAGGTTCGCCCATGATCGGCCCGGCGAGTCGGGTGACGTTGAGCAACCGTTCGTAGGAGGATGCGAACCGCGACTCGGCTCTGCCTCTCAGCTCGTCGTCGGCCTCCTGCCAGATGCCGGTGCGGAAGAGCCCCGGCTCGACGAGTATGACCTTGACGCCGTCGGCGACGACCTCGGTACGTAGGGCATCCGATACCCCCTCGAGCGCGTGCTTGCAGGCCTGGTACCACCCGGTCAGCGGAGTCGACGTGCGCCCGTAGATGGAGGACACGTTGACGATGCGGCCGTAATGGACCTTACGCATGTGAGGGAGCGCCAGTCGGGCCAGGCGGACGGGACCGATGACCATCGTCTCGAGCGCGGTGCGCAGTTCCTCGTCGCCGATGTCCTCGACTGCCCCGGTGATCGAGAACCCGGCATTGTTGACGACCACCGTCGGCCGGTACCTGCGGACCACCCGCTCGCAGGAGGCGGCGTCGGTGACGTCCATGATCGCCGTCTCCACCTCGACGCCCGCTTCGGCGGCTGCCTCCGTGACGGCACGGGCCTTCGGGCGAGAACGGACGGTCCCCACCGAGCGCAGGCCACGGCGGGCCAGCTCCACAACGGTGGCAAGTCCGATGCCCGAATTGGCCCCGGTGGTCAGGGCAACCAGTTGGTCCGGCATTCGGTCCCTCCCCCCGTCGCGACGACCGGCCCGACTCTACCCAGTGCGCCGGTTCGGGGCCAGGGCGCTCGCTCATCCCCTCGTCGGCCACGGCGGCGGCGCAGTGCCGGGGGACTCCGCTTCCGGGGGGTGACGGTTGTCCGGTCGGCAACCCGGGCCCACGACCCCGTCGAGCCGCTCGAACACCGAACCCGGAGGCGTCTCCGCACCGGCAGTAGATTCGGGCCCATGCTGGCCGACCTGACAGCACCGACGCTCGTGGCCCGGAGCATGCTGCGCAACGCGTCGCATTTCGATTGGTCGACGATCATGTTCCTCGCCATCGTCGCCTACATCTACACGGTCGAGGTCGAGCACCGACGCTGGGCCGTGGTCCTGGCCGGCCTGGCTCTCTGGTTGATGGACTGGTTCAACGAGCTGGTGAACTCGGCCGTCCTGCATCTGACCAACCATGCCGCCCTGTGGACGGTCACCGGCCGTACCAGCTATCTCATCCTCATCGGCCTGTCGGTCGAGATCTCGCTCTTCTTCGCAATCCTGGGAATCATCTTCGTCAAGATGCTGCCGGCCGATCCGCGTCATCGGTATTTCGGCGTTCCCAACCGGATCGTGTTCGTCGCCGCCCTCTCGCTGGTGTCCGTGGGGGTGGAGGTGGTGCTCAACGCCCTCGGGGTCCTCAACTGGGCGTACTGGTGGTGGAACGTACCGTTCATCCCCCTGATCGTGATCTTCGGCTACGCGACCTTCTTCGCCGTCGCCGCCTGGGTGTTCGACATGGGGACCAACCACCGCAAGCAGCTCCTGGTCGTCGGTGGGATCGCCGCCATCGACGCCGTGCTCGCCCTGGGCCTCGGTATCGCCGGCTGGCTGTAGAGAGGGCGGCCCCACCGGGCCGCCTGCCCGGTTCGGTGCTCTCAGCTCCGGTCGTCGAGGTCACCGAACCGGACGCCGGTGAGCTCCTCGGACACGTCCCACAGTCGCCGGGCGGTTTCGGGGTTTCTGGCGGCCCGCTCGAACGGAACCGACTCCGGGTGCCCGCGCATTCCGAACAGCCCATCGGGACCGTAGAACCGGCCGCCTCGGGCGTCGGGCGACGTCGCGGCGTAGAGGCTCGGGAGTGCCCCGGCGGCGGCGGTCTGGGCGAACACCGAGTTCCCGAGGTCGCTGAGCCGCTCCATGAGACCCGAACCACTCATCCTGGGCCCGACCGTCTGGAGGTTGGTGGCGGCGTAGCCCGGGTGGGCGGCGACGCTGACAAGGTCCAGGGCCCGTCTGGTGACCCGCCGGTCGAGCTCGAGCGTGAACAGCTGGTTGGCCAGCTTGGCCTGGGCGTAGGCGGACCACTTGCCGTAGCGGCGCGCACCCTGGAGATCGTCGAACCTGATGCGACCCATCCTGGCCACCATGCTGCTGACCGTGACGACCCGCGCGCCCGGCCGCGCGAGCAGGCTGTCCAGCAGCAGGCCGGTGAGGGCGAAGTGCCCCAGGTGGTTGGTCCCGAACTGCATCTCGAAGGCGTCGGCGGTCCCGCGGCGGGGGATGGCCATCACACCGGCGTTGTTGACGAGGATGTCCAGGCCGTCGTGCCCGCCGGCGAACTCGGCGGCGAACGCCCCCACCGACCCCAGATCGGCGAGGTCGAGCCGGGCTAGCTGCAGGTCGGCGTCGGGCTCCGCCCGGCAGATGCGTTCGAGTGCGTCGGCTCCCTTGGCCTGGTCACGGCAGGCGAGGACGACATGGGCCCCGGCTCCGGCCAGTGCCAGGGCCGTCTGGAAGCCCAGGCCGCTGTTCGCCCCGGTCACCACGGCGGTGCGGTCGGCCAGCCGGGGGATGTCCTCTGTGGTCCACGCGGCCATGACCAGGGACCCTACGCGGATCGGTGAGCACATTCCAAGTTCGGCCCTCGGGCCCTGTCAACCCGATTCGGCTCCGAGCTCGTCCAACCGGGCGATCGTCGCCACCGACCCGGAAGTCGAGCCCGTGGTCGGACTGCTGCCGGTCGGGACCGATGAAGCAGCGGCCCCTGGCCGCTCTGGACGCGAACGCTTCGAATTCCCGCGAGGGTGGCGCGTCGTAGGTGCGTTGGATGACGAATACCGCGTAGGCCGCAGATCGTTCGGTCGTCATCAACTCCGCTGCTCTACCGCTATCGACCAGAGCGAACAGAAGCCAGGACAGCGGCAACGAGGCGGCGCGCCGGGCAGTGTGTTCGGCGCTCCGCGCCGTGGCCGGCTGATCAACGTGCGAGACCGGGTCCGGAGCGAGGTCCCGCCGCCTCGTTCCGAACTCGGCATCCGTGCCCGCCCCAGCCATCGTGGCAACCCCGTGTCCAATGTCCGTCCAACCGATCGACCCCAGAAGCGGGGCGCCCCAGCAAACGCCGGGGTGGCTGGCACAATGGGACCGCTCATCGACCGGGGCGGTGCCCACTGCTACATCCACGAGGACTGGCCGGTGCCGTCCTGGCACTCCTGCTGCCAATGGCCGCCGCATGCGGGTCGTCAGCCCCCGGGTCGGCGGCTCCGCCGACCAACGGCCCGGTGACCATCTCCACCCGGCCGCCGACGGCGGCGCCCCCGCCCGCCTCCTCGACCACGACGACTGCGCCCCCACTGGTCGGACTCCCGGCGCCGGGCGCCCTCACGCCCTTCGGTGCTCCGCCCCTGGCCGGCGAGGGACAGTGGCAGGCAGCGGCCCGAGCGGTCGACGGACAGGCAGCGCTCTACGTGACCACGCTGCGGCCCGAGGGCTCGAGCACGGCCGCCGGGGTGGCCTGGATGGACACACACCTGCTCCGGGCCACGCTGTACTCGGGGAGCATCAGCCCCGGACACGGCCCCTGGAAGTACACCGCCCCTGTACAGCCGGCCGATGCGCTCACCCTGGTGTGCGCCTTCAACGGGGGGTTCAAGCCGGCCGACGCCAACGGCGGCTACTACACCGAGGGCCGCACCTTCGCCCCGCTGGTGGCCGGCGGTGCCTCCCTGGTCATCAGCGCCGATGGGACCGCCACCGTCGGGGAGTGGGGGCGCGACGTGTCGATGGCCCCAAGTGTGGTGTCGGTCCGCCAGAACCTGACGCTGCTGGCCGACGGAGGCCGGCCGGTGCCCGGTCTGTCGCCGAGCGACACCGCCGTCTGGGGATCGACCCTCGGGGGGGTGCCCAGGGTCTGGCGGTCGGGACTCGGAGTCACCGCCGACGGCGCGCTCGTCTACGTGTCGGGCCCAGCACTCAACATCGTCCAGTTGGCCGACCTCCTGGTCCGGGCCGGGGCGATTCGGGCCATGGAGCTCGACATCAACCCGGCCTGGGACACCTTCACCTTCTATACGCCACCACCGGGGGCGGCGGCCTCACCGGCCGACGGAACCGACCTCCTGGCGTCCATGTCGGGTGGGACGACCCGCTTCTTCGATCCGCCCTGGGCCCGCGACTTCATCACCCTGTCGGCACGCTGACACCGCAGCATGGCGAGGCTGTCCACACGGGTGAGGGCCCACCTGACTCCGCCGGCCGGGAGGCAGTGGTCCTCCCGGACCTGCTGGCGACCGGGGCGGGGATGCCCGAGTGCCCGTCTAGCGTGGTGACAATGGGACTGTCGGAGACCCGGGGCTGACCCGATCCATGAACGGATCGGCGACCTCCCGGCGCCAGGTCCATCGTCGGCGACGATCGATGGCCCTGGGGGTGTGCTGCATCCTGGTGGCCAGCACCGTCCTGATGATCACCCGTGCCACCGGTGGGGGGCGGCCTGCCGCCGCACCAACGGTGCACCACACCGGCTCGGCCGCCCCCGACGTCCGTTCCACGACCACCACTGCGCCGCCGCCGACCACGACCACCACCGACCCGGGCGCGCTGCCGCAGACCGGGGCGTTCCCCGCCACCACCAGCACGACCTTCGGCAACAACATGGCCGCACTCTGGAGCGGCGTCTCCACCGGAGCGGCCCCGGATGCGCTCCCCGGCTTCCTGCCCGAGTCGGCGTACCTGCAGCTGAAGGCCGTCCCGAGCCCGCAGAGCGACTATTCGGAACGACTCGTGGCCGAGTACGAAGCGGACGTCGTCGCCGCCCACGGACTCCTCGGTCCGGACCCATCCGCCGCCAAGCTGGTCGGCGTGGACGTCAATGCCGCCTCTGCCCACTGGGTGCCGCCGGGAAGCTGCTACAACGACGTCGGCTACTTCGAAGTGCCGAACTCACGCGTCGTCTACTCCGTGAACGGGCGGGTCGCCTCGTTCGGGATCGCGTCGATGATCTCCTGGCGCGGTCAGTGGTACGTCGTGCACCTGGGATCGATCCTACGCTCGGGAAACGGGGGCGAGGTCGACAGCCCGGCGTCCGGACCCGGCAGCCCGACCTACTCGTCGACCTGCTGACGCCCCGTGGATGACCGCCTGGTCGCTCCCACCCTACGAGGAGGTACCTCCAGCGCCGGGCGACGGCCGGTCCTCACGAATGGCTCCGGGCGGTGGCGGACCGGTCCACCGGGATCGTGCTGGCGCCGGGCTCACAAGGTGTCGGCCCACGCTCGCCGACCTGCACGAGAAGGGGGGCGTCACAGGTGACCGTGACCCGGTCGTGCTCGGCGCGAACGCTGACGCGCCGGCCGCCGAAGCGGAACGTGAGACCGAGCGCGTTCCACGCCTTCGGGAGGCAGGGCCCGATGGAGAGCACCCCCCCTTCAGCGCGCAGTCCGAGGAAGCCGAAGGCGAGGGCCTGCCATACCCCTCCGAACGTGGCCATGTGCAGTCCCAACGCCGTCGTCCCGGTGAGGTCGTCCAGGTCGAGGCGAGCGGCCAGGCGGAACCTCCCGAGTGCCCGCTCGGGGTCTCCGGCCCGGGCCAGAAGCGACGCGGAGACGGCCGGCGACAGCGAGCTGCCGTGGGAGGTCCGGGGCTCGTAGAAGGCGAGGCACGACGTGAGCGACCCGTCCCTCATCTCCTCCGGGAGGAGATGGTGGAGCATGAGCACATCGGCCTGCTTGATGATCTGGGAGCCGGCCACCCGCTGCGGACCCAGCATCACGTCGGCGAGAGCCGGCGGCGGGGCGACGTCGGACATGACAAGTGGCTCCAGGGCGAAGTAGCCGGCGAACTGCTCATAGATACCCCGCTCGGGGCTCCACCCGTCGACCAGGCCTTCGGCGAGTGCCCGCCATCCGTCCGCTTCGTCGGTATCGCAGGGGCGACTCAGGAGATCGGCGCCCCGACGCAGGTTCCAGCGGGCCATGAGATTGGTGTAGGTGTTGTCGTCGACGACCGAGTGGTACTCGTCGGGGCCCTCGACTCCGTAGAGGTGGCCGTGGCCGTCGGCATCGACTCGGATGCGACTGGCCCAGTACCGGGCGGACTCGACCACCAACCCGTGCCCCGGCCCCTCGAGGAACGCGGCATCGCCGGTCCAGGCCGCGTAGTGCGCTGCCGCCCAGGCCACGTCGGCCACGATGTGCTCCTCGTGGGCACCGGTGGCGATCGGAACGGTCTCCCCATTGCTCCCCCGGTACAGCCGTGGCGTCACGTCGGTCCCGTCGGCCGCCGACTCCCAGGGAAAGCGTGCGCCTTCCCGGCCGCTGGCCCGGGCGTGGGCGCGCGCCGCGGGGAGACGCCGGATCCGGTACTCGAGCATCGCCCGCGCCGCTTCGGGCCGGATCGCCGCCAGAGCGGGGAGGACGAACACGTCCGCGTCCCAGAAGACGTGGCCGGCGTAGCCGTCACCCGTCAGTCCTCGGGCGCCGACCGCAGCCTCGCCGGCGTCCGCCACCCCCGACAGCAGGTGGAAGACGGCGAAGCGGGCAGCCAATTGCGCATCGGGGTCCCCGTCGATCACCACGCCGGCATCTCCCCAGCGGTGCGCCCACGCCTCCCGGTGGTCGGCCAGCAGTCCGTCGAAGCCGAGCGCCTCCACCTCGGCAAGCTCGCGGTAGGCCTCGCCCAGGTCCGCCGCCGGAGTGGGATCGGCAGCCCAGGTGGCCAGGCGTTCGACCGTTCGACGCCCCACCACCGTCTCCACGCGATCCTGGGCGGCCACCGCGATCCCGGCACCCGCCGCCGCCGTCCTGGCGCCCGATATCCGGCTTTGGTGGCCGCCCTCGAAGTGCACGTCCTCCGTCGGCGGACGAAGTGGGTCGCCAGGCTCGAGATGGGACTCGGGAGCTTCGGCCCGCAGCGCCATGGCGTGCGGCATGGCCATGGAGATGAATCGCAGGGAGCGACCGCCGAGGCGTTCGCTGCCGAGCCAGACCAGCGTGCCCCCCCGCAGGTCGAGCAGGCGCTTCTCCGAGTACCGACGGGTGATGCCGGGCCGGTCCAGACAGGTCCAGAGCGGCCCGGGGAGGAGGTGGCCCTCCGGGGTGTAGACGCCGTTCACCAGGAAGAGGGGCCCGTCGACCCGGTCGTTCTCCTCCCACGAACCACGGGTTCCGGCGAAACCGTTGCCGAGCGTGCCGAGCGACTCGGCGACCCGCTCCTTGGCCCGTGTCGTGGGCAACGGGACGACCCAGGCCGGGTCGAGGTCGATGGCCGGCACCCGGCGAGCCGATCGGCGAGCCAGTTGCCCGTCGAGCAGCTCGAGGAACCTGCCCGGTCCACCTCCCAGGTGCGCCACTCCGGTGGGCACGCCCTCGGGCTCGACCCCGACCGACACGACAACGCCGCGGGCCAGCTCCTCCACCATCATCATCGAGTCACTGCCGGGGACGCCGCCGATGGGCCCGAACTCGTCGCCCCCGATCAGCACGAGGCCGCCGGTGATCCCCCGTTGGGCCAGCCAGTGCGTCGCCCACCGTGCGGAGTCGGACTTGTCCGTCAACCCGATCTCCACGTGCTTGACGTCGCTGGTGATCCGGGGGTCGGCCAGGCCGACACCCCGAGAGGCATCGGCGGCCAGGTCCACGACCTCGGCCAGATCGGACACCCCTGCCGATGCGAGCCGCCTTGCCACCGCCTCATTCAGGAGGGCGATATCGGCCTTCTTCGGATCGGCCCACTCCGGGACGGGGATGAGATCGATCTTGCGCCGGTTGATCCGCTCGGAAACCACCTTTGCCTCGATACCGCGCGCCCCGAGGCGTTCGACGGTCTCGTCGGCCGCAAGATCCAAGGCACGGTCCTCCGCGGCGCTGGGCGTGCGTCGGAACACGAGCTCTGGTCCCCCGCTGCTCACCGCGAAGACCTCCGACCCCCGATTGCAGCACAGGAACAGCTGTCCTCTCCCGTTCGGCCTGGCCCGCAACTGGCCGTCCACGTTGCCGACGTGGGTTCCCGTCACGACGATCACATGCACGCCTGCAGCGCATATCGCCTCGATGCGCTCCCGGACGCTGGAGGCATCGGCCTGACGATCCGGAACGGCGGTGCCGTCCCAGTCGAACATGATCGACTCGAAGGTGCTCTCCCAAGGCAGGGCACTCCGTTGGCCGCGACGGATAGCGGGCCGAACCGGATCGGGCACGTTCAGACGCTCGCCGGCCGGCGAGGCGCCCGACTCGATCTCTTCGACTCATCCACGCACGCATTCTCCGCTGCCACGGGTGAAGTCTGCCAGGGGCGCAGGTCACCGACGGTGCACCCCCACGTGACCCTAGCGAGGCGTCGGTGGGTCGCTACCGGGGACGCCTCCGTCGGTCACGTGCTCGGTCCATTCGCTCCCCGACCAGTACCGCTGTTCGTGGCGGCAGAAGGGGTCCGTGAGCCAGCCCGGCGCGATGCCGGTGAACGTCGCATCCCCCAGGGGCGGCGACCCGGACGCCGGCCCCCCGGCGGGGCCTCGGGGGTCGGCACCGGTGAAGGCGCTCCTCGAGGCCGGAGCCCGGCGGCTGCTCCCTCGGCGCCGTTGTGAGGAGAGGGCCCGCATCGCGAACATGCCGCCGAAGACAGCGAGGACGACCCACGAACCGTGTCCGTAGTACATGGGCCCAGTGTAGGGCCGCTGCCCGGGCCCTGGCCCGCCTGCCCGTGTCGGTCGTCGTGGGCCGGCTCGCTGACGTTGGGCTCTTCTCCCGACA
>Ga0075520_1001864_pt1 | contig 10337 bp, 7 predicted proteins | sample NGEPerB_FD_75100 | JGI IMG/M metagenome (GOLD analysis project Ga0075520, IMG submission 75100) | Arctic peat soil microbial communities from the Barrow Environmental Observatory site, Barrow, Alaska, USA - NGEE PermafrostAB12-B | ecosystem: Environmental > Terrestrial > Soil > Wetlands > Peat ...
CTCCGGAATGGAATTCACGTACTGCTGCTTATTCTGCTCATAAAACGCCTTCAGCTCGGCATCGGTCGGCTTGATCTGCTTCTTGACGTCGTCCAGCGTCAGCACGGCGTACTCGAACTTCACCTTCACGCCTTGCTTCTGCACTTCCTCGGCGACGTCTTTGTCGCTGACGGAGACCGCGCCGTTGATAAGGGCCAACAGTTTCCGCTGTGCAATCTCCGACTTCACCTCTTGCTCGAACTGCTGCATGCCCATACTGAACTGGTTCTGAATGAAATCTTCGTAGGCCTGCTGACCGATGAAGTTTCCTCCGGGAAATATCATCTGTCCCATTTGCCCCTGGTGCAGATAAACCCGAAGTTCTTCATCGCTCACGCCCAGGCCCATGCGGTCGGCTTCATACACCAGCGCCCTCTGTGTGATCAAGCCTTGCGCAGCCCGCTGCATCAGATAGGGCATGATGGCGGGAGGAACGTTTTGCCCCTTGAATTGCTGGCGGCCGATGAGGCGGGCCTGCTGCGATACTTCCTGCAGGCTGACGTCCTGATTGCCAACTTTTGCCAATATCCCGCTTTGGGTTACGCCGCCGCCAAACATGTCGTTGAGGAAGCCGCCGCCGGGGATGAGGGTGATGACCATCATCACGCAGATGACGAGAAGGATGCCGCCCAGCACAATTTTCTTGATCGGGCCGGGGGTTTGCAGAAATCGAATCATGCTTTAGGAACTCCAGAGTGGATAGCCGAATGGTTGATTATAAACCAGCGCGCAGGTGAGCGCAGTCTCCCCGCCTTCAACTACTTGGCGCCGAAATGAACCAGCGCACAACCGCTAGATGCCGTCTGACCCCACTCGCTGGCGGAAATTCCCCGAACAAGGGCAAGCGCTTTCCAAGCCCCATATCGGATGTGGTGTAATGGAACGAGTTTAGTATGCCGAAATCGTCATCAGGGGTGCGGCGGCGCGTGCTTGCCTGCAAGCGCCGGCTTCGCGAATTAAAAATGATCGCCAAAGGGCTGGTCTCCACTGACCACCCGGTGTTGGCGCACATCATTCCAATTCGCCGCTGCAATCTCGCCTGTGAATATTGCAACGAGTACGACGATTTTTCCAAGCCTGTCGCTCTCGACATCATGAAGCACCGCGTCGATCAACTGGCGCGCCTGGGAACCACCATTGTCACCCTCAGCGGGGGCGAGCCTTTGCTGCACCCGCAACTCGACGAGATCATCGCGCACATCCGCACTTATCCCATCCTGTCGGGCTTGATCACCAACGGCTATCTGCTCACTGCGGACCGCATTCAGCGCCTGAACCGCGCCGGCCTTGACCATCTGCAGATCAGCATCGATAACGTGATGCCCGATGACGTCTCCAAGAAGTCCCTGAAGGTCCTGGACAAAAAGTTGCAACTGCTCGCCGAACATGCCGACTTTCACGTCAACATCAACTCGGTGGTGGGCGCGGGCACGCACAATCCACACGATGCGCTGGTGGTGGGCAGGCGCGCGGTGCAGCTCGGCTTCACTTCCACCATCGGCATTATCCACGATGGCGACGGCCAGCTTCAGCCGCTCAACGAGATCGAGCGCGAAGTGTTCCTGAAGATGAAGGAACTGGAGCGGCACCACTATGCGCGCTTCAACTGGTTCCAGAACAACATCGCCAACGGCAAGCCGAACCAGTGGCGCTGCCGCGCCGGAGCGCGCTATCTCTACATTTGCGAGGACGGCTTGGTGCACTACTGTTCGCAGCAGCGCGGCTATCCCGCCGTCCCGCTGGAACACTATTCCGTTGCCGATATCCGGCGCGAGTTCCTCACGGAAAAGAGTTGTGCCCCACACTGCACCGTTTCGTGCGTGCATCAGGTGTCGTACATGGATTTCTGGCGGGCCCCCCAAACCCTCCAGACTCCGCAGTCGTCGGTGGATACCGGCCCGTTAGTGCAGATCGAATAGGCCCCCCTGGCCGGTGTGTCCGGCCGAACAGCGGCGATCGCCTGTCACCCTCTCGTTGACGTTGTCTTTGCCCTCCCCTTCGCTTCCCTTTCCAAAAATGTCATTTCCACCTACTTTTTGTTTGGCGAACGCGCTATTCTGTGAGGCTTGTTCCGGACGAACAATGCCGCATAGGCGAAAGGGTTTGTGAGGGTACGAGTCTTCTACCACGATAAGTGTTTCGACGGCGCTTGTTCGGCGGCGCTGTTTTCGCGTTTCTACCGCGAGCGCATCCGCGACGCCGAATTCGAATACATGGGGCTGGTCCATCGCGCCGGTGCACTGTTCAATGAAGACGATTTCACCGGCGACGAAAACGCAATTGTCGATTTCAAATACTCATCGTCGCCCCGTATCACCTGGTGGTTCGACCATCACCAGAGTGCCTTCCTGACGCCGGAAGACGCCTCCCATTTCGAGCAGGAACTGAGCAATACCAAGTTCTACGACCCCGATTTTCGCTCCTGCACAAAGTTCATCGCTTCCGTGACCGAGAACCGGTTCGGCTTTGATCGGGCGCCGGTGGCGGAGTTGATTGAGTGGGCCGACATTATCGATGGAGCGCTGTACACCGATCCGCAGTCGGCCGTCGAGATGAAGGCGCCGGCGATGAAGCTGACCATGGTGATCGAGTCGAACCAGGACCCACAGTTCATCCCAGCCCTAATCCCGATCCTGGCGTACAAGTCCCTGGCGGAAATCGTCGCGGAGCCGATGATCGCCGAGCGCATTCCGGCGCTGGCGGAACGCCACCTCCAGTCGATCGACATTTTGCGCGAGCGTACCCAGTGCAAGGACGGCACCATCTTTTTCGACGTAACCGACCATGAGCTTGAGGGCTACAGCAAATTCGTGCCCTATTATTTGCACCCCAATTGTGTTTACAGCGTGGGATTGAGCAAGAGCAGCTTCCGCACCAAGGTGTCCGTGGGCTCGAACCCGTGGTCGAAGGCCGAGCCGATGGAGAACTTGGCCAAGATTTGCGAGCGCTACGGCGGGGGCGGGCACGCGCGCGTAGGCGCAATCTCGTTTCCTCCGGGGAAGCTGGAAGAGGCGCGTAGAGCGGCGCAGGAGATTGTCGCGGAATTACGGGCCAGCTACCGGAAGCATTCGTAAATGATGGTGTGAGGCCGGGACAATGCCTGGCTCCAAGTTGAGACGGCGCGCCGGCGATATTGAGGAGCGTTGATGTGTGCTTCCTCACCGAAAAACTACAGAATGTCCACATCTTGTTGACAACCTCGAAAACCTGCACCGATAAGCTTCAGCACAGTACGATGGGCGGATGGGGTTCGACAAACGCACCTGTCGGGGCAATTCAGAGGGGTTTGTCCATCCGCCCAAGGTCTGTTGTCATCGGAGATGATGGTCCCCAGCGTGTTACGACGAGTTGGGGATTTTTGCGCTAATCAACCGTGACTCCGATGCGCCGCAGTTCTTCTCACCGTCACTTCCCTTTCCGAATCACAGCCGAAAGTCTGGTGTAATAAAATACCAGTCTTGTAGAGTACCTGCTGCTGGCCTAGGCATTGAATCCGGCGGCGCGAATGCGACATCCAAGCACCGCTGACGCGTGCCCATTGTTCGCGAGAAAGGGAATATCGTATGGCGCCAGAGTTTGTCCCGCACAGTACGGACGATGGCGACTCCCTTCCCGCGTTGCCCTTCGAGAGCTGGAAAGACACTCTTGCGACCTTGCACATGTGGACGCAGATCGTCGGCAAGGTCCGCCTGAAACTTTGTCCGCTGGTGAACCATTGGTGGAATGTGACGTTTTATGTCACCGGCCGAGGCATGACGACGTTGGTGATGCCGTATCAGGACCGAGGTGTGGAGATACGGTTTGACTTCGTGGACCACAAGCTGATCCTCGAAACCTCGGACGGCAGAACGCGAGTCTTGGACTTAAAACCGCAGAGCGTTGCCGAGTTTTACGGAGAGTTCATGGCGGCGCTCGCCGAACTGGGATTGGATGTAAAGATCTGGCCCACACCGGTCGAAATCCCCGGTCCCATTCCGTTCGAGCAAGACCACACGCACGCCTCCTATGACGCCGAGGCGGTGCATCGCTTTTGGCTCATCCTCACATGGGTGGACGAAGTGTTCAAGGAATTCAGAGCGCGTTTCATCGGCAAAGTCAGTCCGGTGCACTTCTGGTGGGGAAGCTTCGATCATGCGGTTACGCGCTTCTCGGGGAGAGTGGCGCCTGAGCGGCCTGGCGCCGATCGCATGACCATGGAAGCGTATTCCCACGAGGTCAGTAGCGCCGGGTTCTGGCCCGGCGGAGGCGACATCAAGGGCCCCGCCTTCTACTCCTACGCCGCGCCCGAGCCGCCCGGTTTTGCGGAGCAGCGTGTCGGGCCAGCAGCGGCTTTCTACCATCCGCAACTGAAAGAGTACCTGCTGATGTACGACGACGTGCGCATGGCTGCCTCGCCCAAAGCTGCACTCATGGACTTTTTGCAAACCACCTACGATGCCGCTGCCACGCTGGCGAAATGGGACCGTAAAGCCCTCGAGCGTTGAGGTGGATCGGGAGGAACAAGATGGCGAACGCGTGCACTCATCTCGACCAGGTCAAGATTACGCACACCAAAATTCACGTTTGTGAGGAGTGCGTCAAACTTGGAGACACGTGGGTACACCTGAGGCTGTGCCTGGAATGCGGACATGTCGGCTGCTGCGACTCGTCCAAGAACAAACATGCCACCAAGCACTATCACAAAACCCAGCATCCGCTGATACGCTCCATCGAACCGGGAGAAGCCTGGGTGTGGTGTTATGTGGACCAGATTATGGCTGGAGAAATTCCGGATTGAGGAGCCAATGTCATTGGATTCGGGCTCGAACCGGACTTATTCCAGCAGGAAGACGTTGCAACGGCCTTTTTGCTGAAGGTGATTTGAATCACATACGGCCGCAATGCTAGCGTGATAAAAGAAATATTCGCGAATCGGGAACCCGCGGGCTGCCAACTCCTGGAGACGGCGGTTGATCGGAGAGGGTTTCGGGAGAGCGGTGCAGGGAGGAAATCATGAACCAGCGCATTTATATCGCCGCCTACAACCAGTCCAAGTTTGGCAAGCTCATGGATATGACCGTGCCTCAGATTCTGGCCAATGCGGTCACCGGCGTTTGTGAGGAAATCAAAGTTGAGCCTTCGGTCATCGACACCGGGTCGGTCGGCTCGGCTTGCAACTTTACCTTGAACCAGCAAGGCCTGCTGTCGGGCCTGATGGCCACGGTCCCCGGATTGGAGGGAAAACCGATCGAGTCGGTCGAGAACGCCTGCGCTTCCGGTGGTCAGGCAGTGCTGTCGGTGATTTACAAACTGCTGGGCGGTGTGGGCGACGTGGGAATTGCAGTCGGCTACGAGAAAATGCGCAACCAGGAAGGCAAGATGGACGGCAAGCTCATCGGCGAGGTCCTGGGATACTATTCGCATCCCGACGAGCGGCCCGGCAAAGTTTTCATCTTCCCGCATCTGTTTGCAGAGATCATGCAGTGCTACATACAGGTGTATGGCGCCAGCGAAAGCGACCTGGCGCAGATTGCCGTCAACGAATACCAGAATGCGAAATGCAATCCTCTGGCCCAGATGAAAAAAGTCCAGATCACGCTGGAACAGGCCATGAAGATCGAGGGCATCAATCGTTACGTTGTGGATGGCCTGCCGCTTAAGACCTACGACTGTTCACAGATTACTGATGGCTACGCCGCACTCATCCTGGCGACGGAAGAAGGATTGCGGAAGCTCGGCGTGCCCAAATCGGAATGCGTCGAGATCGCGGGCTATGCGCAGGCCACCGATCCGCTGCAGAAGGAAGGACGCAACACGCTGGTTCCTGCGGGCGCCTATCGGGCAATGAAAAAGGCATACGAAATGGCGGGTGTCCTGCCCGCCGACGTGAATGTGGCCGAGATCCACGATTGTTTTACCGTGGCTGCGGCCATTGGAACGGAAGTTCTGGGGAAGGCGTCACCCGGCCAGGGCGCACGGTACTGGGTGGAAGGCAAAGCCAATGTCGATGGAGACTGCGCCATCAACATGTCTGGCGGCTTGATTGCAAAAGGACACCCCGTGGGCGCGACGGGGGTTGCGATGCTGGGTTCGTGTTTCCGGCAACTGAAAGGGAAGACGCCGAAGGAAATCCAAAGGAAAGATCCCAAAGTGGCTGCGACCTTCAACATCGGGGGCGCGCTGTGCGCTTCGGTGTGCACCGTGTTGCGAAATCCGGTATGATGGAGAAGGCTGATTGTCGCGATGCCGCGGGCGTATGAGCCTTACTCTGCACCCGCTTCCCTGCCGCGTCACGTCTATGGTGCAGCAGCGATAGGCTCGACCATCACCGACTTGATCTTCGATTATCCACAACTAACCTCCTACTGGGCAGACCAGCAACCTTCCCGTTCCAAGTTTTTGGACAGGGCTGTCGACCCCAATGGAGTTCTTTGCGGAGCACAGGAGGAAGATGGAAAACGCGCTGGGCTTAGCGATGACAGGAGGCGGCGCTCGCGGGGCTTATCAAGCCGGTGTTCTGAAGCGCATTGGCGAGATACAACGGGTTCAAACCAACGGCAACCCTTTTCCCATAATAGGAGGTTCTTCCGCCGGAGCGATTAATGGTTCTGCCTTGGCCGCCGGTGCCGACGATTTTGCCTTGACGACCAAAGCTCTCGCCCACCTTTGGGCCAGCCTTCAGCCTACCGATGTCTTTCGCTGTGATGTTTTGTCACAGGCCCGCAATTCCATTACCTGGATATTTGATCTCTCTTTTGGGGCAGTCCTTGGAGGAGGTAACGCCCGGTCCTTCTTGGATGCCAGCCCTTTGCAGCGCTATCTCAGTGCCCATCTCAATTGCGACCACATCCAGGACAACATCAGGCGTGGGCATCTCTACGCCCTGGCCATTTCGGCGACCAACTACAACTCGGGCAAGAGTTACCTCTTCATTCAAGGCGCCAAAGGCCACCCGATGTGGAACCGAAGCCGCCGGGTGACCCTGGCGACAAAGATCACCGTCGATCATATTTGCGCGTCGGCCGCCATTCCTTTGGTCTTTCAGCCGGTAAGACTCAAGACAGCCAAAGGATCGGCCTTTTTCGGCGACGGATGTTTGCGCCTGCAACAACCTCTCAGCCCGATCATACGGCTGGGGGCAAGAAAGATTTTCGCCATCGGTGTTCGCGGTGAGAATAAGGAACATCAGACAGACCCCGCGGATCCAAAAGACCCTTCGCTGGCGCAAGTGATGGGAGTCCTTTTTAACGTGATGTTCCTGGACCATCTGGCAACCGATGTCGAACACCTCGAACGCTTGAACCAACTGCTCAAAGAGGGCCACATCAGCCAGACGGGCCTTGAGGGATGTGAAAAGATGCGGCCTCTGCTTCCACTTCTCATCAACCCGTCCGTAGATTTGTCAGAACTGGCAGCGCAACACCAGCGCGACATGCCGTATCTGATTCAGTACTTTATAAATGGTTTGGGACGAGATGCAGCGTCGTGCTCGGACCTGATGAGTTACCTGCTATTCACACCAAAATACACCAAGGAACTCATCGACATTGGCTACCGCGACGCCAACAACCGGATCGATGAGATCGAGGATTTTCTATATTCGTCTGACAACGAGAAAGCCGAACTCCCGAGCCGGCCAATCGCAGCCGGCAAGTCGCGACAAGTAGCCACTTTCGCGAAACCGGGGCCCAACTTGATCAAGTCCCGCGGGTGATTCTCCATCGTTGACACGCTATCGCGTGGACTGATTTCCTTTTGCGTGTTTCTTGTTCACCACCCGCACGCCATTGCGCCAGCGCTCATCCACTTGCACCAGCGTCCACTCGATACGCGGCGAGAGATAGCGCAGCAGAACGTCGCTGGCGGGATGCACCCGCAGCACCGGCGCAACCAGAAACAAAAGCGGCGGGGCGCTGGACAGTTCGCGTCCGGCGAAGTATCCGTGGCGCGCGAATTCGCCCTGCTGTTGATGCCAGCGCACCCGCGCCCAGTAATCCAGCCCTTGCAGCGGCAGATGAATGTCCTCATTAGCTTTCAGCTCCAGGATGGCCAGCCTGCCGTCGAGCGTGCAGGTGAGCACGTCGAGCATGGCGCGATCGGAGGCCGCAAACGCGGGTACTTGCGAGTACACGAAGCGGCCATCGAGCCTCTCGTCAATCATGCGGACCTCGCGCGTGATCAGGGTTTCCAGCCAGCGCTCGGGGGCCAGACGGAAGAATAGGTTGGTAGGCGAGCCGTCGGGTTGGCGCTGCTCCAGAATGCCTTGCACCAGTTCGCGGAACAGCACTTCGCTGTTTTCGTCGAGGACATACTCCGCCGCACCGATGCCGAAGAAGATCGTCTCGGCATTGCGCAACGATCCTGAAACCGGAGTCAGACGAGCGCGGGCAAATTCCAGGCCGAAGAGCCGAAACACGATTTCCGAGGCGGACTCGACCGTAATCTCAGCCGCAGGCGCCAGCGCACGAATGCGCGCAATGGAGGCTGCGAAGCGCACTCGCGCGCTCTCCACATCCACCGCGTGGGTCAGACGCGCGACGATGTTGCCGGTATCGGGGACGTCGAGAGGCGTGCAGATCTCGGAGCGTTCGTCGAGTTCGTAGAGCTGCCACTTGGCCGCCTCGGGATGAAGATGCGCCGCGCGCTGGCGCACGATTTCCGCTCGTCCTGGCGGCAGAAACAGCTTCAGCCCCTCGACGTGAGCTCGTCCGGCAAGCTGCTGGCGCTGATAGTCCATCCACAGAATGGCGAAGGTGAGCACCGCATCCACCGACGATTGCGTCTCCTCGGCGTTGACCCCGAGCACGGCAAACGCCGATTGACCGGCCCGGAGCACGGCGCGTGTGTACACCGGGCTGAACGAATGTTCCAGATCGGGGCTGCCGCTCAGGTGCTCGACCTTCATCCCGGGATACTCGCGCAGCAAGACCCGCTCCAGCAGGTGTTGATATTGGGTGCGAGCCGCGTGCTTGGCGGCGCCCTTGCGCCGGTCAGGGTTGGCGCAGATCTCCAGCGCCCGCGGCTGCGCCTGTCCGAAGCGCACTACGCTAAGGCGCAGGGTGCGATCCTTCCGTTCCGCGTCGAGTACCCGGCGCACCGCATTGCGCTCCTCTGACCACAAATGCAGAATGCACTTGCCTTCGCCGGAGACGGAATACTTTGCGGTGTCGAATTCGAACAGTAATTCGCCATCTTCAATGGCCACCGCCTCGGGCGCGTCCGCCAGGAATTGCTGCAGGACCTTAGCCAGATACTTGGGAGTGATGACGCTGTTTTGCATGATCGAGGAGGAGATTCGAGTTTTTCGGCTGGAGTGGGCCGGTCCCTTCTCGGGAAAGAGTACTCCAACCATGAGAAGTCCGCATCCTCCCTTAAGCATAGCCCTATGTGATAATCGAAGATTGGGATCCCGGCTGCCAGCCGCGTCTTCCTCCGGCAACCGAACATCCAAATAGGTGTGACTATGGACAAGAGGTTCTTCTTCGATCGCTACGGAATGACGCAAGCCGATGTTGAACGCTACCTCAGTGCGGCGCTCTCCGCGGGCGGCGACTTCGCCGACCTTTATTTTGAATACCAAACCTCCACTTCGGTTTCGCTTGATGAGAGCATGGTGAAGTCGGCCACGCAGGGCATCTCGGCGGGTTGCGGGGTGCGGGTGTTGTCGGGGGAGCGCACGGGTTACGCCTACACCGACGACCTCTCGCCGCAGCGGCTGCTGCACGCCGCCCGCACTGCGGCGCTTATCGCCCGTGGTCCGGCGAAGCAGCCGGTGGTGGGACTGACCAACCAGCCCGCGCACAATCTTTATCCCGTGCCCTTGCCCTCCGTGGAAGCCGAGGTGCTGGCCAAGGTTGACCTGGTGCAGCGGGCCGATAAAGCGGCGCGCGCCTACGATCCGCGCATTCATGAAGTACGCGTGAGCTACGCCGACGAGCTGCGCCACATTCTGGTGATTGGTTCCGACGGCAGTTTTGCTGAGGATGCCCAGCCCATGGCGCGCATGAGTGTTTTCTGCATCGCCAAGGACGAGACGGCGGGCTCGGCGCGTGGCACGGCTGGTGGCGGCGGCCGCGTGCCCCTGGAATATTTCCAAGGGGAGGCATCGCCGGAGCATTTCGCCAAGGAAGCGGCGCGGCAGGCCATCATTCAGCTCGATGCGCGCGAGGCGCCGGCTGGTGAGATGGAAGTGGTGCTCGGCCCGGGATGGCCGGGGATCCTGTTGCATGAAGCCATTGGACATGGCCTCGAAGCCGATTTCAATCGCAAGAAGACTTCTGCGTTCTCGGGAATGCTGGGCCGGCGCGTCGCCAGCGATA
>Ga0075520_1001865_pt1 | contig 10337 bp, 11 predicted proteins | sample NGEPerB_FD_75100 | JGI IMG/M metagenome (GOLD analysis project Ga0075520, IMG submission 75100) | Arctic peat soil microbial communities from the Barrow Environmental Observatory site, Barrow, Alaska, USA - NGEE PermafrostAB12-B | ecosystem: Environmental > Terrestrial > Soil > Wetlands > Peat ...
AGGGCAAGCCGCTGCCCGTGGACGACGACGACGCGGACGCACGCGGCTTCGAGAAGGTCCTGACCGAGTGGGACAGCGAGCTCTTCGGCACCTCGGTCCACCTGCGCACGATGATGCGTGACCGGTGGGTCGTCACCGCCTATCTGCCCGGGACGAGCCACGACGGCAGCGAGGGCGAGCTCTACGACCTGGTCGACGACCCGCTCCAGCGGGTGAACCGGTGGGAGGACGCCGACCTGCGCCCACTGCGGGACGACCTGGTGGCGGACCTGTGGGACTCGCAGCCGCCTGCACGCGCCGAACGCCTCGTCCTCGAAGCCCCGGTGTGACCGCGCCCTCCGCGTCCGCTGCGTCCGACTACTGGGCCGGCCCGTGGTCGGCAGAGGACGGCGGACCGGGGCGCCTGCAGGTACCCACCGCCGACGTCCCCTCACCGTCGGCCGATGGCATCACCGGCCTGGACGTCGTCTCGCGCACCGATCCCGTGATCACCATGGCGGTGACCCGCGATCCGGGCGAGGTGTTCCTGCTCCGCCACACGCTGGGGGACGACGCCATCGCCTTCGTGGAGCGCATCGACCCGGAGACACTCCAACCGCTGGCCAGGTCGGCCGACCTGCCCGGTGGCGCCATGTGGCCCGGGAGCCTGGCCGCCCATGCCAACGGCTCGCTGCACGTGGTGTTCGGGAACCATGCCCATCGCCTCGGAGCCGACCTGGAGGTGCTGGCCTCGGCCGAACTGCCGCGCCGGCGCCCATACAACGGCTTCATCGTACTACCGGACGGCACGTTGGTCACCAAGGACTTCGCAGGGTCACGGCCGACGGCCCCCGTCCCCCCCGGTGACCGGGTTCCCTGCGAGCTGCTCGCCCTCGACCCGGACACGTTGGAGATCCTCGATGCCCGAGTACTGGCCGAGCCGTCGATCGCCCGCCTGTCCGCACTCGACGACACCGTGTACGTCGTGGGCGACACCAGCCTGCTCCGGGTCGAGTGGCGGCAGGGCCGGTTCGTGCCGGACGACGGGTTCCGCGCCACGTACCGGACCCTCGAGGGCCAGACCTACGGGTGGGACTGCGTGCTCGCCCTCGGGGCGGCCTGGTTCCTCGACGACGGCGACGGGTCGACCGGGTTCGACGGCTCCTTCGAGGGCCGGGGGATCTCGACGGCGCCCCTCCATCTGGTGCGGGTGGCGCTGGACACCGGCGCGGTCACCCTCACCGAGGTCTGCGGACTACCGGGCGGACTCATCGCCAACCCACCGCTCATCGATGCCGGACGCTCGATCGCGGTGGGCTTCGACAGCGGCAACGGCATCATGACCGCGTTCGACATCGGCACCGACGGTGCCCTCACCCGCCGGTGGCAGCGGCACCAGAACCACGCCTCCCACCTCGTGCTCCTCCCGGGCAGCGGCGTGGTGGTCTCCGGGGACCACGACCGTGAGCGCTTCCTCGAGTCGGTGGTGGCGCTCGACGTCACCACCGGGCAGGAGCTGGCCCGGGCCGAGACGGAGGGCCCCCTGCAGTCGACGGTCTTTCCGGCGGTCGACCGTGACGGCACCGTTTACTGGTGCTCGATGTCGACCGTCAGTCGTGTCCGGCTGGGGTGACGTCCCTCACGCGGGGATGACGTTGCGCTCGAAGATGATCCGGAGGCCGTGCAGCGTGAGCCACGGCTCGACGTACTCGATCTCCTCCGAGTAGGGCGAGATCAGCTCGGACAGCCCCCCGGTGGCCACCACGGTGCACTCGCCCAGAACCCCGGCGAAGCGCCGGCAGAGTCCGTCGACCTGCCCGGCGAACCCGTAGAGGGCCCCCGACTGGATGGACTCGACCGTCGACTTGCCGATGACACTACGGGGCTCGACGAGCTCCACCCGACGCAGGGCGGCGGCATGGGCGAAGAGTGCGTCCAGGCTGATGGCCACCCCGGGGGTGATGGCCCCGCCGAGGTACTCCCCTGCCGAGGAGATGGCGTCGAACGTGGTGGCCGTGCCCAGGTCGACGACGACGCACGGCCCCCCGAACAGGTCATAGGCACCGACGGCATTGGCGATCCGGTCCGCACCCACCTCCTTCGGGTTGTCGTAGAGGATGGGCATCCCGCTCTTCACCCCCGGTTCGAGCACCACGGCGGGCACGTCGAACCACCGGCTGGCCATCTGGCGCAGATTGGCCGTGACCAGGGGCACCGAGGAAGTGACGGCGATCCCGGAGACGGCCGAGTCGATGTCCAGGCCGTTGAGGTCCAGCAGCTGGGTCAGCAGCAGGGCGTGCTCGTCGGCCGTACGGACGTCCACCGTGGACAGCCGCCAGTGATGGGCCAGGCCGACCGGCTCGGTGCCGTCGCGCGGCACGGACTCGTCGACGGGAGCGCCGGGGTCGTCGGCAAACAGACCGACCACGGTCTCGGTGTTCCCGACGTCGATGGCGAGCAGCATGGGGATCCTCTCGGGGGCTGTGTACGGGGCTTCGTGGGGTCCGACGGGTCAGGGGCGCAGGTCGAGCCCGAGATCGAGCACCGGTGCCGAGTGGGTCACTGCGCCGACGGACAGCACGTCGGCCCCGGCGGCGGCCAGTTCCCCCGCGGTGTCCAGGGTCACGCCGCCCGACACCTCGATCAGTGCGTCCGAGCCGGCGCTGCGGACGACGGACACCGCCTCACGGATCTGGTCGGCGCCCATGTTGTCGAGCATCACCACCGTCGCCCCGGCGGCGACGGCCTCGCGCACCTGGTCGAGGCGGTCGCACTCCACCTCGACCATCCGGCCGGGCCACTGGTGTCGGGCCCGGGCCACGGCCTCGGCGATGGTTGCACCACCCAGGTGGTTGTCCTTCACCAGTACCGCCTCGGACAGGTTGCCGCGGTGGTTGAACCCGCCACCCGCCCGTACCGCCGCCTTCTCCAGCGCCCGGAGGCCCGGCGTCGTCTTGCGGGTGTCGAGCACCCGGGTGGACGGATTGGCCGTCCGGACGACCTCGACGACGGCGCTGGTCAGGGTCGCCACCCCGGACAGGTGACACAGGAAATTGAGAGCCGTGCGCTCGGCCGTCAGAATGGACCGGAGGGGGCCTTCCACGGTCGCCACCACGGAGCCCGGCTCCACGGCGACGCCGTCGGGCAGGAGCCACGTCACCTCCAGCGTCGGGTCGATCTGCGCGAACGCCTCGACGGCGCAGGCGCGCCCGGCGACCACACCGCGCCCACGGCTGACCACGTCCACGGTGGCCTGGCGGTCGGCGGCCACCAGGCCCGCGGTCAGGTCCCCGAGCGGCAGCACGTCCTCCGCGATCGCCCGCCTCACCGCGTCCACCACGGCTGCCCGGGGCGGGTCGAGGACCGGCTGCCATCCGTCGTCGGGACGGGGGGTGCTCACGCTGCCGGGCCGGAGCGACCCGACGGACCCCGCGGTGTGGGCGTCAGGACGGTCCCCGTCCCCCCGTCGTGCGGTCCGTGGACGATGCGACAACGCCAGGCGTCCGACGGCTCCGGGTAGTCGCTCCGGGCGTGGGCCCCACGGGTCTCCTCGCGCAGTGTCGCCGACTCGAGGACGGCCCGGGCCGCGGTCACCAGATTGGCCAGCTCGCCGTGGGCGCGATCGGTCACGCCGGTGGCGCCGATGGCATCGGCCACCGTGGCGACCGTGCGCCCGGCCCGGGCCAACGAGTCGGCACTCCGCACGACACCGGCGCCGTCGGTCATGGCCCGCTGCAGTCGGTCCCGGGTCTTGGCCACGTCGGGCCAGGAGGCGGCACCGTCGTCGGGAGGGGCGGCGACGGCATCGGTCCGGTGCGTCGACCCGGGCGGCACCGGCTCGGTGCGGCCTTCGAGCACCGGGGCGAGTACGCCGGTGGGCGTCGGTCCGTCCCCTCCGGCCAGGATCGTCTCCGCCAGGCGGGCACCGAAGACCATGCCCTCGAGCAGTGAATTCGAGGCGAGCCGGTTCGCGCCGTGGACCCCGGTGCACGCCACCTCGCCGGCGGCCCACAGCCCGGGCAGTGCGGTCGCCCCCCACAGATCGGTCAGGACGCCTCCCGACAGGTAGTGGGCGGCGGGGGCGATCGGCAGCCAGTCCGTGGCCGGGTCGAGCCCGATGTCGGCCAACGAGGCACTGATGGTCGGGAACCGCGCATCGAACGAGGCGAGCGCGGTGGCGTCGAGCCACAGACTGTCCACGCCCTGCTCGTGCATGCGCTGGGCCATGGCCCGACTGACCACGTCCCGGGGGGCGAGCTCGTCCACGAACCGGTCGCCACGTGCGTCGCGCAGGAGGGCGCCGTGACCGCGCAGCGCCTCGGACAGGAGGGGTCGCGGCATGGCCGGGTGGTGGAGCGCGGTCGGGTGGAACTGCATGAACTCGACGTCGGCCACGGCCACGTCGGCGCGCAGGGCCATGGCGAAGCCGTCGCCGGTGGCCTCGGCCGGATTGGTGGTGACGGCGAAGAGCTGCCCGGCGCCACCGGTGGCCAGCACGGTGTGCGTGGCCCGCACGTCGACCCGTCGTCCCTCGGTGCTGAGTGCGACGACGCCGCGGCAGCGTCCCCCTTCGACCAGGAGGTCGAGGGCGAACCACTCCTCCATGACCGCGGCCGCCGACGCCCGCGTGGCATCGACGAGCGCCCGTTCGACCTCGGCTCCCGTGGCGGCCCCGCCGGCATGGACCACCCTCGCCGTCGAGTGTCCGCCCTCCCGGGCGAGCGCCAGCGCACCCCCGGGCTGACGGTCGAACACCGCGCCCATGGCGATCAGCTCGTGGACCCGCGACGGTCCCTCGTCGACCAGCACCCGGACGGCGTCGACGTCGCACAGTCCCGCACCTGCCGCCAGCGTGTCGGCCAGGTGCAGGTCGGTCGAGTCCTCGTCCCCGCCCAGCACCGCGGCGACCCCGCCCTGCGCCCACCGGGTGGCGGACTGGGAGAGCTCGGCCTTGGTCAGGACCCCGACCCGGAGCCCGTCGGCCTCACCAGCGACGACACCGGCCGGCGACAAGGGCGCAGCGAGGCGCACCGCGGCCGACAGACCCGCGACACCGCTGCCCAGTACCAGCACGTCGAGTGGCGCCTCCGGCGGCGTGCTGCTCACCCGCGTTCCCACGGGTCGAGGTTGTCGATCAGCCGCACCGGACCGACGGTCGCGGCGATGAGCAGACGCAGCGGACCGCTGCCGTCGGTGGCGGCCGGCTCCAGGCTCTCGGCGTCCACGCACACGGCGTAGTCCAGGGTCACGAGCGGTTCCCCCTCCACGACGTCGGCCATGACGGACTCGACGGCGACCCGCTCGGCCCGGGCGAGCACCGCCCCGGCGCCGGCCCGGAGCGCCCGAGACAGACACACGGCGGCCCTCCGCTCGTCCACCGTGAGCCGCGTGTTGCGACTGGACATGGCGAGACCGTCCGCCTCACGGACGGTGGCGCAGCCGACGACCTCGACGGGCAGGGACAGGTCGCGGGCGACCCGGCGCACGATGGCCAATTGCTGGAAGTCCTTCTCGCCGAAGTACGTGCGGCACCGCCCCGAGGCCGACAGGAGCTTCACCACCACCGTGGCCATCCCGTCGAAATGCCCCGGGCGCGACACACCCTCCCACCGGTCGGCCAGCGCCCGGACCGCGACCGTGGTCGCCGGGGTCGCCGGCCACCCGGGGTACATCTCGGCCACCGAGGGGGCGAAGACCAACGAGGCCCCGGCGGCGGCGGCCACGTCCAGGTCGGCCCCGAGCGTGCGCGGGTAGTTGGTGAGGTCCGCTACCTCGGCGAACTGGGTGGGGTTGACGAAGACCGAGACGGCGACGACGTCGCACTCGGACGCGGCCCGGCGGATGAGGGAGGCGTGCCCGTCGTGGAGCGCGCCCATCGTCAGGACGACCCCGACCGATCGTCCGGCACGACGCTCGGCGTCCAACCGGGCCGAGTACCCGGCGACGGTGTCAGCGACGGCGACGGTGTCAGGGGCGACCGTGGCGGTGGTCACGCCACCTGCTCGGCACGGGTCCCGAGGCCGGCGCCGGCAGCGGGCCCGGTCACGGCGGACGGCTCCCACTCCTCGGCGGTATCGAGCGACAGTCGCCGTGCCATCGCCACCATGGCGTCGTAGCCGGCCAGTTCCGTTCGGGGCGCCGGCATGCCGGCGATGGCGGCCCGGTGGCGCTCCACGGTCTCCCAGTCCCCCCGGGCGGCCGGTCCGGTGAGCGCCTGACGGGGGCCGAGCACGAGGGCGTCGTCGGTGGCCGCACGCATGAGGCCGGCGAAGGCGTCGAGCGGCAGGCCGGCGGTGGCGGCCACCCGCTCCACCTGCCCCATGAGTGCCACGAGGTGATTGGCGGCGATCACCGCGGCGGCGTGATACGCCGCCCGGTCCGCGTCCGCCACCTCGACCACGTTGCCGCCGAGCGCCTCGGCCACCGTCCGGGTCATCGGGTCGCCGGCCACGGTCAGGGTGATGCCGGAGCGCAGCCGCTCGGCCCCGACCGCCGGCGTGGGCAGTGGCACCAGAGGATGGAGGGAGCCACGACGGGCGTGACCGGCCAGGACGTCGAGTCCGAGGGAGCCGGACAGGTGGACCACCACGGTGGAGGCCACCGGGCGCACGGCGGCGGCCACCTCGGCCACCACGTCGTCGGGGGTGGCGATGAACAGGATGTCGACCCCGTGGGCGGCACCGACCGGTGAGCGGTCACGCCCCCAGGCGCCCAACGATCGATAGCCCCCGACAGCGTCGAGCGCTGCCATCAACGACCGGCCGGCACGGCCCGGTCCGAGTACACGGAATGTGGTCACGAGACCCCTTTCGACGTTCCGGCCCCCGAGGGGTGCCGTTCGCACAAGGAACTCCAAGAACTGCTGCCTAGACCATACCCACGACCCGTACCTCACCGCCAGCAGCATCGAGATCGTCCGCTCCCACCAGGTCGGGGGCGAGCTCGGCCAGCGGGACGAGCACGAAGCGCCGCTCACGCCACCGGGGGTGGGGCACGGTGAGATCCGGATCGTCGAGCACGATGCCGTCGATCCAGACCACGTCGGCGTCGAGGGTACGCGGACCCCAGCGCACCGTGCGCACCCGGCCGGCGGCGGCCTCCAGCCGGTGGCACTGCTCGAGCAACCGATAGGGATCGGTGCCGACCGGCACGGCCAGCTCGACCACGAGGTTGAGAAAGGCGTCCTGATCGTCCGGACCGCCCACCGGCTCGGTCTCGTAGACCCGGGACACGGCGGTGACCGCAGGGGTGCTACCGGCCCGGAGCTGGTCCACCGCCCGACGCAGGTGGGACTCGCGGTCGCCCAGGTTGGAGCCGAGGGACAGGAAGGCCCGCAGGGTCGGGGCTTCGGCCGACGGCGCCGTCACCGGTGGCGGACCACCCGCACGCCCACCGTGTCGATGTCCACGGCCAGCGGCGGCCGCAGCTTGCGCAGGGACACGGTCACCCCGGTGATGCGATGGTCCACGTCGAGTACGGCATCGGCGACGTGCCAGGCCAGGGCCTCGAGCAGCGCGTAGGACCGGGGACCCGAGACGGTGGCCGCCACCACGTCGGCGACGCCGCCGTAGTCGACGGTGTCGGCCAGGGCGTCCGATACGCCGGCCGGCCGCAGATCGACGGCCAGATCGAGGTCCACCTCGAAGGGCTGGGCCCGCTCCTGCTCCTCGGCCAGGACGCCGTGGGTGCCCACGCACCGCAGTCCGCGGAGCTCGATCCGGTCGTCCGGGACGCCGGAAGCGGGCATCACGCCGGGCGCGAGCCGCTGTCGGTCGGCGAGCCCGCCGGGGCGAGTTGCCCCGCGTAGGCGACGAGCTCGCGCCCGGACGGACCCATCGGGTGCCCGGTCAGGTGCTCCAGTACGGTGATCGACTGCGGCCCGGAAGGCAGCCGGTCGGACCAGAGGAGGTAGCCGGCGATCACCCCCGACACCCGGTCGCCGAGCTCCTCCTGGTGGACGAGGACCCGCTCCCCGTCGGCCAGTCGGCCGTGCACGTCCCGGTACACGTCGCCCAGTACGCCCCGCACGTCACCGGAGGCCGGGAGCGGATAGTGCACGCTGGCCAGGTCCTTCTCCTCGTACGCCTGCAGGTTGTGCGATGACGGGAGGAGCGACACCACCCGGTTGAAGCCTTGGACCTGCAGCCAGATGATCTCCTCCTGGCGGCGCACCTTGCGGTGGTTCGGGGCGAATCCACCGGGCCGTTCGCTCATGGCCAGGCGGTCCTTGATCACCCAGGTGAAGTTCCGCGGTGGGATCCCCGCTGCCCACTTGCCCTTCACGCACCGACCTCCGTCTCCATCGTCCACCCCGTGCCGTCGCCCGGACCCGCCGGCCTGCCGACCAGGAGTGCCGCCTGCACCGTGGCGGCCACATCGTGGACCCGGACCATACCCGCGCCCTGCTGGAGTGCCCACGTGGCCGTGGCCAGGGAGCCCGGCAACCGTCCCGACGCCGGTGCCGGCACCCCGTCGGGTCCTGCCGCCAGCACCCCGAGGAATCCCTTGCGGCTGGTTCCCACCAGCACGGGGTGGCCGATCGCGACGAACGCGTCGAGGTTGGCCAACAGCTGCAGGTTGTGGTCGACCGTCTTGCCGAACCCGATCCCCGGGTCGATCCAGATCTCCCCCACGCCCGCAGCCGCAGCGGACGCGGCCCGCTCGGCCAGGAGGTCCCGCACCTCGGCCACCACGTCGCCGTAGCGTGGGTCGTCCTGCATCGTGGCGGGGGTGCCCTTCCGGTGCATGGCCACCCACCCGACGCCGTGCCGGGCGGCAACCGGCCAGAGGGTGGCCGACACGTCGTTGACCAGTGTCGCACCGGCCGCCACCGCAGCCTCGGCCACCGCCTCCTTGACCGTGTCCACCGAGACCCGTATGTGTGGGCTGAGTGCCTCGACCACCGGGATCACGCGGCGGAGCTCCTCGTCGACCGGCACCTCGACGGCGCCCGGCCGTGAGGACTCGCCGCCCACGTCGACGATGTCCGCCCCCTGGGCGATCAGCTCGTGGCCCCGGTCCACGGCCCGACGGGGCTCGAACCAGGAACCCCCGTCCGAGAACGAGTCCGGCGTGACATTGAGGATCCCCATCACCAGGGCACGATCCTCTGTGGTGGCGTCCGGCATCGGCCCCAGCGTAAACCAGCGCAGCACCGTCCGCGACCGGTCCTACCGGTGGCGCTCAGTGCCCGCGCACGAACTGCATGGCCTCGAAGCGGGTCGCTGAGTCGCTCCGGAACAGGCCCCGGACTGCCGAGGTGATCGTCGACGTGCCGGACTTCTTCACGCCCCGCATCGACATGCAGAGGTGTTCCGCCTCCACGACCACCAGCACGCCTTTGGGATCGAGGGCCGCCTCGATGGCATCGGCGATCTGGGACGTCATGCGCTCCTGGACCTGCAGGCGCTTGGCGTAGCCGTCGACCAGCCGGGCCAGCTTGGACAACCCGGTGATGCGACCGTCGGAGCCCGGAATGTAGGCGACATGGGCGCGTCCCATGAACGGCACCATGTGGTGCTCGCACAACGAGGCGAAGGGGATGTCGCGGACCATGACCATCTCGTCGTGGTCGGCGGCGAAGGTCACCTCGAGGTGGTCGGCCGGGTTCTCGTTGAAGCCGGCGAAGAGTTCCTCGTACATGCGTGCCACCCGACCCGGCGTCATCACCAGGCCGTCGCGGGCGGGATCCTCCCCCAGGGCGGCGAGGATCTCGAGCACCGCAGCCTCGATCCGCTTCGTGTCCACGCTCATGTCGGGCACCTCTCCACTCGTCGGTCGGCCCCCGTCGGGAGCCGGTGCACCGTTCTACCTGTCGGAGCCGGCCGACGGCACGGTGGCCAGGACCGGCCACTGCTGGTCTCCCACGGTCAGCCCGTGCCTCTAGGGCGTCGGTCCGTCGTAGGCATGGATGGCGGCCAGGTTCCGGTAGCGCTCGGCCACGTCGAGCCCGTACCCGATGACGAAGTCGGCCGGAATGGTGAACCCCACGTAGCGCAGGTCGAGCGCCGTGCGCTGCTGGCCCTCCTTCACCAGCAACGCGCACACCTCGAGGCTGGCCGGACGCCGGGCGAGCAGATAGCGCTGCAGGTAGCTCAGGGTCAAGCCGCTGTCGACGATGTCCTCCACCACGAGCACGTCACGGTCGACCAGGTCGACGTCGAGGTCCTTGACGATCCGGACCACACCCGACGTCCGGGTGGCGCTCCCGTAGGAGGAGATGGCCATGAAGTCGACCTCGGAGGGCAGCGCGATGGCGCGGGAGAGGTCGCTCATGAACATGAAGGCGCCCTTGAGCACGCCGACCAGCAGCGGGGGCCGGCCGGCGTAGTCGGCGGTGATGGCCGCCCCCAACTCGG
>Ga0075520_1001867_pt1 | contig 10333 bp, 12 predicted proteins | sample NGEPerB_FD_75100 | JGI IMG/M metagenome (GOLD analysis project Ga0075520, IMG submission 75100) | Arctic peat soil microbial communities from the Barrow Environmental Observatory site, Barrow, Alaska, USA - NGEE PermafrostAB12-B | ecosystem: Environmental > Terrestrial > Soil > Wetlands > Peat ...
CTGCGGGGCCTGCACGGTGTTGATGGACGGCAGAACCGTCTATGCGTGTGCCGTGCTGGCCATCGATGCGCAAGGGAAAGACATCACCACCATCGAAGGTCTCGCTAAAGGTGACGCGCTCACTCCGGTGATGCAGGCCTTCGTTGCGCACGATGCCCAGCAGTGCGGCTTCTGTACACCGGGATTCATCGTCGCCACCACTCATTTCCTAGAGCAGCACCCGAATCCCACTGCGGAGGATATTCGCCGCGGACTGAGCGGCAATTACTGCCGCTGTGGGACCTACAACGGGATTCGCGCCGTCGCGTTGGCCAAGCCGGAAGGGAGGGCGTCATGAGCGAGTACAAGTGGCCCGACCCCGCAACCCGTCCGTTGCTGGGCAAGCGCATTTCGCGAGTTGATGGTCCGGTGAAAGCTTCCGGCCGCGCGAAATACACCTACGACTACCACCCCAACGGCTTGCTGGCGGGAAAGATTCTTCGTTGTCCGTATGCTCACGCGCGCATCACCGGCATTGACACCAGCGCAGCCGAGAAGATGGCTGGCGTGAAAGCAGTCAAAGTATTGCAGCGGCCGGGAACGGAGATTTTCTGGGCGGGCGATGAAGTAGTCGCGGTTGCGGCCATAGATGAGTCAACCGCCGAGGATGCAATCCGTGCGATCAAGGTGCAATACGAGGTGCTGCCTCACTTTGTCTCCGACGCCGAGCCGCCCCAGAATATTGCGGCAAATAACGGACCCATCAGCCGCGACGATTTTGAAGACATGGAGGACAACCAGGTCCCCGACGAGCAGGTGATCGCGGCCATCAAGGCGAATGGCATCAGCTTCAAGCCCGACGACAAATACCTGAAAGACGCGCAAGCGTCCGGCGTCGATCCCAAAGTTGTGGAGGCGTTGCGCGCCGCCAAGTACGCGGAGGCCAAAACTTCGCGCTCGCCTTACAAGAAAACGGCGGTGCAGAAGCAAGGCGATCCCGACAAGGCGTTCACTTCCGCAGCCGCCGTTTCCGAAGGTCTCTACGGCGCTTCGTGCATCACGCACTGCTGCCTTGAAACTCACGGCATGGCATCGGAATGGCCCAGCGACAAGGACCTTCTGGTGCACGTTTCTACCCAGAACCTTTCCGGCATTGCTCCCCAAGTCTCAGAACCGCTCGGGATTCCGGCGGGAAATATTCAAGTGCTGCAGCAGTACATCGGCGGCGGGTTCGGCAGCAAGTTCAGCCCTGATCGCTGGGGAATCGCCACGGCGCAACTGTCGAAAGCGGCTGGCGGCAAGCCGGTGAAGATCATGCTGGAGCGCGATGCCGAACAGGAAGTTGCGGGCATGCGTCCCTCTGGCTTTGCGCGGGTGAAGATTGCCGCCGACAAAGACGGCAAACTTGTCGCGTGGGAATCACGCTCGTGGGGAACGGGCGGAGTTGGCGGTGGCGGTTCCCCTCCGTTGCCGTACATCTTCGAAATTCCCAACCAGCGCAAGCAGCACATCGCCATCTCCACCAACCAGGGAAGCGCGCGCGCGTGGCGAGCGCCGAACCATCCACAGGCTGCGGTCATCACTATGACGGCGATCGAAGATCTCGCCGCCAAGATGAACATGGACCCGGTGGACCTCATTACTCGCAATCTGGAACTAAGCGGCCCGCGCGAAAAAATCTATCGCGATGAACTCCCGATCGCCGCGGAGCTAATGGAATGGAAAAAGAAATGGCATCCGCGCGGCGATAAATCCGCGGGGCCGATCGTGCGCGGACTCGGACTCTCGCTGCACACCTGGGGAGGCCGCGGACACAACAGCGATTGCGATCTCACCATTCATCCCGATGGTTCGGTCGAAATCAAGATGGCCACCCAGGACCTCGGCACCGGCTGCCGCACCATCATCATGATCGTCGCTGCCGACACGCTCGGCATTCCGCTCGACAATATCAAACTGCTGATCGGGGACAGCCGGTATCCCGTCTCGGGCGCAAGCGGTGGCAGCACGACTTCGGGAGGCGTCACGTCCTCTACGCGACGCGCCGCGGTCGATGCACGCGATCAACTCTTCGCCAAAGTTGCTCCCGCATTGGAGGCGCAGCCGGAAGAATTGGAGGCCGTGAATGCAACCGTGCGGGTGAAGAGCGACCCCAGCCGCAGCCTACGGTGGAAAGAAGCGTGCGCCAAGATTGGCGCCATGCCGATGACGATTCGCGGCAAGAATCCTGACAAGTCGAAGCCGCCGGACTTGACCAACAGCGGCGTCGGCGGCGTGCAAATGGCCGATGTCTCCGTGGACACCGAAACCGGCATCGTGCGCGTGAACAAGATGGTCGCGGTGCAGGATTGCGGCCTGGTCGTGGATGTAAAGACTGCCGAAAGCCAGGTGCTGGGCGCGCTCATCATGGGCATCAGTTATGCGCTCTACGAGGAGAAGATTCTCGATCCCGTTAGCGGACGCATGTTGAACCCGAACATGGAGTTCTATCGGCTGGCGGGCATTGCCGACATTGGCGAAATGAAGGTCCACATGATGACCGGCAAGGGTTACGACGAGCGCGGCGTCATCGGATTGGCCGAGCCGCCCGTGGTCTCGCCCGGGGCGGCCATTTCGAACGCGGTGGCCAATGCGATCGGGGTGCGAGTGCCGTTCCTGCCGCTCACACCGGCCCGCGTGCTGGAAGCGCTGGAGAATGGAGGCACCTATGCGGCCGTTTGAATACGTCAGCCCAACGAACAAGGAACAGGTCGGGACCCTGCTCGGCGAGCACGGCTCCATTCTCGCCGGCGGCACCGATCTGCTGGCGCTGATGAAGGATGACATCGTCGCACCCCAGCGCCTGGTGAACATCAAACAGATCGACCAGTTGCGCGGCGTCACCTATCAACCCGGAAACGGATTGCGCATCGGCGCGCTGACCACGATCGCCGAATTCGCGGAAGATGCGAATGTGCAGCGTTATTATCCCGTTCTGGCGGATGCCGCGCACGAGGTCGCCAGCCCGCAGATTCGCAACCTTGCAACCATCGGCGGCAACATGTGTCAGCGTCCGCGCTGCTGGTACTTTCGCAATGGCATGGGACTGATGGCGAAGACCCCAGACGGCAAATCGATGGTGGTCGCGGGCGACAATCGTTATGCCGCGATTCTCGGCAACAGCGGTCCGGCGTACTTTGTCAGCCCATCAACGCTCGCGCCAGTGCTCATTGCCTTGGGCGCGAAGGTCCGTCTCTACTCTGCGAAGGCGGCGGGCAGCGGCGTGCGCGAACTTCCGCTGGAAAAGTTTTTCGTCATTCCAAAATCGGAGAGCGAATTTGAACACGATCTGAAACCCGGCGAGATGGTGATCGAGATCGTGGTGCCTCCGCCTGCGCAGAACCTGAAAGCCGCCAGTTATGAAGTGCGCCAAAGGGCGGCATTCGACTGGCCGCTGGCGCAGGCGAGTGTTGCGCTCGAGATGGACGGTAGCACCGTGAAGAGCGCACGCGTGGTGCTCGGACACGTTGCGCCCATCCCGTGGATCTCGCCCGAAGCGGCGCAGGCGCTGGCAGGGAAGAGCATCACTCCCGATACTGCGATGGCTGCCGCGAACGCCGCAGTCGCGCAAGCCAAACCGCTCAGCCACAACAAGTACAAAATCACGCTGGCGAAGGCGGCCGTCAAGCGCGCCATCCTAAGCGCCGCGGGCCAAACCACCGGAGGTGCCGCATGATGCTGAATCTCGACGCCGATCGCTTCACTACGAAACGCGAAGACATTTGTCCGGCGCTGCGCTGGAAAGGACAATTCATCGAGGCGGAGCGCGACCCTACGGTGCCCCCCACCAACGACGGCCTGTTCTGGTGCATGCACACGCAGACTTGCATCGGCCCCGACGGTGAACTGGCCGAACCGGGAGATTGCTCGTCGAAGTTTCGCGCGTGCCACGGGACCGGGAAGTGCGAACATAGCTAACCGCGGATCCTCGCGGAGAACGCTGCGAAGCCGTGCCTCTTCAAAGATCCGTATCTGCTTTTGTTACCGGGTGTATTCCTTGATCAACTCCGCCGCGTTTGGATATTGCGCGACCAATTCATCGCGGCCCCCAGTTTCATAATCCGCGTACTCGAAGCCGGGCGACATCGTCGTCCCCATGAGCGCGAAGTTACCGCCGGGTTCAAGTTTGCATCCCTGCCAGGTACCTCCACGAACTACGACTTGCGGCTGCTGTCCGCGGGTGAGGTCGCTTCCGAGGGTGATCGTCTGCGAGCTTCCATCGGGCAGCAACTGCAGCATGATCGCGGGATCGCCAAGATAGAAATGAAAGATCTCCGAGCCCGGCAGTCGATGCAGCGGCGAGAACGTCTCCGGCGTGATCATGTAGTAGATCGCCGTGCCGATAGAGCGCGGACCGCGAATGCCGTCGGGCAGGTATTCCGCCGAGACGTTCCAGCGGGAGCGATAGGTTTCGCGAAAGAAGCCGCCCTCGATTGCCAGCGGTTGCAGTTGCAGCATTTGTTTGACGTCATCCGCAGTCATGGTGGAAACAGCGTAGCACTTCGCGATGCGTGAAACGCTAACCCTGATTTGTGGTCAGATAATCGAAGAGGCTGAGCTTGCGCGGCTCGCTTCCACCCACGGCTTCTTCAGCCGAGATTGATCCCTCCATCGGCAAACATCGCAGCCGCGATCTGTTGCGGAGAGAGCTGGTACCTTCCCTCCGCCATGGCTTGTTGCAGCGCATCCACCCGCGGCTGCCGGATGTCTGGGACCTTGTCCAGGTGTGACTTCAAGGTTTGAACTGCCGCGCTCCCGGTAAACAGATGCATCACACCTTCAGCATCGGCGGTCAGGTCCTGGCCATTACCCCCGGCGCTCGTGCTGTGGTTCGGCGCCGGCATGGCTTGCGGATTTAACAGACCGCTGAAAAATAGGTCCCAGCGGGTGTCTTGCAGCGACGCATCTTCGGAGGCTGCCTTGAGCCTGTCGAAGGGTTTGCCGTTAAGCGCTTTGCTTTTGCCATCTTGGGCGGGCGAACCTGGGCCCCCGACGGGCCCAGGGTTCGCGCTGGTTGGAGAAAAGGTCAGCCCGCCGGAGATCTGCTTTTGGCACTTTTTCAGCAGCCTCTTTAAGTCAATTGTCATCCCAGTTCCTCGTGCAATGTCCCCTGCAATTGAGTGATCGGCAATAGTTAAGAAAGCTTTAATCTTTCTAAGTTTTTTCGCCGCCCGCCGATCGCCCCAGCCGTATCTATAGATTCCTCGCTCCGTCGAAAATCAATCACCACCCTTCGGCTTCGCTCAGGGCGGGCCCCGCCACGGAGGACACGGAGTTTTCGGTTTCTATCGACTTTTCTCCGTGATCTCGGTGATCTCCGTGGTTGATTTTCATCATAGGTGAGTCGAAGACCCATCTGACGCTTAGGAGCTTTTCCATATCGCCACCTGCGGTGTAGGGGCGTGAACGGACGCGGTGAGAACGGCGGTGCGAGCTTGCTGCGCACTCTCCAGGCTGGCCCGCAGCCGCGCCACTGCCATGGAATGAATCTGCGAGACCCGCGACTCTCCCACTCCCAGCACCGCTCCCACTTCTTTCATGGTGAGCTCTTCCTGGTAATACAGGGCGAGTACTTGCTGCTCGCGCGGCGGCAACTCCGCAATCGCATCCGCCAGCATCTGCCGGCGTTCTCCCTGCATGCAGAGAAACAGTGGGTCCTGGTTGGCGGGCCCCGGCAGACTTTGCCCGAGATCGGTTTCCCGCCCGTCTTCCAGCGATACGATCTGCAGGCTACCTACCTCGAGGCCGCGAATCTCGTCCAGCAGGTGCTGAAATTCCTCCAGGGTCATGCCCATGGCCAGCGCCAGCTCGGGCTCGCTGGCCGAGCGGCCCAGCTCGGTCTGCAACTTCTGCGTGATGGTTTCCAGGCGGCGGGCTTTGCGGCGCAGGTCGCGCGGACTCCAGTCCATATCCCGCAGACTGTCCAGAATGGCTCCCCGGATACGGAACTTGGCATAGGAGGCGAAGCGCACCTTCTTGTCCGGGTTGAACTTGTGCACGGCGTCGATCAGGCCCACTATACCGGCGTGCAGAAGATCGTCGAAAGGAACGTGCTGCGGCAGCCGTTCGTGGATGCGGCGTGCGATGTATTTTACCTGCGGCAGTTGTTCCAGCAGGAGCTCGTCCGTCATCTCTCCAACCGGTTCACTAATCTGCTCGTAAGTCTGGGGGGCAGTCATGTCTCCTCCTTATCGAATCATTTCGACGACTGCACCGGCAGCACTGGGGATCGTTGTCGGGAAGCCTCGGCGGAGTCCGCGCAAATCTCCACAGGACTGCGCTACAGTCGTCATCAAGACTGTTGTAGGCCGCCAACCTTAGAAATGGATTAGTAGGGAATTAGAAGTTTCTAAAGCACTTTCACATTGGCATACAAGGGTGGAGCGCCGCTTCGGCGGTGCAGTTACCAGGTGGAAATCCGTGATCACAGGTGGCTACTGCAATAGCGGCCTATGGGCTCGCAGCAAGTGCAGCGAAATACCAGAGAACAGCCGTTAGGAGTCCGGTACCGACAAGGATCAGCCGGAAGACACCCCTCCCGGAAAAGGCAAGTAGCGACGATAACAGTCCTAGACCCAACATTGAAAGCACTGGATAAATTCTGTCGAGGTCGACCGGTGTCGTGCCGTGTGAAGCCACGTAAGCATGGATGTTGAAGCTCAACAAGACTGCCGCGCTCACCGCATTGGCGACGATACCGGTCAGGAACAGGACTTTTCTATAGCGGGCAAGAGCGTCGCCTTCCTTTCGAAAAAACCGCCAGGCCATCCACAAGGGTATGGGCAAGAATAGAGGAAACATCATCAGTAGCATAAGTGTCCCTCCCGGCTGCCGCTCAGCTAACGCAGGGCAGTCGCACAATCCACACGCCGGGAAGGCCAGTGGACGCGCTCCATATCAGGTCGCCGCCGATGGCGCGAAAGGTTCGGCGGGCAATTTCCAGCTCACCGCTCCAATCCGGCTCGGAGTGATCGTCGGACGGCCCAGCATCAACGCGGACCCCGCATCCCGCGATGCAGATCTCCACCTGCTGTTGGTCCTTGCGCTCTCCGTGCATGGTGAGACTGTGGCTTGGCGAAGGGCAGCGGAGCAGAAACTCCAGCAGATAGAAGAAGCCGCGCGCCAACTTCGCTTCATTCGCCGCCACCTCCACCGATACGACGGTCAGCTCAAAGCATCGCCCCGCGGACTCGAACAGGGGCAGCATTTCCTCGCGCAGTTGTTGCAAAAGCTGATCGAGCGCAAGCGGCGTAGAGGTATCTTCGGGGTCTTCCGCGTCGCTCAATTCGCGCAACAGCAGCAGCCGCTGGCGCAGCCGCCCGGCCGCGTGCAGGGCGGCTTCCACGCTGGCGCGAAATTCCTCGATGGTTTGATCGCGCACCAATGCGAGCTCCAGCGAACAGTGCAGAGCAGTCAACGGCTGGCTCAGTTCGTGGAACACGTTCGAGGCGAAATCGCGGCGCGGAGCAATCTCTGCGGTGGAGACTGAGGCAGGCGCGCTCACATCGGTGCCCCGGCGTGGCAGCTCATTTCGTATCCCACGCCGCGAACCGTGTGAATGAGATGGGGCGCGTATTCGCCATCCACCTTCTTGCGCAGGTAGTTGATATAAACATCGACGATGTTAGTGGTGGTATCGAACGACAGGTTCCACACGTGCTCCACGATCATGGCACGGGTGATGCGGCGGCCCGCATTGCGCATAAGGTATTCGAGCAGGGCAAATTCTTTGGACGTAAGCTCGATGCGCTTGCCTCCGCGTTCCACTTTGCGTTCCACACGATCAAGCTCCAGGTCGGCGAGTCGCAACACCGTCTCTACGGTTCGCGGGCCGCGGCGCAGCAGCGCGCGCACCCGCGCCGAAAGTTCGGTAAAAGAAAACGGTTTGATGAGGCAATCGTCGGCGCCTGTATCGAGCGATTGCACCCGGTCTTCCACCCGGCTGCGCGCGGTGAGCACCAGCACCGGAAGCGACGGTTTCTTGGGACGCACGGCGTTCAGCACGCCGATACCGTCGAGCTTGGGAAGGTTCAGATCGAGAATGAGCAGATCGTATTCGCTTTCCAGCGCCATCTGCCGGGCCTGTTCACCATCGGGGGCCACATCCACCGCGTAGTGTTCCGCCTCCAGGCCTTTGCGGAGAAAGCTAGCGAGCGGAGCGTCGTCTTCCACAACCAGAATGCGCATACCGTGGCCTTGGCCAGTAACCAATCAATGGTTACCATGGTCTTCGGCTTTTCCACAGGGCTCGTCAACATATCTCCGATCTCTGGCAAGGTACCGCGTGCCGATTCAGGAAGGACCGTATTGGGCTGGTAACCAGCGAACGGATGACCAAGATCACGACGACCAGGCTTCCACATGCGTTGTGATGCGATGGATTGAGGATCGCGCGCGATTTTTGCGGCACACAATCATCCTCGCGGCGCTATAATTGCCGTATGGCACGTGGTTGGGAAAGTAAATCTGTAGAAGCTCAAATAGAAGAGTCTGATTCCGAACCCTCCCTTAGCGAAACCCGCTCCTGCTCTGCTGAAGAAATGCAACTCCAGATGAAGAAAGCTGACCTCGAGCTTTCGCGCAAGCTGGTGCTTCAGCAAATGGAGAGGAGTGACAGCGAGCGTTATTCCGAGTTGCTGCGCCGAACGCTGGCCGGCCTCGACGCGCAAATCGCCGCCCTGGGCTGATTGGCGCCTGGTCAGGTGTTGCCTTCTTGAAGGAGTTCCCTCGTCTGCGTTCCAACGCGGGAAGAAAGTGCTTCCGCCTTGTAATCCCACAGTTCTCTTAGCCTTACTTAGCCGCAAACACCAGGAAGTAGTCCATTTTGTCCGCCCTCACCAGGTCATCATGCTCTTCGAGCAAACGATAGCCGGCCTGCTCTGCTTCGCGGAGCACCACTTCTTTCTGTATGCCGTGATCTTCGCCGGTTCCGTTGCGATCAATGACGCCCACGCGCGCGTTGGGTCTTAGTGAAGTTCGCAAGTTGCGCAGCAAAACAATCGGACTTGCCACCTCATGGTAGGTTTTCAGCAAGAGCACAGCGTCAATGGAGTTGGCGGGCAGTTCCGGATCGTCGGGTTTGCTCAGCACGGTCTTCACATTACGCAGGTGTTCCTGCTGGGCCCGTTCCGCGATGTGACGGACCGCCTCAGGGTTAATATCGACCGCATAGACGATCCCGGCCTCCGTCACCCTTTTCGCAGCTCGCACCGTGAACCATCCCGAACCAGCCCCGATGTCGGCGACCGTGTTACCTGGCGCGATGGAGAGAATATCCATCACGCGATTGATGTGTAGCCTTTGGTCTCTGCCGGGGGAATCGAAGATGGAGAGATCGCCGGTGTAAGGTGTGCTGGTTTTGCGCTGCTGCGCCGCTTGCGCTGCGGACCCTTGCGCCCATGAAGCCGGTGCCGGCCCCAGCAAGCAGGCAAGAAGCAGCAGCGCCATGTAGAAAGTGAAACGCCTGGAAGCCATGACAAAGGTCCGTGCAAGATTCAGGTGAGGTCGACTTTTCGCGGAATCTTAGGCGTTGACCGGTTCAACCGTTTCCGATGGAGCGTCGCTATTAGATGTTCCAGCGGCAGGCGGAGGTGTTAATCCGACGCCCTGGTCCTTACGCGACTCTTTCACGGAACGATTGCGCGCCGCGCGCAGCTTGAGGAACGACTTCGCATCCTTGTACAGACGCTTCCGTTCGGACGAGTTGAATACGGCCTTCTTGACGATCCGGAACACGGCCTTGGGGCGGAAGTAGTACTCGTCGTAGAAACGGTGCACCATTTCCAGGATATAGTCGCGCGAAATGCCCGGATACTCAATCATGGCGACCTGGTGTCCCATATCGTCCACCATCTGGGAGCCTTCGGCCTTAAGGAATCCGTTCGCCTTGGCGTAATCGTAAAGCTCCGTTCCCGGATAGGCGTGGGCCAGTGATACCTGGATGGTGTCCACATCCAGTTCCTTCGCGAAATCGATGGTGCGCCGAATGGTTTCCTTGGTCTCGCCAGGCAGACCCAGGATGAAGTCGCCGTGGACTATGAGCCCGAGCTTCTTGCAGTCCCTGGTGAAGTCCCGCGCCCGTTCCACGGTCGCGCCTTTCTTGATGTTCTTCAGGATTTGCTGATCGCCCGACTCGTAGCCCACGATCAACAGTCGGCAACCGGACTCTTTCATTGCCTTCAGCGTCTCGTAATCCGTGGTGACGCGTGAGGTGCAAGACCAGGTCAGCTTCAACGGTTTTAGCTTGGTGCAAAGTTCGATGGTACGAACCTTCTGAATGTTGAAGGTGTCGTCGTCGAAGAAAAACTCTTTCACC
>Ga0075520_1001868_pt1 | contig 10331 bp, 11 predicted proteins | sample NGEPerB_FD_75100 | JGI IMG/M metagenome (GOLD analysis project Ga0075520, IMG submission 75100) | Arctic peat soil microbial communities from the Barrow Environmental Observatory site, Barrow, Alaska, USA - NGEE PermafrostAB12-B | ecosystem: Environmental > Terrestrial > Soil > Wetlands > Peat ...
AGGTTCGGCGACGCGGATGCAGTTGTAGAATCAATACGAGCAATGGGAGAGCAGAAGGATGAGTTTGGAAGACTGCTCGCGCAGGGTTCCTACCGACTTGCTGAGCACTATGGACATCCAGAGCTGTCCATGTCGGTGAAGAAGCAGGAGTTTCCTGCCTATGACCCGAGAGGTATCAAGGGAATCGGTCTGGAATATGCAACCAGCAATAGAGGAGCCTGTCATGTAAGGGGCTATACCATAGCTGCCGAAATACTCTCCCCGGGTCTTGACAGATTGGTTTATGAGGGCAAGGCTGCTGTTACCAAGTTCCTGCAGGACTTGACGGCAGCACTTGATTCTACGGGTACATGTCTGTTTACGACATTTGGACTGCAGGCAAAGGACCTTGCGCAGCTTTACTCAGCTGCTACCGGTTTTGACTGTGACGACAAGGAGTTCCTGAAGATCGGCGAGAGAATCTGGAACATGGAGAAACTCTTCAACCTGAAGTCAGGGCTTACCGGGAAGGACGACACTCTGCCTCTAAGAATCCTCAACGAGCCGATCCCATCAGGCCCTTCCAAAGGCGAAATCGAAGAGCTTGATAAGATGCTGGGTGAGTACTATTCTCTGAGAGGATGGGGCAAGGACAGCGTTCCCACAAAGGACAGACTGAAAGATCTGGGACTCGAAGACCTGTCATGAAACATGTGATCATCGGAGCCTCTGTTGCAGGGATGACGGCTGCAACGAGGATCAAGGAACTCAGCCCGGAGCAGGAGGTGATCGTCCTCTCGGGAGAAGGGGTCCGGCCGTATGGCAAGATGTCCCTTCCCTACATTCTTTCCGGAATGACCTGGTTTGAGAACTGCATGCTGCCTTCCGTGGACGGGGTCGACGTAAGGCTCAACAAGTACGTCGACGGGGTCGATACGGTGTCGAAAACCGTCCATACCAAGGATGGCGAGCAGCTCGACTATGACAGACTCCTGATAGCAACGGGTACATCTCCGTTCATCCCCGACATCCCCGGCTCCAGACTTCCTTCCGTGGTCGGTGTCAGGAATATCGGAGATATTGAGGTCATTCGGAAGAGAATAGCGGAGTCGACACAGAAGAGGGTCATTCTGGCAGGCGCCGGGCTGGTCAATGCTGAAATAGGTGATGCTCTTGTAAAGCTTGGTATTCCTGTGACCTATGTCATTTCTTCGGACAGGGTGCTGTCCCAGATTGTCGATCGAGAAGCTTCTGCAATCATTGAGCAGTCGTTTGCAGGACTCGATGTGGAGCTGCTCAAGGGCGAGGACATCCAGGAAATCGAGGAGAAGGACGGCGCCCTGGAGGTGAAACTCGCATCAGGGAAAGTCCTCAGCGGCTCCTGCGTCGTCTATGGCAAAGGGGTGCGCCCCAACACCGGCTTTCTCAAGGGTACGGGTGTGCAGCTCAACAAGGGTGTCGTTCTTGGACGGTATCTTGAGACAAGTGTACTGGGTATCTATGGCGCGGGGGATGCCGTCGAGACAGACGACATCCTGCTGGGCCAGAAGACGCTTCATGCTCTCTGGCCTGTGGCCATAGAGCAGGCGAACAATGCTGCCGGGAATATGCTCGGCATGGAGATGCCCTATGGTGGCGATGTCCTCAGGAATATCTTGATGGTTTTTGGACAGACCATCTTCACCGGTGGGATCAGCACGCACGATGAAGGTGATGTCTACAGGAACGTGAGTGACGGCGAGTACAGGAAGATCGTCGTCAAGGACGGGAAGTTGAGAGGTTTTGTCTTCGTCGGAGAAGGTGTCGTCAACCCTGGTGTCTATCTCAGGATGATGAGAGACCAGACCGACATCAGCTTCATGATCAATCCTGTCGTGCACGGAACAATTGCGCACGCAGACTTGTATCCGTCTGTTTTCAAGGTAGCCCTGTAAGGGGCCACCTTGCCGCAAGACCAGGCGCTCGACGAGCGCCTGGTCTGTCTAGCCGCCGCCGATCGGTGGAAACAGCGAAAGGGTGTCACCGTCCTTGAGTAGTGCATCTTCCTTGCCCAGAAACTCGACGCTTCTTCCGTTGAGCAAGTAGATGTAGTCTCGCTTCAGTTTCATCTCTTCGGTGAGAATGACGCTCTTCAGGGCGGGATACTCCGCAACAAGGCTTCGCAGCGCCTCGATACATGTCGAGGCTGAGATTGGAATGGGGCCCTGTTTGAACTCTTCTGCCAGATACACTCTCACTGTCACCGTCGCCATCGTCTCACCTCAGCAATCATTGTAGGCGAGCAGACACAAAGGACAACCACGCGCATCGACTCGTCCAGAACTGGAGCTGAACCGGCTCAACAACAGGTGGCAGCAACCCTCATAATCAGAAAACCGTCCCTGAGGGGAAGAGTCCGTTACCATTCCGTTACTTTCGCTGACTACACCATTGTTACCTGCACAAGATTGTGCGGAGTCTGCAACAAGGGGGGATAGATGCAATGGCATCATCGTGGCAGTGTGACGGGTTCCATTTTTGTCATCATCGTACTAATTGTAGCCTGTTGTGTTCCGAGTGGTTGTATATTAAGGGCCGAGACCACTCACTATGATCAACAATTCCGGGAAATGGTGCTCTCTTTACCGATCTATTCGATGACAGTGTCATCAGTGTCACTGTTGGACAAAGTTCCCGGCCATCAAGTGCTGACACAGTCCCAAGAGGAAGCGTTCACACAACAGGTTCTGACCATGAGCGACGCGGACTTCGAGGAGTTCTGCAGGTCCCACCTTTCGGAAGTGATTGCATATGCCAGCAACCCCGACAAAGGCGTGCATATTCGCTGGAATACCGACGTCGTATCCAAGATCATTCCACGCGTAGCTCCTGATCTCCAAGCTACAATCGATACCCAGATCAAGGCGCAGGCAAACGATGGCTGGTTCCACGAAGAGCACTGATGAACCGGATATCTGCAAGGTGGTACTTCAGGGAGTACTGCAGATGTTTGAGTGCTGTTGAGCATTTTTCATCGTAGAGGTGAAATTCGGAATAAAAAAACAGAAAGAAGAATATGGAGGAGGTAACCTCGATGTTGAAAGAAGAATTCCGGAGAGCATTCTTCAGCTGGGCATTTGTACTTGCCCTTGTGATTACGAGTGTCTGCTTTGCCATCGGCCTGAAAGAGTACGGGCCGCCGGTCTCACCTTTTATCCGCCCTGAAGAGCAGTACCTTTACCCTTTTACTCAAAATGCATTCGATGCGTTTCTCTGCGCAATGGGCCTGATGGGGCCTCTTGTTTTTTTTGCACCCTTGATTGCCGCGCTCCCGTTTGCTGCATCCTTTATCACGGACCGCTCTTCTGGCTATATCACATTCATCCTTTCAAGGACTTCGTTCCGCAGGTATCGTGCTTCCAAGTATGTTGCCAATCTGCTGGCAGGAGGGGTCAGCACATCCCTTCCACTGCTTGTCGGGTATGGCATCATCAATATCTTCTATCACCGGGGTTTTCCGCCGGTACCTGTACCTGGTGAGGCATGGGACAATGTGCGCATTCCTTGGGTGAATGCCAATGGGACCTTTGGATACCTCTACCGGACAAAACCAGACCTGTACATCTTTTTCCTTATCGGGCTTGCCTTCCTGTGGGGCGCAGCCTGGGCCACAACAGGACTTTCGTTGTCCTCAGTTGTCCGCAACAGGTACTATGCCCTTGCGGCCCCCTTTGTTTTCTATATTATTGCGCATTTTTTTACAACGGTTCTCTGGATAGCAGGGTGGTCACCGCTATTCAATTTTGCGCCCTTTCTGTACAAGAGGACATCGTCGATTACTACATTTGCAGAACTTGGCGCTTTGTTCATTGTAAGTACGACATGTATAGTTGCGTTCGCAAAGAAGAAACATGTTTATGAGTAGGACCCGGCAGAGGACACGTTCGTTTCTAAGATTTAATATTGAGCAGTCCGTCCTCCGTAAACGGTGGCTGATCATTGTCCCTGTAGTCCTGTTTGTAGCCTATATCATGGGCGAGAATATGCTGGTGGTGGCCAAGAATCAGGGGCTGTCTCCCAATATATGGAATCCTCTCTTTAGTATTCTTGGAAATGGAGGCGTGATTTTCCTTCTGATCAATTTTCTATTTCTTTTCCTGATCAGTGATTTGCCTGTGGAGACAGGCTTTGGAGCACTTCTTCTCTTCCGCCTCCGGTCGCGGAGCAAATGGTGGCTGGCCAAGGTCCTGACACTGGCTGTCGCTGCGCTTGTCTTTGCAGGAATGCTGCTTGTTTTTGTTGGAGGTGTTTCTTCGTTCGCGTTTCCCTGGAGTACCTCATGGAGTCAGCTGGCCAGAGGGTATGCAGGGAGAATAGAACCCAATCCTGCCGTCCTGGTACTTTCCCCGTCCGGTGCGTTCCTGCAGCTCATCACCCTCCTTGTCTTCGGCTGGTTCAGTCTGGGACTAGTTACTATCGTTGTTTCTGCCCTGGTTAACAATGGAATAATCGGGTTTTTGGTAGGGGCAATTATCAATGTAGGCGGATATCTTGGCTATAAAGGATATCTCCCCCATTACCTTGATAATGTTTCTATTCATACTCATTTTCTGCTTGACTTTCACCGCTTTGACACAAAAGTCTCGATGTATCCTCCCTTTGGTGCTTCCATCATCTACTGGGCCGTATGGATCGCCCTCTTCACGACGATTGGATTCCTGCTCTGCAGGAAAAAGGATTTCCTGTCCGAAAAGGACAGGTCGTAAGGTGGGGTTATGGGCAACGTAGTATCATATGCACGAGTGATCCGTCTGAATGTCACAACAGCCTTTCGCTGGAAGTCCCTGCTGTGGACGGTTGTCCTCTTTGCTGTGATCGGATTGTTTGGCGTTTATGAGGTCGTGTCGTATCCAACAGCCCTTTCCAAGAACGTGTGGGATGTGCTGTTTGTTACATTTTCCGGGCCAGGCCTGGTTAATGACTCTTTATTTGAGTTTGTTCACTGGTTTTTGCCCTACCTCTTCTTTTTCTACCTGTTCGGAAATATCGCAGAGGAGGACCTGTCCCAGAGGGGCGTCTCCCTTATTCCTCTTATTGGTTCACGACGGAAATGGTGGCTCGGAGAGGTCGTGACGCTCCTTATCCTGTCCTTTTTCTACGTCGTGACCGGTGTTGCAACGATCCTGATCGTCAGCCGGTGTTTCCTCCCCTGGTCAACGCACCTGAGTCCTTTTCTACTGTCCAGCGGGATATGGCAAACCATTCCAAAGGATCTGAGCGTTGCCACGCTCCTCCTGCGATGGATCTTCCCGCTGTTCTTCGGGACACTGGTTGCAGTATCCTTTCTTCAGATGGCACTCTCGCTCCAGTGGAGGAATGCGTTTCTCTCGTTTATCGCCGCCAGTGCCATGATGATCCTCTCATGGCTGTTCGGGATCCGGCATCCCTCTGTGGTGCGGTGGCTGCCCGGTTCTCAATCCATGCTTCTGCGCCACACGTTCCTGGAGCCACAAGTGCACGGGTTCTCGCTGGCATGGTCCCTTGGTTACAATGCAGTGATCATCCTGGCGGTTTTGGCAGTCAGCTTCATCTACGTCCGCCGTATAGACATTGTTAAAGAAATTTCAGAGATCCACAAGGAGGCATAAATGGAAGAAGTCACTACTACAGTCGCCGTTAAGCCGGTCGTTATGTTGGAGGGTGTCTCTAAAGTCATACGAGGACGGACCATTCTTGAAGATGTTTCTTTTGAGATCCCTCCTGCGCAGATCGTTGGGCTCAGTGGGCTCAATGGCTCTGGCAAGAGCACGCTTTTGAAGGTCATCGGCGGATTCATCTATCCCACAGAGGGCAGGGTCGTTGTGTTTGGAAAGGAGATCGGCAAAGAAGCAGAGTTCCCCGACAAGACAGGTGTCCTGATCGAAAAACCAGGATTCTTGACGTCTATGAGCGGGAGGAAGAACCTGGAGCTTCTGGCTTCTATACGCAATGAGATCGGAGAAAAGGAGATCCGGGAGGTCATCACGCTGGTGGGGCTGGACCCTGATGACAAACGACCCGTCAGAGCCTATTCAACCGGTATGATCCAGCGTCTGGGCATTGCTCAGGCTCTCATGGAGCATCCAGAGTTATTGCTCCTTGACGAACCGACCAGCAATCTGGACCGCGAGGGGATCACCATCGTCCATAATGTGCTCAGAGACTTAAAGAAGAAGGGCATCACGATCCTTATGACAAGTCCCAACATGGAAGAATTGAGATATATCTGTGATACTGTGTTCTGGGTAGAAAACGGTCATCTGGGAAAGGAACCTCCACAGATGCAATGATGTGACGGAGCACGGAGCGCAGGATGCCAGTATTGTCTGGATCAGATAGAGCCATGAGTCGCTGGACACAGACGTAGTAGCGAGGGAGAATGAGCAGATGAGAATCCTGGTAGTTGAAGACGAACCAGATATCTGCAGGGCGGTCGCAGATGCACTGCGGCAGGAGCACTATGCCGTCGACACCGCAGACAATGGAACCAGCGCGCTCACGAAGGTCCATGTCGAGCAGGCATATGACCTGCTTCTCCTTGATCTGATGCTCCCCGGGATGGATGGGCTCCAGGTCCTGGGACGACTCCGATCCGAAGGGAACCAGACGCCCGTTTTGATCATTACGGCCCGGGATACTGTGGGGGAACGTATTGCAGGGTTGGATCAGGGTGCTGATGACTACCTGGTCAAGCCGTTTGCCATTAATGAACTGCTGGCGCGTGTGCGTGCGTTGCTCCGCAGGGAGCCAGCCGCGCAGCAGGTGATCTTGTCGGCAGGGACAGTTTCGTTTGACCCGGTGACGCGTATATGTGTGGTCAGGGGCAAACCCGTACTCCTGACCATTCACGAAGAGCGGCTTCTTGAGTACCTGCTGCGTAATGCTGGTCGTGTCATTTCACGCGGCGAGCTGGAAGATCACGTCTGGGACGATCATGCTTCCCTGTGGACCGACACGCTCAAGGTCCATGTTTGGCGGCTGCGCAAGAAACTGGACGCAGCGGGCGCACCGGGTTTCATCCGCATGGTGCGCGGCATCGGCTACGGTATTGGGGTCGGGAGCAACAACGTATGACGAGCAGAATTCGTTCTGTGGTTGTACGTTTTGTGACAGTGGCAGTACCATTGCTAGGCGCGGAACTGGCCTTCGCTCTGCTGACGTCTGCTCGTGGCGCAGACGGTTGGAGGGCATTCCTGGTGATGACGCCGGCCGTCATTGTTGTCGCGGCTCTCCTTTCCTGGCCGTTGAGTTTCGATGACCATGTCGAACCAGACGCACTTGCGCCATTGCGTCGTACCTATGACTTATATACGATTCTCGTGGTGCTACTAGTCATATTTCTCCTGGTGTCTGCTGTGCAAGCGGGCATTTCTGGTCAGCTGAATGTGGCGCACAATCTCACGCAGGACATGCTGCTCAACGATGGTGACATGATGCAGGCGCTTATCCCCACAACACAGGAGCCGGTCACGTCGTCGCAAGAAATGTCGCGCCTTGTTGATCGTGCAGCGCGGTTGACCAATTGCGCCAAGACTGGTGGTTTTGTCGTCGCAGAGGGAACCCAGGGAGTTCGTTCAGTCTGGGGAACACCGCCCGACGACATTAGTAGTTTCCAGAGTCAGACAGTGAGCATTGTCCATATCCCCGCGAAGGGCAACGTACCGGCCCAGTCATTCATGATCTCCGCCAGGACAATAAACATTGGCAGTCAGTCTGTGCGCATCTTGCTGGGCATGCCCACAGACGACAGCCTTCCCGAGATAGATTCATCTCGTCACACATCGTGGCTGCTGATTGCATTTGGAACGGTACTGGCAGCCATTGCAACGTTATCCTTCAGCAGGGTCGCCGCCCATCCAGCTGCAGTGGCTTTGGAACGCTTGGGGCGGTTTACCGGTGATGCCGGCCATGAATTGAGGACGCCGCTTGCCGCTATCCAGCTGAACGCTGAAATGTCATTGCGGCCGCAGTCTACGTCTGAACAAGTGCGCAGCTACACCGAAGCTATCATCCGGCAGGCACGTTCTGCCTCGGAAACGGTGCAGTCGCTGCTGCTACTGGCCCGTCTGTCACATGCAGCTGCACGCCCCGGAACGCCCGTTCCCTTCGGAACGCTCTGTGCTGAAGTTCAGCAAAGCCTGGCCTCCCTCCTGGAGGGGAAGAATCTGCGGCTAGAGGTCGCTGGGCCAGATGTCCTGATGTCCGCCAATCGCGATCTGGTTGTCGTAGTCCTCAAGAATCTTGTGCAGAATGCAGCGCAGTGGTCGCCGACCGGCGCCGTGATCGAGATGAGAGCTAGTGCGGTTTCACGGCGCAGGATCCGGATAAGCGTCACTGATCATGGAAAGGGTATCGCCGCAGAAGCCCTGCCGCACATCTTTGAACGATTCTATCGGGCCGATCCCGGCCACAACCGCATCTATGGTGGTGCAGGCCTGGGCCTTGCTATCGTGAAGCAGGCTGCTTCGTGCATGCGGGGGTCCGTCAGCGCTGTCAGCACACTCACATCTGGAACGACGGTGACGTTGCTGCTCCCTCGCTGAGATACCGCTCGGACACGGGGCGGACCCGTCAGGCCGGAGCTCTGAGGGAGTGTGGATCCTCGATGACGCCATATGTTAGAGGGGGCTCTATGAACAAAAGGTACTGTCTGTTGATCCTGCTGTGTATCGTGGCAGGCCTGCTGCTGGCTGGGTGCGGAACGGAAGGCACCAGTCCGTCGGAGGACCAGGCCCGCGCAGAACAGGTCGTCCGTGACTACTTCCGGTACTGGAACGAGAAGAATCTAGCAGAATTGCAGAGGATAAAGAACCTCTATCAACCAAACGTGGAATGGAGACTCGACGAACTGGAATTCGTCAACCTGGTCAGTGTCACACCGGGCAAGGTTCACACCAATACAAGACAATCATTCCGGGCGACCTTCGACATCAAAGCCAAATCCGGTATGTTTTTGTCCATCGAGGACGGTCAACACATATGGAAGATCGTCCTCACGCGAGAGAACACCGATGCGCCATGGATCATAACTGATTGGGGTCCTGTCCTCGATGAGTGAATAGATTGACGGCGGGATTCTGTTTTCCCTTCAGCAGCACGGGTGCTCCACTGCGATGCCACACCGATACGGCGCACTGACGGCGTTGGTGACCGGGTTCTATGCACCATTGACTCAAGGAAAGGAGGCTATTCATGAGTGATCAGGAAGACCCGATGAGAACCACCATCAAACCGGTGCACCCATGGACGACCCTGGGCGAACAGAAACCAACCAAGCTCTCTTCAAGGCGAAGTACCAACTGGGCGATTGTCCTTGCAACCTGGGTAGTGGCAAACTGGCTGCTCTTCCGGTCGTTGTACCAGGAGCAGACAGTTACAGCAGAAGATGCGGTCTCACACATACCCATGGGATTGCCATTCCCCTTCCTGTATCAGGACCAGACCTTTAGTTATGGCCATCGAGTGTTTCCTGCAAACACTCATTTTTGGTCTCCTCTCGAGCATCCTACCCACATGATCTGGCCCAACTACTTTCTTGATCTCGCCTTGGTCTGGGGAAGTCTTCTCCTGATCACATTGCTGATCCTTTGGGTGATACGAAAGATAAGAAGAGCACAGCAGACAGGTTCATGAGAAGAAGCTGTCAGCACGGGATAATGGCTATTTTTGCCCTCATTATGCGTATCACAACGCTGAAATAGTTGTGCCATGTCTAGCTTCTGCCCTGTAAGTCAGTCAAAACATGACCACCGCGTTATACTAATGGTGGAAAAAATGATCTCCATTGCGAGCCGTACCGATACAGCGCACTGAGGGCGTTGGTGACCGCAGCTCGAGTCGCCAGCTTAAGATATGGTGGACCGGCACCTCGGGCGACGTCACGGAAGCGCAGTATCAACTCATCGGACTGGATAGCACGGAACAGGCAAGTAGTTTCTTCGGACCATTCCATCCATGGGTGAGTGGGTATACGGGATCTTCGGAAGGCCTCTCCGATGCTGAACGTGACTACGGCTATTTTCTTACCATCACATGGAAGGATGGCACCGAAACCCTGCACCTGCAGAGCCACTAGAGGTAGATTCCATACTTGTCGTGTGACTACAGTTGGACAACATGACCTTGCAGCATGTTGTGCTAGAATGACTGCATGACACAGCGACTGGTGACAGCATACACGAACAGGCGGTACGAAGCACGCGCATGACCGGAACAGTGTTCAATGTCATGCACTATGCTTTACATGACGGGCCGGGGATCCGCACGGTCGTGTTCCTCAAGGGCTGTCCGCTGGCGTGCCAATGGTGCCATAACCCCGAAAGCCAGGGCTCCCG
>Ga0075520_1001869_pt1 | contig 10330 bp, 9 predicted proteins | sample NGEPerB_FD_75100 | JGI IMG/M metagenome (GOLD analysis project Ga0075520, IMG submission 75100) | Arctic peat soil microbial communities from the Barrow Environmental Observatory site, Barrow, Alaska, USA - NGEE PermafrostAB12-B | ecosystem: Environmental > Terrestrial > Soil > Wetlands > Peat ...
CCAAGCACTTCCGATCCTTGTCTGCTCCGTGCTCATCGCCGCCGCCGGCGCCCTGGCCGGGCTGCAGGCTCTGGCAGCGGCCGGTGTGGCCGGGTACCTGGGCGGGGTCCTGTGGGCCACCCGGCCACTGGCGACGGTGGCCCGAGCCAAGGCGCCTTCGGCCTACGCCACCTGGTCGGTCATGGCGGCGCTGATCTGGCTGATGGCCTCCCTGCTGGGCCTGTTCACCGTACTGGTCACCAGCGCGACCTGGGAGCTGGTCACCGACTGCCTGTGGCTGCTCATCATTCCCATGGCCGCCGGGTTCGCCGCTCAGGTCCTGCTCGGCGCCCTGTCGTTCCTGGTGCCCGTGGTCCTGGGTGGCGGACCCAACATCCTGCGAGGAACGCAGGCGCGAATGGACCGTGGCAACGTGCTGCGCGTGGTACTGGTCAACGCCGGACTCCTGGTCGCAGTCCTCCCAGTGCCCAGTCAGGTCAGGCTCCTGACTGCGCTGCTCGCGCTGTGCGCCTTCGCCGCCTTCCTTCCTCTGCTGATCCTCGCGGTGCTTTATGCAGTCCGGGCCAAGCATGCCGGCCAGAACTCCATCGACCGTGCCGCGCTGCCCAGACACGTCCCCGAACCGGCCGCCGTCACCCGCCGACGAAATACCGGCCAGAGTGCGGTGGCGCTGACCCTGGTCATCCTCGCCGTGGCCATTGGATACGCGCTGGCCCGGTAGGTAGTCGACAGAATTGTCCCCGGCAGACTCCGACGCGGTCCTTGTGACGGTGCGAGCCTGTGCCCGGCCAGGTTGCTCGGCAGCAGATGAACGGCGTGCAACACCGTGGAACCGACAGGTAAGGACTTCGGCGATGACCAAGTCGACGTCTGACAGCGGTGACACCTCAGACAAGCCGTATCGCTTGAACCCGCTATGGCATGTCTACGACAAGGTCATGTCAGAGGTCGATCATCACATCGGCTGGTTCAAGCTGCCCAAGCCGCTGGGCTTGCTCGATCTGATCGGAATCGGGAACACCCTGCGCGAGCAGAACCTCTACGACACCTCACGCGAGCCGTCGGTGAACGCGCCCGAAGCGCCCACGCACGACCCGAAGTTCGACGCCGAGCGCTCCTTCGACGGCAGCTGGAACGATCTGGCTCACCCTGATATGGGAATGGCTGAGACGCGGTTCGGGCGCAATGTCCCCCTCACCGCGACGTGGCCCGACAAGGCCAACATCTTGGAGCCAAACCCCCGCGTGGTGAGCCGTCGCCTGATGACGCGCGACGAGGTCATCCCGGCCAAAGCCGGCAATGCATTGATCGCCACCTGGCTGCAGTTCATGATCCGTGATGGTTCAAGCACGGGACCAGCCACAGCGACAACCCCTGGATCTTGCCCCTCGAACCCGATGACGACTGGCCGACGCCACCGCTGACGGTGCTGCGTACCCCGGATGACCCGACGACTCCGCCGCAGTCGGACCGGCCACCGACTCACATCAACATCATGACGCACTGGTGGGACGGCTCGCAGGTCTACGCAAACAACCTGGCCGAGCAGGAGTGCCTTCGCAGCCACGAGGGTGGCGCCTTGCGTCTGGAGAACAACCAGCAGCCGATCCCCTCAGATCCGGCGCGCAACCCCGCCCCGATCCCCGGTTTCTGGCTGGGACGGCACTTGCCGTCTTGGCGCACGTGAAGGCGAAGTCAGCCTAGAAGTTCCACGATGTTCAAGCAAAGCTCGCCGATGGGCTGCGTGCAACACCTGGACGACCAGTTGCACGCAGCCGTCCATACGTCTGACGTAGCGGGCGCCGCCCGGCGGCCGGCAACCGCGCAATCGCGGAGTTGATCGCTAGACAGCAAAGATTCGCCTCCTTGAGGTCGGCCGCACTACGCCGGATCCGAGCGCCTCGCCTGCCGTTCCACAGGCACCACGGGACCGCCGGTGATCAGGGCGATGGTTCAGCGCTGGGCGACGAGCAGGCTCTGGGCACCGACGCCGATCGGGCCGTCGAGGTCGCTCAGCGCGCTGGTGGCCAGGCCCACACCACCGGGCGAGATGGCGGTCTGCGCTTCCAGGCAAACCCACTCGCCGATGGCCTCGCGGTGCAGGTGCACCGTCAGTTCGGGGTTGATGAAGTGCCAGTCGGCCAGTTCCAGCTCGCTGCTGATGCCGTTGCCGCTGTCAGCGACAGCTAGTACCCGCTGCAGTGGGCTCGGCGGCTCGCCGTCGACGAGCGGGTACCGGAGTCGAGTCCACGCGGCCGCTGAGCCTGGTCGCCCGAATGCCCCAGCAGTGAAACGCCATTCGACCGCGGACAGGTAGCCATCGAGCCAGCCGTCGACCGAGGACAGTGCCCCCTCGGTCGTCTCGGTCGGCAGTGGCTGAGCAGGCTGCTGCCGCGGGGCGATCTTCTGCGTTGTGCGCAGCACCCGCCAAGCCTGAGCCCTGGCAACGTCCCGGCCACCAGCTGATAGCGCGGCCTCGACCAGCTCGACACTACGACCGGGGCGCAGCACTCGCGAGCGGAGCTCCAGGTCGTCCACCGGGATCCCTCCGAGAATGTCGACTGCCATCCGTGCGACGAGCATGTCCTCCCGCGGGCTGCACCGCTCGATCGCACGAGCGAGCAGTGCGCTTGGTGGTCCGCCGTGCTGGAACCGGGTGTCCCACGGGCCGGCGGTGTGGACGGTTGCGCGCCAGCGGTCGTGGCCGAGCGGCAGGTAGAAGGCGTCGTCCATGCCGGGCAGCCTACGTCTGGCGGAGCTCGCGAACGAACCTGCCTGGGTTAGGGCTTGACTGCCTGCCGCAGCGACACCGTCTTCCCAGACGCGAACCCTCATCAACTGTCGCCACCGGTCGGGCAGCTGTCGCTTCGCGTGACGAATGGTCGGCCGCCACGACTTCAGGAGCGGCGGCATCGCCGGGCAGCCACAACCCAATTCTCGTCCGGAACCCGTGGCCCGGCAGAGCATCACGGACAGATTCCTTAGACCAGCAGGCACGCATTTGGGTGCATTTATGGAGCCCACATGGCTTCGTGCTCGCAGGGGGTTGCTGAGCAAAGCATGGCTGTCGGGCGGGTTGTGGCCTTGGCCAGCCGCCGGGCTGCAGTCGACGGTGTCTTCTGGCCGGGGTGTGGCGAAGTCAGGCAGCGCCAGTAGGCACAAGAGTCTGGAGCCGGGATGCATTCATCGGCGCTCTCCAGGTCAGTGGCCGTGCCTGCGGCATAGAGTGCGTTCGTGGACAACACCGAGCTTGACCGCTACCTCTGCCCCACGTGGTTCATCGACTCTGACGACCCTGGCATCAAGGCCTACGCAGCACAGATCACGAAGGGCTGTACCAATGATGAGGAACGGGCGGTGAAGTGCTTCTATGCCGTACGCGACGGGATTCGCTACGACCCCTACTCGATAACTTCTGAGCCGCTTGACTACCGCGCCAGCGTCACCCTCGATCGAAGGGTCGCCTACTGCATTCCCAAGGCCGTGCTGCTCACCGCACTGGCACGTGCTGTTGGCATCCCCGCGCGACTCGGGTTCGCCGACGTGCGCAACCACCTTGCCAGCAAGAAGCTACTGGCCCAGCTCGGTTCGGACTTGTTCATCTTTCACGGCTTCACCGAGCTGTGGCTCGCCGGCAGGTGGGTCAAGGCGACGCCCGCGTTCAATATCGACCTGTGCCGGCGCTTCGGTGTCCGCCCGCTCGAGTTTGATGGCCGTCACGACTCGCTTTTCCATGAGTACTCGGTCGACGGCCAGCGCAACATGGAGTACGTGGGCAGTCGCGGCACTTTCGCAGACCTGCCGCTGAAGGAGATCCTGACCGCCTTTCAGAAGGAGTACGGGGACTCCTACCTCGGTCGGCGCAGCGAGCGCGCCCGAGACGAGCTCTTCGACGCCCCCGAAACGTTGGTGTGAGTCGGCCCGTCAACCTCTGGCCTTCGCCAGCGTGGCAGCAAGATCAGTCCATGTGGCCTTCGATGGCAGGCCGAGCCTGGCCAAGCCTCACTTGGGGCCGGTGCCCAGTTCCTTGGGTCGAGCCCGATGACCCCCATTGCCCGTCCGCTGAACCAAGGACGCGTAAGCAAATAACCCGCCTTTGGTGATCCAGAAGTACCTCAACTTCCAGTTCTCTGTGTCTATGGACTTGTTCGGCTCCGAGCAGTCGACCAATGCCGGCAACTACTACTCCTCGGGCCTGAAGGGGCGCTGGATGGAGACCCGCCGCCAGGACGACCACATGCTTCTTGGGGCCGAGCGCACGATGAACGTCGTGCAGGATGGCAAGATCGTCCGCAAGACCGTCTCGATGCTCAGCGCCCTCAACCTCGATCTGCGCGATGAGTATGTCGAGGACTGCAACCACGGCGTCCGTCGCTGGAACCAGGCACTGGAAGAAGCCGGGGTGGGGCAGCGTCTCTACCTGCCGCACGAGGGCTTCAACCGGGCGGTCGGCGCATACTCAGGCCACCACGTGACTCCGCAGGGTCAGGTGGTGGACGAGGCGACGTGGCAGGCTCGCAAGTGCGAGTGGCTGCCCAGCGATGAGGATCGCGAGGCGGTCGCCAAGCTGATGGTCGCCGAGTATGAGGCGGGCAAGTTCGCCAGCTGGATCGCCCCACCGCAGGCCGGCATCAACGAGCAGCCCGTCGAGTTTGACTACGTGCGCCTCACCCAGGAGGCACTCGACTGAGCGGCCCGGCCGGATGCGAGTGCTCCGGTGTGCCACGGGTCCGCCGGCGCGGTCCTGGGGACGTGCTCACCCTGGATGTCACGCAGCCGACCCTTGCCTGCAACGACGTGGGGTCACCAGGTGAGACTTGGTCAGTTGCCCTGCAACGTGCACTGGGGGAGTCCTGCGATGGACGTTATGCCTGTTGTGGCCTGTTGAGCGTCGGCAACGGTGCAGGACCTGATCGGCGGGCACCTGGGCGAAGGCGTCTGGTCGTGGTCCGGGTGTGCTGGTGGAACCTGGGCAGGTGCACTGTGGATGGCCAGATGGCATCGGGAGTCGCCGCGGGCCCCGTCGAGGAACTGCGGGTCGTCACGATCTTGGCCGCGGCAGCATGGCACTGGCGCCTCGTCGAGGTGTTTCTGAGCGATCAAAGCACCTCGCAGAACGCGGTGACCACCGTAGCCTTACTACGTTCGGTGAGTCACCGAGCCCGAAGACCACAAAAATGCTACAGTCTTCTAGCGAATCACCCAACATTCGTCGTGTATTGTTCAAGGCGCCATTCCATCCGATCTGATGAGAGGTGCGACATGCCTGTCGCCGCCGGCGCGACTGCGAGTCCCGCCCAGGAGGACGTCGAGCCACCGGCTGCCGTGCCACCGGTTGTCAGCTTCTGCACGGCCCCCGACCGCTACCGGCACTGGCGTGTGGCTGTCGATGGCCAGGTGGCCACCGTGACTCTGACCGTTGACGAGAACGGCGCCCTGGTGGCCGGGTACGAGCTGAAGATGAACTCCTACGACCTAGGTGTCGACATCGAGCTCTACGACCTGGTCCAGCGTCTTCGCTTCGAGCACCCGAGCGTGAAGTCGGTGGTGATGACCGGCGGCCTGGAGCGCATGTTCTGCGCCGGCGCGAACATCCGCATGCTCGCCCAGTCCTCACACGCCTGGAAGGTCAACTTCTGCAAGTTTACGAACGAGACCCGAAACGGCATCGAAGACGCCACCGCCAGTTCCGGCCAGACGTGGATCGCCGCGCTCAACGGCACCGCTGCAGGTGGCGGCTACGAGCTGGCCCTGGCATGCGAGCAGATCGTTCTGATCGACGACGGGTCCTCGGTCGTCTCGCTGCCGGAGGTCTCGATGCTCGGCGTGCTGCCCGGCACCGGTGGCCTGACTCGAGTCGTTGACAAGCGGCATGTCCGCAAGGACCGGGCTGACCTGTTCGCCACCAAGCCCGAGGGCTACCGGGGCCAAACGGCCGTGCAGTGGCGCCTCGTGGACGCAACCGTTGCGCGTCATGGCTTCGCCGACGAGATCACCCGCCGCGCGACCGAGGCCGCCGCGACGTCAACGCGGCCGTCCGATGCCCAGGGTGTGCAGCTGACCAGGCTGACCCGGCAGGACTGCGGCGATGAGATCACCTACCCGTACGTCACCGCGAAGATTGCCATCGACCTCGCCCCGGAGGTGGGGCACTTCGTGCTTGCCGGCGCGGGCGCGCTACCTGCGCTGTCCACCGCGTCGGCGCGGGGTTGGGAGGACTTCATTGCTCTGGGGCGAGAGAGCCAGGGCCAGGACCGCACGGTGGCCGGCACCGGCGAGGATGCCTGTGCGCTGTGGCTCTACACCTCGGGCACCACGGGTTCGCCCAAGGGTGCGATGCACCGACACGCCAACATCCGGCACGTCTGCCAGACCTACGGCGAGCAGGTGCTGGGGATCCGGCCGCAGGACGTGTGCTTGTCGGTGGCCAAGCTCTTCTTCGCTGACGGCCTGGGCAACTCGGCGTGGTTCCCGCTCTCCGCGGGAGCGACCACGGTCCTGGAACCACGTCACCCGACGGCTCAGGTCATCGCCGGGCGGATGAGCCAGGACAAGCCGACGATCTTCTGCGGGGTGCCGACCTTCTTCGCCCACCTGGTCGCCAGCGATCTGCCCGATGACGCATTCGCGTCGGTGCGCCTGGCGGTATCGGCCGGTGAGCCGCTGCCGGCCCCGCTGCAGCACCGGTTCACCGACCGTTTCGGGGTGGAGATCATCGACGGCATCGGGTCCACCGAGAGCCTGCACATCTTCTTGTCCAACCGGCCCGGCGACGTCCACCCGGGCACGACCGGTCGCCCGGTGCCCGGCTACGAGCTGCAGCTGCGCGACGCCGGCGGCGGGCTCGTGGCCCTGGGCCAGCCGGGGACCCTCTACGTCCGTGGTGAGTCCACGCCGCAGGGCTACTGGCGCCGCACGGCGGCATCTCGGCATGTGTTCGTCGGGGAGTGGCTGAACACCGGTGACACCTACCTGGAGAACGAGGACGGCTACTACACCTGTATGGGGGCGAAGCAACGACCTGATCAAGGCCGGTGGCATCTGGGTCACCCCCAGCGAGGTCGAGAGCCGGCTGCTGGAACACCCGCTGGTGACCGAGGCCGCCGTCGTCGGGCTCTCGGACCAGGACGGGCTGGTCAAGCCTGTGGCCTGCGTGGTGACCCAGGCCCCGGTCACCCAGGACGAGCTCATCGACTGGTGCCGCGAGGGGATGGCCCACTTCAAGTGCCCGCGGGCCGTGGTCTTCGTCGCCGAGCTGCCCAGGACGGCCACGGGCAAGCTGCAGCGCTTCAAGGTACGCGAGCTGGTCACCGAGAACGTCAAGACGAAGGTTTGAGCAGCCCTTGGACACCTCAGGGCAGACGGTTCACCTGTGAGCGAGGATCGAGGTCGCCGGCCGGCGAGCCGTCTTGGGGTGTCAGCCGATCGATGACCACATCGAGCAGGCGGCGCCAGGCGATGACCTTGGGACCGGCAGTCACACCCAGAAGCACGTTAGTGAAGGAGATCTCGCATGAAGCCCAGGCACAAGACCGCCCCCGACTCACCGGACCAGCTGTTCGACATCGACTCGTTGCTGAGCGACGAGGAGAAAGCCGTTCGCAGCACGGTGCGCCAGTTCGTAGACGAGAAGGTGAAGCCGCACGTCGCTGACTGGTACGACACCGGGCAGTTGCCGGCGAGGGAGCTTGCGCGGCAATTTGGCGAGATTGGCCTGCTCGGCATGCACCTGGAGGGCTACGGGTGTGCCGGTATGTCGGCGACCGCTTACGGCTTGGCGTGCCTGGAGTTGGAGGCAGGTGACTCGGGCATCAGGTCGCTGGTCAGCGTGCAGGGCTCGCTGGCGATGCAGGCCGTCCATGCTTACGGAAGTGAGGATCAGCGCACGCAGTGGCTTCCGACCATGGCCAGCGGTGAGGCAATCGGCTGCTTCGGTCTGACCGAGCCGGACCACGGCTCTGATCCGGGCGGAATGCGCACGCTCGCCAAGCGGGACGGTGAGGATTGGGTGCTCAGTGGCACAAAGATGTGGATCACCAACGGCTCGGTGGCCGACGTCGCGGTTGTCTGGGCACAGACCGAGGACGGTATCCGGGGTTTTGTCGTTCCCACCTCGACCACCGGGTTCACCGCCAACGAGATCACCACGAAGATGTCTCTGCGCGCGTCGGTGACCAGCGAGCTGGTCCTGGACGGTGTGCGGTTGCCGTCGTCCGCCATGCTCCCAGGTGCCCAGGGGCTGTCGGGGCCCCTGGGCTGTCTGTCTGAGGCACGCTTCGGCATCGTGTTCGGGGTAATGGGCGCTGCCCGGGACTGTCTGGAGACGGCGATCGACTACGCCCGCACCCGTGAGCAGTTTGGCCGTCCCCTCGGCGCGTTCCAGCTGACGCAGGCCAAGCTCGCCGACATGACCCTTGAGTACGGTAAGGGGGTGCTGTTGGCTCTGCACCTGGGCCGGCTCAAGGACGCCGGCCGGATTGCACCAAAGCAGGTAAGCCTGGGCAAGCTCAACAACGCGCGTGAGGCCATCAGGATCGCCCGGCAGTGCCGCACGATCTTGGGCGCGAACGGGATCACCTCTGAGTACCCGGTGATGCGGCACGCCAACAACCTCGAGTCAGTGCTGACCTATGAGGGGACCAGTGAGATGCATGCTCTCGTCATTGGGCAGGCCCTGACAGGCCACCAGGCCTTCCGCTGACGGTTCACGTCAGCGGTCCCGTTTCGCGAATGGGCAGGCCCGGCTGGTCCGGTCACCGGCGCTGGCCTGCCTCATCCTCCATCCGGTCCCATTCCGCTTGTGCCCTGCGGTCCCAACGGGCGTGCAGGTCATGGAACGTCGCAGCTGCGCGCGGCCCGGGCCAGTCGTGGTCGAGGAGCTCGCTGGGAAGGTCGGGGTCCAGGAACGGGAACCGGCGCCACTCCTGGACGAGGCGCACCTGGTTGACGAACGCGTCCTGCTCAGTGGTGGCCTTGGCATCTGCGAAATGGTCGATGAAGGCGAGGTAGCGCTTCTCCACGTCGTTGAGGTCCCATGCCGTGTTGATCAGCTTGCCCGGATCGCCCGCAGAGACGGCGGGACCGGCCCAGGCGAAGGCGCGGTCGTGCAGGCCCAGCTCGTCGATAGCGATGCGAACCTCGGCCTCCTTGTCGGCGTCCGGGACCACCCACAGCCCGGGCGAAGGTGACCCCAGTCCCAGCCAGGTGAGCCGGGTTCGTAGCCGATGGCGAAGCTGTCGTTGGCTCTCTGGGACACTCACGGTCAGCACGAGCCAGCGGCCGTCCCACGGGTGAGGCTGTCGCATGAACCCGTAGATCCGCTCGGTGCCTTCACCCAGGAGCTGCTCGCCGGTGGCGGTCAGCTGCCAACGGACCCGTCGGCCATGCGGGGTCGAGGACATCAGACCCTCGCCGGCGGCCCGGAACAGCGCCTGACGGGCCGACTTCTCCTCGACGCCGAGCGCTCCCAGGGCTTCGACCAAGGTGCCGGTCCACACCCTTGCGCGCCGGTGGACGAACTCGCCAAGAACCGTGAGCAGCAGAGAGCGGGCGCTCGGGTACCCCGACTCGCGCTGCAAGCCGTTCGTCTCGGCCGGTCTGGCCGCCGCGGACTCCTTCTGGTGGGCGCTTGGCACTCCTCTGCCCTCCTACTTGTTTGACATCTCCTTGGGCAGGATTGTCTCATCCGGTGGGTGATTCTCCGGGAAGCATGCACTGGCGGCGCGTCCCGGTGTGATATAAATACTACAATCTCTTGACGAATCCTACAATCTACGTGGAGTATTTTTCTTTAGTTCCCATTCCGCCTTAACTGCTGAGAGGTGCGACATGCCTGTCGCCGCCCGCGATACCGAGATCTCCGCTCAGACCGCGCGTGCGAGTACCTCACCAGCGGGTGCCTACGCGTCTGCTGTGAGCTGCGGGCAGATCGCCCCGATCTTCACCCGGCCCAACGCCTCCGGTCCGGACGGCGCGCTGCGCCGGTTCGGCACGGGTCGCAAGGGCGACTTCGACTTCGAGAGGGTCTGACATGATGCCCATTTTCAACGCTTCGGAGTGGCTCGTTGACCGCCATGTGGAGGTGGGCCGGGGTGAGCACCCAGCGGTGCGGGGGAGCCGGACCCTGACCTATGCCGAGCTGGCGGAGCTGAGCGGTGACGTGGCTTCGTCCTTGCGTCGTCTGGGGGTGCGCCGCGACGACCGGGTCTCTTCGTGATGTGTGACGACGTCGAGCTGCTGGGCGGGATTCTGGGGACTTTGCGTGTGCCGGGGCTGTCGCGGTGCCGGTCTCCACGATGCTTGCCGCCCATGAGCTGGCCAAGATCGTTGC
>Ga0075520_1001870_pt1 | contig 10328 bp, 8 predicted proteins | sample NGEPerB_FD_75100 | JGI IMG/M metagenome (GOLD analysis project Ga0075520, IMG submission 75100) | Arctic peat soil microbial communities from the Barrow Environmental Observatory site, Barrow, Alaska, USA - NGEE PermafrostAB12-B | ecosystem: Environmental > Terrestrial > Soil > Wetlands > Peat ...
ACATACGTAGTGGAATCTATTGTAACGGCTGGCAAGTTCCCGGGGAGCAAGGCCGATGTCCCGCAAAAAGATCTCGACGACGGTCTACATTACGCCAGAGCAGAACGACCGGCTGCATCTGCTCCACAGTCGTACCAAGGTGCCCGTTGCTGTCTACATTCGTGAAGGCATCGACCTGGCATTGAAGCGGTACGAGCACGAGCTGCCCGGCCAGATGAGTTTGGTCGACACGGCGACCAAGGCGATAAGTGCGAGCGGCAAGAAGTAGCTTCGGGCGCAAATTCGGAACTGCGTGCGTCGCAAGAGAAATTCGCGAAACGGCCCCGTCCGAAGAACCTAGTAGCGCGATTCATCAGAACTGATGGGTCCTGCGGACCGGCCGCTGCGCGGCCAATCGCGCTACTATCCTAATTTCCTTGGGCATCCGCCCAAACCCTAAATCGCTTCGCGATTTTCTAGTGCATCAATTCAATAGAATTGATGCACTAGCTTTTCGATGGAATCGCGCCGCTAAGGTGGTGGTTGCTGCGTCGCCGCGCTACACCCCGCGGCCATCTGGTGCGCCTCGGGCCAAGTATTGTTTGGCCGACGTGAGGTTCCCTGTCCAATAATGCCGACTAGCCCCAGCAAAATACGGAATTTTTCGATTATCGCCCATGTCGATCACGGCAAGAGTACACTAGCGGACCGAATTCTTGACGTAACCGGGGCCATCACCGCTCGCGAGCGCGTTGATCAGTACCTCGACAAGTTGGACTTGGAGCGTGAACGGGGCATTACGATTAAGGCTCAGTCAGTGCGACTGCGCTACCGCGCCGAGGATGGTGAGGAGTACCAGCTTCAACTCATCGACACGCCGGGACATGTGGATTTCAACTATGAGGTTCGGAGCAGCCTACGGGCCTGCGAGGGTGCGCTGCTGGTCGTGGACGCCTCGCAAGGCGTTCAAGCCCAAACCGTGGCCAATGTCTATTTGGCCCTGGAAAACAGCCTTGAGATTATTCCGGTCCTAAACAAGGTCGATCTGGCTTCGTCCGACATCGATCGGACTGTGAAGCAAATTGAAGAGATTATTGGCCTGGACTGTAGCGGGGCACTTTTTTGCAGCGCCAAGACCGGACAAGGCGTCAAAGAAATTTTGGAGGCGGTCGTTCGTCAGATTCCGCCGCCCAAAGGGGACCCCGCCGCACCGCTGCGCGCCCTGCTCTACGACACTTGGTACGATAGTTACCGCGGGGCGGTGATGAACGTGCGAATCGTGGACGGGACCCTGCGCAAAGGTGATGAAATCCTTCTGATGTCGATTGGGCGTAAATTTGAGGTGACCAGTATTGGATGCTTCTCCCCCCATCCGACGGAGCTCACCGAACTGGGGCCGGGCGAAGTCGGTTTCGTATCAGCGGGGATCAAGAGCGTTGATGAAACGCGTATTGGCGACACGCTCACGCACTCAGCACGGCCCGCCCTTGAAGCTTTGCCTGGATTTCAGCGGGTCAAGCCCATGGTATACGCCGGCGTATTTCCGACGGACGCGGCGGCATATGAGAATCTGCGCGACGCTTTGAGCAAGCTGCACCTCAATGATGTGTCTTTCGAATTTGAACCGGACACTTCGGAAGCCCTGGGATTTGGATTCCGCTGTGGTTTTTTGGGCTTGTTGCACATGGAGATCGTGCAAGAGCGTTTGGAGAGGGAATACGACCTGGATCTGATCACGACAGCTCCCAGCGTCGTGTATAAGGCGCACAAGAAGGGTGGCGAGCAAATCGTAGTCGATAATCCGTCGAAGATGCCGCCCGCCAGTGAACTTGAAGCGATTGAAGAGCCCATCATGAAAGTGACGATTCACGTGCCATCTGAGCACGTGGGTCCAGTTGTAACACTTTGCGAAGAACGCCGCGGCATTCAACAGGGCATTGTCTACGCAACGCCAGATTACGTCGTCATTACCTATGAGCTGCCCTTAGCCGAAGTGATTCTCGATTTTCACGACCGCCTCAAGAGCGTGTCTCGGGGCTTTGCGAGCATGGACTACGAATTTACCGGGTATCGGACCGAGGACTTGGTCAAGCTCGATATCCTGGTCAATGGGGAGCCGTTGGACGCCTTGAGTGTGATCGTCCATAAGATTAATTCGTACTATCGTGGCCGTGACTTGGCCAGTAAACTGAAAGAATTAATACCGCGTCAACAATACGAAGTCGCCGTCCAAGCCGCCATTGGCAGTAAAGTAATCAGCCGAGTGACCGTAAAAGCCATGCGCAAAGATGTTACCGCTAAGTGCTACGGGGGCGATATTACCCGCAAGCGAAAGCTGCTCGAGAAGCAAAAAGAAGGTAAGCGGCGCATGAAGTCGGTCGGAAATGTCGAAGTGCCCCAGGAAGCATTTCTGGCGATTCTCAAGCTCGACAAGTGACACACTGTGAGAGAGTGCGCGTTTAGACTACGTATGTTAGACCCCCTGGACCTTACGATGTCTGAGCGCGCCACGTCCACCTCGATTACACCCCGCTGTCCCGTTGCTCTTACGGCGTTAAATGCCCGCTTGGGTGACGCAACGCAGGTGCAATGGATTGCCAGCTACGCCTTCGGCGACAGTTTACGGCTGGACAGATTCAAACTCCAGAATGGGCTGACTCTATTGACCTGTGAAGAGCATAGCAGCCCAATTATATCCTATCACACGTGGCTTCGCGTCGGTTCGCGACATGAGAAGGAAGAAAAGACGGGTCTGGCCCATTTGCTAGAGCACCTCATGTTCAACGGGACGCAAAAGCTCCCGCAAGGTGCGTACGACCAAATCCTCGAAGAAGCGGGCGCTGAAACCAATGCCTCGACCTGGCTCGATTTCACCCAGTACTCGGTTAATTTACCGAAACAGGCGCTAAAGCTCGTCGTTAGCCTGGAGTCGGACCGCCTTTCCAATCTCGTATTGCATGAGCCGCAGGTGGTCAGCGAAAAAGACGTCGTGGCTAACGAGCGTCGCTACCGCGTCGAGGATGACGTAGAGGGTGCCGTTAGCGAGTTGCTCTGGTCGACAGCGTTTACACGTCACGCCTACCGGTGCCCCACCATTGGCTGGATGAAGGACATCCTGGCCCTTTCTCCAGAGGATTGCGCACAGTTTTACCAAACCTATTACGCCCCGAACAATGCAACTGTCGTCGTCGTAGGTGATTTTCGTACAGCATCGTTGCTAAAGCTCGTTGCGCAGGCGTACGGCCCCCTAAAAGAAAGCACGATTCCCGTCGAAGACGTGCGCCCCGAACCGGCGCAGTCCTCGGAGCGCAGGGCGGAGCTCAAGAAGCCAACTCCCACCGAAAAGGTGTGCATTGGCTACCGTGCCCCCGCCCTCGGTGACTTTGACTACGGACCCATGTCCGTGCTAGCCGAAGTGTTGTGCGGTGGGCGAGCAAGTCGGCTCGTGCAAAAACTGGTGCACGAGCTAGAAATCGCAACTGATGTTCGGGCCAGCGTGGGTCCATTCCACGACCCGGGGCTATTCGAGATTAGTGCGTCGGCACGAGAAACGCAGACCTGCGAAGCCATGCTGTCGCAGATAGATGCGGCGATCGACCGAATTCGGGATGAACCAGTCACGGATGAAGAATTGGAGCGAGCTCTGGCTCGCCTTGAGCTGGGTTTGATTTCGGGCCTTGATACGATGGAGGGGAAAGCTTCAACCATCGGGTTTTACGAGTCGTTGCTGAGTGAGCCTGCTGCAGCTTTCAGCCGATTGAGTGCAATGCGACGTGTCACTCAATCGGATATTTTGCGCGCCGTACGGCGGTATCTTGAGCCGAATCAGCGCACCTGCGTCTTCGTGCGTCGCGAGGCGCCCATCGCCTCGGAGTGTGCACAATGAGCCCCCACTTTCCCCAGCCGTCAACAGTTGGCAATGTACCGGTGCTCGTTGAGACGTCTAGAGCCATTCCTCTAGTACACATATCAGTCGCAATTCGCCATGGCGCTGCTGGCGATCCACCCGGGAACGAAGGTCTCACTCGCCTAACAACACGATTAATGCGCCGCACCGCCGCTGGAATGCCGCTGACGGAGCTTGAGAAACACTTGGATCGCCTTGGCGCTGCTCTGGGCGCTGACACATCCTATTCCAATATTTCGTTGCAGGCCGCAGTGCTCACTCGCTCCTGCGAACCTTGTATTCAAATTCTAACCGACGCCCTGGGCAAGCCTGGCCTTTCGGATCAGGAATTCGGCCGGCTAAAGCGGGAAACATTCGCTGAAATTACCGACGGACAAGATAATGATCGCGGACTAGCGTCCCGCGCCCTGCGTCGTTCGCTATTTGCCAACCACGCTTATGGGCGAAGCGTTGGAGGCACACTTTCTAGCATCAAGAGCCTGCAGGCCGATCAGGCCCGGACGCTTTATCAAGCCCTTGTTCATCGGGATGACTTGCTGATTGGAATTTCCGGGGATATCGAAGAATCTGACGCGCTTCGCTTCGCGGAACGGCTTGTCGCATCCGTCCCAGCCACACCCAGGATCAAGACGGAGACCCGCGAGCCTGTCGAAATAACGGGGCGAAAGTTAGTTTTTGTAAATAAGCCCAATCGAACTCAAACACAAATCTACGTAGGTCTTCAGGGTTCCCACCCGAAGGACGAGGATCATTTGGACCTGCACGTGGGCAATACCGTATTTGGAGGCATGTTTTCTTCCCGTCTCATGCAGCAGGTTCGCGTGAAACGGGGTTGGTCCTATGGTGCTTACTCTAGCCTGCCCCTGGATCGGCACCGCCAAGCGTTCACGATTTGGACGTTTCCCAAATCCGAGGACGCGGCCGCTTGTCTAAAACTCGAGCTTCAAATGCTAGATGAATGGGTCAACCAGGGGATAAGCGCCAAAGAACTAAAGAGTGCAAAAAATATGCTCACGCGCTCCTATGCCTTCTTGGTTGATACCGCCTCGAAACGCCTCGGCCTGTGCTTAGATGAGATAATGTATGATTTGCCCCGCGGGTATTATGCTTCCTACCCGAAGCGAATAGCTGAAGTCCGTTTGGAGGATGTCAACGCCGGTTTGCGCCGTCGCCTGAACCCCTCGAACTTAGTTGTCGCTGTCGTCGGCACGAATGAACGCGTGCTCTCAGAACTTCAAAACCTAATGCCCGACGCTGAAGTAGAGATAGTGCCTTTTGACGCCGAGAATCTCTAGAGTTACAGCCCCATCCACTTCACGAGTTGCCGTCCAATTCGGTCAGCACGCCCATCCGCGGTTTGAAGGACCTCAAATGGATCGGCGCTGCTGGCAATCTCAGCAGAAACATCGACATAGACCTTTAGTTTAGGCTCGGTACCACTGGGGCGCACGAGCACTCGCGATTGGTCGGCGAGGTGCAAAATGAACAGATCGGAGTTGCCGCGCCAGATTGGGCGCAGGGTTAAGTTGTTTCGGTAGTCTTCGAATTCAACGACTCTTAGGCCGTCGACTTCGCTTGGAGGCTGGTGGCTGAGTCGCTGCAGCGCCTCGCGTATCTCCTTCACGCCGCTCGCGCCGGGTTTGTACACGTTGTGTTGCCGACTCGCCCAGGCCCCGTGTTGCCTATACAATTGTCCGAGTCGAGCCCAGGGCAGCACGCCAGCCGCGTGGCAGGCCGCCGCCCAATCTGCCGCTACTAACGCCGCCGCCACACCGTCCTTGTCACGCACCGCCGGATGAGTCGAGTACCCCAGTGCCTCTTCCCAAGCCATTGTGAGGAACAGTTCTTTGTCTTTGAGCAGTTCAAGAGCGGCAGTCCACAGCCATTTGAACCCAGTTAATGTTCTCTCGATCCGCGCGTTGAAGGCCCTCGCCAAGACATCGGCCATGGGCGTCGAAACAAGCGTCGTTATGACCAGCGGTCGGAATACAGAGGTTGATTGTCGGGCTCGATCAAGCAGGTAGTCCATCAGCACGATACCAAGCTGATTTCCGGTGAGCGCGTGCCATTGGCCAAGATCATCAGGCAAAGCCATTGCTAAGCGGTCCGCATCCGGATCGTTCGCGAGCAGTAGTTGTGCACCAATGTCCGTGGCAAAGCGAATGCCTTGATTTAGCGTACCTAGCTCTTCTGGATTTGGAAAATTGACTGTCGGAAATTGACCATCAGGCTTCACCTGCGTCGGAACGGGCTGCAGATCGCCGTACCCCGCTTTGCGAAACAGCGACTGGACCGGTGCCCACCCAACGCCGTGCAGCGGTGTGTAGGCAATTCGCAGTGGATATTCGAGGGGCTTGGGACGCGATTTTAGCACGGAAGCCTCATACCGCTCGATGCACTCGGTCCCGATAACTTCGCAATTGCTCGGCACGCTTTGGGCCACGCGCATAACACGGATATCCCGTGCCGATGGCAGGCTTTTCATGCGCTCGGCAACCTGCGTGTCGACCGGGTTTACGATCTGGATGGCGTTGTGCCCATATACCTTGTACCCATTGTACTCTGGAGGGTTGTGACTCGCGGTAACCATAATGCCAGCGGCGGCTTGGTATTCCAGGACCGCAAACGCTAAGGTCGGAGTGGGAACTGGCTCAATAAATTGCAAGACGGAGCGCCCCGCAGCCAGCAATACCGCCGTCGTCTCGGCGACAAATCGTGCGCTGTCTAGGCGCGCGTCGCCAGCGACCACTACGGGTTTATCCGCTGGGCCATTTTCGGCGAGGTGGTCGGCGAATGCTTTGGTCACTCGTCGAATGACAGCTAAGTTCATTTGACCCGGTCCTGGACCCACTACACCGCGTATCCCGGCTGTCCCAAACTCGAGGGGCAAATCGAAACATTCACGGAGGCTCCGTTCGTTCGCGGCATCAATCCAGTCGCGCAGCTGCCGTGCGGTCTCAGGTTCTGGGTCAGATTCGGCCCAGGCACGCGCCTGATTTAAGAGCTCCGCGAGCGATGGTGTCACCATAGACTCCAGAATCACTGCCTTTGAAACGCCAACTGGCCGCAGGCTGCCGCCACGTCGTCGCCGCGTCGAGTTCGAATGAAACAACTGTAGCCGTCTTGGGCTAGATAGTCTTGAAATTCGGCAATGCGCTCCGGGCTCGAAGCTCGAAGCTCTGAGCCGGCAATCGTATTCATCGGGATAAGGTTAATTTTTACGGGCAGGCCCCGGAGCAGGTGACTCAATTGTCGCGCTTGCTCAAAGCCATCGTTATACCCGGCGATTAGTGTATATTCGATCGTGATGCGCCGGCGTCGCGGCAAGGGATATCGATGTAAAGCCTGCATCAATTGTCGTAGCGGGTAGCGACGATTGATCGGAATGATGCGACTTCTGAGCTCGTCGTTCGGCGCGTGCAACGATACGGCAAGCCCTACTTTGCCACCAAAATCGCGGCCGAGCCGTTCGATTCCCCCCACTAGCCCAACGGTGCTGACCGTAATTCGTCGCAGGCTCATGTCGAGGCCATCCGGGTGCGTTAGCACGCGCAGGGCTCGTGCCGTGGAGTCGTAATGGTGGAGGGGCTCGCCCATGCCCATGAACACAAGATTGGTGAGTTTTTCCGTAGATTCCAAGTGCGTTCTCGACAGCAGCACTTGGGCAACAATTTCTTCAGCTTGCAGTCCTCTTGTAAGTCCCGCACGCCCACTTTCGCAAAACACGCAGCCCATCGCGCAGCCGTACTGAGTCGACACGCAAAGTGTCACTCGCGTCAGTTTGTCCCCTGGCTCTTCAACTTCGTCTTCAAACTCTATCGAATCGGCGTCCCATGATAATTTGGGGACCATCGGGATCAGTACGCATTCGACCCGCGCTGACTCATCCAAGCGCAGGAGAAGTTTTCGGGTCCCATCGGCAGCGCGCTTCACGACTTCAATTTTAGGGAGCCCGCCAGGTGGCAACGCCTTTAATCGTTGCCGCAAGGCTTGGGGCAAGTTCGTCATCTGGTCGGGGTCGACTGCACCCTTAGCAAATATCCAATGGAAAATCTGTTTGGCTCGATACGGACGTTCTCCCCAAGCCTCGAGCATTTGCTGCCAATCCTCCGGCAGTCTAGCTAGCGCGTGCGTGGTGTCCGTCCCGCCTGGGTTGGTCGGACTCGTGCCGCTTTCCTCGGGCAAGATCGGTAGCAAATGGGGAGGCGACTCGGGTTGACTCATGAATTCTCGAGTTTGGCCTTTTCCCAATAATCGTCGAGCTCTTCCAGCGGCAACTTGATGGTCCCATCGACCGCAGGCCAGACCCCGTGCGCGTCAATCACGCGCCGCTCGACGTTTTCAAAGCGTTTCGTGAAACGATCACAAGTGCCGCGCAGCGCCTCATTCGCGTCAATTTCAAAGTGACGTGCGAAATTGACGACGGCGAACAACACATCACCCAGTTCCTCTTGAATTCTTTGCCGATCTGAACCCTTTACGGCCTCGTCGAGCTCGGAAAGCTCCTCGTCGATCTTGGCCCGCGATCCCGCGGCGTTCGGCCAATCGAAACCGACTCGCGCGGCTTTCTCACTCAATCGTTGCGACCGCTGCAGCGCCGGCAATGCCCGGGGCACACTGTCCAGCAAGGGGCGTGATCCCTTTTCGGTTCGCTTGATGGCCTCCCAGTTTTTGACCACCTCTTCGGCACTGGAAACCTGGGTTTGCGCGAACACGTGCGGGTGTCGGCGCACGAGTTTCTCGGATATGGCCCGCACTACGTCATCAGGGCCAAATTGCCCCTTGTTTCGCGCTAATTCGGCGAGAAAGACAACCTGCAGCGCCAAATCCCCCAGTTCGTCGCAGAGAGCGGTCGCGTCCTCGGAATCGATGGCGTCAATGACTTCGCAAGCCTCTTCAAGTACGTAACGCCGCAATGTCTTGTTATCTTGCTCGCGGTCCCAGGGACAACCCTCCGGACCCAGCAAACGCTGCATCAGGCGCACGAGAGTGGGGAAGGTCTGCCCCTGCTGCTCGTCGAGTGGCAACATTTCCGAAACGGTCGGCAATGGGTCCATGAATTGCGTCTTGTCTAGCATGTTTATTCTGAAATCCGACCCTGTACAGATCCGACCGCAACCTCGCCGCCTTTATCTGCCAGGGTGGATTTAACGCGCGCGATTGCCCATGCTTTGCCGCGTATTAATGAGGGGGCGACGCTGGTAATCAACCCAGCCGACTCACCGGTTTGTTTGTCCACAACCTGCGCACCAATTGACAGGCCCGCAAGAGAATCTAGAGCGATTCGCGTAACGCGCTGAGAGACATGGCCTAACATTTCCACTTTGCAAACCACTTCTTGACCAATGTAGCAGCCCTTATTTCGGGCTACCGCACGACCAAACAGTCCGGCGTGATGGGGCGTATCTTTCGAAGAGTAGTCAGTACCCCACTTGGGCAACCCCGCCGCTATGCGACACAGCTCCCAGGCTTCATCGCCGCCTGGCTGAAAGCCGATCGTGCGCATCTGAGCGAGCCATTCGGATTCAATTGAATCAGCCACTGCGAAAACTATATCATTAGGTCCAACCCAAGTAAGCGTCCCCCTACAAACGCCAAGTTCCGGCTCCTGTTGAGGGAGCGCCAGGGATTCATTATGGCCATGGACCGCCCAAAGTGAACGGGATGGATCGATCGTGAGAATGACATCCTCCATTACGATCAATGAATCCAAATACCTGTGAACGTCGGCAATTTCACCCCCAACCACAGCCAGCCAGAGTCCTCTTTCTTCGAGGATCCCGATTACTTCGCCGCGTACTCTGCCAGTGCGGTCAAGAAATAGCCCCCATAAGCCGCGCTCGCTAAGGTTCAAAATGTCCGCAGTAATCACGCCTTGCAGCCAATTTCGGTGATCTTCGCCTGAAACGTAGAGAAGTCCGCTTCTCGTATGCCGCACGAGCAAGCCCTGGTTTGGTTTCTCAACGCCTGTGTCGTCCATTGCGCTGAGGCGCGTATGGCAAGCGCGAGAGTTCGTCAAGCAGGGCAAGTGGCGCGACTTTGCGAATTTCTAATGCCCCGATTCAATAGAATCGAGGTATTAGAACCCCAATTGTGTTGGCACTTGGGGCCCCGGCCCCAAGTGCTGCAGTATGAAAAGTTAACGAATTACGGGCACTCGCTTCGTTCACTTATTGGCCGCGCGCAAGGTCGGGTCCCTAATTCAGCGGAATTCCCTCGTCGATCAGGGGATACAGCGCCTCGTCCTTGAGGGTGACTTCACGTGCCGCGCGTTCACTTGAGGATACTTTCAGCGCGACCCCGCTAGAAGAGTTACCTCGAATCAGACTCTGCACTTCACCGCTTTCCATTTGCGCGACTGCTTTGTCCATAATCGATAGAATCTGATCACCGGGTTTCAGCCCGGCACGCCCCGCCGACGATGCCGCAATCACGCGGGTGA
>Ga0075520_1001871_pt1 | contig 10327 bp, 9 predicted proteins | sample NGEPerB_FD_75100 | JGI IMG/M metagenome (GOLD analysis project Ga0075520, IMG submission 75100) | Arctic peat soil microbial communities from the Barrow Environmental Observatory site, Barrow, Alaska, USA - NGEE PermafrostAB12-B | ecosystem: Environmental > Terrestrial > Soil > Wetlands > Peat ...
AGTCGGTAACGCATTGACGCAAGTGGCCTCTTTGCTCTCATATACAGTTCTGGTCTTGCTTCTGGTCGTGTTTCTTCTTTTCGACGCAGTGGACTTGCCGTCACGTCTACGACAAGCCCTGAGGCGCCCCGAAGAAGAGCTGGAGCAAGTGCGACATGTAGCGAGCGAAATTAAACACTATATTGTACTTAAGACTTACCTGTGCCTCACAACCGGTACTGTAACCCTGATTGCGCTCACCATAATGGGTGTAGATTTCGCGCCGCTTTGGGCACTGGTCGCTTTCGTCCTTGGCTACGTGCCCAATATCGGGCCCATCGTGGCTAGTGCTCCCCCAGTGATGCTGGCCTTGCTTCAGGTTGGACCAGGTCACATGATGATTGTGCTCGGGCTACTCGCAACCTTACACACCGTGGTGGGCAATGTCATAGAACCTCAGCTGCTCGGGCGTCGGCTCGGTCTGAGTTCCTTCGTTGTCTTCGTATCCCTAATTGTTTGGGGTTGGATTTGGGGAACAGGTGGAATGTTGCTGAGCGTACCCCTGACAATGACCATCAAAATATTACTCGAGAACAGCCGTGAGTGGCGGTGGCTTGCTGTCCTGATGGGCTCTGGCTCGGAGTCACGTCGAATAACGGCCGAGTCATCGGCGGGCCCAGCCTGAGCCACTCCACACAGCGATCACATTACCGACTATCAACTCGGTCGGACTGAGTTGCGTGTGCGAATAAGTACGGCCGGGTCGAGACGCTTGATAATGCCCGACCCGGCCGCGTTGGGGAGGAGCGCTGCGACGCGCACAATCAATAACGACCATTTACCAGGACAAGTTAATGCGGCCCCTATATTCCGTCGTCACTCGCCCTCAACTGCCAGTCCCCGAGAACCAACAGGGGGTCTGTTGCTCCCTACATTTCCTTACAATAGCTACAAGCACTCAGCCATTGTTACCCGTGAAGTCGCCCCGAAGTTTAATGGCGGCCACCCACGGATGGGGGGGACACCGAGGGCGCCGCCGGTACTTTATCTAGCAGGAGGCGTGCCAGCCGTTCGCGAACCCAAATTGCAGGGTTGCGTGAACTATCGGCTCACAATGATTGCACGAGTGCAACCTACGTTGCGCTTGGGAAATGGGAAGCCGGCGCAACTTCAACAGTCGCTCCGCTGTCCGAGGGGTAACAGGGTGCCCGGGGCGAAGGTGACAGGTTCCCTGGGGATCTGGCTCAATTGAAATGCGTCCGTGAGTTCATTGATGCTCGCCATTCCCTGGAAAATAAACCCAGCTGTACGAGCTACCCAACTGACCACCGCTCGAGGATCGACTCCCCGCAGCCGCAATTCGTGCAACGACATATCGTCCGCTCGCTTCGCAAGACGGCGCCCCAGTTCGTCTAATACGAGAGGCACGTGTACCCACTTGGGAATTGTCAAACCGAGGGCATTGTAGAGTAGTTGTTGACGGGCGGCGCTAGGCAGAAGGTCGTCGCCCCTTACGACTTCCGTAATTCCGTCTCGGGCGTCGTCGACCACGACGGCAAGCTGATAGGCAGGCGTTTGGTCCCTGCGTAAAATTGGAAAATCACCCACCTCATTAAAGACATCGTATTCTCGAGGGCCGACGAAGGCATCCGCTACAGTTACGACTTCCGGATCGACGCAGAAGCGCAGGGCAGAGGCCTTTCCACTCTGTGACCGGGCTTCGGCTTGGCTGCTAAAGCGCCCCCGGCAAGTCCTTGGATAGCGCCATTCGGTCTCACCCTCTTGAGGAGCGCTTGCGCTGGATTTCACGTCGGTACGGCTGCAAACACAGGGGTAGGCGAGGCCGTCCCGGGTCAACTTTTCCGCCGCTGCCAAGATATCTTCCAATCCCGATGACTGTATTCGCGGGCCGATGTCCCAATCCAAGCCTAGCCATTTCATATCCCGGAGACAATCGTCGATAAGCTCAGGGCGACAGCGCTGGGCATCGAGATCTTCGATGCGAAGCACCACACGTCCTTGTTGGCTCCGAGCGCTCCACCACGCTAAAAGAAAACTTCGAGCATGCCCCAGGTGCAAATGGCCAGTCGGGCTCGGGGCTAGACGTCCAACAACGGTCATTCGCGGGTGCCTCAAATCAATAATTACAAGCGGCGCTGGCGCTGTTTCATAGTGGCCGCCGCGGCCTTCTGTCGTAGTGCGGAGGGTTCTACGCGTGCAACGACGTAAGCCACCCAACCGGGCTGATTCGAAACATGACGTCTGGGGCGATACAACGGGTCGTCATCATTGTCCGTGTCGTCCCACCAAACTTCCACATCCCCAAAGCCGGATTCTCGAAGGACCTCTTGCAGCTCGGGCAACGTCCAAAATCGCCAGTCGTACGTGAAAGCTCGGTCCAATTTGGTCTTGTCCGAAAACTCGAAGTGGATGTGATTCAACACGTCGTGCGATATGGGATCAAACCCATCTTGATCCCAGGTATAGGTATAGCCACCGGGAATGCGCCGTGGCTCAAGCATGGGTTCTTGCGACTCCCAACCCCCATAAGCGTCGATGATGAACACTCCGCCTTGGGCGAGACGCTTTCTTGTGCTGCGGAAGTATTGTCCCAGTGATTCCCGAGTCTTGAAGACCCAGTAGCTGAAATTGAGGGCCGCAATTACATCGTGCTGGCCGCGGATTGGCTCAAGCACGTCTTTTTGCATCAATTGGACGCGCTTCGCTTTTTCGCCCAGTGGCAATATGTGATGCTCGCGACCCCAGGCCAATACTTCCGGATCTAGGTCGACACCCGTGGCCACCCGCTCCGAGTGACCTTGAACCCAGCGTGCGCAGAGCAGCGCCGTGCCACAAAAGTCCTCGCGCAAGTTCAGGGCCTTTCTACCGGTCCGTCTGTAAACTTTCTCGAATAGCTTGATTTCGAAATCCGGATCTTGGACAGACTTCTCGTAAAGTACGTACTTGTCGGCGGTGGCGGCGGTCAGGCGATTGCGGGATGTCGAGGGTCGGTTTTTCTTAGGCATGGCCGGTCGAGGCTTTCGAGGCATCGAGCGCAGCGCTGGCGCCGCGCCCAGTTTCGATGGTCCGCGACCTAGACCAGTAGCGAGCCCACGTCCAGCGATCTGAGCGACACCACGGAAAAGCTGCCGTTCGAAACGACTAAGGTCCTGGGGCCTGGCCCGGCTTTCGCGGCCGTCGCGAGGTGCAATTGATACGGCGACAGCGGGGTGGCAACCAAGGTCGTGGGCAAAAATTTCTCAGGGCAGGTCAAATACCTCCACAGAATTCTCGGTGAAATGAGGAACGAGCAGTCGTTTGCGCTTCGTGTCGTACCCAATGTCTGCGGGGCTTTTTAGGCCCGGGATGGCAACCTCAAACTTGCCGCCCAATTTGCCTCGAAATACGCTCGAAGCTTTCCAGCTGGATATCAAAAGCTCGTCGCCTAAGGGCACCACGCCGTCGAGGCCACCCGCTGGAAGTTTGGTCACATCGAGCTTTTGTCCCTTGTCGCTCAATTTGTATACTTCATCGCTGCCAAAGGTGACGACTACTAGATCGTGACCGACTACGGCTAGGCCATTGGGGCCGGCCAACTCTTTAGTTCGGGCAATAGCGCGTACTTTGCCCTTTTCGATGACGTAGACCCCGTCTCCTCCGTTCGATTCTAGTCCCTGACTGCCCACCTTTAGTCCGGAGTCTGACACGTAAATCTTATCATCGGCGGAAACAGCAATATCGTTAAGAAAAGTTGCGTTCGGGATCTTGATGTCACCCTGCGGCGCACCGGTTTTGGCGTCGAACTTCCTCACAACGGTGATGTCGGAAACATAAAGAGTGCCCTTGGCGATACCGAGCCCTTTGGGCGCATCAAGCTTTACGTTCTTTACGCCCCCCGCAATGAATTTTGCCTGCGTCACTTTTCCATCGGGTGAGAGCTCTGCAATGTAACCGTTGTTGTCTGCCTCCAGCGGGCCGCCATTGATGTTCGACACGAGGTAGCGATCATTCGCGGAATCGTAGAGAACGCTTTCCGGCGTGGAGAGGCCCTCGGTGAATCGCACGACCGGCTTTGGTGTTGCGGCCAGTTGAGGTGCGGCCGTTGTCGCTGCCGCAGCTGCGGCCGCTGTCGCTGACGTGACTGGCACTATGGGTGCGGATACCACCGAAGGTTGTGGTGTCGCCGCGGTCGGCGCCACCGTTGACGGTTTTCCGCCGCAGGCGACGGCGAGAATCAATGAGCTGACGGATAGTGGGGAAATTTTGGTCGTCATGGCCCATCGCATAGAACTTAAACCGTGCAGGCGGCAACTACTCAAAGGAGGCCCGCCCGCCGGCGACATGCGAGGGGTCGGACCGACCGAGGGTCGCAGCGTGCCAATCGCGGGTTGGCTCAGCGGCGGCCGAGTTTCGCCGACTCCACCATGGCATCTAAGAGCGACGCGATCCGCCGATTTTCAATGGTAGAGCCTTTTTCCCGCAGCAGCTGCGCGTACTGCTCGAGCCGGTGCGTTTCGAGCCTGTTCAACAGTTTCTGAATGCGCAGGAGCTCTTCAACTTGCTCCTCAGAGCAGACAATTCCTTGGATAAACAGCAAGTCCACCGCAAGATCGAACCATTCAGCCTTGCGCGTCACTTCCGCGAGACGCAAAGCATACTTGAAGGCCTTGTTTCGGACAGCAGCGCTCGTCTGCCGATAGCCGCGGATGTCGGCCAACACGGCTCGAAGATGCGTCGACAGGAGTTTTTCCGCCTCTCCAATTTGTCCAGCCGTAATGGCGCATTCAGCCACGGATGCGACCAAGTCAAGCCCGTGCGTGGCGCGAGTTTCATCCAGCAGCACCGTTGAAGACCGTTTTACGACGGTTGATGCCGCTTCCGTCACGACTTCGACGACTTTCATTGTGGCACTGTCCAATGCGTCGCTCGCGAGAAAAATCTGAAAGGCATCAGCGCCAATCACAAACCGGTCACCATTTCTCAACGTCGTTGCTTCGCCGACGATGCACTGGTCGTTGACGATTACACCATTATGACTGCTCAGATCGCGGAGTACGACTTTGTTATTCGCACATACCTCGAGTTCGGCGTGCCGCCGCGAGACGACTTCGTCGTTAATAACCAATTGGCAGGACCGACTTCGGCCAATCAGATACTTACCCGGCAACAACACGAGCTCACGATCGGCATGCCGCAGGACCACGACAGGTCCGCAATCCGTAGGATGTTCGGAAGCACCGCGGTTAGGCATATCCGGGTTCTTAACGACTGTTTGGTGAGAATCATGAGGTAAATTCGACCCGAGCTCCGGCCTTGAGGCCCATGAGCGTTTCCCCTGCGAGAGCGAAGCTCAATGCTCCTAAATACCTACGGTATGCTACCGAGTCTCCAGTGCGTCCACTTCTAAGCTTAGTGTCAGCGTTTGCGGGGATGGTGTTGGTGACGCCCAACTTGGCTGCGCACTCTGGGCAGATAACACTCGCTTACGACGCTCCTTGGGAATGTCCGAACCGTGAGCAATTCTGGCGGCAGCTGTGGGCGCGGTCGACTCGCCTGTCTCAGCTAAACCTGAGCGAACGCGGCCTTGCAGTTGACGCTCGAATAACTGGCACTGACTCACGATACATCGGCAACCTACGGCTTGTGGATTCAGCGGGTGCAGTCGTCGAACGCGAGGTGGCTGGTCCTAATTGCGTTGATGTGAGCGCTGCATTGGCACTGATTACCGCTGTTACGCTCGATGTGTCTCTCGCCAAGCCGCAAACCGACTTGCCCGTGCCGGCAAGACAAAAGAAATCGCCCAAGCGAATTGCCATAGGTCCCGTCGCCGGCATTCACACGGCTGTGGCACCAGGCGTAGTTCCGACGCTCGGATTGTCCGCTACCTTTCATGATCGCGCTCGCTTCGGTTCCCCCGAATTGCGCATTGAAGGACTGTTTGCTTTGAGCCCACGGCGACCTGTTACGGATGGGAACTTAGGGATTGGGGACGCGCGCTTTCTTTGGATGGCCTCGCGGGTGACGGCTTGTCCCTTTCAGGTTGAGATGGCTTCAATCACAATCGGACCTTGTGCGCTGGTTGAGATTGGCGCGCTGCGAGGCGAGGGAACGACCGCTGGCGTTGCCCGTTCGGACACAGGCTGGTGGTTCGCGCCCGGTGCGCTACTGAATTGGTCGGTGCAGACAGAGCCGGTTTGGCTCCGTCTGGCAGCGGGTGCCGTTCGACCCTTCGTTCGGGATAGCTTTCTATTTTTCCCGAATCCGGAGGTTTTTCAGCCACCTAGAGTCGGTATGACGGCTGAATTCGAGTTGGCCTGGGCTTTTTAGTGATCCCTCGCCCCACAATTCAACATACCGCTTATGCCTATGAGTGATGCCATGCGTCTTGAGACCTCGAGGGCTCTCGGGACTGATCCACATGGCTCCAGCGATTTCGCGGACTTCCCTTCACTTACGGCCGAACAGGAGCACCGCCTGGCTTGGATGTTGAACGCACATTTCGCTTCAGTCTGGCGTGCGGGGCGGCGGGTGGGCCTCCCGAATGCGCAGGCAGAGGAGAATGCTCAGGAGGCCTTCGCCATTGCCGCTCGCAAGCTTGATCGCATTGCGCAGGGACGCGAGCGCGCCTTTCTACTGGGTGTCGCTGTGCGACTTGCCGCTAATGCTCGGCGTCGTTTGGCAACTCGAATCGAGCAGGTTGCACTCGATCCACTGGAACACGAAGCTACGGATGGCGCGCCACTCGCGGAAGAACTCCTAGCGCGAAAACAGCAGCGCGCGCTACTCGACCGAATACTTCAATCCATGTCTGATGTATTACGCGAAGTGCTCATGCTATACGAGATAGAAGATCTGAGTCTACCGGAGATCGCCGAGGCGCTCGAGATCCCAGAGGGAACCGCCGCGTCGCGCTTGCGCCGGGCGCGGCAGGATTTTAGTCAGAAAATCGGGCGTCTATCCGCCAGGCTTGCTCACTCGAGGGAGGAACCATGAATCAGCCTCAGCGCTTAAAGGCTGCATCAGCGCTCGGTCACGAAGGGCGATTGATGGCTAGCGGTAGTGAGGAAATGCCTAATCCTGAGGCTATTCATCGTGCGGCGCGGCGTCTCAGCATCTCGGCCACGGTGCTCGCTTCGGCGGTGGCCGCGACAGCCGTCGCCCCGGCAGCCACGGCGGCAACAAGCGCTGTCACCTCTGGCGGTATCGGTACGGTTGGCACGGCTATCGGCAAAGCAACGGGTTCGTTGCTCATGATGAGCGTTGTCAAGGGGACGGTAATCGGATTGAGTCTAGGGATCACCGTATTTGCGGGCGCCCACCTCGTTCGTTCGAACGAGCCAGCGAAGGTTCCGAATTTGTCGCCGGCGGTATCGATTGTACTAAATCGACCTCGACCGAAAGCGGACAACCCCGGCGTTGCATCTGCGACATCGGTTTTCCAAGACGCGGTGCCGGTGACGGCTGCGGCGCGAGTTGTGTCCCCTTCACAGGACAGTCCTGCCCAAGCAATGGTCACAGGGGAACCTGCAGCGCCCTCCGTTGGGCTAGCTCCCGCTGCGGCATTAGTGGGGCATTTCGAGGATCTTGAGTCTCCCGCAGTGCTTCCAATTCCTAGTCAGACCTCGACAGATTTGCTCCCGAGCCAAGGTCCTGGAGCGACCCCAGCGACCGCGACTCGCGCGGGCGCATTACCCGTAGATCCGCGACTTGCCCGTGAAGTTGCCAGCCTGGATCAGGCGCGTGCCTACGCCAAGAGCGGTAACGCGACGGGCGCTCTGCGCGAGCTTAACGGTTTTGAGGCAAGCTTGGGCTATTTTGCCCTGCGTAAGGAGGCGATGCTCGTGCGTATCGATGTGCTGCTCGCGCTCGGGCGCCGCAAGGAGGCAGCCGCGACGGCTCGCCAGCTGCTGCTAAGCGGTGCCCCAGCAACCCAGCGCGCCAGGCTCCAAGACCTGGTGCGTAATCAGCCGTAACAAAGATGGATGGATTATTGAAGGGAGCCACATAACGTTAGCGGAGGTAGTAATGAATCTTGAATTACGTAGCTTAAAGTTGTTCGCAGGCGCCACAGTCGCAATCGCTATTAACGCGGGTTGTGACACTACGGTTCGCACCATTGGAGACAATCCGTTCGGCAAGGGTGGCAATGACAACGCTGCTACCGGCGGGGCTGGCGGTGCCGCGCTCACAACAATGCCTTCTGGAGGTTCTTTTGGTATTGGCGGCACGCTGGCCACTGGCGGCGTCGCGTCCACGAGCGGCATTGTTTCGACGGCTGGGTCGAGTTCGCTCGGTGGCGCCGGCGGCTCGGGCGGAACAAGCAATTCGACTTCGACAATCGATTGCAGGGCGATGGACTGTGCAATGGTCCCGGGGAGCTGCGGAACAGTTTGTACCGATCTCTGCCTTTGCTGCGGTGGCTGCTCGATAGCAGTTGGGGGTGCGGCAGGCTTTGGTGGCTCTGCCTCGGGAGGAAATACGGCAGTTGGCAGCCTGGTTACTTGCAGTTCCAACGGCCAGACCTATGCGGTTGGTGACATCGTCGGCGGTTGCTTGTGTCTACCCGACGGAACTGTGGGCCACTGCACGGGGGCTCTCCTCGACTGCATCTACGACGGGAAGGTCTATGCCGTCGGTGAGTCTTTCACTGCTGCCTGTGGCAGCTGCCTTTGCGTGTCAAACGGAGTTTTCGGCAACACCTGGGGCACGTGTACAGGGACCTGCGTGGCACCGTAGTGTCAAGTCGCTCTTGACCGATGCGAAGGGAGAGGTCGACCACTTACGGCGAGCAGCCTGAGGCGGCCATTTGCGTCGAATGGTCCGCGGCGCTGTACAATGACACGCCAAAGCTGCCGCCAAAGTTACTGATATTGACGTAATCGCCACTCCCGTATGTATGCGCGAGCACGGAGGCCGGGCCCACGTGCGTCAGGCCATCAGTGTTCACATAGGCGAACGCGACGCCATCCTGGTAAAGGAGTGCCAGGCCAACACCCCCTATGCCGCCCACGTCGTCGTTGAGGGCTCGCCCGTACACAGCCACCTTGGTGCCACCAAAGTGGAAACCGGACAATGCGCCCGCATCAACCGTCTGCGCGGCAGCCACGCTGCCATCGGCCCCAACGGGAATGAACATTTCCGCGACGCCCCCTTGACTATAGAAGGTGACGAAGCCCGCCGATGTGCCCGCCGCCGTGATCCAATTGGAGCCACCAGTAGCCAGCTCGATTGGAACACCGACCTCGTTACCCAGTTGATCAAGGACGGTGAAGTACGGCACGTTTAAGCTATAATTATCGTAAGCAACTCCGAACAGTTTGCCAGAGGCTGCGACGGCCCCCGAGCGATAGCCACTCGTATAATCGTTCGAATTGTCGGTCGGCAATTCATCGGTGCCGCCGCCCGCCGAGCGCCCGTCAGCTAGAAACTTTCGCACTTTAACGGTGCCCGCCCCGGAATAGTTCCACGAGAATACAAAACATCCGCTCGTGGCTGACCAGAATGTCTGTGGCTGGTTGTTAAGCGAAGCCGCTTCGAGCAGCACAGTCTGCTGCACCTGCAGGCCCATGGCGCCAGCGTCTGCATCCGACGATGTGTTAAGGAAAGCCGCCTTGAGACCTGAGCCTGCACTCCAGTATAGGAGCGCAATTTGGCCGGTCGAAGCTACCGACGCGGCGTACACCGTTACATTGCTGGTATCCGATGGATTGACCGCAAAGAGAGGCTTGGCGGGACCCCGGCTCGCGGCTGTAACAGGGTCAAACTCCTGCACGTACACCAGGTTGACGGCCCCCGCATCGGCAGCGCCACTCGGATCCGGCCCTCTATAGCTGCTGAAGATTAGAAGCGACTTGGACGCTCGCAAGCCGACACCGGATATAAAATTGGGGTTTGAGTCGCCTTGGGCGACGTTGAATTGCGTTTGCGCGCTTGGGCAAGGGGTTCCTGTCTGACCTCCGGTGCCGCTGCCTCCAACGCCGGTGCCTCCGGCGCCGCTCGTGCCGCCGCCCGCTTTGGTACCTCCCGCGCTGCTGCCACCGGCGTTGCTCCCGCCAAGATTGCTCCCGCCGCCTAAACTTGCGGATCCTCCTGGGGGCGCACCCCCAACGTTGGTCGCGCCGCCCCTATTTGTCGAACCGCCCGCGGACGTGCCCCCCGCATTATTGGACCCTCCGTTGCTTGATGCGCCGCCCGCCCCGCTAGTGCCGGCGTCATTTTGGACGATCAAGTTATTATTTGCATCCAATTGACTGGGTTCCGCACAGGTTTTGGTGTTCGCGCACTTCTGCCCGGTCGGACAATCAGAGGTCGATTTGCACGAGCCGCGGCAATTTTGGTCAACGCCACA
>Ga0075520_1001873_pt1 | contig 10322 bp, 8 predicted proteins | sample NGEPerB_FD_75100 | JGI IMG/M metagenome (GOLD analysis project Ga0075520, IMG submission 75100) | Arctic peat soil microbial communities from the Barrow Environmental Observatory site, Barrow, Alaska, USA - NGEE PermafrostAB12-B | ecosystem: Environmental > Terrestrial > Soil > Wetlands > Peat ...
AGCTACCGGCGCCGATGTCGGTGACCGCCATCAACTCCCGCCAGGCCACCCAGGCGGAGAACAGCGCCGAGAACGCCGGCAGGACCGGGATGTCGAATCCGCCGTAGCCGTACAGCAGCGTCGGCCGCGGACCGTCGGGGAGATCCACCCGGCGCCCTACCGACATCGGCACTGCTGTGCCGTCCGCCGAGGTCGCCCGGACTCGCTCGAAGCTGACCTCGGGCAGATCCACCTTCGCGCCCGCCGGTGGCAACGCGGACAGCTCGACCGCTCCGCCGGCGACGTCGAGCCGGTAGGACCGACTTGGACGGGTGAAAGACGTGACGCCGACGAAGATCTCGGTGCTGGCCTGGCGGGAGTTGATGGCGGTCACCGACATCGGCGCCGGTAGCTCCGGACGGCCCAGGAAGCGGCCGTCCCTGTCGACGATCTCGATGCGATGGGCGGCGTCCGACGACCAGAGCACCACGAACGCCCCCGAGGCCGGGCCGACGTCGACGAGCACGTCGGTGAGGTGTTCGGTGATGACGTCGGCCCACGGCCGACTCGGTGCGCTCAGGTCGACGGCGACCAACCTGCCGCGCGGCGCGGCGCGTTCGGTGCGCAGGTACAGCGTGTCCCCGGCAGAACCGAGCACGGATTGCGCGTCAGTCAGCTCGGCGACGACCGCGGCGCTGTGCTCACTGATGCAGCACCGACCTCGGTCGTCGAGCACCAGCCGCCGGGCTTCCAAGGTGGTCCGAGAGTCGGTGCCGGGACTGGTGGTCAACACCAACCACTCGCCGTCGGGGGCGACCCACGGTGAGGCGATCCATTCAGGCCCATCGGGGCGGCACCACACCACCTCATCGGACTCCGGGTCATCGCCCACTCGGTGCAGCACCAAGTCCCCCGGACCCATGGCATCGGTGAACCGGGCGCCTGACGGTTCCGGGTAGCGCCAATACAGGAAGCCTGATTCGTCGGGCAGCCAGGTGGGGTCAACCCATTTCGTCCAGTGCAACTCGTCGGTCAGGTCCCGACCGTCGTGGGTGCGCCGCACCTTGATCGTCCGCCAGTCGGACCCGGCCTCGGCCAGGGCGTAAGCGACGTAGGTGCCCGCCGGGCTGACCCTGGCGGCGGTTATTGCCACCGTGCCGTCGGAGGACAACTCGTTGGGATCGATCAGCACCGTCGGTCCGTCCAGCAACGACTCGAGCGAACTCCCGGTGAGCAGCAGATCCTGGTCCAGTTCCCCTGGGTTCGCGATGACGAAGTACCGGCCGCCGCGCTCCCACGGCACCCCGCGCCGCGGCGCCGTCACCAGCGCCGTGGTCAGCGCAAGAAACGGTCTGGCGGCCGGCAGGGCGTCGAGATACGGCGTGGACAGACCGTTCTGGTTTCGGACGAACGCCCGGGTGCGCTCCGAATCGGGGTCCTCCAGGTAGCGGTACGGATCGGCGACGACGACGCCGTGCAGGACGTCGACGGTGGCGTCCCGGTCGGCAGGCGGGTAGTGGAAGGTCACTCACCGATCACATCACGAGCGGCCGGTGCACCCGGCACACGCATCAACCCTCCGCCGCGACCACCCCGCTGTCGAGGTCGGACTCCAGCACCGCCGGCGCGACCGCGCGATGCTCGAACGGCGTGGACAGCACCACCGTCGTCCGGGTCGACAGCCCGGCCGTCCCGCGAATCTGCGCCAACAGCCCCTCCAGCGCGGACGGGGAAGCGACCCGCACCTTGACGATGTAGGACTCCACGCCCGCCACCGAATGGCAGGCCTCGATTTCCGGCAAGGCCGCCAAACGCTGCGGATAATCGTCCGGTGCACTCGGATCGATCGGGGTCAGCGACACGAAGGCCGTCAGCGGCAACCCGATCTGCTCGCTGTCGATCTGTGCGGTATAGCCCTGGATCACGCCGCGCTTTTCCAGTCGGCGCACCCGCTGATGAACCGCGGAAACGGACAGCCCGACCCGCTCGGCCAGATCGGTGTAGCTGCAGCGGCCATCGGCGGCCAGCACGCCAGCGATGCGCGCGTCGATCTCCTCCAACATGACGGGGTCCTTTCAGCTCGCGCCGACAACTGTCAATTCGGTCGGTGCCGTGTTCATCAACACCGGACCGTTGTCCCCGACCACCACGATGTCCTCGATCCGCACCCCGAAACGTCCCGGCAGATAGATGCCCGGCTCCACCGAGAACGCCATTCCCGGCTCGAGGACCTGCCTGTTGCCGGCGACCATGTAGGGGTGCTCGTGCACTTCCATCCCGATGCCGTGACCGGTTCTGGTGATGAAATACTTCCCGAATCCCGCCCGGTCGATCACCGCCCGGGCCGCGGCGTCCACCGATTCCGCGGTCACCCCAGGGCGGACCGCTGCCACTCCGGCCGCCTGCGCCCGGCGGACTATCTCGTACACGTCCCGGGCGTCTTTCGCGATGTCGGCACCGTCCGCAGGCGCGATGACGTAGGTGCGGGTGCAATCGGAGAAATAGCCGGACGGCATCGGCCCACCGATATCGATGACCACGACGTCACCGGCCTCGATCACCCTGTCTGATGCCTCGTGGTGCGGGCTGGCGCCATTGGGCCCGGACCCGACGATGACGAAATCCGGACGCGAGTGGCCTTCGGCAACAATCGCGGCGGCAATGTCCGCGGCGACATCGTTCTCGGTGCGGCCGGCGCGTAGCCATTCCGAAATCCGGCGCTGCACCCGGTCGATGGCCGCGCCCGCGTCCGCCAGCGCGGCGATCTCCGATTCGCTTTTTCGCATCCGTAATTCGGCTATCGCCTCACCGGCAAGGGTCAATTCGCTTCCACGTACTGCGGCTTGCGCGTTCAAGGCATGCACGGCCGGCATGTGGTAGTCGACCGCGAGCACCCTGGCCTGCGGCGGCAGCACCGCGGCGAGGGCCAGGTACGGATCCTCGCCGTCGGTCCACGTGCTGATCGCGACGTCCAAGGATTCCACCGGGGTGCCGCTCCAGCCGGGCCGTTCCAGTGTCGGCACGAGCAGCGCGGATTGGCCGGATGCGGGTACCACCAGGCAGGTCAACCGCTCGTGCGAGCCCACCGAATGGCCAAGGAAGTACTCGAGATCGGGGCCCGGGCTGATCAGGATGACGTCGGCCCCGGTGACGTCGGCCTGGCCGGCCAACCGGGCCAGCCGGTCTGCCAAGGCCGGGACGAGGTCGGCCACGGTCCCCCGCGGTCGCGAGTGGTCGATGGACATGGACGGCAGCCTAACGCGCGGCCCGGCGGGCTGTCCGTTTTGCCCGAGGCGCTCCCACAGGGCGGTTGATCCGGCGGGTAGCGTCTTCGCCCATGCTCCAGTTGCTCGACCTCGCCGGCATCTACTTCCGCGCCTTCTTCGCCGTGCCGATGTCCACGACCTCCCCCGACGGCAGGCCGGTGAACGCCGTGCGCGGGTCGCTGGACATCCTGGCCAAGGTGATTTCCGACGCCCGGCCCACCAGGGTGATGGCCTGTCTCGACCTGGACTGGCGGCCGGCCTGGCGAGTCGAGCTGATCCCGTCGTACAAGACCCATCGGGTCCTCGACCCGCAGAGTGCGCTCAGCACAGCTCCTGTCGAGCTGGCGGACACCCCGCACAGCGGGACGCCCGGCGCCTCCACCGACATCGAAGTGGTGCCCGACGAACTGTCCCCGCAGGTCCCGATACTGCTCGACGTGCTGGCCGCGTTGGGCATCACCACTGCCGGGGCACCCGGGTTCGAGGCGGACGACGTGATCGGCACGCTTGCCGCGACCGAGCGGACTGATCCGGTCGAGGTGGTGACCGGCGACCGCGACCTGTTCCAGGTCGCCCGGGATACCGACCCGGCCGTCACGGTCCGCTACATCGGCGCCGGGATGAGCAAGGCCGCGGTGTACTCGGCAGCCACCGTCGCTCAGCGCTACGGCATTCCGCCGGGCAGCTACGCCGACTTTGCCGCCTTACGAGGGGACCCGTCCGACGGGCTACCCGGTGTACCCGGGGTGGGCGACAAGACCGCGGCCACCCTGATCTCCCGGTTCGGCACGGTGGAGGGTTTGCTGCAGGCGCTGGACGGGCGGTCCACCGGGTTGACGGCAGGAATGCGGGCCAAGCTGGCCGCTGCCCGTGACTATCTGCTGGTCGCGCCGACCGTGGTGCGGGTCTCGACAGACGCTCCGCTGATGGTGACCCCCGACGGCCCCGGCACCCTACCGGCCGAGCCGGTCGACCCGGCAGCGCTGTCGGAACTCGTCAGGCGGCATGGGGTCGGCGGCCCGACCGCGAGGTTGGTCGCCGCGATGGGACGGGGCTGAGTCCCGCCGCAACGGTGGCGTCGGGCGTGCCCGTCATCGTGGTCGTGCCTTGGTGTTCAGTTCGGCGGGCCATCCTTGCCCGATCGCGGGCGGCCGCTCCGGAAGATCCGGATGCCGGCCGGAATGATCAGCAGGAAGCAGATGATGTAGATCCAGCCGCTGACGGACAGTTGTCCGTTGGTGATCAATTTCCAGACACCAACACCGGCGAGGAAACCCATTCCCAGCAACGGGATTGCCAAACAGCCGAGCCGGATCCGGCGTTCGACGCGGGCCGACTGCTCCGGGGTCTCGGGAGGCACGAGCGGAGGGTAGCCCACCCCGCGCGCCCCGCGGACGGATCATGCAGAAATCTGCACCCCCACCAGATCCCGATCATGGACGGCGGGAACCACGCGGCGCGGATGTACCAAGCCGGAGCCCGAGATTCTTGATGGATCATGGACTTTCCCGGGTCTGGACACGATCCGCGGCTGAGGTCACGGATTCGGTCAGTGACTCGCTCGGCGCGCCGAGAACCGTCGCGCTCGACGATCCGTACTACCAGGTAGTCGACGCCTCACAGCTCCCGATCCCGGGAAGGTCGTGTCGATGCCGCGCCCCGCGTGCGGGTCCAGATCGGGGCTTGCCATGACGTCATCGCGCGTGCGGAGGGTCTGCGTCACCGTGCTGGCCGTCATCGCCAGCCTGGCCATCCTCGCCGGTGTGCAGTCGGCGCCGGCGAGCGCCACCCCGGTGATACCGTTCGCCCCGATCCGGCAATGGCAATTCTCCGATATCGATCCCGACGGGACCGAAGTGGTGGTCGCCCAAGGCACCGATGTGGCGGGCGACCTGTTCCGCAGGCATGACTTCGGACCGGCGACGATTCCGGACGGCCCACGTGCCGTCGCCGACATCTTCTCCGGGGCTGACGGGTCCGAGTACTGGACCGAGACCGAGACCGCTGAGGGTATCGGCGGGAACAAGGCGCAGTTGATCCAGTACCAGGCATTCGCGAAAGCCCAGCCCGGCGCGTCCCTGCAATTCGCTCTGAAAACGGCGTTCATGCGGGCCATTGATCACAACGGGCCGGGTTCGGATTGCGACGGCCCGGATACCGTCAACTGCTTCACGGTGGACGCGATGTTGCATCTCGAGGTGAGCGCCTACACCAGTGACCAGCACCTTTTCCAGACAGCGGGCACGGCGTTCGTCACCGGCAGGACGGGTCAATGGGACATCGTTGCCTGGACGGAGGGACCGGTGACCACCCCGCTGTGGCAGACTTCGGACTTCACCCCTACCGTCGATCAGGACGAGGAATTCGAAGTCGACCTCAACCACAATCCGCACTACACCATCGATCTTTCGGGTCTCAACGTCGGAGAGGGTTTCACGCTGCGGACCATCGCGTCAGCCAGTGTGATGAACCACCGCGGTCTGGAATCCGGCGCCCTTGCCGCGCTTATCGACCCGCTGCACGCCGACGGGGTGAACATTCGCACCCGGCTCAGCTCGATCGCCGATCCTTTGCTGGTGTCGCCCCCGGAGGACCCCACCGCACCGGCAACCTGCGAATCCGGACCGGATCCGGCAGCCGGGCAGCTGCAATTCAGCGAGAGCGCCTACCGGGCTGAGGAATCCGATGCGGACAGCGCCCGGGTCCTGGTGACCCGCGTCGGCGGCAGCGCCGGAGTGGTGAGCGCGTCCGTGCTGGTCACCGGCGGAACAGCCCATGCCGGCGACGATCTCACCCCACTGGACACCGCTGTCACGTTCGCGGACGGCGACACGGCCCCACGGCTGGTCCGGCTGCCGATACTGCAGGACGAGGCGGTCGAGGGTGACGAAACCGTCGAACTCACCTTGGCCGAGCCGGCGTGTGTCACGCTGGGCATTCCGTCGGCCGCGACACTCACCATCACCGATGACGAGCGGGTGGTACCCGACCCCGACTACGCCGTCACCGGCACGGTCGACGGACTGCAGGGTAGCGGCCTCGTGCTGCGCAACAATCTTGTGGACGAAACCACCCCGGCTGAAGGCAGTTTCGCATTCACCGGACGGCTGCTGTCCGGACAGGGCTATGACGTGACCGTCGCCGCGCAGCCCACAGACCCCGATCAGATCTGCACCGTCAGCGACGGCACCGGCGTGGTGGCAGACGCCGACATCACCGACGTTGCGGTCCAGTGCGTCACCCCGCCCGCAAACTCCGCGCTCGATGAGAGTTTCGACGGCGACGGCAAGGTGACCACACCCGGCCAGCGCGGCGCCTATGCCGTCGCCGTGCAGCCCTCGGATCAGAAAATCGTGGTGGCCGGGGAATTCTCGTTGACCCGGTACGACTCCTCCGGGCAACCGGATCAGGACTTCGGTGACGGCGGATCGGCCACCACGTCGCTGAGCTCCGGCTTCCTGGATGACGCGACGGACGTGGCAATTCAGCCTGACGGAAAGATCGTGGTCGTCGGCATCATCGACAACGACGACGGTGCCGACGCCACCGGCGAGGACTTCGGTATCCAGCGGTACGACAGCCACGGCGAGCTCGATCTCGGGTTCGGTGACCTGGGCACGGCGACCACCGATTTCAACGGCGGCGTCGACCGCGCGTACGCCGTTGCGGTCGACACCGACGGCACCATCGTGGTGGCCGGACACGCGACCGACGCCGCAGGAACCGGAACGGATTTCGCGGTGGCCCGGTATGACAGCACAGGCCTTCTCGACGAGGATTTCGATACTGACGGCCGGGTCACCACCGACATCGCCGGGGCGGCCGATTTCGGCTTCGGCGTCGCCCTGCAGCCGGTTGACCACAAGATTGTGGTGGTTGGCCGGGTCTCGGACGACGGTGCGGACGGCGAGAACTTCGGCGTCGTGAGGTATCTGCCAAGTGGGGGCATGGACAGCAGCTTCAGCGCCGACGGTCGGGCGATCGCTGATTTCGGCGGAGGCTCAATGGCCTACGGGGTCGCGATCCAGCCTGACACCAAGATCGTCGTCGCCGGGCACGCCGCAAACGGATTCTCCACCGGCAGGAACGACTTCGCGGTGGCCAGATTCGAAGCGGACGGCGAATTGGATACTGCCTTCGACGGTGATGGGTTGGTCACCACCGATTTCGCCGACGTCGTCGGCCCGGATTCGCACGACGAGTTCGGCAAGGACCTGGCTCTGCTCGCCGACGGCCGCATCGTGGTGGTGGGCACAGCACAGTTGGATATCGGCGCAGACCTGGCCGTGGCGCGCTATGACGGCAACGGCCTGCTGGACTCGACATTCGGCAGCGGTGGGACGTTCACCACCGATTTTCACGGAGGATTTGACTCCGGCCAGGACGTCGCCGTCCAGAGCGACGGCAAGATCGTCGCGACGGGCACCGCGGTCAACGGCTTCGCCCTTGAATCAGCAATGATCCGCATGACCGAGTGAGACTGACAGCCTATTTCCCGGCGGTCAGGGACGGTCGTAGCGCAGCAGGACGACCCCGTTGCCGAATGTCCTGGTCCCGATGAGCCGGAGCGGTCTCCTGGTGTCCGACTCCGGGAACAGCGGTCTTCCGCGGCCGAGGATGATCGGGTTGACAAAGAGCCGGTACTCGTCGATCAAGTCGTGCCTGGCGAATTCCGCGGCAAGGACGGCGCCACCGACCACGATATCGCCGCCCGACTGCGCCCTGAGCGCGGCGATCTCCTCGACGTCGATCTCACGGGCGATGGTGGTGTTCCACTCGGCCCGCTGCAAAGTCCTGGAATACACGATCTTGGGCATCTCCCGCCAGATGCGCGAGAACTCCACCATGGGCTCGGTGCTCGCCGGGTCCTGGTCCGCCGTCGGCCAGAATTGCGCCATCAACTCGTAGGTGACCCGCCCGTCCAGAAAGGCGCCCATCGCGCCGAGTTGCTCGTTGACATAGCGGTGCAGTTCGTCATCGACCATGTGCCAATCGAGGTCGCCGTCAGGCCCCTCGAAGAACCCGTCGATGGAGACCATCATCCAGACGATGACCTTTCTCATGCGACCCCTCTCTGAGTGCGTCCCAAACTGGGCAGCCTATCCACCACCGGGCCCGACACGGGAGATGGCGTCAGCGAGCTGCATGCGGGCCGATCGTCCCAGCAGCAGCGCGATCACCGAACCATCGGCGAAGCGCAACTCGATCCAGCGGCGGAAGTGACGCCGCACATCCGCGGTCGACACGATGCGGCCGTTCTTGTCGCTCCAGCGGATCTCCAGGATCTGTTCCGGCCCGCGTACCGACCATCCCTCTTCCTCGGTCACCACCAGCTGTCGGCCGGCGTCGACAACGACCAGCCATCTCCTGCGCACGCTGCGGACCGCTGCGGTCGGTGTGCGCAGCGCCGTGACGAACAGGTCCGCCTCCGAGCCGGCGGATGGCGCCCCCATGATGCTGGGCCCGCCGAACCATCGCAGAGCGACCTGGCTGACCAACAGCAGGACCAGCAGCACCGACCCGCTGGTGAAACCCTCGCGAAGCGCCTGCCTGAGCGCGGCAGTCACCACGAGGGCAAGAATGACGACCGCGCCGACGGCCACCACCAGTTTCCGGGTCCGTGCGCGGTCCTGCGCGGTCGGCGGGCCCAGGTCCGCCCCGGTGACCCGGACCGGCACCACCAGCTCCGGGACCACACCCACCTGACCGAGGTGCTCCCGCAACTCCGGCGCCGTCCACGTTTCCGTCACGGCTCCACCGTTCCCGTTGCTGTCGACCGCAAACCGTGCCCCACTGCGACAACCCACCGGTCACAGCGGCTCGGGATACACCACCGTTGCCTTTCCGTGCCCGCCGGATCGTGCCATGTCGAGCGCGTCGGATGCCTGCTCCAACGGGAACCCGGCGCCGATTTCCACGGTGAGCTCACCGCGGGCGAGCAATTCGGCGAGGGCGGCAAGCCGCGGACCGTCGGGCCGCACGTAGAGCTGGTGGACAGCCACACCACCCTGCCCCGCGTCCCGCGAACCCGCTCGGGCCACCGGGCATCGTGATAGTCGACCACTTCCGCAGCACCCACGGAGCGGACAGCTTCGGCGCTGGCTGGACCCGCGGTGGCGATCACCCAGGCACCGCGCACGACGGCAAGTTGCACAATCAGTCCTCCGGTGACGCCGCCCGCGCCGTGAGCCAGCAGGGTTTCGCCGGGCTGCACGGCCAGCGCGTCGTCGACCACCTGCGCGGCAGTCAGCGCCGGAACGGGGAATACCGCCGCGTCAGACCATGCCACACCGGGTGGCTTGCCGGCGCAATCAGCGGCGGCGCAGATCGCCTGTTCCGCCCAGGCGCCTTGCTCGCGGAGCGGCACGCAGTGCGTGAGCACCTCGTCGCCGACGCCGAACACCGTGACTTCTGATCCGACAGCCGTTACTATACCGGCAGTTTCGACGCCAAGTGCCATCGGGAGGGCACCGCCCACGTCCCGGTCGCCGGATCGGACGACGTCCTCCCAGTACCCGACACCGCTGGCAGCCACTTGGATCAGCACTTCGTCGGCGCGGAGCAGGCGAGGGTCGGCAGGTCAAGCGGTTGCACCGCGCCACCCCACGCGGTGATTCCGGCGGCTCGCATCATCGCCCTCCAGATCGTTGTGCCTGTGCCGATGGTAGGTCCGCGTTGGGCCCGTTGTACCGGCGAGCAACGCACCAGGGAAGCCATGATCCAGGCTTTCGCCGGAGGTCGGCGCGACGACGGAAGCGACCGGCAGAACAACTCGTTCCATTGCCTGATCGCTCGGGCGTGATGCTCTGCCGTGGAACCGATCTGGATCACGAATTGTCTGCCGGGACCACCCGACACCGCTTGCCGCAGCCCTGATTCAGGGCGGGTCGACCGGGAATTCTTCGACGGGTAGTGGGTCGTCGTGGCTGGTGTACGTGTGCCCGGTCGGTGTTGTCCAAGTCGTCGTGTGCGGTCCGGTTCGTTCGGTCCGATGCCCGGCATGAGTCTTCGCGCGGTGATCTTTTCGGCAGCGCGCCTTGAGATTGTCGGCGGTGGTGGGTCCTTCCGGGACCGGGA
>Ga0075520_1001874_pt1 | contig 10321 bp, 8 predicted proteins | sample NGEPerB_FD_75100 | JGI IMG/M metagenome (GOLD analysis project Ga0075520, IMG submission 75100) | Arctic peat soil microbial communities from the Barrow Environmental Observatory site, Barrow, Alaska, USA - NGEE PermafrostAB12-B | ecosystem: Environmental > Terrestrial > Soil > Wetlands > Peat ...
ACTTCATCAAGTGCACTGCCGTTGGTTATACGTTCAATGGCGGGGCCCGAAAAGATCGGGTGAGTGCAATAGGCGTAAACTTTTCTGGCACCACGTTCTTTCAAGACCTCAGCCGCTTTGACCAAGGTGCCTGCCGTGTCGATCATGTCGTCCATGATGACGCAGTTGCGGCCGTCGATCTCGCCGATCACATGCATCACCTCCGAGACGTTGGCCTTCGGCCGGCGCTTGTCGATGATGGCGAGGTCGCAACCGGCCTGCTTGGCCAGCGCACGGGCGCGTACCACGCCACCGACGTCGGGCGAGACCACCACGAGATCGTCGTAGCGCTTGCTCTGAAGATCGGAGAGCAGCACCGGCGAGGCGTAGATGTTGTCGACCGGGATGTTGAAGAAGCCCTGGATCTGGTCGGCGTGCAGGTCCATCGTCAGGAGCCGTTCGACGCCGACGGCCTCGAGCATGTTGGCGACGACCTTGGCGCTGATCGGCACGCGCGTCGAGCGTGGCCGGCGGTCCTGCCGTGCATAGCCGAAGTAGGGCATCACGGCCGTCACGCGGCGCGCCGACGCGCGCTTTAGCGCGTCGACCATGATGCACAGCTCCATCAGGTTTTCGTTGGTCGGCGAGCAGGTCGGCTGGACGACGAAGATGTCGCGGGCGCGCACGTTCTGCTCGATCTCGACATCGACCTCGCCGTCGGAGAAGCGCGCCACCTTGGCCTTGCCGAGGCCGATGCTCAGATGCGTGGCGATGTCTTGCGCCAGCGCCGGATTGGCATTGCCCGTGAACAGGACGGTGTTGAACAGCACGGTGACTTTCTTTGTTTGGCAGGGGAAGAAGGATTCGAACCTTCGCATGTCGGAATCAAAATCCGATGCCTTAACCAGCTTGGCGACTCCCCTACACCGGTCTGCAGCTCGCGCTGCACACCTTCACCTCATTCTTCCCGCCTGGCCCAGTCGGCGAGCGGATGCCGCTCCAGCGAGCGGCACATCCGGCTCGACCAGCCCGTGGGCCAATCGCTCGGCATCGCTGCCGAGGGCGACGAGCCATGGCCTGCCCGTGCGAAGACCGCGCTTCCCGACCCGGTCATCCGGCTGTTGCCGAACCTGGCGTGAAGCCCGGCCGCCGCGCGTTCGACGTCGGGACAAAGCGCTTCGGCCGCGGCCTGAAGATCGTTGCGCCCGAAGCCGTCGGCAAGTTCCGGCCCAGTTTCCTTCGGCTTCGCGTGCCCCTGCCCTGGTGGTTCCAGCAGGTGGCGCTCGGCCTCGGAAAAGCCCGCGATTCTAGCAGCCTCGACCGAGTCGGCGACCTTCGGACTGGCGAAGACGGCCCTCGTGTCGAGGCCGGCGGCGGGCTTGACGACAGCGAACCAGGCCGCCTCGATGCGTTCGGGCAGCAGCCGCTCGCCGACGCCGCCCACCCGCGCCGGCGTGCCGGCGAGAAAGAACGGAACGTCGGCGCCGAGCTCGAGGCCGATCGGCAAGAGCGTCTCGAGCGGCCAGTCCAGCCCCCACAGACGATTGAGCGCCAGCAGCGTCGAGGCGGCATCGGAGCTGCCGCCGCCGAGCCCCGCCGCCCACGGCAGCCGCTTGTCGATCGTGATGTCGACGCCCAGAGTCGTGCCCGACGCCTGCTGCAAGGCACGTGCGGCACGCAGCGACAGGTCGTCGGCGGGCAGCACTGCGCCGAGGTCGTGGCGCGCCAGTCGGCCGTCGTCGCGGCGCTCGAAGTGCAAGGTGTCGCACCAGTCGATCGGCACCATCAGCGAATCGAGCAGATGATAGCCGTCGTCGCGGCGGCCGAGCACGTGCAGAAAGAGGTTCAGCTTGGCGGGAGCGGGAACGTCGAAGAAGGCTCGGATCGCCATGGTCGCGACTCAGGGGCGGTCGAGCTGGATACGTACCGTCACGACCGGCTGCAGCGCCCGACGCGTTGCCGAGACCGCGCCGGCGTCGAGCCGCGCCAGATCGACCTGCCAGCCGAGCTGCTCGAAGCCGGTCGAACCCGCCGCCGCAGTGCTCGGTGCCGCAGGCCAGGGCCGGCCGCGCAGCCAGTCGAACCAGGCTTCGACCGGGACGCTTTCGCCCAGCACCTCCCGGGTCAGGCCGTCGAGATCGGCGAAGCGGCGCGCCCCTTGAGGGGTCGTCAGCACGACGTCGCCCGGCATCCAGCGCGCTTGCGCCAGCATGCTGCCGAGCGGCGTCGAGAGGGCGAGGGCGCCGTCGCGCGCGTCGCCGCGCAGCTCGAAGGCAGCGGACAGTGCGTGGGCCGGCTCGTTGCCGATCGCGTCGACGCGCACCGCCAAGCGCCCGGACAGCGCCTCGGCGCCATTGCCCGGCCCGAGCGGTGCCACGGTGGCGCAGCCGGCGAGGAGGAACGCCGCCGCGCCTGCGGCCAATCGCCTCATGCGAGGTTGGTGACGACGCGGGCCACGGCGACCGATGTGTCGCCGCGGCATTCGCGCGGCGCGCGGCCGCGACGGTTCACAGATCGACGCGCAGCCGCGCCAGCGTTTCGCGCAGGACGTCGTTGCCGGCGTCGCGCGAGCGGCCCTCGCGCCAGACCCGTCGCGCTTCCTCGGACTGGCCATTGCTCCACAGCACTTCGCCGAGGTGCGCGGCGATCTCCGGATCGGGACGCGCCTGGTAGGCGTCGCGCAGCAGGCGGATCGCTTCGTCGCGGTGGCCGAGCCGGTACTCGACCCAGCCCATGCTGTCGGTGATGAAGGGCTCGCCGGGGCTCAGCTCCAGCGCCTTCTGGATCAGCGTGCGTGCTTCGGGCAGGCGGAGCTTGCGTTCGGCTAGCGAGTAGCCAAGCGCGTTGTAGGCATGCTGGTGGTCGGGCTTGAGCTCGATCACGCGGCGAAGGAGCCGTTCCATCTCGGCCATGTGGTCGAGCTTTTCCTCGGCCATCGCCTGCTCGTAGAGCAGGTCGGTGTCGTTGGGGAAGGTCTTGTTCGCCTGGGCCAGCACCTTCTCCGTCTCGCTCCATTGCTTGGCTTCGCGCAGCAGTTGCGCTTCGGCGAAGACCTTGGCGCGAGCGTCGTCGGGGCCTTGCTCGGGGACGCGGCGGATCAGCTCGCGCGCCTCGGCGATGCGCCCCTGCTTGACAAGCAGCGACGCGCGCCTGGCCTGGACCTCGAGCGCGCGTTGCGAGCTGTCGATGTGCGACAGCCAGCGTTCGGCCGTCGCAAGATCGCCCTGCTGCTCGGCGGCCTGGGCGAGCAACAGCCAGGCATGGGTCAGGGCGCCGTTGGCCGATGTCGGCGTGTCGTCGTCGTCGTCGGGTGCCGGCGCGACGGGTGTCGGCCCGAACGTGACCGGGGCGCCAGCTTCGACCAGCCGCACATAGGTTTCGAGCGCCACACTGGCTTGCTTGGGATGCTGCAGCTCGAGCTCCAGGGCGCCGAGCGTCAGCCAGGGTGGGGCCATGCCCGGATCGCTGGTGGTCAGCGCGGTGACCTGCGCCGCCGCATCGGTCAAGCGCTGCGACGCCGCCAGCGTGCGCACGTAGAGCAGCCGAACCGGAGCGCTCGACGGCTGGACTGCGAGGCGCGACGTGACGATCGCTTCGGCCGCCGGTGTCGCCGGCAGCATGTCGAGCGCGAGCAGGGCAGGGCCATCGGCGCTCGGACTGGCCGCCGCAGCGCGCTGCACGGCGTCGAGAGCGCGGGCGGTGTCGCCAGCGGCGAGCCAGCCGCGGCCGATCGCGACGAGCGCAGAGGCGCGCGTGTCCGGGACGTCTGCGTACGGCTTGAGGACGCGTTCGATCAGCGCCGCCGTCGCGGGATGATCGGCGTTGCGCGCCAGGAAACGAGGCACGGCGTCGATCATTCCCGGCAGCGCCGGCCGCGGCGTCCGGCGCAGCAAGGTGACCAGCGGCTCCTCGGAGTCGGCGGCGCGATTGAGCGCCACCAGCAACTGCACCTGATAGCGCAGCGCTTCCTGCGAGTCGGGCAGGCCCTGGCGCCACGCGGTGACGGCGACCAGCGCCTGTTCGCCGGCCTTGGCCTGCAAGGCGATGTCGGTGACGCGGCGAAACAGCGCTTCGTCCTTGGCACGCCGAGCCGCGTCGAGCAGCAACTGGTAAGCGCTTCCGGCATCTCCGCTGCGCAACTGGATTTCTCCGAGCAGCAGCTCGTAGAAGAGCGGTGCGTCGAGGTTGGAGTTCTCGACTTCGGAGCCGGCGGGCGGCGGCGCCGCGACGGCCTCGCTGCCAGCCGTCAGTGCGAGCAGCGCCAGGACGATGCCCGAGACCCGTGCGGGGATTGAACGAAGGCGAAACGCCGGCATCGGGACTCTCCTCTGGGCGAAAAACGATTCTAGTGTGGCCTGTCGCGCAAACTCCGTCGGAAGGGGCGGGCAAGACCTCTCGACGCGGTCCGATCGAAACGCGTCGTGATAATTCCCCGCTCTTTCATCCGCCCCTCCCGTTCCGGCAATCGCCGGACGGCAGCGCACCTCTCCGAATGCCCGAGCTTCCTGAAGTCGAAGTCACCCGCCTCAGCTTCGCCGAGCGCATCGAAGGGGCGCGAATCACCGGGCTGCGGCTCGGCAAGCCCTTGCGCTGGCCGATCGGCTGCGACGCGGCGGAGCTGCTCGGGCGGCGGGTCGGCGTGGTGACGCGGCGCGGCAAATACCTGTGGGTGCAGCTCGACCGTGGTGGCCTGCTGCTGCACCTCGGCATGTCGGGATCGCTCGCGTTCGGCGGGTTGGCGGCGGCGCCGGGGCCGCACGACCATTTCGACCTGCTGACCGATTGCGGCACCTTGCGCCTGACCGATCCGCGGCGCTTCGGCGCCGTCGTCTGGTCGCCCGCGCTGGACGCCGGCATCGCCGCCAAATTGCTGTCGCGACTCGGCCTCGAGCCGTTCGACCCGCGCTTCGACGGCGCCCACCTGCATGCGGCACTGCGACAGCGCAAGGTGTCGGTGAAGCAGGCCCTGCTCGGCGGCGAGATCGTCGTCGGCGCCGGCAACATCTATGCGTGCGAGGCGCTGTTCGAAGCCCGCATCGATCCGCGCGTGCGCAGCGACCGCGTCAGCCGGCCGCGTGCCGATCGTCTTGCCGCCGCCATCCGCTCGACGCTGGCGCGCGCCGTCGAGCTCGGTGGCTCGACCTTGCGCGATTTTCGCGACGCGCACGGCGCTGCCGGCGCGTTCCAGTTGCAGGCGCGCGTGTACGGTCGCGCGGGTCAGCTGTGCGTGCGCGGCGACGGCACGGTCCGCCGCATCGTCCAGGGCGGACGGGCCAGTTTCTATTGCCCGGGCTGCCAGCGCCGCTGAAGCGTGCGAAAGGTCCGCGGCCTCGGTCGTGAGCAAGTGTTTCGATGCGCTGCGGGGCGTGGTTGCTGCGCTACCATGCCCCGCTCGCCTCGTGCGACGACTCGATGACGCATTCTTTCGCCACAAGCCTCGATGCCCTCGGCGGGTGGCGCGCTGCGCTGGCCGAGCGGGTCGACACGCTCGCCAAATTCCTTGCCGAGCACGATCTCGCGCAGGGCGCAGCCTCCGAGCAGCTCGACGCGCTGCACCAGCGGCTCGGCAACGAGAAGCTCGTCGTCGCCTTCGTCGCCGAGTTCTCGCGCGGCAAGTCGGAGCTGATCAACGCCATCTTCTTCGCCGACACCGGCCGCCGCATCCTGCCGGCGACGCCGGGGCGCACGACGATGTGCCCGGTCGAGCTGGGCTGGAACAACGACCAGCCGGCCTCCTTGCTGTTGCTGCCGATCGAGACGCGCCTCGAGGGCCTGTCTCTCGGCGAGCTGCGCACGCAGCCGCGCGCCTGGCGTCGCCTGGAGCTCGACGTGCACGACGCCGACCAGCTCGCCCACTCCCTGCTCGAGGTGACGCGCACCGAATGGGTCAGCGAAGCGCAAGCGCGGGCGCTCGGCTTCTGGGACGACGAGAACCCCGACGACAACCCGCCGCGCGACGACCAGGGCCAGGTCGAGGTGCCGGCCTGGCGCCACGCGCTCATCAACTACCCGCACCCCTTGCTGCGCCAGGGCCTCGTCGTGCTCGACACGCCGGGCCTGAACGCGATCGGCGCCGAGCCTGAGCTGACGCTGTCGCTGTTGCCGTCGGCGCACGCCACGGTCTTCATCCTCGGCGCCGACACCGGCGTCACCAAGTCCGACCTGGCGATCTGGCGCGACCACCTCGGCGCGCACGCGCCGACGCGCTTCGTCGTCCTCAACAAGATCGATTCGCTGGTCGACCCGCTCGCCACCGTCGCCGAAGTCGAGGCGCAGATCCTTTCGCAGCAGCGCGAGACCGCGCGCACGCTCGGCATCACGACGCAGCGCGTCTTTCCGCTCTCGGCACGCCAGGCACTCGCGGCGCGCGTTGCCGGGGACGACATGGGCCTCAACGAAAGCCGCCTGCCGCTGCTCGAGGCCGCCCTCGGCGCGCAGCTCCTGCCGCAGCGCCGCCAGGTGCTCGAGCAGGTCGTCCAGGAAGGCGCGCAGCAGATCGAGAACCACGTCGGCCGCCACATCGGCGATATGCGGCGCCAGCTCGCCGAACAGACGCTCGAGCTGCGCGGCCTGCGCGGCAAGAACAACGCCAAGGTCCGCGTCATGATCAAGCGCGTCGACGCGGAGACCGGCGAGTTCGAGGAGTGCACGACGCTGCTGCAGGCGATGCGCGCCGTGCACGGCCGCATGCTGAAGGACATGCTGGTCGATCTCTCGTCGGACCGGCTGCGCGACGAGGTCGCCGAGATGCAGGCGACGATGGGCGCGTCGATTCTTCATCTCGGCGCGAAGAAGGCCTTCATCGCGCTCTGCGAGCGGCTGCGCGCATTGCTCGCGTCGGCCCAGCAGCGCAACGGCGAGATCCGCGAGATGCTGGGCGCCTCGTTCGCCCGCCTCAACGCCGAATACGGCTTCGGCCTGGCGCTCGGCAAGCCGCTCGACTTCGAGCGCTTCTCGGCCGAGCTGCAGGAAATCGAGAGCAACTACGTCCAGTACCTCGGCCTGACGCTGGCGCTGCGCCTGGCGCAGCCGAAGTTCATGGAGCAGTTCCGCCGCATGCTGATCTCCAAGTTGCGCGTCGTCTTCGAGAACGCGAGCAGCGAGCTCGAGCTCTGGAACAAGGCCGTGTCGGCGCAGGTCGATTCGCAACTGCGCGAGCGCCGCAAGGCGTTCAAGCGCCGTCGCGAAACGCTCGAGAAGATCCAGACGGCAGCCGGCGAGCTCGAGGCACGCATCGACGAGATCGATACCCAGGACCGGCGCCTCGTGCAGTTCCAGGCACGCACGGCCGAGCTCACCGAGGCCTTGCGCGAGCAGGCCTTCGTGGCGCCGTTCGCCACCGATTCGCCGGCCGCGCTCGACATTCCGCTCTTCGGCGACGCCGTTCCGGTCGACCGCGAAGACGCGGTGCAGCGCCAAGCCTGAAGCCGCCGCGAGACTTGGCACCGGGATTCGCCGAGCGCGTCGTCGCCTGGCAGCGCGCGCACGGCCGGCACGGCCTGCCGTGGCAGGGCCGCGATCCCTACCGCGTCTGGCTGTCGGAGGTGATGCTGCAGCAGACGCAGGTCTCTGTCGTGCTCGGCTACTTCGATCGGTTCGTCGCCCGCTTTCCCGACGTTCGCGCGCTGGCCGCGGCGCCGACCGGCGACGTGCTCGCGCTCTGGAGCGGGCTCGGCTACTACGGGCGGGCCCGCAACCTGCACCGGGCGGCGCAGGCGATCGTCGACGACCATGGTGGCGAGTTCCCGCGTTCGAGCGAGGCGCTGGCGATGCTGCCCGGCATCGGCCGCTCGACTGCCGCCGCCATCGCCGCGTTCTGTTTCGGCGAGCGCGTCGCCATCCTCGACGGCAACGTCAAGCGGGTGCTGGCGCGCGTCCTCGCGTTCGAGGGCGATCTCGGCCAAGCCCGTGCGGAGCGAGAGCTCTGGGATGCGGCGACGGCGCTGTTGCCGGCTGCCGGCATCGAGCCGTACACGCAGGGCCTGATGGATCTTGGCGCGACGCTATGCACATTGCGCGCGCCGAGCTGCCTGCTCTGCCCGGTGCTCGGGGTGTGCGCAGCCGCGCGCGCCGGAACCCAGGACCGCTATCCGGTCAAATCGCGTCGATCGGTCCGCAAGCGCCGCGACAGCGTCTGGCTGGATCTGCGCTGGCGCGGCGCGGTGTGGCTCGTGCAGCGGCCCGCGACCGGCATCTGGGCCGGCCTGTGGAGCCTGCCGGAGCTCGACGCGATGTCGAGCCTCGAAGCGGCGACGGCCGATTGGCCGGGCCGCGCCGAGGCGTTCGAACCGTTCACGCATGTGCTGACGCATCTCGACTGGACCCTGCGTCCGGTGCGATGGACGTTTGCGAACCGCACCTCGGCCGCGAGCGTCGCGCGCAGCACGGCCGCGTGGCCGGGAGGCTGCTGGTTCGCTCCCGCCGAGGCGCTTGCGCTCGGGCTGCCGGCGCCGCTCAGGAAGCGGCTGGCCGAGACGAGCGGCTGAAGAACGAAAGACGGGCGAAGGGCGAACGATCGCGGTGCGATGTTCAGTGCGTGTCGTGCCTGGTGCGCATCAGCGAGTCGACGAGGTCGAGCCGGACGGCCGGATCGGCCAGTGCCATCAGCCGCTGCTTGACGTCGAGCGGCAAGGGCAGGATGTCGCACCACCGGTTGGCGACCCAGCCGGCGCTGTCGAAGCGAAGCGGTTCGAGAAAGGGTCGCGCGCCCTGGGCGGCGAGCGCCTCGACCGCATCGGCGAGGCTCTTGACGATGCCGGCCTGAGCGGGCGTCGGCGGCACCACCGGATCGTCGGCGATGGCGGCCGCGTCGCCGAGCCAGAGACCGTCGGCCTGCTGCCTGGTCGCGCCGAGCGAGAAGCGATGCGTGCCGCGGCAGCGCACGCTCAGGATGTTGGTCTCGACGCTGTCGACGTCGACCAGCGCGGCGAGCGTGCCGACCTCGTGCAGCGACACCGCCTGGCGGCTCGTGCGGGCCTCGCGGCCGCTCTTCAGGCAGACGACGCCGAACGGCGTCTTCTCGCGCATGCAGACCGACATCAGGTCGAGATAGCGCGCCTCGAAGATCCTGAGCTCGAGCAGGCCCTCGGGACAGAGCACGGCGTTGAGCGGAAAGAGCGGCAACTCGTTCGACGCGATGCTGGCGCCACCCGGCGCGGGCAGGCTCACGGCAGCGACTCGATCTCTCGATGGCGCACGAGCGTCGCGGCGCGCTCGCCGAAGCCCGCGGCGAGCCGCTCGGCGAACCACACCGACCGGTGCTGGCCGCCGGTGCAGCCGATCGCGACGGTGAGATAGGCGCGCTGGTCGGCTTCGAACGCAGGCAGCCAGCGGCGCAGGAAGCCTTCGACCTGGGCCAGCATCTCCACTGCTTCGGGCTGCGCCGCGAGGTAGGCGGCGACCTCCGCATCGCGGCCGGTGAGCGGACGCAGCTCGCGAACGTAGTGCGGGTTCGGCAGCACGCGCACGTCGAACACATAGTCGGCGTCGAGCGGCACGCCGTGGCGAAACGCGAAGCTCTCGAAAACCAGCGTGAGGCTGCTGTCGCCGGCAGAGACCAGCTCGCGCATCCAGGCGCGCAGCTGCGTCGGCCGGAGCTGGCTGGTGTCGATGACGGTCGAGAGATCGCGCAGGTCGGCCAGCAACTCGCGCTCGAGCTCGATCGCCTCGACGAGCGCGCCGCGGTCGGCCAGCGGATGGGCCCGGCGCGTCTCGGAAAAACGCCGCACCAGCGCACCCGTGGTCGCGTCGAGAAAGATCGCCTGCACGTCGACGCCTTCGGCGCGCAATTGCGCGAGCAGCGGCAGCAGGTGCGGCAGCGAGCCGGCGCTGCGCACGTCGACAGCGATGGCGACGCGGCGATTGCGGCGCTGCTGCTCGAGGGAGAGGAAATCGCGCAGCAGTTCCGGTGGCAGGTTGTCGACGCAGAAGAACCCGGCGTCCTCGAGCGCATGCAGCGCCACCGATTTCCCCGAGCCGGAGATGCCGGTGACGAGCACGACCTCGCGCGGGCCGGCGCCTTCGGGGTCGCCGTTCATCGCGCTGCCTTGCGGGCGTGCGCGGCGTGCGCCTTCGCGCCCGAAGACAGCATCTCCTGCGCGTGCGCGAGGCTGGTCGACGACAGCGTCTCGCCGCCGAGCATGCGCGCGATCTCGGCCACGCGCGCCTCGCCGGTCACCGCGCCGACGCTGCTGCGCGTCGTGCCGCCGCGCGTCTCCTTGGCGACGACGAAGTGGCGATCGGCGCAGGCGGCCACTTGCGGCAGATGCGTGACCGCGAGCACCTGGCGGTCGCGGCCGAGCTGCTTCATCAGCCGTCCGACCGTCTCGGCGACGGCGCCGCC
>Ga0075520_1001875_pt1 | contig 10319 bp, 8 predicted proteins | sample NGEPerB_FD_75100 | JGI IMG/M metagenome (GOLD analysis project Ga0075520, IMG submission 75100) | Arctic peat soil microbial communities from the Barrow Environmental Observatory site, Barrow, Alaska, USA - NGEE PermafrostAB12-B | ecosystem: Environmental > Terrestrial > Soil > Wetlands > Peat ...
CGCCAGCGCCCAACCAATAGCAGACGAGATGGCAGGCCGGCCGCCCGTGCCACCAACAGAACTCGTCCGGTCCTTCCCGGACGTTTCCCAAGCCTCAAGACCGCCTATTCCACCCACTTCTGAACCTGGTCGTATGCCGCATCCCCTTCCGCCTGAAGCTTCCCATCAGGGCCGTAGATCTTGAAGTGCGGGATCGAATGCAACTGGTACTGCTGGGCCACCGGGGACTCCCAATCGATGCCTTTCACTCCGGGCCGATTGATATCGACCTTGACGACGGCGATGTCGTCACGGCTCTTGTGCAGATTCACCAGCTTCGGAGCGATCGCGCGGCAGGGCGGGCAATACTCGCTGTAGAAATCGACGATGGTGGTTTTTCCGGGTACAAGGTAATTCGCAACGTCGACCTTCTGCCCCATTGAGATGTGCGCCGGACTCGGACCTTTCACATGGGTGTCGTCGGCGCAGAAGGCGAGCGGCGCGGCGATGACGGCGGCAAGAACGAGGGCAAGGATGGAACGATGGTGCGGCATTTTGTCTCCTCTGGTTTGGGATGATTGAGAATGGAACCTTTTTTCCGACGGCACGGCAATGAAGTCAACCACGCTGTGCGGCGTCGCGACCCACGTTGCCCGATCGTGACCAAAGTCTTGAATTTTTCCCTGGACAACCCAACGCTACCGCCAATGAAAGTGCTCTTCCGCGCGATCGTCTTCCTGGTGATGCTGTTTGCCGTCCTCTACGTCGGCATCAACAATACCCATCTGATCGATTTCTCCTTTCCGGTGCTGATGAAGGAGAAGATCCGGGCCACCGCCGCCCTCCTCTATTTCGCGATGTTCGCAGTCGGAGTCGTGGCGGGGATCGCCATTGGTTCGGGCGGCAAAAAGAGCAGGTCATCCGCGGACGGAAAGAAGAAGGCCTGACCCGCCATCGGACAATCAGCCCGTCATCCTGAACCCTGCGGGAGCGCCGCCGCGTTCCTGTCGCCGCAGGAAGGGAGCGGCGCGGGCTTCAGCTCTGCGGTTCCAAGCATGGCGGCGCTGCGACGGCGCGTCCCCTCGCCGACGGTGAAAGGCGCCGCGCGGCGATCTACACCCCGATTTTGACTCCTTTGCGCAGGTAAGTCGGAACATCGAGATCCTGACCCTCGAAGAGATTCCGGTCCGTTTTGTCGAAGTAGCCCCGGCTCTCCACCTCGGCGAACGAGAATTCGTTTTGCTCGGTGCGGTCCGCGGGCGCCGGATCGGGCGTGGCGGACGGCGCCGCCGTCGCACCGGCAGGCTTTTCGCCCGCGGTCCTGGCCGGCGCGAGGGTGACGCTCCGGGCCGCGGCCAGCGGCCGCCGCGGCGTCTGGTTGCGGTTGCCCACGTCCGTCGTGCCGATCACACAAACCTCCAGTTGCTGCTGCATGCCCTCGTCGATCACCGCGCCCATGATGACATGCGAATCCCGGCCGTATTGCTCGGTGATTGCGGTCATGAGTTCGTTCACCATCGGCAGCGTGAGGTCGGTGCCGCCAATGATATTCACCAGCAGACGATCCGCCTTGCGGGAAAACTCCGTCGTATGCAGCAAGGGACAAACCTTGATGCTTTCGATCGCCTGGGCCACCGCTTGCGGGCCCTCGCCACGTCCGAGACTGAAGAGCGTCTTGCCGCCCCGCGACTGAAACACCTGCTGCAGGGTGGCGAAATCGAGATTGATCAGGCCGGTGCGGAAGAGCATCGACCAGATCGATTTCACGCCGCGACCGATCCAGGCATCGGCCTGGGCAAACGCCGCCAGGACCCCGGTGGTGTCGCTGCACTCCTGCAGCAGTACGTCGTTGGCGAGCGGAATCACCGCATCGCAGGTGCGGCGCAAGGCCAGCAAACTCTCTTCCGCCTGCTTCAGGCGCCGGCCGCCTTCGAAGCTGAAGGGCATCGTGACATACGCAATGACCAGCGCGCCCTGCTCGGTCGCCACGTCGGCGACAATCGGCGCGGCGCCACCGCCCGTGCCGCCCCCCAGCCCGGCCAGCAGGAACACGAGATCACAACCTTTCACCACCGCGGCGATTTTCTCCCGGTCGGCCTCGGCCGCCTCGCGACCGAGCTCCGGGTCGCCGCCGGTGCCGAGGCCCCGGGTCACCTGGCCGCCAATCAGCACCTTGTCCTGGACCGGGGAGGAAGACAGCGCCTGCAAATCGGTGTTGATGACGGCAAGCTGCAGCCGCGCGAGATTGTCCATCTTGAGCCGGTCGATCGCATTCGAACCCGCGCCGCCCACCCCGACCATCTTGATGGCGATCGACCGGTCGGTGAGGATTTCGTGGGTGAGCGGAAGCTCGTTGTGGTTCGGGTCAAATTGCATGGCTCAGGAGGCAACCAGGATACGTTTGAGGCTTTGCAGAATGCCGTTGGACCGCCGGGCGGCCGGCCGCCGCTCCGCCTGCGAATTGAGGCCGAAATACAGCAGCCCGAGCGGAGTGCTGAAGCCGGGATCGCGCAGTTCGTCGGCCACCCACGAAGCCGGCTCGCCGAGCCGCCCGGGCACGCCAAAGACTTTGCCGGCCGCCTCGTCCATGCCGGGCATCTTGGCCGCCCCGCCGGTGAGAATCACGCCGACCGGCGTCTGTTCCGGCACGAAGGCGGCGTCGAGCTTGGCCCGGACCACCTCGAAAAGCTCGCGCGCGCGGGCGGCGGTGATCTGCTCGATCGCCTGGCGCGAAAACTGCCGGTCGCCGACGGAGTAATCGCCGTTGAGCCAGACCTTCTCGTGCTTGTCGCGCGACCGCAGCATGGCCGAGCCATAGCGCAGTTTGAGCTTTTCCGCCTGCGGCCGCGTGAGCCGCAGCCCGAGACTGAGGTCGTTGGTGAAATGGTCGCCGCCCACCGGTACCACGCCGGTCTGGTAGGCCACCCCGTCGTGGTAGAGCACAAAATCCGTCGTCCCGCAGCCGAGGTCGAGGACCAGCACGCCATTCTGTCGCTCTTCGGGCGTGGTGACCATGGTGCCCGAGGCGAGACTCGACAGGATCAGTTCATCCACGCGAAGATTGAATCCGGTGATGACGTGGATGTGGTCGCCGATCTTGGCCTCGCTGCCGTGCACCGTCCAGTAGCCCACCTCCAGCCGCTGGCCCACGAGGTGTTCGGGATCGGGCACCAGGCGGCCGTCCAGCCGGAAGGGCCGGCGGATATGATGCACCACCGCGCGACCGGCCGGAAGTTCCTTGGCCATGGCCAGCCGGCAGGCCGTGTCGATGTCGAGCGCGCCCACGCAGTTGTCCGCGGCGTTCACGTTGACCGAGGCCTCGTGGTAGAAACCCTCGAGGTGCGCGCCGGTTTGCGCCAGATAAACCGCGTCCACCGGGGAGCCCGCCCCGTCCTCCGCCGCCCGGAACGCGGCATGCGTGCACGCACTCGCCTCTTTGTAGTCCACTACGCCGCCCTTGATCACCCCCCGCGACGGGCACGAACCGAGGCCGACAATGTTGAGGGTACGCCCGCGCATGAGTTCCCCCACGAGAACGGTCACCTTGGAGGTGCCGATTTCAACGGCACCAATGAGTCTGGTCTTAGAAATCACGTCTCTGTTTTGGTTGAGAAGCTGTCTTGTGAGGTTGGACGCGCGCCGGCTCCAGCGGGGCGGTCTCCTGTAATTCGACCGGCACCTGCCCGCCGAGCGCGAGGTCGATCCGCTGCAGCGGCGGCGCCCCCTTCGAACGGAAAAAATCGACGATGTAGTCCAGCCGCGCCAACTGCCGGGGAAAGTCATCCCGCACATCAAACACGATCTCCGGAATCACGGCCGAGCGCACCATGATCTCCTGGTCCGATGCGAATCGGGCCAGCGACACGACGTGCCAGCCGGCGAACAGCTCCGGCACCAGGGCCTGGGCGGCGCGCAACAACTCGGCCGTCCGCTCCATTCCCGCGATCGGCTCAAATCCGTGTTTGGCCGAACGCCGCAACCGCACGCCGTCGAGCCACGGCAACCGCTCCAGCACTGCGGGCTCGTAGCCGACGCCCTCGTAGACCACGCCGTCGGGCGCCACGAGCCGCAGGCGGGGCGGATCGCCACCCACCTGCACCATCATGCGGGCGACCGGCGTGCGTTCCTGCACGGCGACCGCCAGCGAATTGTCGGCGAACCGCCGGCGGAGCACCACGCTTTGCGCCTGCCCCGAGGCGAGCAACCGCCGTTCCAGCACCGCGAGGTCGAGATTCATCAAGCTGGCATTCTTCGGCAGCGCCAGCGTCTGGTCGAGCCAGGGGCGGTCCAGCACGCCGTCGCTGGAAAAGAACACCTGCTTGAGCGGGGTGCTCTGGCCGGGATCCTTGATGCGCGCCGGATTGCTCTCCCACGTCAGGTAAACTTCGATCGCCGCCGCCGCCCCGCCGAGCACGAGCGCGCACACCGCCGCGAATTTCAGGCCGGCCACCGTCCGCCGCCGGTGTCCTTCCTTCGACATCGCGCGCGGATTGACCCCCTGGCGGATATCCTTCCAGGAGCGCGAGGGCGGCGGAATGGTGGCAGGCAGGCTCATCGGAAGACGCTGGCAGAAATGACAGGCGGCAACGGGCCGCCCGACTCAACGGCGGGAGCCGCCGGTGCTCTGAGCCCAACCCGAAAACCCGGCCCCGCACCGCCGGCAGACTTCAACCCGGCGCACCTTTCCTTGTTGGCGCAGCCCGCGCCGATTTCGAGCAAATTCACAGCACGTCCTTCCATTCCCGGCCGTAGAGCAAGACCTCGGGCTCCAGGGTAATGCCCCGCGCCAGCCGCACGCGGTCCCGTACCCGGCGCATCAGCGTGATGATCTCCGCGGTCGTCGCCTGCCCGCGATTGATGATGAAATTGGCGTGCACCGATGAGACCTCGGCGTCCCCCACCCGTTCGCCCTTCAGGCCCAGCTCATCGATGAGTTTCCCGGCCGTGACCGCCGGCGGGTTCCGAAAAACACAGCCGGCGCTCGGCTCGCGCGGCTGTGATTCCTGGCGCCGGCGACGGTAAACATCGATCTGGCGGCTGATCGTTTCGCTCTCCGCCGCCGCCGCCGGCCTGAGCAGCGCGCCCAGGGCAATGGCGTCGCGCAGATCGTCGCACTGGCGGTAGCCCGTGCGCATCTTTTCCTTCGGCAGCGTGCGCACCTCGCCGGCGAGCGTGACCAACTGCACTTCCTCGACCAGGTCGAACATCCAGCCGCCCATGGCACCGGCATTCATCCGCAGCGCGCCGCCGACGGAGCCGGGAATGCCCTCGAGAAATTCAAATCCGGCCAGGCCCGCCTTGCTGGCAAAGCCGCACAAGTTCTTCAGCCGCAAACCCGCGCCGGCCCAGATGCGTCCGCCGGGCCGAAGCTCGCAAGCCTGCCAGGCGGGATGCGCCAGGGACACCACCAATCCTTCCACCCCTTCGTCGGGCACGATCAGGTTCGAGCCGCGACCAAGAGCATAAACGGGAAAACAACCCAGGCTCGCTTCGCGCAACACCAGCCGCAGGTCGTCGATTCCCGCCGGCTCGCAGTAGCCGCGCGCCCGTCCGCCGGTGCGCATGGTTGTCTTCGGTGCCAACGGCTCCTCGCGGGCCAATTTCGTCTCCGGCGAGAGCCGCGGCCGAAGCTCGCCGACCAATCGATCCCAATCCGCCGCCCGCGGGAGATCTCCGCCCCCTTGCGCCGCGAACTCGTGCGCCCACTGGTCGATGTCTCCGGCCCCGACAAAGGCCAGCCAATCTCCGGGCTGCAACGCCGGACGCACGGCCGCGATGACATCGGGATTGCGGCCCGGCAGATGCGTCACGGGCAGAGATCCGCCGGCATCCGCGATCGCGGCGCAGAGATCGGCGGTGGTGCCGCCTGGCACGGGCGTTTCGCCCGCCGGATAGACGTCGAGCAGAAAGAGCTCGTCGGCGAGGCTCAGCGCGGCGGCAAACTCCGCCTTGAACCGGGCGGTCCGGCTAAAACGGTGCGGCTGGAAAACCACCACGAGCCGGCCCGTCCTGCGCTGACGCAAGCTGGCGAGCAGCGCCCGGATCTCCGTCGGATGATGCGCGTAATCCTCGATGATGGTCAGGCGTTCCGTGGCGCGGAGCACCTGCTGGCGACGACAGACGCCCGGATAGCCGGCCAGCAAATCCCGCGACAACGGCGCGCCCATCAGATGCGCCGCCGCCAGCGCCGCCGCCGCATTGTGCGCATTGAACGCGCCGCGCGCCCGCACCGAGACATCGAGCACGGGAAAGTTGCCCTCCAGGTGAAGCGAAAGGTGGCTGCCGGATTCGCCGGCGACGGAGGCGCGATATTGCCCGTCGGCGCCAAACGTGAAGGCCGGAATGTTCGCCCCCGCCATCACCCGCGCCGAGAGCGGGCAGTGCGGATCGAACACGACTGCCCGCCGTGTCCGCGCGACCAGGCGGCGAAAAGTACCCTCCAGTTCTTCAATCCGCGCGTAATAATCCGGGTGATCCCAATCGAGGCTGACGATCACGGTGATCTCGGGCGCAAAGCCCTCGATGGTGCCGTCGCTTTCGTCAATCTCCGCCACGACCCATTCTTCCGTGCCAAGCCGGCCGGGCGGCAGCGATTGGTCGGCCAACAGCCCGCCGAGCAGCCAGCCGCAGGGAAAACCGGCGCGATGCAGCGCGGTGATCAGCAGGCCGGTCGTCGTCGTCTTGCCGTGCGCCCCCACGATCGCGACCAGCTTCCGGTCTCGCAGCAATTCCGCCAGCATTTCGCCGCGGCGCACCTGCGGCAGCCCACGTCCGACGGCGCGCACCCGCGCCGGATGATCCGCGGGGATGGCCGAGGAGCGCACGAGCAGATCGCACGGCTCCGGCACCCCGCCCGGCTCCGTGATCGCGACGCCGGCCTGCTCCAGCCAGGGACGCACCAGCGGGGCCAGCGCGTCGTCTTCCCCGCTCACGGCCAGGCCCGCCTGCCGCAGGCAAAGGGCCAGCGGCGCCATGCCCGTGCCGCCGACGCCGACGAGATGGACGGAACGGATGTCGCGGGCAAAGAGTCGTGGCAGCGGCCGGGCGCTCATGCGGCTTTCGACTGGGATTTCACGGGCGGCACGGCCCGGTCCGACGCCGGCCGGCCGGCGGGGAGCGCGAGTCCCTCGAGATCGTCGAGAATCAGATCGAGCGAATTGGCGCGGTCCATCCGCTGCAGATTCGCGCGAAACTTGCGCAGCAGCCAGTCGTTGAAAATGACGTCGCTCACTTCGCGATCGAGCTCGGCCAGGTAGCGCTGGTCGATCACAAACCCCCCGCCTTGTTGTTCAAAAAACCGCGCATTCGCCCACTGGTGGTTGTTGGCCGCCTGCGGAAACGGCACGAGAATCGCCGGGGTGGCACAGCGAATAAGCTCGGCGATCGTGCCCGCTCCGGCCCGCGAGACCACCAAGTCGGCGGCCGACAGCAGGGTCGCGACATCGTCACAGAACGGCACGAAGATCGCCTTGACCGTCTCGCCGGAGCTCGCGCGGAGTTCGCGCTCCTCTTCCCCTCCCTTGCCGAGGCCCGTCACACAATAGACCTGGATGCCCTCCGCCGCCAGGCGCCCCAGGCGTTCCCGCGCCCAGTTGTTCAGGGGTGCGGCGCCCTGGCTGCCGCCGAAGATCACGAGCACCTTTTGCGCCGGATCCAACCCGAGCCGGCTCCGCGCCGCCTCATGCGGCAGCCGCATGATCTCGCGGCGGACGGGCAGTCCGACATGGCGCACCCCGGCGTGCCGCACTCCCCGCAGGTGCACGCCCGGCGGCAGATACTGGCGCCGGGCGAGTCCGCCCAAAAGACGGATGGCGCGGCCGGGCACGCGGTTCGCTTCGTGCAGCGCCGCGGGCCGGCGGAACAGCGCCGCGACCACGATGATGCCGGACGTGGTGAAGCCGCCAAACCCGATGATCACGTCGGGGTGCCAGGCCCGGATCAAGCGCACACTGAACCAAAAGGCCCGCGCCTGCTGCCAGAAGAAACGGCAGCAGCCCACCGGGTTGATCGTGAAGGGGGCGCCGGGAATCCGCTCGAATCTGAGCTGCGGGTATTTGCCGATCAGGCGGGCGTCGACCTTCTTGTGGCTGATGAGGAGCGTGGTCTCATGGCCGCGCGCGTTGAGCCCTTCCGCAAGCGCGATGCCTGGCGAGAGGTGCCCGCCCGTGCCGCCGCACGCAATGAGAAACCGGCTCATTCGCTCCACCCTTTCCGTCCCGCGCTCCCCGCCCACCGCCCGCCGTTCACGCCATGACCTCCTTCAAGGTGCGCTCACGATGCATCAGCGCGGGCCTGGTCCAGGCCCGCTGCGTGTTGAGAAAGATCCCCACGAGAATGCCCATCAGCAACAGGTTCGACCCGCCGGCGCTGATGAAGGGCAGCGACATGCCCTTGGTCGGCAGGCAACCGGTCACCACGCCGAGATTGATCAGCGCCTGCAGGCTGATGAGCAGCAGACAGCCCGCGACGAGCAGGAATTGAAACAGGTTCGGGGCCTTGCGCAGGTGACACAGCCCGGCGGCAAACAGGATCGCAAACAAAACCACCACGCCGATCGTGAAGGTCAGCCCCAGCTCCTCGCCGATGACCGCGAAGATGAAGTCGGTGTGCACCTCGGGCAGAAAACTATTCTGCTGCCGGCCCTGGCCGAGCCCCACGCCCTCCACCCCGCCGGCGGCGAAGGCCAGAATCGCCTGCCAGAGCTGATACGTTCCGCCGCTCCGGTTGCCCTCGACATCGAGAAACGCCAGAAAGCGCGCCAGACGGTTGGGATTGTGGATCACCGCCACCGCCAGGAGGGCGGCCGCGCCGGCAAACGCCGAGATCAAATAACGCAGCCGGCCGCCGGCGAGAAACAAAAGGATGACGCCGATCGCGAACGTGAGCGCCGCCGTGCCAAAATCCGGCTCGAGGAGAATCAGCCCGGCGAAGCCCGTGATCCACGCCAGCGGGACCACGAAGCCGCGCACCACGTCGTGAATCCGCGTCTGGTTTAGCGCGAGATAATGCGCCAGCCCGAAGACCATCGCCAGCTTGGCGAATTCAGAAACCTGCAGCCGCACGGGCCCGAAGCCGAGCCAGCGCCGGCTGCCTTTCACCGCGATGCCGATCCCCGGAATCAGCACGAGCAGAAGCCCCACCAGGCACATCACGGCAAAAACCCACACGTAACGCCGGGCATATTCCAGATCCATCCGGTTCACGGCCAGGCATGCGACGGCGGCCAGCACGAACCACAGGAGCTGTTTGCTGAGGTAAAAATAGGGATCTGCCTTGAGCGAAACGCTCGCGCTGAACAAGACGGTGACCCCGAGAATCGACAGGCTGAGGACGCAGACGAGGATGACCATCGCGGGGTTGATGGCCGCGATCCAGCGCGGTTTCTCGAACGGTTCCTGGGACATGCGGGAGAAGGATAGAATCAGCTCAACCGGAAGGCCCTGCGCCCCCTCCAGCCGGCCGTCCAGGGGGTCGCAGTCGAATATTCGCCGGGGGACCGGGCGGAAAGAAGCGCCTTACGGGGTCTTGGTCTCGCTGCCGCTGTCGTCGGCCTTGATGACCGGCACGTCGCTCTGCGGTTTCAGGCCGGAATCAAGATCGGGCGCATTCGCCGGCGCACCCAGCGTCGGCACGGAGGTGTCGGTGTTCGCCGCGGCGGAGGCCGGGCCGGCCGGCGCCGCCGGACTCGTCGTGACCGCAGCAGCGGCCGGTCCAGACGCGGCGCCGCCCGGGATCACGAGATTCTGGCCGGGGCGGATTTTTCTCGGATCGGCAATGTTATTGGCCACCAGGAGATCCTGGGTTTTCACGTGGTATTTCCGGGCGATGGCCCCGACGGTCTCACCGGGTTTGACCTCGTGGGTGAGGGCGCCTTCCGGCGTCTTCACGGAAGCGGGACCGGCCGGCACTGCCGCCGAGGGATTGTGCGTTTCCTCCGCGGCGGCCGGGGGGGGAACCGCCGGCAGTTTCAATTCCCGGCCCACTTGCACATAATCGCTGTGCAGGTTGTTGAGCCGTTTCAATTCAGCGCTGGTGCTGCCGACGCGATGCGCGATCGCCGCGAGCGTGTCGCCGGGTTTGACGGTGTACGAGGCGCCGGTCGCCACCGCTTCGGCGCCGCCGCCCATCGACGCCTTGCCGGGAACGATGAGCTTCTGACCGATGCTCAAGACCGAGCTGTTCGTCAGATGATTGGCCCTGGTGAGTTCGGCCACGGTCGCGTGATTCTTCTTCGCAATCCTCGACAGGCTGTCGCCCCGCGCGACGGTATAGGTCGTGGCCGGCGTCACATCGTTGAGCGGCGTATTCTCCAGCGCCTCCGAGGCGGGCGTGCCCGGACG
>Ga0075520_1001877_pt1 | contig 10317 bp, 10 predicted proteins | sample NGEPerB_FD_75100 | JGI IMG/M metagenome (GOLD analysis project Ga0075520, IMG submission 75100) | Arctic peat soil microbial communities from the Barrow Environmental Observatory site, Barrow, Alaska, USA - NGEE PermafrostAB12-B | ecosystem: Environmental > Terrestrial > Soil > Wetlands > Peat ...
GTGAGGGCGCAGCCGTGCTCGTTCTCGAGGAGCTCGAGCACGCGCGGGCGCGTGGCGCGAAGATCTATGCGGAGGTTGGCGGCTACGGCGTCTCTTCGGACGCGCTTCACATCACTGAGCCCGACCCGACCGGCGAGAATCCGGCACGCGCCATGAAGATGGCTTTCACCGACGCGGGAATCGATCCGTCCGAGGTCGACTACATCAACGCCCACGGCACCTCGACGCCGCTCGGAGACGCGAGCGAGACGAAGGCGATCAAGCTCGCGCTCGGCGAAGAGAATGCCTACAAGACGCCGGTCTCCTCAACCAAGGGAGCGACCGGGCACTGCCTGGGCGGCGCGGGAGCGGTCGAGGCGACCTTCTCGATCCTGGCGATCAGGGACGGCATGGTTCCGCCCACGATCAACCAGGAGAACGCCGATCCGGAGTGCGACCTCGACTACGTTCCCAACGAGGCAAGAAAGGCCGATGTGCGAGTAGCCGTGTCGAACTCCTTCGGGTTCGGCGGCCACAACGCCTCGGTCTTGCTGCGGCGGTTCGAGGGTTGAGGCCGCGAGCGCCCACCGCTAAAACGAGAGAGGGCTAAACTTCCGAGGCTCTTATGGCCAGTCGAATAGACGTCTCAATCGAGCACAAGAACTCGCCGCCCGAGCCCGGGGGCTCGAAGAAGCATCCCAACACTTGCCCCAAGTGCAATTCGCACTACCGAGACGACGAGTTGGCGGCGAACCTGCGCGTTTGCGCCCAGTGCGACTATCACTTCCCCGTCGGGGCGCTGGAGCGGATCGAGCAGCTTCTCGACAAGGACAGCTTCATCGAGGAGGCCGCCGACCTCCGCTCGGCCGACCCGCTGGGCTTCTTTGATCTTCGCTCGTACAAGGACCGTATCGCCGAGGCCGAGCTGAAGACGGGCCTCGGAGACGCGATGCTGATGGGGCAGGGTAAGATCGAAGGCCTTGATTTCCAGCTCACCGTGATGGATTTCTCCTTCATGGCGGGCTCGATGGGAAGCGTCGTGGGCGAGAAGTTCGCCCGGGCCTGCGAGCGCGCGATCGAGCGTAAAGTTCCGCTGATCTCGATCAACGCCTCGGGCGGCGCGCGGATGCAAGAGGGAATTCTCTCGCTGATGCAGGTGCCGAAGACGGTCTGCGCGGTCGAGAACATGCGCGACGCCGGCATCCCTTTCATCAGCGTGCTCACCCATCCCACTACCGCGGGGCTGCTGGCCAGCTTCGCCACTCTGGGCGACATCACGATCGCCGAGCCCGGCACGCTGATGTGCTTCACCGGTCCGCGCGTCGTGCAGCAGACCGTGCGCGAGGATTTGCCGGACGACTTCGGTCTCGCCGAGTCCAACTATCGCTTCGGGCACCTGGACGCGATCGTCCAGCGACGCGAGCTCAAAACCACTCTGGCCAAGCTACTGAGGTTATTCGGTCATGTCGGGTGAGCTAGAGCTCAAGCTCCGCGATCGTCTGGCCAAGCTGAAGCGGCTGCGTTTGCCGGGCGGCGGCATGTCGAACGAGGTACGCCGGATCGAGCAACAGCTCGAGGAAATGGGTAACGGCGACGAGCGCGACGAAGACGAGATCTGGCGCTCGGTCGAGTTTGCTCGGCACCCCGAGCGCCCCTACACGCTCGATTACGTCGAGCGCTTGATCGGCGACTGGATCGAGCTGCACGGCGATCGTGCCCGCATGGACGATCCCGCCATCGTCTCGGGCCTGGGCAGCTTCGCCGATCGTACGGTGGCGGTCATCGGCCACCAGAAGGGCCGCGGGGATGCGGTGCAGAGGGTGAAGCGAAACTTCGGCATGTCGAACCCGGAGGGCTACCGCAAGGCCATGCGGGTGATGGAAATCGCCGAGCGGCACGGTTTCCCGGTAATCACCTTCGTAGACACTCCCGGCGCCTATCCCGGCGTAGCGGCCGAGCAGCACGGTCAGGGTGGAGCTCTGGCGGCCTCACAGGCGACCATGGCGCGCCTGACGGTGCCGACGGTAGCCTGCGTGATCGGCGAGGGTGGCTCCGGCGGGGCAATCGCCCTGGCGTTGACCAACCGCGTGCTGATGCAGCAGTTTGCGATCTACTCGGTGATCTCTCCCGAGGGTTGTGCCTCGATTCTCTGGCGCGATGCCGGGCAGGCCCGCAAGGCCGCGGCGGCGTTCAGGCCCGACGCGGTTCACTGCCTCGAACTGGGCGTAATCGACGGCATCATCCCCGAGCCCAAGGACGGCGCGCACACCGATTTCGACGAGGCGGCGAAGCTACTCGGTAAGTCGCTTCGCTCGGCGCTGGACGAGTTGAAGAAGATGAACGGCAAGGAGCTCCGCCGTGATCGGCGCGTTCGCTTCCGCTCGTACGGCGTGTTCGCTTCTTGACGAGAACGGGTGGGTCGGGAGCCTCGCGGACAGGTTCCCCTCGGCACGCAGTGATCCACAGAATCCACAGCTTCATTCCCAAGCCGATGCGGGAGTTCTCAACACCCGTCGAAAACGTTACCGAGCCGAGATAAGAGGCTCAATACCAGCACTTTCATGAGTGCTAGCGCCGTATCGACGTACCCCGCAGCCGAGTTGAGCACCGACTCTCCTCGGGGCCGCTGTGGATGAAAGCGGGGCCGCGAGCGTGCGGCTTTGCTTCGTCATGAGGCGGGGTTAGTTCTCGGACGGCTCGGCTGCGGTGGCCTTGGCCATCGGATCGAGCTTGTAGCCGACGCCAAAGCGCGTCTGAATGAAGGTGTGGCGAGACGCGCGCCTGTCGATCTTGTCGCGGAGGCGCTTCACGCATACGTCTACAGTTCGGTCGCGGAAGGAGCGCCGGCGCCCCCAGATCTTCTGCAGTAATTCGTCGCGAGTGATGACCCGTCCGGTGTCTAAGGCGAGCGCGTAGAGCAGCTTGAACTCGGTGGGAGTTAGCTCGGCACTGACGCCGTCTACGTAGGCCTGGACCTCACGGGGGTCGATGCGCAACTCCTCGAGCTCGATTGACTCTCCGTCCTGGCGCGGCAGAGCGCTGTGCCCGCGACGCGCGGCGGCGCGAACTCGGGCCACGAGCTCTTTCATCGAGACGGGCTTGACTAGGTAATCGTCGGCTCCAATCTCGAGCGCGTGGATGCGGTCATGCTCCGTGCCGCGAGCGCTGACGACGACGATGGGTGTGCCGATGCCTTCGGAGCGAGCGAGCTCGATCAACCGCCAGCCGTCGATTCCCGGCAGCATCAGGTCGAGCACGCATACGTCCGGGTTGTCGTAACGCACGCGCGCGAGCGCTATGTCGCCCTTCGTAACCAGGATCGAATCGAAGCCGGCTTCGGTGAGGGCCTCGGCCATGCCTCGGCCCAGAAGCTCGTCATCCTCGACGATCAGAACCTTCGCCATGCCTCGAACGGTACTGCTCGCCGAGGTGGTTGTGGGTTGACCATCTGTAACGATCTGGTGAAAGTTCGGTGTAGCCGCCGCCCGAGTTGCCGCCGATCCCGCGTAGTTACCGGCGGCAGTATCGCGACTCTCGCACCTCGAAGCGGAGAGTCGAGCAGCGATCAAGCCGCCTGTTTCTCCGGCGCGTGGGCCAGGCACGATCCGCAGATCTGCGCCAGACGCCCCGAACGGTCCAGCTGCTCGACCTCGCGTCCACAGATCTTGCACTTGGCCGCCTGGGGGCGCAGCACGATGGGAAGGCACCAGACGTTCATGCGGCCCTCCCGAGTGGAAACTCCGTCCAGCGGGTCGCTCCGCACATCGGACAGCGCTTGGGTGTTCTGTGTGAGGCGATTCCATATCTGCAAACCGCGCAGAAAAGATCGCCTCTGCGTCTCGGAAAGGCGCTTGTTTTCTTCGTTTTTTCGTTCATGGCTCGAAACTAGCGCGCAACCGTCGTCCGGTGGGTAGCAGCCTGGTTACGTTCAGGTTCCGTCCTGGAGAGACGCGTCTCGATACCCTCTGTTCGATGCCACGCATGCGTAAAGTCCGAGCTGTGGACAGCGCCCGCGACGTCGAGCAGGAAACCAGCGCCGAACGAGCATTGCTCGAGTACGGAGAGTTGATCGCGCTGGTGCTCGACGACGACGGGACGCTGATTCAGGCGAGTAGCCACGCTCGCGAGCTCTTTCCGGCGCTCGAGTTGGGCAGGGAAGTGCCCGAATCGGTAGAGCTGGCGAACGCGCGTCGCATTCGGTACCGGGAGGGCGGCGAAAGGCGCACGCTGATCGTGGCTCCCCTGGTTGACCAGACAGCCTACGAGGAGCTCCGCGTGGGCTTCACCGCCGCGGTATCACACGAGTTGCGTACGCCGCTGGCTCGCCTTCTGATGCTGCTCGAGAAGATCGAGCGCAAGCCGGCCGAGGCAATCGAGCTGTCGGCGCAGGCGCGACACGAGGTCGAGGAGATGGACGAGCTTTTGAACGACGTTCTTTTCCTGAGCGAGCTGGAGAGCGGGCGTGAGGTCGTGTCGCTCGGTACGACCGCGGCCGCACCCGTTCTCGAACAAGTCGTGCAGGAGTTGAGCGAGCGCGCCGATCTGGCAGGGGTGAAGCTCCGCGTTGAAGGAGAGCACGGGCTCGAATTGCCACTTCGCCCGCGGATGCTCGCCGTTATCGGGCGGAACCTGGCGACGAACGCGATCCGCTACGCCGGCGTGGGGGCTGTGTGCACGCTCGCGGTCGGGCAAACACCTGACGGAGGTGCCGAGCTGGTCGTGGCCGACGACGGAACCGGTGTCGCGGTGGAGCACCTGCCTCGGCTCTTTGAGCGCTTTTACCGCGCCGACAAAGCGCGAACGAGCCGCGGAACGGGCCTTGGCCTGGCGATCGTCAAGCACGTAGTGGTTTCGGCCGGGGGCAGAGTGAGCGCGAGCGGCGCACCGGGAGAGGGCTTGACCGTGCGCTGTTCCTTCCCAGTATAAAAAGCGGGCGCCGGTACAAGACCGGCGCCCGCTTGGAGCAGGTGGTGAGTATTTGCTTGCTCAGTGGATCTGATTAACCAGCTTGAGCGACTGTGTCCGTACCACGTTCGGAATCGGGACGAAGTAGAGACTGGCGCCGTAGCTCTGCCCTTTCTTCAGAGCCCACGTGAGGAATGTCTTTAGCTCGGTCGGCTGCTTCGCGGTCGTTGGAACGATCACGTAGGTGAAGGTGCAGATCGGGTAGGCGATGACCAGCTTCTTGTTCTTCGCCCGAGCCTGCGCCAGCAGCTTCTTGCGGTGCCTGAGGATCTGCGCTTTCTGCTTGGCGTTCTTCGTGCTGATTGACTTGAACTTCGGCAGTGAAGGCGCCGGCGGGTCGACGACGCTGAGAACGAGTCCCGTGCCGCTTGCCTTGGCCTTCGTGACCAGATTAGACGCGGCCTGGATCGGCTTCAGATTCGGCGTCACGAACTTTCCGGCACGGTTCTTGATCGCGAACACGGAGAAGTGGTTGGCCTTTGCGTAGGCGACGTCGACGTAGCAGATGCCACCGTCGGTCTTCTTCAGTACGGCGGATACCCCGGAGCTCTTGGGAGCGCCGATACCGACCGGGATGGCCGGCTGTGTACCGACACCGATCTTGGCCCCAAAATCGCCGTTGACGCTCGAGAGATACTCGGTGAAGTTGTAACTCGTACCGCTCGCGTCGCTGCGATAGATCGGCGTGATCGCCTTGTTAGGAAGGGTGACCTTCTTGTTCAGCTTCTGTATCGCAGGATCCGACCAGTTCTTGATCTGACCGAGGTAGATCCCAGCCAGGATTTCGCCGGTGATATGCAGGTTGTTGGGGAGCCCTGTGCCCTGGTAGGCGATCGAGGTTGCGGAAAACGCCCAGGGGATCGTCAGGCAGTTGTTGCAAGTGGTCTGCTGATCGGAGGTGAGCGGTGCGTCACTGGCGCCGAAATCCACCGATCGACTTGATACCGCTTTGATGCCGGCGCCGCTTCCGATCGGGTTATAGCTGATTGGAATACCGCTGGCGCTCTTGAATGCCGGCTCCCAGGTTGAGACGAGCGGGAAGACGAAAGAGCTTCCGGCGCCGTTCAAAGTCGTAGCCGTGCTTCGCTTTGTCGAGCCTTGCGCCGTCCCGATACTGATACTGGCGACGAGCGCTGCCACGATAGCGAGCGTGCTGATTAGAAACCCACGTCGGGTCATCGGTTCGTTATCTCCTTGGTTTCGATTCAAAATCCATCTACGCTGAGCCTGCCAGCGCTTGCTCCGCTCGTGGGCAAGAAGGTGGTGGCGATGTGGTTACAACGTGGTTAAGCGGAGCCCCTTTCCCCATCTCGTGCATCTAGGCTGAGCTCGCTGTGGAGATGTTGCACGCGAATAAGCGCCCTGCATTCAAACGGACTCGTGGCTTGATCGATCGGGTTGGGGATCCGGTACTCAAGGCGGTCACCTTCATCGCCTCGGCTGTTGCAGTTGCTGTGCTCGGCGTGATCGCCTACGAGCTCGTCACGGGGTCGCGCCTGGCCTTTCATAGCTTCGGCCTGGGCTTTCTGACCTCGCAGGTCTGGGACGACGTTCACGGACAGTTCGGCGCCCTCTCGCTGATTTTCGGAACGGCGGTCACGGCCGGGCTGGCGATTCTGATCGCGACGCCGCTTGCCATCGCCATCGCGCTCTTTCTGACCGAGCTGGCACCGAAGCCTGTGCGCGCGTTGCTGGGTGCGTTGGTGGAGATGTTGGCGGCGATACCGAGCGTCATTCTCGGCCTCTGGGGCCTCCTTGTTATGGGGCCGTATGTCAAGGACCAGCTCGAGCCCTTCCTGAGTGCAACCCTCGGCTTTCTTCCCTTCTTCCAGGGAGCTCACTACACCGTCGGCGTGCTATCGGCGGTGCTGGTCCTGACGATCATGGTCGTACCGATCATCGCCAGCGTTACGCGCGAGTTGTTCGCTACGGTGCCGCCCGAGCTGCGTGAAGGCGCGCTAGCACTTGGAGCGACGCGTTGGGAGATGGTGCGCGGCGTTCTGCTTCCTGCCGCGCGGCCGGGAATACTGGCAGCGGTCGCTCTGGGTTTCGGCCGAGCCGTAGGCGAAGCGATGGCGGTTTTGATGGTGATGGGCGGCGCGATTGGTATCCACGCGTCGCTGTTCGCTTTTGGGGACACGCTCGCGGCTAGGATCGCCGGGCAATACGCGGGCGCAGACACCAACATTCAGATCTCCTCGCTTGTCTACCTTGCCGCGATCCTGCTCGTGATCTCGCTGGCGGTGAACATCGGCGCGCAGCTACTGATCCGCCCTATCGACTTCCGCCCGCGCCGCCAGCGAATAGCACTTGACCGCGCGATGGAAACGCAGGGAATGAGCGCAGACTGATGACCGAGCCCGCCTTCTCGCTACGCACCAGCGGCCGCCTCCGCCGCCGTCAGCTCGTCAATCGGCTGATGGGCGCGCTCGCCCTGGGCGCCGCGCTGCTCGCGGTATCCGTGCTCGCGATCGTGGTTATCTCGGTCGCCAGTCGGGGCGCGAGCGCGCTGAATCTCGACTTCTTCACGAAGAACCAAGCGCAGGGCTTCAACCCGACCGGTGGGGGAATCCGCTTCGCGATCGTCGGAACCGGTGTGATCGTCGGTATCGCGACCCTGATGGCGCTACCGCTGGGGGTCATGATCGCGATCTTCCTCAGCGATTTGGCCTCGCCACGGCTCGCGCGCGTCACCCGGCTCGCGCTCGACGTCACCAACGGGATTCCGACGATCGTGATCGGGATCTTCGTCTACACGATCGTTGTCGCCGCACACGGCCAGAGCGCCCTTGCGGGGTCACTGGCGCTGGCGATCATCATGGTGCCGCTGATCGCCCGCTCGACCGAGGAGGTTCTCCTACTCATTCCGACTTCGCAGCGTGAGGCCAGCCTGGCGCTGGGCGTCAGTCGCTGGCGAACGACTTTCGGCATCGTGATTCCTTCAGCGATGGGTGGAATCCTCACGGGCACGACGCTCGCGATTGCCCGTGCGGCCGGAGAGACGGCGCCGCTTCTCTTCCTGACGTCACTAGGTACGAGTGCCACCGCGGACTCCAATCCGCTTCACCCTCTGCAGTCGATGACGTACGCGATCTTCAATTACTCCGAGCAAGGCGATCCCGGTTTTCAGGCCAAGGCCTGGGCGACCGCGTTCACGCTGATGTGCTTCGTTCTCGTTACCAGTCTGGGCGCAAAACTGGGCATGGCTCGTTACCGGAAGAAAATGGGAGGATAGGCGCGTGGAGGCGATCAGGACGAAGATCGATGTGGCCGGTCAGGAGCGGCTGTCGACGAGCGAGCGAGAGACGGTGTTTGAGGCTCGCGACATCTCCGTCTTCTACGGCGACCAGCGCGCGATCGACAAGGTCAGCATTGACATCTATCGGCGGCTGGTCACGGCAATCATCGGCCCATCGGGCTGCGGTAAGAGCACCTTCATTCGTACGCTGAACCGGATGACCGACCTAGTTCCCTCGGCGCGGCTCACGGGCGAGTTGCGCTACCGAGGCATCGACCTCTACGGCCCGGGCGTCGATGCGGTTGAGGTGCGGCGCCGAATCGGGATGGTCTTCCAGAAGCCGAACCCGTTTCCGAAGTCGATCTACGACAACGTCGCCTATGGGCTCCGCATCCTGGGAATGAAGAAGGATCTGGACGAACGGGTCGAGAAGGCCCTGCACTCGGCGGCTCTCTGGGACGAAGTCAAGGACCGGCTCAAAGACAGCGCGCTCGGCCTCTCGGGCGGGCAGCAGCAGCGGCTGTGTATTGCGCGTGCCATCGCCGTCGAGCCGGAGGTGATCTTGCTGGACGAGCCCGCTTCGGCGCTCGACCCGATAGCCACCTCGGCGATCGAGGATCTGATGCATGAGCTCAAGCGCGACTTCACGATCGTGATCGTCACGCACAACATGCAGCAGGCGGCGCGCGTCGCCGACATGACCGCCTTCTTCGGGCTCAACGTCACGCCGAAGGGAAGTCGCGAAGGCATCCTGGTCGAATACGACAACACGGAGAAGATCTTTACCAACCCCTCCGACAAGCGTACGGAGGGCTACGTGACGGGGCGGTTCGGATGAGAGATCTGTACGAGGTCGAGCTAGGAGAGCTCGAGACCTTACTGCGAGAAGAGGGCGAGCTGGTTGACCGGGCGATTCGCGGAGCGCTCAACGCGCTCGCGCGCGACGACCTCGAGCTGGTGGACGAATTGGTCGCCTTCGACGACGAGATCGACAGTCGCTATCTGACCATCGAGCAGGGAATTCCCTCGCTATTGGCGCGTCAGACGCCGGTGGCGAGCGATCTGCGTCTCGTACTGGCGATTCTCTACATCAACCTTCACCTGGAGCGAATCGCCGACTATTGCGTCACGGTCGCCAAGTTGGTCAAGCTGGCCCAAGGCTTGCCCCGCGACGCCGGTGTCCTCGAGGCGCTGGCGGAGATGGGCGAGCGGTGCCGCGAGATGCTAGGTACGGGGCTCGCAGACTTTCACGCCCGCAGCGCTCGTAATTTCGAGGCGCTGGTCGACATGGACCGGCCGATCGACCGAGCAAACCGAAAACTGATCGATCGCCTGATTGCGCTCGGCCCGGATGAGGCTCAGCGCGAATGGGCGATGCGGATGATTCTCGTCTCGCGTTGCCTGGAGCGGGTCGGCGACCACGCGGTGGATATCGGCGAGCAGGCCGCCTACCTGGTGCGCGGGCGCTTCGAGGAGTTCACCGACGCCTCGCACAAGAAGAGCCCGAAGTAGCCGCCAACCGCAGCCCGCTCTAGCCTGCGTCTAGGTCTACGGCGGCGGCATAGCTGCACGGCGAGAATAGGTTTCCGGCTTTCTAAGGCCGCCGCGACCGACATGGCGGGCGCGGCTCACTAAACGCTTTCCCCAACCCTCGCGCCGCGAACACTGACCACAACCACGGTCAGCCGAGCACGCTTCTCGGAGCAGACGAGGCACCCGCGCCGCAGGCGCGCCGACTCGTGCACAGAGGTCATACCGGGAAAAGTCATCGCCGGCCCAGCCGGCGGACTTTCCGCGGAGAAGTGGGCCGTACCTCGCACAATGCGAACCGTGTGCTCGTCAGCTTCGAGCCTCTACCGGTGACGGAAGTCCAACGTTCTGCCCGGGTTCGAGCCTGACGTTGACGACGTTCGAGGAAGGCGTAACGTTCCGCTTAGCATCCGGCTGCCCAGGAATCGATATCTGGAGCCGCTTCCATGACGTAGTACCATCGTCACTTGGCGCGTGCTTCGATAAATGTAAGGGTACGAGAATGATCTCGAGATCCCACGTTCGTTGCCTGACTTGTCGAGGACTCTTCGTCTTCCGGATCGGTGTCACGGAAGGAGAACAGAAGATCATCTGTCAGTGTCCAC
>Ga0075520_1001878_pt1 | contig 10316 bp, 10 predicted proteins | sample NGEPerB_FD_75100 | JGI IMG/M metagenome (GOLD analysis project Ga0075520, IMG submission 75100) | Arctic peat soil microbial communities from the Barrow Environmental Observatory site, Barrow, Alaska, USA - NGEE PermafrostAB12-B | ecosystem: Environmental > Terrestrial > Soil > Wetlands > Peat ...
CTTTAGAATTCTTGACGCCATTCCAGTTTGAACCAAATTAATCTTGATTTTTATCGTCAGGTTGCCTAGTATAAGTTGTTAAAATTATTATGTCGGGTTCTCTTTCTTTAATATAGGTGCCTTGCAAATTAAGGATTGGAACCTGAAATAGTTAAAGCATATTTTTGTTTGCCTTAAATTCTAAAAATATTGGCATCTTATGAAAAAAGTAAAGAAGAATTATTACGGTATAATTTTAATTTTCTTGTTTGTTATTTTTGGTTTTATGGAATTGCCAATGCAGGCGCAGGCTTTAGAACCAAAAATGGCGGATATTTTGATTACAAATAACACAGAAAATGTGCTTTTATATGCGCGGCTGGTCAACGGTTTTAAACCCGATATGGAATTGGCTATTCTGGCCGGAATTACCGCCACTTTTACCCTTCAACTCGAAGTTTATCAGGTTAGGTCTTTTGTATGGGATAAAAAAATAACCAGTTATGAAATTAAACGCACTATAAAATATGACAATCTCAAAAAGACATTTAGGGTCTACACTAATGGCAACACACAGTCGGTTATTTTTTCTGATTTTGAAAGTGCGCAAAAGTCAATGGCGGATTTTAATGGAATCCTTGCCGTTCCATTAGCTTCGCTGGTGAGGGGGAAAAATTACTATCTACTGATTAAAGTTAAAATGGATAAGGTGCGCTTGCCCTTGAACATGGAATATGTCTTTTTCTTCGTCTCTTTTTGGGATTTTGAAACAGCCTGGGAGCGGCAGAATTTTTCCTATTAACGGATAATTTTATTTGCCCCAAAACAATTAATTGGACCGTCTTGATTAGCCAATGGAAAAAAAACGAAAAAATAATATTGATGAAAAGGAATTAAGAAAACGTCGCCGCGAGCGGATTATTATGATCGTTGTGGGCATTTTAGCGATTACCTTTACTTTAATTGCCAGTAATTTTTTCAATAAGGATGATTTGCCTCTATCAACAAACATTTTCGTTTATGGCCTTACCAGCATTAATGTTATCTTAATAATCCTCTTGCTTTTTCTGATTATTCGGAATGTCGTCAAACTCTTTTATGAGCACCGCCGTGGGATTATCGGATCTAAACTAAGAACGAAACTGGTGGCTACTTTTGTCGGGTTATCTCTTGTTCCGACAATTTTGCTTTTTCTATTTGCCATAAACTTTCTTTCTTACAGTATGGAGTTTTGGTTCAATATTAAGATTGGTGATGCCTTAAACCGGTCATTGGAAGTGGCTCAGGTTTATTACCAGCAAATGCAGGAACAAGCCAAGTTCAATGCCCGTCAAATCAGTGCGGATATCACAAAAAACCATCTCTATGAAAGTGAACGGATGGATTATCTGAAGAGTTTCATCGGTCAACGCCAAAAGAATTATAAAGTGGGTATGGTCGAAACTTATTTTGATTTTCAAAAAGAAAGAATGGTTTTTGCTGATGCCGAAAATCCGGATCTTGTTCCCGTAACTCTCGATCCTAAAATGATAGAAGATATTTATTCCGGCAAAGAAGAATCTACAATTCAGACTACCAATATTGGAGATGCGGTTGTCGGGATTGTGCCTGTATTTTCTAATTCAGTGCCCTCTGAAGTAATTGGCCGCGTTTCGGTAAGTTATATAATTCCTAAAGGCTTTGTGGATAAACTCAGAAGTATAGCTAACGCCTCAGAGCAATATGGCAAGATTAAACTTCTAAAAAATCCAATTAAATCCAATTATGCTATTACTTTATCCATTGTTACTTTGGTAATCATATTTTTGGCGACATGGTTTGGGCTGACTCTGGCAAAGGGAATTACTGATCCTATTCAAGATCTTGTCCAAGCCACGAATAGAATTACACAGGGAGATTTAGATGGCCGCATTGATATTGAGGCGGACGATGAAATTGGACTTTTAGTCAAGTCCTTTAATCAAATGACCGAGGATTTAAAGAAAAGCAAAAATAGTGTGGAAGAAGCGAATATAAATCTGGAGCAGCGGCGAAAATATATGGAAACAGTTTTGCGCAATGTTTCTGCAGGTGTTATTTCTGTAGACAAAGCTGGAATGATAACTACTATTAATCGCGCCGCGGAGAAAATGTTTGATATTAAATCGGAAAAGGTTCTTTTTCAAAATTATCGTGATTTAATGATACCGGAACATCTTTCCCTTGTTGACGAGTTTTTACAGGAAATGAAAGAAAACAATGAGAGCTTATTGGAAAAACAGTTGGAAGTTATGCTCAAGGATAAAGCTCTTACTGTTCTTCTGACTATTACAACAATTCAAGATGAGGAAGATAATGATTCCGGCATCGTTGTGGTTTTTGAAGATTTGACCCAGCTTCAAAAGGCGGAACGTGCCGCTGCCTGGCGTGAGGTCGCCCGCCGTATGGCGCATGAAATCAAGAATCCGCTGACACCGGTACAGCTTTCCGCACAAAGATTGCAGCGAAAATATGGAGATAAATTAGGAGAAGAAGGGTCAGTATTTAAAGAGTGCACTCAGACAATTATTGATCAGGTGGAAGTGCTGAAAAATCTGGTCAATGAATTTTCCCGTTACGCACGGATGCCCGTGACTTCTCTGACACTCAATGACTTAAATGCGGTAGTTGCCGAAGCCGTTTTGCTTTTTCAGGATGCCCATAAGGATATCGTCTTTGAATTTAAGCCTGCTGGCGGATTACCGAAATTTGACCTGGATGCCGAGCAGATTAACAGGGTAATGATCAATTTGCTGGATAATGCCGTTGCGGCGATTAATAAGAAAAACGGCCGCATCGAAATTACCGTAAGTTATGACGAACAACATCGCAAAGTTACTGTGGCTGTGGCCGACGATGGCGCGGGGGTTCCTTCGAGTAATAAAAGGAAAGTTTTTGAGCCGTATTTCTCGACAAAGAAATCAGGTACTGGCTTGGGTTTGGCAATCGTCAATTCAATAATCTCTGATCATCATGGCCAGGTCAGTGTTGCCGACAACAATCCCACAGGAACGATTGTTTCTTTTCAGTTGCCGGTTTCTGAAGTTTAATGAGACTCGCTGAGAACGAGTCCCGACAAATCGGGACGAAGTTCGAAGCGCAAGTGGAATTATCCCTGAAGCGGAGCGGAATGGGATTGAGACTCGCTGATAATGAGCTTGCTGGATGAATTATACTAGGCGCGTGGCGCCGTTGTAAAACGAGCGAAGCGAAGTTTGTCCCTGCCACCTGAAGGTGGCGGGATAATTCACTCTAAGATTTTCCGAGCACTTCGTTTCGGAAAATCAAGGCTCATTAAAGCGATAGTCGTAATGAGACTAAAACTTCAAAAGCAAAGCGCATTGAAGTTTTTTAGCCGAATTTTCCAATGGCCAAAGGCTATTGGAAATTATCCCGCGCAGCGGCGGGCATAAACCCCAAAGCTTGCTTTGGGATTTATACCCGTGATATGTTAAAAAAATAAGAGGATGAACCCAAAAGAGTAAGTATAATGAATGAAACAATTCTTATAGTTGATGATGAAGAGAGTATCTGCAAGTCGTTAAAGGCGATCTTAAGCGACGAGGGATATCAGGTTCTGGTGGCGGGCAACGGTGAAGAAGCCGTTAAAATCGTTGAGGAAGAAATGCCGCATCTTGTGCTGCTCGATGTCTGGCTGCCGGGCATGGATGGTCTGGAAACTCTCAAAGCCTTTAAGAAAATAAATCCTCAGGCGTTGGTAATTATAATGTCTGGCCATGGCACAATTGAAACAGCCGTGAAAGCTACGAAACTAGGAGCCTTTGATTTTATCGAGAAACCTCTTTCGCTGGATAAAATTATAATTTTGGTCAACAATGCCATCAATTTAGTTCGTCTAAAAGAAGAAAACGTTTTATTAAAGCAAAAAGTATCTCATCAATACGAACTGACCGGCCAAAGCGCGGTGATAACCGAACTTAAAGAAATGATCGGTATTGTTGCACCAACGAATGCGTGGATTCTGATTATGGGGGAAAACGGTACAGGCAAAGAACTAGTGGCGCGTTCTATCCACCACCTAAGCTGGAGGTCACATAAAGATATTGTGGAAGTAAACTGTGCGGCGATTCCCGAAGAGTTGATTGAAAGCGAATTATTCGGCCACGAAAAAGGAGCTTTTACCGGAGCGACGGAGAAAAAGCGCGGCAAATTCGATCTTGCCCACGAAGGCACTATCTTTCTCGATGAAGTGGCTGACATGAGCTTGAAAGCTCAGGCGAAGATTCTGCGTATTCTGCAGGAAAAGAAGTTTGAACGGGTTGGCGGTAATAAATTAATTGATATGGATGTGCGGGTTTTAGCCGCAACTAATAAGGATTTGGAAGAGGAAATGAAGGCGGGGCGTTTCCGGCAGGATCTGTATTATCGTTTGCATGTAATTCCCTTGTGTGTTCCGCCCCTGCGCGAAAGAAAGGAAGATATGAAACCTCTGGTGGAGCGTTTTATGTTGGACTTTACGATTAAAGAAGGACTGGAGCCGAAAACCATAACCGATGAAGCTTTGGCTCTGCTGATGAAACATGATTGGCCGGGGAATGTAAGGGAGTTGAAAAACATTATTGAAAGAATGATTATTTTGACTCCTTCCAATGAGATAACGGTCAAGGATATTCCCTCTTTGAATATAAAAGAGGAAAGCGAAGTAGCTTTTGGCGCTCAAGCTTTAACCGGCGATTCTTTGAAAGATGCCAAGATGGACTTCGAAAGACAATTTATTTTAAAGAAGTTGGAAGAAAACGAAGGCAATATTTCCAAAACTGCGGAAGCAATTGGTCTGGAACGCAGCAATCTGCACAAGAAATTAAAAAGTCTAAAAGTTGCAGCAAAGAACGAGTCTTAATCAATACTGTTCTCGGTTATCTTAATTCTCATTTACTTTTTTGTAATTCATTTGTTTTTTCATATCGGAGATAGAAAATTTATTGAAGGGGAGAAATGCGACTCCGAGTATAACTACAATGACCATAGATAAGAAATGGTAAACAACTGCAAAAGAAAGCGCTTCAGCTTCAGCTAAACCAAAAATCTTTACTCCCTGAATACATGCGAGTTCCCAAGTACCAACATAACCCGGTGCTGCGGGAATGGCTATGCCCACAATGAGAAAAATCATTACAATGAATGATGCCATTACCGGTAAGGTAAAATGAAAAGCCTTCAGCAACATATAAATAGCCAGTACATCCACAAGCCAGATTAAAGCCGAAAGAAAAAGCAGATACAATAGAAGTTTAATATTAGTAATAATCTGAAAGCCGTCAATAAAATGATGGATCAATTCATCTATCTTGTTGGCAAATTTCCCAGGAAACTTACCGAGAATTTTATTAATAATTTTTATGGCTTTTTCTCTGCGCCAGATTAAGCCCAAGATGCAACAAAAAATTACCAACGTCAGTGAAAATAACAAAACACTGGATATAATCATCCAGGAAGGTAAATCTTTGTCAATGTAGAAAAGTACAACGACAGCAATTGCCAGTACGGAAAAAAAATCCAGAACTCTTTCGACAAGAATAGTGCCCAAAGCTGAAGACATTTTAATTGAGCTTCTTTTGGAGATTAAATAAGGCCTGGCCAGTTCACCTATACGCGCGGGAATTGAGGCTATTGCCAGAAAGCCTACTGATGTAACTGAAAAAAGAGAAAATTGATCTATTTTTTCCATAGGCTGCAAAATAACGCCCCAGCGATAAGATCGCAGCCATTGCATTAAAATTACAAGAAGGATAAAAAAAATAACATAACTTAATTGAATATTTTTTAGAGCGCGAAAAGCATCCTGAAGTTTAATTTCACGAACGGACAAATAAACCAAGAAGATACTGACGACGCTGATCAGAATACCTAAGGTAACTTTTTTATTCATCGGTTTACCCGGCCATATTATGTACGCTTATTTTATTCGTGAAACTCCAATTCAGAAAGCGAAGTGCATAACCTAATAACCTAAAGGTCATCTGCGACTGAAACTTGCAGGTCGTAATGAGACTCAAACTTTAAAAGCGACGCGCATTAAAGCTTGTTAGTCGAATTATCCAATAGCCAGAGGCTATTGGATAATTATCCCGCGAAGCGGAGGGTATGATACCCAGTAGCTTGCTTTGGGGTTTATTCCCGTGAGTTTTTGACCAGATAATCGGCAATTTTATCATGTAAGAGTTGGGACGATAGTTTATTCCCGATTAAGCCCACGCGAATGGTTACTGTAGTTAGATTTTTTGATTTATATGTGATATCGAATTTGACTTTTTCATCATTTATCAATGTGTTAATTGTTCCCTGAGCAATTTCTTTGTTAGGAACTACTTCAACACCGTGCATATCGGCCACAGTCTTTTCGCAAGCGTTCCAGACTTTATCGAAGGGGGCAGAGTAATCGGTTTTTAATCCGCCGTTAATATAATAGTAGGTTCCCGCTGTGCCCGCTCCAACGGCCGCACCTCCAATAATCAGTTCTGCGCAACCAGAAAAAAGAAAAGGAATAAATAATGATAAGATCGAGAGCAAAAAATTATTTCTTTTCATGTTTCTTCCTCCGGTAAATTTAATCTTGGTATTCAAAGCACATGTCATCTGGTATTGCAATCACTATTATGCGGCAATCTCTTATCAAAATCAGCTGGCTGCCTGATTAAGTTTATCAAACTCGACTAAAAGTTCTTCCTGCTTTTTACTTAATTCCGTGGGGATTTGAACAAAAATTTCAATAATCTGATCTCCGCGTCCGTACCCCTGTATATGAGCGATTCCTTTTCCTTTGAGCCGGAAAGTATTTCCGTTTTGCGTACCCCTGAGAATTTTTAATTTTTCTTTTCCTTGAAGTGCAGGCACTTCAATTGTTCCTCCCAACGCGGCATTAACAAAAGAAATAGGGACGCGACAAATGATATCATCACCTGATCTGGTGAAAATTTCATGCTCTTCGACATGCAGAAATACATACAAATCGCCGTCAGGTCCGCCGCGGTCTCCGGCTTCGCCCTCACCGCGCAGGCGCAGGCGTGATCCTGTTTCCACGCCGGCGGGAATTTTCAACTGCACGGTTTTAGGTACTTGTTCCTTTCCCATGCCCCGGCAATTGTCGCAGGGTTTGGCGATGAATTTGCCATATCCGTTGCAATGCGGACAGGTGGAACTGATGGTAAAAAAACCGCTGGATTGGATTACCTGACCGCGTCCCTTGCAGGTGCGGCATGTTTCGGGAGACGATCCGGGAGCGGCTCCTGTGCCGTGGCATTTATGACAGGTGACTGATTTTTCCAGTTCAATTGTGGTGGTAAGTCCGAAGGCGGCATCGAGGAAGGAAATTTTCAGATCATAGCGTAAATCGGCGCCGGCGCTACCTGCGGAACGCGATTGCCCTTGTCCCCTTACATTGCCATATCCGAAAGCATCTTCAAAAATATTACTGAAATGGGAAAATATATCATCGAAACCGCTGAAACCTCTAAAACCGGTGCTGTTTAATCCTTCATGCCCGTATTGGTCATATATTTCCCTTTTTTGTCTGTCACTTAATACTTCATAAGCCTCGGCCGCTTCTTTAAATTGTTCTTCAGCTTTTTTGTTTCCAGGGTTTTTGTCCGGATGGCACTGCATCGCTTTTGAGCGGTAGCTTTTTTTTATCTCTTCATCTGAAGCTGTTCTTTCAACATTCAAAATTTCATAATAATCTTTTTTTGTCATGCGCTTTTTCCGTCAACCTCTTTTTGCATTACTTTCTTGAGGGAATTGAGCATTTCCTCATTATTTGCCCTCTCCAGAGCGTGTTGAGCAAACAAATATTTTTTTAGACCGATGGCTTTCTGTCCGATACTTTCCCAGTCAGCAGGTTTTAATTCCATGTGGAGTGCTTTGGCGGCCTGCTGGAAAAGCATAACATCGCCCCTGTCAAAGGAGATATCTTTAATTTTTTGCATGCCGCTATTATCATTTGCTTTTTGGTAAAAATCAAGCGCATCGGATAAGAGGCCTTCTTCTAAGAACAAATTGCCATAATTCTGAAGTACATGGGGATTAACCTTGTCAATGTATAGTATTTTTTGTTTTAAGAGGTAATCATACAGTTTTTTATTTATCAAAATACATCTCCTTCCGGGGAAATACGTCTATATCTTAATTTGATTATAATCTAATAATGATTTGATTTTAATCAATATACGGGGGATTAAATCACTCCACAAGCCGCGTTAGCGCTTCTTCATATTTTTTCCTTGTATTTTCTATGATTTCTGGAGGCAACTCCGGCGCGGACGGTTTTTGATTCCAATTAATGGAAAGAAGATAGTCTCTTAAGAACTGTTTGTCAAAACTTTTTTGCGCCCGGCCTTCTTCGTAATCATCGGCAGGCCAGAAGCGGGAAGAATCGGGAGTGAGCAATTCATCAATCAGGATTAATTCTTTGCCGATTATTCCAAATTCCATTTTCGTGTCGGCAATTATAATGCCGGCTTTTTGGGCGATTTTTGCAGCGCGTTCGTAAATGGCTAAACTGGCTTTGATAACTTTATCGGTAATATCAGCGCCGATAAGATCCTCCATTTCTTTTCTGTTAATGGGAGAATCGTGTTCGTCTGCTTCCGCTTTAGTGGTCGGGGTAAAAATAGGGTTGGGTAGTTTGGATGATTCTTTCAGCCCATCGGGCAATTTAATGCCGGAAACTGTTTTATTGTGCTGATAATCCTTCCAGCCGGAGCCGCTCAAATAGCCGCGGACAATACACTCAACCGGCAGTGGAGTAGCTTTTTTCACCAACATGCTTCTGCCTTCCAAATCTTTGCGATAGGGCGCGCATTCTTCAGGAAACTCGGCAGGATTAACAGAAACAATGTGATTGCCGATAATATCTTTCATCTTCTCGAACCAGAAAGTGGACATGCGGTTTAGAATTATGCCTTTGCCAGGCACAGGATTTGGCATGATAACATCAAATGCCGAGATGCGGTCGGTAGTCACGATGAGCAAATAGTTTTTTACGGAATAAATGTCGCGAACCTTGCCGCGGCCAATAAGATTTAGAGTTGTAAAACCAGTTTTTTGTATGCTTTTTTTCATAAAAAATATGCTCCTTTTAGCTGACTGATGGATTATTGCTTTTTTCATGACCTATAGTGGAAGTCGGGGTGCGGCCATAATTATGTCCGGGCATCACCTTGGTATCTTCGGGCAGACAGAAAAGTTTTTCTTTTATAGCTTTATACATTACCTGCCAGGACCCGCCCGGTAAATCGGTCCTGCCCACGGCTTCCACAAACAGAGTATCTCCGGTAAATACATAGCCGGGTGAATATAAACTAATGCCGCCGGGAGAGTGTCCCGGAGTATGAATAACTTTGAGTGTAACATTGCCAACGGAAATTACATCGCCATCTTTTACTAAAATATCCGCGGGCGGAGAAGATTTTGCTCCAAACATCCGTAAAATTGCGGCCGGAGTTGAAGTCAGCATGATGGCGTCATCTTCGTGAACAACGATTTTAGCCCCAGTGGCCTTTTGCATTTCCGCATTACCGCCGGTGTGATCAACATGGCCGTGGGTATTAACTATGTAGTTGATCCGTAAATTATTTTTTTTAGCTTCGGCAATAATTTCTTTGGTATCGCCCGCCGGGTCAATAACCAGAGCATCGCCGGTGATAGGATCTCCAACCAAATAGGCAAAAACGGCCATTTGGCCTACCTGAATTTGTTTTACGAACATAATTTTTCTCCCTTAAATACATCGGAAATTACTAACATTTTTTGTTCAATTAGTCAAGTTAAATACGGTATATAAGTTGCTGATATGATACCATTTCTAATTCAAAGATTATATTGAGGAGGCTAGGAGACTATGTCGCAAAAGAGAAAATTAGTTGAAAAAGATGTAAATATTTTGCTGATGCATAAATCCACCCTGACCCTCCTTTAAAAAAGGAGGGAATTATATTGGAAATTTTTTACTTCCCCCTTTTTCTAAAGGGGGATAGAGGGGGATTTTTTCAATTGAGGCAATTCCACAAAATTTCCCCTCGCCGGTGAGGGACATGTCCTGACAACAAAAATAGTGCTTTAATTAAAAATAGTATTTGAGTATTGCTCCGAAGAATCCGTCAGTATTGTGCTTGTGCGGATAGGTGTGATAACAACCTCGTTTGTCCAAGAGCCGGGGATTTATTGTTGCCGGAGGGGGGCATAAAGAAAAGTTTTTGTTCAGTGCTAAGAAATCATCAATGATATTTTCATTTTCCTGAGGCAGAAGTGAACAGGTGCAATATATTAAGCGGCCGCCTTTTTTTATAGCGAGAGAGGCATTC
>Ga0075520_1001879_pt1 | contig 10312 bp, 8 predicted proteins | sample NGEPerB_FD_75100 | JGI IMG/M metagenome (GOLD analysis project Ga0075520, IMG submission 75100) | Arctic peat soil microbial communities from the Barrow Environmental Observatory site, Barrow, Alaska, USA - NGEE PermafrostAB12-B | ecosystem: Environmental > Terrestrial > Soil > Wetlands > Peat ...
ACGGGCGGAGCCGCTTCAACGGGCGGAGCCGCTTCAACGGGCGGAGCTAAGGCTACCGGCGGGGCTGCTTCAACGGGCGGAGCTAAGGCTACCGGCGGGGCTGCTTCAACGGGCGGAGCTAAGGCCACCGGCGGGGCTGCTTCAACGGGAGGCGCAGCGACTGGTGGAACCGCTACGACCGGTGGAACCACCGGTACCGGTCAATGCACAGCGGACACGAGTGGCAAGACGAAATTCTGCGATCCTGAGACCGACGGTGTCACCGAGCTGGCGGGTTCTGTGATGCTCGGAGGTGTAAACTTCGTGGCCAGCGGATCGACGATCGCTGTTACGACTGCAAATCCAATCACTTCTGGAGCCTTGTTGACCGGCCTTTCTCCGTACAACACCGGAGCTTGTTCCGGTGCCGGGGTAAATGCCACATCGCTAGCAACATCGCTGCCATACACCGGACTTGGCATGTCGATCAAGAACAGCGGTTCTGCACCAGTGACGATCAGCGTCTACATCGACAGCCGTGCCACGGGTGGTCAGGCGGTGCAGCGGAAATACACCTTTCCGGCAGTTCCCGCTGACAATACCGCTCATCCCTATAACCTAACGTGGAATTCGACATTTACCGATAGTTGTGCACTTCCCGCTGGATCAGCATTCGATCAAACTAAGATTTTGGGGATCGGATTCGGCGTTGCAGCTACCACGGCTGCGGTGCAGCTCAATTTGCTCATTTCCGATATCGCCTACACCGGTGCCGGCGGTTCGGCTACACCCTGCAGCGCCTACTGCAGCAATCCCGTCAATTTCAGCGTAAACGGTAGCTACAGCTCGGGCAATCTCGGCACGAATGCCACCTGTTATCAAACGACGAGCAATTTCGGCAGCGGTAATTGTGGCAACTTCGTTAGCCCCCGTTCCCTGTTCATCAACGGAACGCAAATGAATTGCAATAGCTCTTGGGTCCCACCAGCCAAGGTTAATGGTGGCTATTGCTTTTACACAATCGCGGGCGACTATGCTTGGGCCTATTTCGGCGCTTGGTAAGTATCCCCGCGTTTGATTTCGAAAAAGCCCCGCCTGGCGTCGTGCAAGGCGGGGCTTGGCAGACGAACTTAGCAGGCAAGCTGGCCTTGCCGCTACGTGGGATCCACGGGATAGCCTGCGGTCTGCCAGGCACTAAGGCCACCCGACAAGTAGCGCACGTTACAGTAGCCATCGGTAACCAGTTGGGGCCCTGCAATTTCGGGGCTGCGCCCTAACAGTACATCTTGAATCGCCCCCAACATTTTTGCTTTGGGCGCCTGGCAGACCTCGCGCTCGGGGTCCCGGTCGGGTTGCTTGGGGTGTTTCCAACTGACCAGATGGGCGATACGTCCCCTTCATTCGTATTGATGATTCCAACCAAAGGGTCAAAGTCAGCGAGCTTCGGGCAATGCCTTTGACCTTTATCGGACGGCGAGCAGCGCGGGTCGTTACGTGCACGCAGCGGGCGCAATTTGGCTTCAAGCGCGCGCGAAGTGACGCCCAATACATCCGCACCAATCAATCGATTTGAACTGGGTAGCACTGTCGGGTGCATCGCGTAAAAGACCAACCAACCTAAAGGTCCCAAGAGCACGCCCGTTCCCAGAGTCGACTCCTCGATTTGCAATACGTCCAACGCAGGGTCGATAGCCCGTTGCTGCCTCGAAAAAAACCAAGGCGCAGCGCAGCCTCCCAACCTAATGGCGTACCACCCGCGGTAGGTGCGCGGGAATAACCACCCAACGCGGCGACGCGCCATTGATCCGCATGGCTTTCTGGGCTGGCTTGGCCGAGCAGTGACTCTTCGACGCCTACTATGTACCTGTAATCGCGAGGCAGGCGTGTTTGAGCGGTAATTGTCCCTCCCACATGCTGACTGCGTGGCTGTGTTATCACAGATGTACCTGTGGGACCCAGCGTTAGCGAACAACCCGCTACGACCGCAGAGCTAACGGCGATCGCCGCCGCCGGTACCTCAGAAAACAGATGGGCTCCTATCACACGGTCCTTTTATCATGATATCAATTCTGGCCGCAGAAGAATGGCGGTATTGGCTGCTTTCGGTCGGACCGAGGCGCCTGGCAATCCCTACGATGCTGGTTGTCATCGCCTCTGTCGGACTAACAATGCACGAGGTTTGGCCTCGTCACAGCGTCGAGCACCACCAGGGAGAAGCGCGGGATCACCTGCTGCGCGCCAGCGCGCGTACCGCAAAATTGCGGAAACGAGCTGCCAACATCGGAACAATCAGCACGACTGCCACGCTGGCACCAAGTAGTATGTAAGTTTTGTCCCAGGCGGTTAGAACCTTGGTTTTGACAATTAATGGGTGAATGAGCTCTGAGAATTCCGGCACATACCAACACAAAGCCTCGAGATTGAACCGATTGAGCGTGCAAATGTCCGCCTCTATTTCGCGGATGACGGTGCCATTGATGCCAACCCAGGCGCTCCAAATAATCGCACACACGGTCAGAAGCGTGACGCCCGCGCGCCGGCACTCTGAATCAGAGACATGCCGGGCCAGTGCAAAGCTCGCCGGCAAACACGCAACGAGCAGGTAACGTGGACCCCAAAACCAGGCGCCATGCCAGCAGCACCACGACGCATGGATAAGCAACATGCCCCAGGAAAAGGCCATGCCCAGCTGGCCTAGCATTGAGACGACCGGATCTCGCTTACTGGGCGTTGCCACATGGTACAGCAATAACCCGGGCGCGAAGAAGACTATCCCTTTGCCGAATGAGAATAGTAGTGACAGAACCCCCAATGGCAGCGGATTACCGAAGCCTGGTCGACCCGAGTACGGCATGATCGTGGTAAAGGCGAGGCTCGCGGCACCATCATAGCCGGTTCGGGTGGGTGACCCCCGCCTCCACCAAAACTCCAATGCGATGAGCACCAGACTAACTACCACAGGCCAAGTTGCATGGAACCAACGGCGTGTTCGTAGGGCCCACCATCCGTTGCAGAGCACGAGCCCGAGCCCTGCGACTGGCGTATTGACTACGGACACACACATTGCTAGGCCCGCAATGGTGGGTCGATTGATCGCCAACGCAGAAAAGCCCAAGATTGCAGCACAAGCAGTCAATACTTCGCCGTAAAATGTTTGCACATGATTGCCGAACATGGAGGCTGCGAGCAAGAGGAGAATCGTCCGGCGCAAGATTGGGGCAGGCAGGTGCCGACGCAGCATTCTGTAAAGCAAGAACAGGGTCAGGTGGAACAATAAAACGTTGAAATAGGACACAAACACTTGCCCGCGACCGAACAGTTTTCCTAAAACGTAAAGGGGCGCGGCCAGAAACGAATGGATTATGGAATATATGGATGCTGTAACCTTGCCCTTGTCTACTAATTGGACGAGAGTGTCATAGCGGACGCCCCCGTCACCCCAGATTTCATGCGGTGCGATGAATATTTGAAAGGCGGCGACGGCGCCCGCTAAGGTCCACTCTAGCGCTGCGAGCCATCGCGACTCTTCTCTCACGTCTTGCGCATAACTTGAGGAAAATAGTAAGGTCACGCTGCGAAGCTACTTTAGTTTATTCGCAAATGCCACTACGATATTCATACAAGCGCGTGACGGACGTGAGAATCGAGAATCCGCGCAATTCACGGGCCTTTTGCGCTAGAAGTGTGTTCACATTTTGGGCGCGTATCTCCGACAAGCGGGGTTGCAAAGACGCGCGGTCTAATGACGGGATGGTTCTGTCGGATGCGGCTGCTTGGAGGCACGAGCATTGCTTCAGGTGACGCCGCGCTGTTCTGAGGTGGCGCACAATACGTTCAGTAATTCTTGATCACGGTTTGCATTGGCACTTTGGTTGGCACCGCCACGAGATGCGCTGAAGCCCTACTTTCATCCCGGCATGCAGACCACCCTGGCTCGGGTTACCTCGAAATTTAGGCTCTGGCGGATGTCCTTGCGCGATTGCGCCAAAACGACTAGCTTGGCGCGGTCTAGGATGGATTCAGATGCTTTCAAATCGTGACTTTTCGGCGTTGGTCGAGGCGGGTAAATACCCCGAGCAAGTCGGGGTGCCGTTGGATGAGCCTTTCGTAAACGAAAATGGTGTGATTCAAAATCTACTGCTTGAGCGTTTTACGAGCGCAGCAATCATTACATCGGTCGCCGGGTCTGTGCGCGCCAATCACTATCACAAGACAGACTGGCATTATTCATACGTGGTAAGCGGTGAGGTAGCCTACTACGAGCGCCGCGTCGGTTCGCGAGAAGCACCGAAGCACGAACTCTTCCCGGGCGGCACGATGTTTTTTACGCCTCCGCTAGTCGAGCACGCGATGTTTTTCCCGCAGGCCACTACTTTCATTACATTCGCGAAGAACATCCGCGACCATGAGCATCACGAGGAAGACGTGGTACGGGTGAAGCTCATTGAGGCCAGACGTGAACCGAGTGCACCCGGCGGCTGGAAAATTCTAATTTTGGCAGCGCCATGAGCTCTCTATTCAAACGGCGGTCCGCCTGTGCTCTGTGTTCCGCTGCCAGCGCCGATCTGCTGCAAGTATTGAGCCTTGCACCGACTCCTCCCGCCAATGAATTTGTTAGGGAAGAGGAGCTCGCGCAGCTGCAAGAATCGATACCGCTCACTTTACTTCTGTGTCGCATTTGCGGTCACCTGCAGCTAGCTGAGATAGTCGATCCCGCTCGATTATTTCGAAACTACGTGTACGTTTCGGGTACCTCTCCGGTATTTGTGGCGCATTTTGATCGTTATGCCACAAGTGCCATTGCACGCTTCGGTTTGGGTGTGTCGTCATTCGTCGTGGACATTGGCTCGAATGATGGGACGTTACTCAAGCAATTTCAGGCGCAAGGGGTCGGTAAGGTTCTCGGTATAGATCCAGCAACTGATATCGCAAAAGCGGCGAGGGATTCAGGTGTTCCAACACTCGAGGCGTTCTTGACCCCCGAACTTGCGGGCGAGATTGTGACTAATTCTGGTGCCGCCGATCTGATTTGCGCCAATAATGTGTTTGCGCATGCGGAAGATCTTCGCGGGTTCACCCAAGCCGTCTACCGACTGCTCGCGGAGCGCGGCGTATTCATTTTTGAGGTGTCATACGTGGTAGACGTCGTCGAAAAACTGCTATTTGACACCATCTATCACGAGCACCTCGCCTACCACTCAGTCACGCCGCTAATCCGCTTTTTCAATTCCCTGGGATTACGGCTATTCGACGCGGAACGCATTGACACGCATGGTGGATCGCTCCGCTGCTATGTCTGCCGACACGCCGCACCCTACGCGGACACGGAGCGGCTTACCGATCTGGTCCAACTCGAACGGGACCTGGGGCTGTCTGAGCCCGAGGTTTATCGGCAATTCAAGGAACGCATCAGTGCTCGGGGAGCGCAACTTCGGGGTCGACTGAAGGAGATTCAACAAAATGGTCAGCGGGTCGCGGGGTTTGGCGCACCAGCCAAGCTCACGCCCTTGATGCATGAATTCGGGCTCAATGGTAGTCACATCGACTTTGTCATTGATGATTCGGCGTGGAAGCAAGGACTATACACGCCGGGGACCCACATACGCGTTGTCCCCTCATCAGAACTTTACCAACGGCGCCCGGACTATTGTATCGTTTTTGCATGGAATTTCGCGGAATCGATTATCGCCAAACACTCCGCTTACACGGACGCGGGTGGGCATTTTATAGTTCCATTACCTGAACTTAAGGAGATCTGATGTCATTTTTGCTCGACAGCGACATTGAAGAAATTGCCACTGGCCTTGGTGACATTACGCAAGCCTTTGCAGGAAAACGTATTCTCATCACCGGTGCCCGGGGTTTCTTGGGCCGTTACTTCACGGACGTATTTTTGAGGCTCAACGCGGGGCTATTGAACGAACCTTGCGAAATCGTTGCACTTGACAATCTCGTAACCTCGGGACAGCTGGGGGCCGAATTGCCCAAAGATCGCAGTTATGCATTTGTCAACCACGATGTTATCAAGCCATTTTATCCGGAACGCCCCGTTGATTTCGTCTTGCACCTCGCGGGGATTGCGAGCCCTTATTACTACCGTAAGTGGCCGCTCGAAACACTGGAAGTTGCAACGTCAGGGCTCAAGAATATGCTTGAGCTTACCAAGTCGAATAATGCTCGGTTGCTCTTCTTTTCTTCCAGTGAAATCTACGGTGATCCCGATGCAGCCCACGTGCCCACGAAAGAAAGTTATAACGGCTACGTTTCCTGCCTAGGCGCTCGGGCCTGCTACGATGAGTCGAAGCGATTAGGCGAGACTTTAGTTCGCATCTACAATACGCAATTCGGTACGAAGGGTATGATAGTCCGCCCGTTCAACGTGTACGGGCCTGGTATGCAGAAGCTCGACTATCGTGTATTGCCGAATTTTGGAGCTAAGATACTGGCAGGTGAGTCGGTGCAGGTGTATGGCACCGGCCATCAAACGCGGACATTCTGCTATGTTACGGATGCAATCCGCGGTTTTCTTCAAGTGCTCGTCAATGGCTTGCCGGGCGAGCCGTACAACGTGGGTAATCCGGAACCAGAGATTTCCGTACTCAAGTTGGTGGAGATCATCGCGCGCGAGATGCCCGAATTAAATGTGAAATATCAAGTTGTCGAGCATCCCGATACGTATCCGGCTGATGAGCCCCAGCGTCGCTGTCCGGATATCACCAAAGCGCGTCTCCAATTGGGCTATGAACCCAGGGTCCCCATCGAAGATGGCCTCCGTCGGTTTTTCCTTTGGGCCAAGAACGCTTACGCATGATGCGTTTGGGGCTGATTGGCGTCGGCGCTTGGGGCCAGCGCTATGTTCAGACAATTGCGAGCCGCACTGACTGTCAAATTGTCGCCTATTCGCGGGCGTCGTCGCTTATGGACTTCGATATCCCCGGTGCCGTCGCTTGCGGTCCATGGCAGAATCTCTTGCAGCACGGCCCTGACGACCCTATTGACGGCGTCATTGTCGCAACCACACCAGACAGTCAGGCGGAAATTGCTGGGGCAGCGTTGTTAGCCGGTGTGCCATGTCTGGTAGAAAAACCCCTGGGGCTTTCGAAACAATCCGTTGAACAATTGTTGGCCTGCCTAAAAGAGTCGCGCCACAAGCCGCCTCTGGTCGTCAACTACATACATCTGTTTTCGCCGGCCTTCCGAGCTCTCAAAGATCTTGTAGTGCAAGGCTCGGGCGCCGCGCCAGAGATCACGTCCATTGAGACCGCCGGATTCAATCGGGGGCCCTATCGAAGTTACTCTTCGCTGTATGACTACGGTGTTCATGAAATAGCACTCGTCCTTGACCTTTTAGGGCGCCAATCTCACTATTCGTTACGCGAAGCGCGTAGGTTTCCGTGCGACCCAGGCGATCAGGGGGAACTTTTCGAAGTAAGCTTCGATGTCGATCACACCAAAGTGCTGACCCGATTCGGCAATGGTGCGGCCACCAAAGCGCGGCGGCTCGCCGTCACCTGCGCTGATGGACGGGTACTCGTGTACGATGACTGTGAACCGCATCCATTCAAGTTGAAGGATACGGGCCGCGCTTTGCCAGTAGATCATACGGCACCGCTTGACGTCGTTGTCTCATATTTTCTGGAATGTTGCGAGCAATTTGGCAAACGGGGCGGTGCGACCGAAGTGGCGCTCCAGAATCTCAAGTTCTCGCTCAAGATTTCCGAAATTCTCGACAGCGTTGCACTCTGTGTGTCAAACGCGCAATAATAGTGTGCCGTAATTACCCAGGATATACGGGTCTATTTGCCCCAGATCGCCGCCACACGACGGCGCAGGATCATTGCAATCACGCCCGCGGCATGGTGGGCTCGGATCTTCTTGCCTTCACCGTAAGCGCGACCGGCGTAACTGATTGGTACCTCGTAGCAGGATTTCGCGCGAGGCACCACGCGACATAAGATTTCCGCGTGTTGCTCCCAGCCGTTCGAAATTAACTCGCTCGGATCCAGTAGTGCTCGCCGATACAATAAGTAGCATGTATACGTATCTGTAAACGTCGTATTATAAAAGAGATTGAACATGAAAGTGAGTAGATCGTTGCCTCGTTTATGCCAGAAATAATGTACGCGCGTAAAGGGTGGGGCCAGCATGCGGCTGCCGATTACGACGTCGGCATTGAACTGCAGGACTGGTTGCAGGAGCTTTTCGTATTCAAAAGGGTTGTACTCGAGATCTGCGTCTTGAAAAAGGATGTAGTCACCAGTGGCGTGAGAAAGCCCTGCGCGAACCGCCGCCCCTTTGCCGCCGTTCTTCGGCTGCTTTACAAGTTTATCGTAGAGGTTCGCGTTCGACTCCAAGAGCGACAAGGTCTTGTCCTGCGAGCCATCATCAACCACGATGATTTCGATCTCCACCCCGGGCACAGACTGCGCTCGTACTTTCTGAAGAATGGTCAGAATCGTCGATTGCTCGTTGTAAGCAGGCACTAGGACACTCAACGTGGGCATCGCGGTATTCAATATCACGTTACCCCGCAGCCGTCGCTATCGAAAACTCATTCTTGCGTAATTCATGGTGACTTTCGGGTCCGTCCAACCCGTTACGCTTATGACCGTCTACTGAGCAACACGGTTCGGCAGATTTCTCTCCCACACCTCATCAATTTCCACGGCCGCACCGGTCACCATCTGCACACGCGCACTGTCTGGAAGCCTCCGATCGAGCCGGGATGTATTTCGAACGTGGCTCGCGAAAGAGCCGCCGTCCTTCGAGTGCAATAATACCCACTTTGCGCCGGAATGCTGGAGGGCAGCAATTTCATTCATTGGCTCCCCCCGCCATACGGAGTCCCAGACAACCATGGCATGCCAGTGTGGGTTGCTGTGCCCGTTATGCGCCGGCAAAAAGCCCAGGTACGGGCATACGACTCCTCCCTTCAGCGAAGCTACGACGGCGTTCAGCTCACGCGCGGCGCGCCAATTCCTTGCCGTTGGTAAGTAGTCGGATGCGTTTAGTGGATGGTTCCAGACGAACAGAGTCAACCCGAGGAGCACGCACCAGCGCGTCGCCCACCCCCAACCGCCTCGTTGTCTTGCGACATCCGCCAATAGGAAGGCGGCAACAGGACCCACTAATACGATTAACGGCATCAAGTTGTTCAGATAACCGCCGGCCTTGGCGTAGGGCAACATCGAAGCAGGCACAGCCACGAATAGACTTCCCGTCCATAGAGCACTTCGCTCACTGAGCAAACCCTTTAGGCCCAGTACAAGGGCTACAAATGGAATCGCGACGATGAACGGTGCAAATTCCCAAACGTATCGGAGTCCCTCCATCACCCGGGCGTCGTCCACTTTGTGATTTTGCAGGCTTGTAACAGTCCAAAACCAGAAGTCACCGCCGGTCGCCCATTGAAGTATGCCCAGCATCATCAGGCACATTCCAAAGGTAATGGCGGATAATTTGAAACCCACTATCGGCTCGCGAATCAAGGCGAATAGACAGGCCCACGAAACTAGAAAGGCTGCGGTTTGTTTCGTGTAAATGGCTGCCGTAAAACAGGCTGCAACGATAACAATGTTTCGCGTACTGGACCCCCGCTCACTTATCCGGGATATGCCCAGTATCACCAATGCGAGCATCATTGTGTCGACGCGCACGAGATCGAACCATTGCCCAATTACCGGGTAGCCGCAGGCAACGGTCGCAACGGCAAGGGCGCCAAGCGCAATACCGAAACTGCTCCGATTGAGATGTCGATAGAACTCACGAAACAGCGACCAGCACAACAGCCAAAAGAAGGCCACCGATACCAATCGCCCAGTCCAAAAATCGAGGTGTGCAAGACCAAGTAAAGCGAGCAGGGCCGTATGCCCCGGAGGGTAAGGAAATGGTGCCCAAGAGGGGTCAACGCGCGCGTACAGCGGCAAGCCATGGAGCAAGCGGTAGGCTTCGTAGAGGGCCCCACCTTCGCACCACTCGATGTCAATCGGATAAAACATCCGGGCGACGAATACGTAAGCAACAACGCTCAATGGCCAGAGCGCACAAGTAAAACAGGCCGCTTCAATAGCGATACGCAGCGGATGCACTCTTTCGCCGAACCAGAGAGCCCAGAGCCGCACCGCTACGCGCATGACTTCGCTGATACCTTATCGGTACTCGGTGTCAAGCCGATCCACCCGTTTAGACCTCCGGGCTTGCTCTTTCAACATGGCATTCATCTCGATTCGGCCAGTGCCCAAGTCGCCGGCAGATGAACCCTATGTGAAAAGTTCCGTTGTGAATCGGTTCATTTTCGGGGCAGAAATCTGACACAAGCCGCTCAGAGTGTCAC
>Ga0075520_1001882_pt1 | contig 10302 bp, 4 predicted proteins | sample NGEPerB_FD_75100 | JGI IMG/M metagenome (GOLD analysis project Ga0075520, IMG submission 75100) | Arctic peat soil microbial communities from the Barrow Environmental Observatory site, Barrow, Alaska, USA - NGEE PermafrostAB12-B | ecosystem: Environmental > Terrestrial > Soil > Wetlands > Peat ...
GCCCCATTGTTCGATGTACCCGAGCTCCTTGAATACTCGCCCGATTACGCGATTCCGGAGCTTGGAAACACCATGCTTGATGTCCTCGACCGTGAGGCCGGCCAGCAGCACCCCGGGGTTCTCGATTTCAATCCGGTCGGAAAAAATCGATACGCGGACCGGCGCGCCCTGCTGAGCATAGTCCGCGTGTACGACCGCATTGACCAGTAGTTCCCGAACAGCGCGCAACGGAATGTCAGGCGCGTCGATCCGCTTTAATCCGCTGATTTTCGCCGGATAGACCGCGTATTTCTTGATGAAGTCGTAGGCGGCCTCCACGGCCCTCGGCAAGATGCCATGGCACTCTACGCTGTCGGCCAAGACACTCTTGTCAGTTCCCGTAAAGCGTCCGCATTGGACCCAGGCATCGGGAAATTCGCGTTCCGGTTCTTTGCCGAAAAGGAGCAGGCCACCCACGGTGGGCACGAGTCGCCCCTCATGTCGGGTGAGCGCCCGCAGGGTCTCAAGCGCCGCGCGGTCAACGCTCTTCCGTTGCGGGAACAACTCGGCAGCTACTCGGAAGTCGAGCGCTTCCGAGTCGAGGTGGACCAGGGGCGATTCGTCATAGGTCTCGTTGCGCGCCATCCGGCGCATCTCTTGGATTAGGAGCGCGTCCGCCCGGCGGTTGGTGGAGCCGATCCGGACGAACACGCCGTGCTCAGGCCCAAGATTTTTGAGCCAGTGCGGCCGGGTGGAACTTGGATAGATTTCAACGACGATCACCTGCACCGATCGCCACGCGACGATCTCAACACTGGGGACCAGCCTCGGCTCGATGCGGTCGGCAATAAGACTCGCTAGCCGCTCTTCCTCCAGCAAAGGGTCGGACACGCCGCGCACCTGCTTGGTCCGGTTCTCGACTCCAATGACGAGAACGCCCCCTGCCGTGTTGGCGAAAGCGATCAGCGTCTGGAGCACCTTGTCTGGTGACGAAAGGTCCCGCTTGAATTCAAGCGTTTTGCCCTCTTCCCGTTGCAGCAGCACCGGCAAGTCCATACTCGGTATTCAACTAGGAAGGATACTTTCAGTCAATCCTTCCTAGTCATGCGCCGTTCAGCTACCAAAACCAGCGCGATTCGTTGTGTGGGTGGGCATCAGACCCACACTCGTCTGATTTTAGGTTGCCAAAAGGTTGCCAAAAACCGTGCTTTTGGCTTCACTTTAGTGCGATTCTGTGCATCTTATTGCGCGTTCTAAAACATTAACCATCAACTAAGTCCGCGTATTGCGCGACTTAGCGTTGCGAAGAGAACGAGGTTCGAGTCCCCTGGGCACCATTTTCAGAGGAGAGCCTGATCTCTCATACAAAGCTCATACAGAATCGACTTTCGGGCGAGACTCAGGCGTACCGGGCAGATGTCGGAGCCGGGGCATCGAGGGATGACCAAGGGAGGGGGACCGCGCATTGCCTTTTCGCTCCCGGCATGGCTGTGGGTGGACAGGAGCCATCGATTCCGCTCAGGAGGGAATCTAGCGACATGGACTCAGAGGCACGGCAGACGGGACCTCATCGGGGCGATGGGCGACAATTCGGAGCCTCCGAGATCTACCCCGAACGCGGTAGCAGCTCTCCCCCGTTTTCGGCAGAGCCTGGCAATTGAGTCTGCGTGGGACTGCAGTTGATTGACCAGTCGTCAGGTGGTTTGCCGCCTGCGGTTGCAGTCATGGACACCCTTGCCGGATCAATTGCCCGCGCCCAGCCAGCGTTTCAGAATCTCCTGAAGAGTTCTGACGTCATGAAGCGCTTCGGTTACGCCAGTCGCGCGGCGTTCTGGGAATTCGTGAGACGAGATGGCGTGCCCCACGTGCGCTTCAACGCCCGACGGATCATGTTTGAGGAACGTGCCCTCGAAGACTGGCTGTCGCGCCGTAGCTCAGCTTGGCGTTGAGCTACGCGCGCCAAATCCGCCAGCTTCGCATGGATGCCGGCTAGACAGGTCGGCAGCCGGTGGGCGCGATCGGTACACGGCGACACTCACCGCGGATGAGGGCTTCTTGCTTGGCACGGGCACGGCATTTAGCCTGGGGGTCAGCGATCAACTATCGCAGAGCGCGCAGTGCAAAAATAAAAGGCCAGAGGTTGACCTGCTGTGCGAACGTAAGCCGTTTAGTCCATTGCATGGAAGCGCCAGAAATCGTTTCGGCCAACGGAGGGCAGAGTTCGGCAAACCGCCGAAACACATCAAAGAAGCGCCGAGCGCTTTCGTCTTCGTTACCGGGAACCACGAGCAGCGCAAGGAGCGCGTTTGGCAACACGAGCCATAGCGGAAGCACTGCTGTCTTGTCTTGCACCTGTGATGCTGCAAGCCGCGCGAAACCCATAATGACTTTCTCCATGCGGCGCACGAGGTTCTCGTCGCCACTCGCCTGGGCTTGATGGCAAGCGAAAGTCAATGCTGGTCCGAGAATACGCACGTCACGCCGCGCGAGGCCGTCAAAACTCACGGTCCGTAAGATCTCCCATAGGCGCGGGCGCAACGATGCCGGCGCGGCGCCGTCGCCGATGACGCCGTGCATCATCATCCAGTACGCAGGTTCATCGGGAGTTCTCGCGAGGTCCTCGAGCCGGGCGGCAAGTTCTTCATCGGAAGCTCGGCCAAACAATGCCGTTGCTTCGTCACCGAAAACCGCGCGGATTTCCGGATCAGTTGCTTCTCCCAAGAACGAGCCGAGAACGTTCCCAGCGAGATCGCTCCGGCGTGCGAGTTCCAATCGCGTCGCACCTGGCTCTTCGAGATCGTGTTCGAGCAGCTGCTTGAGCTTAGCGTCTGTCGCGAGGTGCACTGCGGAACCGGGCACGTCGCCCAACAGGTGAGCGATGCCGTGCAGGACAAGATAACCACGAGTGACGTCGCCGGGGCGCGCGCGATCACACCAGAAGATCGTGTCGCGCGCCAGGACTTCCTCGGTCCATGCGCTGGTGCTCTTTTCCAGCCAGTCCGTTAGCCGCGGCAAATCGTCATCCGCTGGGCGCATGAATCCGTGGAGGCGTGACGCGTGATACCAGATGCAGGTCAGCCGCGCCCACGCGGGCAGGTTGCGATTCGGCCGCCAGCGGGTGAATTCATGATCGACGAGGCAAAGCACGGCTCGAAAGCACTCGAATCGCTGGCGACTCGCGGTCGGATCTAGCAGGTCGGCCGCGATTTCTTTGGCTTGCTTCCACAATTCGGGTTCGTTCCGCACTGCGGCGAGTCGAAGGAGATGCATGTCGGCGACCATCGAATGGCTCTCACGTTGAAGTTGGCCGAAAATCTTTGCCGCTTCGTCGGCGGTTACGCGCAACCAAGCCGCTTCCAGTACGGTCGCCAGACGGACGGGCAAAGACACGAAGCGACGTAACGCAACCGATAGCCCCTCGTCGCCCAATAATGCTTCCGCTGCAGCGGGCAGTGCGGTATCGGCGGCACCCGCAGTCGGAAGACGAAGATGCTCCAACAGACGCTCCCAACTCGGCAGAAACAGGTCGTTTGCGCCAAGATTCCCCGGCTTGGAGAAGAGCGCACCAATATGCCGGTATGCTACCTCGGCCGAGTTGTTCCGCCATTTACTCAAGGCTTCAAACCGTTCCCCCGGCATTTCGATGCGCGCAATGCGCTGAATCTCCTCAGCCCTTTTCACCGGTGCGCAGTCAAACCAGTGTACGCGAGATTCCATGAATTTCATTCGTTCTTCGATAACTTCGTGAAGCACGGGGATGGCGCCTTCCGAATATCGCCCACACTCCCTGGGATCATCGCTCACGAACTCGACAATCACCCGGCCATTGGTTTCGCGCTGGACGAAACGAATAGTGAGCTCGTGGGTGTCGCCATGCTCGCGCACGCGCCCCTCGCGCTTATTGACCGCCTCCGCCATCGCTGCCCAGTAATCGCGATGGGGATAGATTCTTTCTCCGATCTTCACGCAGACACCAAGCACCGTCATGCCGACATACGCTTGCGCGGCGTTGGGCAGATCGAGTTCGTTTTGCAGCTCGGTCGGAAGATCGTGGATGAAATGCGCCCAAAGCGCCCGCCCAACCATGACCTGCTTGGGATCTTTGGCCAGTTCGGGATCGTTCGCGGCGGATACAACGTAGTTTGAGATCGCTTTCGCGACGATCGAAACCGTGACTGGCTCGATATCTTTCAGGGGCGTCAATAAGCGACTATTCAGCCATGCGAAAAACGCGTGACGGGGAGACTCGACGCCTTCGCGGGAGCGGAAGTCGAGTCCGAAGCCATCGCCAAAGAGCATTCCCACGGAGCTCGCGACGAGATCGCGCACCTCGGCAGCGGAGGTGCGTTCAACGAGCGATTGGCGCATTCCGAGTAAGTCGAGATAGATGTTTTCGAAGATCCAATCGGCGCGAGCAATCCGTGTTGCCCCATCCGCCGCGGGATTCTTCCAAACCGCTTGAAGTGCCCCGTCCATGGCGCGCCGCAAGCCCATTGGGAATTCGTACTCGCGCACTTCAATGTTGCCGTTCTTGTCGACGACGTGCGGCTGCAACCGTCCTTTGTCCAGCATGCAAGCGTTGATGTAGCGGCGAACCACCGCCAGCGCAGGCGTTTCGATGATCCGGCCGTTTTTGATCCCGGCTCGTTCGAGGTGGTGCGCGATTTCACCGTCAAAGAATGGCAGGTAACGCACGTTGCTTTGCCGCAGCCGCAGTAGAATGTCGAAAAACTCTTCTTTGGAAAGCGCGCCCCACTTGTGCAGGGCGCCGAGAATCTCGGAGATACCGACCACCGGCCGATCACCCGTCCGGCGATGGCGATTGACCATGCGATCGTCGCACCACGTCACGCCTTCAGGCACGCCAGCGGGCATCAATAGATCCACCAAGGCTTGTGTCGCGACGCCCGCTTCTCGCTGCGGTCTTCTCTGCGGCCCTGTGATGCGAAGGATACGGTAGGTGCCGGCCTCAATCCCTCGTTGAATGCGCTCGAGAAGCGTTTGCGTCCATGCGGCGAGACGCTGGCTGTAGTCAAACGCTGCTGCATCGCGCTCCAACTGACGGACCGCTTCTCTTGTCACAATCAATCTAAAACGACGCGTTGCGGCCTCAATGTTCTCGGCAGATAATGACGTGATGACAGCGTGTGGAACCAGCACCGCCGTCCCATCCGCAATCTGCTGATCGGAATCGGAAGGCGCGTGGAGGCTGTTCGGCACAGCGCTGAGCGGGACGATTTGCGCAGCCACAGCAGGTGGCAATTCCACGGCGACGGCCGTGCTATCCTGCGCGAGGAAGGGGCCGTCGTGCAATACAACGCCTTTTTCCCGCATCGCGATTTCCAGCAAGCTCACATGTTCATCGCCGAGCCGACCGCGCGTTTCGGCGTCAACAACCGTGATCTCCGCCACAAACTCGACAACGGTGATTCGACCGTTGCGCACGAGCTCCAGAGACTTCTGTCGCGCCTCCTGCCGATCAGGCTGCGACGGGTGCAAGCGCGTAACTTGCTCAAGCAGGCTTTCCGTCGTGTGCGGCGAAATATGGATCGGGCTGAAGTTCTCCTCGATCTTGTCCAAGATCCCGGCGTCGGTCGCAAGGATAAGAGAAGAAACGTCCACCAGTAGACCCGTTTTCGGAATAGTCGCTTCAACGCGGTGTTCGCCACTGCGGGCGAACAGGATCGGCGCATGGAGCAGGTTGGTTTGGCTCCGATTCGCCTCGAGTTGCGCGTGATAGGCAAGCACCAGCGGCCGTTGATTGAGTTGGTCGAACAGAAGGTGGATCGGAACCACACCTTGTTCGTAGAGCTTGGTGTTCTTTTCCGCGCTTTCCCTCTGGGCTTGGATCAACGCGATGATTTCATCGAACGACTTTTCGCGCATTGGGCCGCGCCCTTGCTGTGCGAGACGATGCAAGCGCTTGAACAGCGTCACCGCCTCGTTGGGCACGCCAAGCTCGAAGGCGAGATTGAATGAAAGGGCAGCGAGTTTGAGATTCTTGATCGGCTGTCGGTTCGCGAGCCGCCACAGCTCTTTGGCCAAGTTCAAGTCGTGCAGCCGAGTAACACCTGCGACGCGGAGCCAGTGGACAGGCTTCGCACCTTTTATCGTCAAGAGATCGCGTGCCAGCACGCTGCACCGACGCGTGTCGCCGTTGCGCAGCAGCACGTCGAAATAGGCTAGAAATGTCGCAAGCGTCGGGTCTTCGCGATACGCTTGCCCGAGATCTCGCGCAGCTTCCGACCAATCGCCGAGGTGGTGCAGGCACATCGCGCGGAGATGGCGCACGTCAGGGGACAGAATGCCGTCCCTGAAGAGATGCCGGTAGTCTTGAATGAGCGAGAGGCATAGGGCGTGATCACCGTGTTGGAAGGCCCCTTCCAAAACCAGACGCAGCGCGGACGCCGTACCGACTCCCTCGACCAGGGACTTCGCATGTTGAGAGAGGAAACCGAAATCGCGCAGCCGCAGCTTTAGCTCACAGCATTCAAAAAGGCGCCGCTGGTTGCCCGTCGCGGCGAATTCCGCTGCCAAAGTCTGGGCAAACTCTTTCATCGCTTTCCCTGCACCAGCCCCGGCGCGTCGGATCGCCACCTCGGCTGTAGCTTTTAGTTCGGCATCCACGATTCGCTGCACCAATTCTCTCGCAGCCAATATACTCTTGCACGCGACGAATTGCGCTTTGTGAAAAAGCCAAAGATCAGCATTACCGGTGCGTCGGAATGCCGTTTCGCTCTCGTCGACGATGGCTTCTCCGCGTTGGGGATCGTTGTCCTGCCACACCACCGCCAAAAGCGCCAGCCACACGTCTATATGATCCGGTTCTTGGACTAGACGCTCACGGAGAGCTAGCTCGGTCGCGGCGCAGTCGAATGGATAGCCTCGGTACGTCGCCCATGTGACGGCTCCGTAATTCGCGGGATTGGCCGCGAGCATTGTGCGAGCTAAGGCGGCGGCATCCGTTTGCCGGTGATCGGCGCAGGCCACACAGGCGAGATGCCATACCTCAAGGTTCTCTCTCTCAGCGGGCAGGCAATCTGGATGCTTTGCGCAGGCGAGAAACTCGCTCTCGGCAGCACGAAGTGCCGCAATGGAAGTCGCGTCGCGTTTTACGAAAACCCAGTTTACCGGCACCGCCCAGGCGAGGCGTCCCATCCCCTCGGCCACTGGCGACAATGCCGAGAAATAGTCCACAGTCGCTTTCGCCAACCGGACATTGCGCCGCGAGGGCGCGGACTCTGTGGCCTTCGCGATGGCGATCTGCGCGCCGGATACGTCCCCGCGAGCCAATGCCAGCAGCGCGAGAATCCGGTGGGTCTCCGCATCCGCAGGAAAAGCTGGTGCAATTGCTTCTTGAGCAATGGCGTCCAGCGCTCCGGTTTCGAGCAGCAAGCCCCACCGCAGATTTCGCGCCTCGGCACTTCTTGGCGTTGCAACCATGGCCAACGCAGCAGCGGAATCACGCCGACAGTAGGCAAGATAGGCGTCGATTGTCTGAAAATCTCCGGTCGGATCAGTCTGACGTGCTTCATCGACAAGGCGGCGCGCGGCCGTCGCATCCCGGCTAAGATTCAAGCGCACCGCCGCTTCGAATCGCAGCACGCGCGCGCGAAAAGCCGGCGTGTGATCGCCCCACGTGGGCGCATTCTTGATCTCCGTTATCCCCGCCAGGGCTTTCGTCTGATCGCCAGCGCGACACAACTCGCGCAGATGTTCTAGTTCCTTTCCCCGCAGTTCCTCCAGTTCGATCGCCAGAATTCCGAGCCGCTGGGTTACGACGGTCACAGCCGCCATTGTGCCGGCCGTTTCCACGACTGGGCCGCAAATGGCGCTAACGATCTCTTCGGATTCGATATAGGTACGAGCAATGATGCGATGTGGCCGTAACTTAATGTGAATCTTTTCCGCGCCCCACAGCTCATACTCAACGCCGTGCTGTGCGAAGCGCGCGCGTTGGCTCAGCATCTCGTTTTGCAGCTCCGTTCGATTTGCGCTGCAGGCCACAAAAAGTATAAACCGAAGCACACCCTTATCCTTCCAGTGATCCCAATGGCGGAAGAATTCGTCCGAAGCTTGGCGGATCTTCTTTACTGAAAACGAATGCTCGCACTTGCATTGACCGACCGCGAGCCCTGTTGGCTTCACCGTCGCGAGCAAGTCTATCCCGTGCTGCCTTTGGCCAGGCGTCCCATATTCGTCCGACATCGTATCGGGCTCGTGCGAGAGCAGTTCGTTGCACAAGCGTTGGAAATTCCGCCAATCAAGCTCGTGAAAGTTAGGCGTTAGTTGGCGGTTTGCGCGCGGAGTCATGTTGGCCATGGCCCGATAGGGGCCGAATTAAGACTCTGATGGAATGTCGGGTTCGATCCCAGCCTGGGGTCATGTGCGTTGGAATTCCAGACGGTGGTTCTGCTGGATTTGTTTGCGCGACTCGTCCGTCACGTGCGCTCGCTCGGCGTAGTCGGGCCATTTCACGACGGCAGCGCGAACTTCCTCCACAATGGTCTCGTCCCTTCCGCGTTTCATCAGGGCGGCTTTGGCACAGGAGCGGAAGTCGGCCAGGGTGAATCCATCGCGCTTCCCGTTTATCGTCATCTGATGCGTGGCGGTCCAGCTGCCGGCCGGATTGTAGCTGTACGTGACATCGAAGGCGGGCGCGAGCGACCAGCGCCCGGCCTTGTCCATCAAGAACGCGATGTTCTTCACGTGGTCGTCCTGGTTGCGGGCTATGATGTTGAACGCTATCCTTCGGAACTGTTCTTCCACTGCCTCCATTGGCAGGTTCAACTGGCGAATCGTCAGCAACGCCTGCTCATAGGAGTATGCTCCTGCTTGGTTGAAATCGAAGTGAGCCAAGGCGCACAGCGACTGCATGTGCAGCTTCTCGCCGTTTTCGCGCCGGTCAAAGCGCCGGCTCATGAAATGCCGCCGGCCGTTCTCCTCAAGCAAACGGCATTCGCTCACGGTCACGCCGGCCGCTCTGGCCATGAGGGCATAGGCATATTCGATGGCGCCATACCCTTTCGGGTCTTCAAGCTCCTTGTCCTTGTTCCCGGTGACACCGTCGAATTTCAGCAGCCAGTAGCCGAAACCTTTCCCGGCCGCGACCTGCCCGGAACGAACTTCGTTGGTCTCCGGATTCCAGGCGATGACCGCTTTCGCCCGCGCGCCGCCCGCGGAGGTGCCGACACGGAGAATGTCATTCAAAGCATTCTTCCTGCGGTCGGCTGCGAAACTGGTTTTCAGATTCGTGCGTTGGCTTAGGATCTCCGAGGCCAGCCTGACCAAGGCGTCGATCTCGATCTTCTTAGCTCGTTGCGGCCTCGGCCCCAACGTCGGCACAAACTCCAGCGCCCCCATGCCCCGTGTCCCGGTGTAGCAGAGCCGTTCGACAGCATTGAAACTCTCCGGAGTCCGGCCCTGTGTCGCCAGCCAGGCGTCGATCAGCGCATTGCCGAACCGGTCCGGCAGAGAGTCGGCTAGCAGACCTGGCAGGCCACGAAAGGGCTTTTCCGGCAAAGAGGGGAAGACGTACACCCGATCGCTGAGCGGCATCGTGACGGGCGATATTTCGATGCCACTCTCCGCAAACGCGGGGTCGTATTGGAACGCCGCGAATCGGCTTCCGTCCTCCAAGGAGACGGCTCCGATGGTTCGGCCCCAAAGCCTGACCTCCGCCAGCGTCATCGTTCATCTCCCCATTGCCACTTTTTGGGTGGAGCTTTAGCCTTCCTTTTTGCCGACGCCCGCTGCCGCTTCCGTCCCCGCATCTTCAGTTGCTCAACCGGACTGAGCACAGGTTCCGGGACGAACAGGTCGATGCGCTCGATCAGATCGAGCACCCGACAGACCCGGATGAAGCCCGACAACTGGGTGGCCACGCTGCCGGATTCAAGCCGTTCCACCGTTCGCTTCGAGACTCCGGCCTGTTCCGCCAGTTGGGCTTGTGTGAGGTTCCGCTCCAAGCGCGCTTGGGCCAGCCGGCTGCCCAACTCGGCCAGAACGGTCTCGTCGGTGGCTTGCCTCTCTAGTTTCATAAGTCGTCACTTGTGACGAATAAATACAATAATGTCAATCAAGTCGTCATAAATGGCGATCAGTGCGTATGTCGTAATTCGCCATATCTGGCGACTAAATGCCGTGATGCCGCGGATTTCGTCTCAAATGGCGACATGCGAGCCCCAAGGCAATGGCCCCGGAATTCCGCAAAGACATGCGGGAAGAGGCGGCGCGTCGGGGAATGGAATTGGATCTGGAGCGCTTTGCCGGAATTGAGCCGGAGGAATTTCGGGCGGAGCGGGAGGCGGTCTGGGAAGAAAA
>Ga0075520_1001883_pt1 | contig 10299 bp, 7 predicted proteins | sample NGEPerB_FD_75100 | JGI IMG/M metagenome (GOLD analysis project Ga0075520, IMG submission 75100) | Arctic peat soil microbial communities from the Barrow Environmental Observatory site, Barrow, Alaska, USA - NGEE PermafrostAB12-B | ecosystem: Environmental > Terrestrial > Soil > Wetlands > Peat ...
ATGGACCAGTCGAGGAGGAACACGCGGCCTCCGCCGAGCAGCGGAGCGCACACCCCGAGCCCGATGACAATCCCGAGCGCCAGCGTCGCCGCATCAGGGTGGCGAACGAAACGTAGGAGGCGTTGCTTGGTCACTGTCTGGTGTTTGGGGTTACCAGAAGCATTGAAATCTGGCCTTCTCAGTTCGCCCTTCAGCTTCGACCCCTTCATTTGACACTAATACTGGCACGCCCGCGACCCTCGCTTGAGAAATACGCCGGCACCGAGAAAGCGAATGACGCCGGAGAACGATCGGGCGACGAAGTGGCTACCGAGCCTGCTGACCGACCGACGACAACCGCGGCGGTTCTGTCTGTCAACGAAACTTTGTCGTGATGTGTGGTTATGATTCTGTGCAATTGGGCTACGGCCGGGTCTCGCGTTCCGCATTGCCGAAGGGAGTACTGTGGCAACCCGACTAAGACGTGCTCCACCAAGAATGATGGCTGCCTTATGGTCCCGGCTCACCACTGGCATTTTCGGACGCGGCGCAGTGTCATTTCTCGTCGCGACCGCTGGCGTCAACGTATCGAACTTCCTTTTCCACATTGTCGTGAGTCGCTTGCTAGGACCGGCGCACTACGGAGCGGTTGGGTCGATACTTAGCATTCTCAGCTTGATGGCGGTGCCGGTCGGTGCTGCTCAGTTGGCCGTCACGCAGGCAGTCATTGGCCACACTAGTAATGGTCAGTCGTTCTCCCTCAGCAGACTGATTCGGCGAGCGTTTCTGGTCGGATTTCTCGCCATGCTGGCGTTCGCGGCCTTGACCCCAACGATTGACGGGTTCTTGCACATCAGTTCACCATTGCCGCTTTACTTGGTTGGCGCGTGGATTCCCTTAGCAACTGTAGGGGCGGTACTGCAGGGGGCCCTCATCGGCGAGTACCGCTTCCGCGCGGTGGCCTTCGCCGCGTTTGTCGGCGGCGGCCCCATCCGTCTGCTGTTCGGTGCGGGAATGGTCTTGGCTGGCTTCGGCGTGACGGGCGCCATCGTAGCCACCATTTTCTCGCAGGCATTTGTAACGGGCTCGCTGCTCTTCTCGGCACGCCAGAAGGTGCGCGGCCAACCACAGGGATCGGTCGTGCGGACTACCCGGCGCGACATGACGTTATCGATCGCGTCCATCGGTAGTTTCACCGCTCTGATTGGGATCGATACCTTCCTCGCCCGCCACTTCTTCCCTGCCACGGTTGCTGGTCAGTACGCAGCGGGAGCGATCGCTGCCCACATCGCCCTATTCGTGCCGGGTGCGATAATCGCTGTCACGTTTCCGCACTTGGTGAGCGGAGAGGGCATCAGTGCTTCAAGCCGCAAGGCATTCACGCAGGCGTTGACGATCACGGCCTTAATGGGCATTTTTACGGCTGGCGTCCTGACGGTGCTTTCAGGTCTCGTAGTGCACGTGCTCTTTGGCTCGAGCTACACCGGCACCATAGCAATAGTCGGTCTGTTGGCCTTTGCGTCGGCAGTAATCGGTGTTTTGAGCCTGTTCATCTATTTCCATCTGGCGCGTCGTTCGCTCGTCGCGCTGATGCCTTGGCTCGGCGTAGCCCTCGCAATCGTCTTGATCTCGCTGCGTCATCAGACCATGACGTCGGTCGCGACAATAATGCTGATTGTCAGCCTGCTGACATTGCTTATAACTGGCATCCCAGCACTCTTGGCACTCGCCGCGGCGGGGGCCCGCGATGCCGCTGATGACGTTTCTTTGATTGAGCTTCCGCCCGTTGAACTCGACTTCACCCTGGTCGTGCCGTTCTACAATCCGGGATCACGACTTGGCAAGCACGTCGCCGAAGTAATGGAGGTGCTTTCCAATTCCGATGTCACGTATGAGGTCTTAGCGGTCTCCGATGGCAGCACCGATCACAGCGAAGAACAACTGGCAGCGATCGCGTCTGACCGACTCACACTCGTGCGTCTTGAACAAAACCAAGGGAAGGGGGCGGCGCTTCGTGTGGGTCTCTCTAAGGGTCGAGGCGAATACCTTGGTTTCATCGACGGTGATGGTGACCTGCCGGCTATCTTGCTTGCCAACCTTCTTGAGATCATTGATCGGGAGCACCCCGACATGATCTTTGGAAGCAAGCGCCACCCGCGGTCCGAGGTCGTCTATCCACCACTACGACGGATTTACTCTTGGGGCTACCAACAGCTAAATCGAGCCCTGTTCCACCTGCCCGTCCGAGATACTCAAACGGGCGTCAAGGTTGTCCGACGAGATGTCCTGGCCGCCGTGCTACCACGCATGGTGGAGAAGCGTTTTGCATTCGACCTGGAACTATTCGTCGTGGCTCGTCAACAAGGGTTCCGGAACTTCGTTGAGATGCCCGTGATCATCGGCGAGCGCTTTAGCAGCACCGTCTCGGTTCGTTCGGTGCGGAATATGCTCCTCGACACTTTCGCGATCTTCTACCGGTTGCGAGTGCTCCGCTTCTATGAACGTGACATTCGAGGTAAGCCTGAAGCATCGCTCCTGACTCGACCAGCCACCGCGACACAAATCCCCAGTATGGAAAGTGTGACGCTGACGACAGCGACCAGGCACGAGCGTACGCTACGCATCCTCATTCTGAACTGGCGCGATATCACGCATCCTCATGCTGGCGGTGCAGAGGTGTATACCCACAATATTGCCAACGAGTGGGTCAAGGAAGGCCACAGTGTGACACTCTTCTGCGCCGCAGTCGGCGGGAGGCCAGCAGTCGAGGATTTTGATGGGCTACACATTATCCGGCGCGGTACTCGCCACGGCGTCTACCGCGAAGCGAAACGGTTCTATCGCCGTGAAGGACGAGGCCACTTCGACCTCGTTGTCGATGAAGTCAACACCCGACCTTTCGGCGCGCCCAGATGGGTTGACGATGTACCCGTCATTGCTCTTATCCACCAGGTTTGCCGCGAAATCTGGTACTGCCAGACGCCTCTTCCGGTTGCTTTCGTCGGAAGATACTTGCTCGAGCCGCTTTGGTTACGCGGATACCGCGACGTGCTCACCGTGACAGTGTCAGAGTCCAGTAAAGAATCCCTCGAAAACTACGGACTGACCCGCGTGGCCGTCGTGCCAGAGGGGCACCACTCTGTGGGAGAGCGTCCGGATGTGCCACGCGAAACTAGACCGACAATTGTCTTTGTTGGAAGACTCTCGGCGAACAAACGGCCGGATGAAGCCATTCGGGCCTTTGGTCTGCTACGCGAAACAATGCCCACCGCAGTCCTGTGGGTAATCGGGACAGGACCGATGGAAGACAAACTTCGCATGTCCGCGCCGGAGGGCGTTCAATTTCTTGGCAAGATTTCTCCAGCTGAAAAAATTGAACGTCTCGCTCGGGCACACGTGTTGATTATCACCTCAGTACGAGAGGGGTGGGGGCTCGTGGTGACTGAGGCCGCTGCGGTCGGGACACCGGCTATCGCGTACAACGTCGCCGGTCTGAGCGATTCGGTTGAAGCCTCTAACGGCGTGCTCAGCGCGCCCAACCCTAAAGAACTCAGTTCTGTGCTGCAAGAGTTCCTTAGCACCTGGGTACGCGATGGCTTGCCCGATGTCTCGCCGAAGGGAGTGATCCCCTGGAGCGAAGTTGCTGAAAGGGTCCTAGCCATTGCGACGATCGATAGTTCCGCCTTTCAGCGCCACGAGGATTCGATGGACATAGGATTTTCGCACCGGCCAGTCATTCTTGAATAGGACGAGGAGAACAAGTTGCGCCTAAGTTACGAAAATTACTTTCGCTCACATTATGGAAGCAGTTTTTCTGAGCGTGATGTCGTCAACTACCAGAAGTGGTTCGCCACGCAGTGGCGAATAATTCAACGCGAAGTCCCCCTAAGGCAAGGTGCACGAGTCCTCGAGATTGGTTCAGGAACCGGAGGATTCTTTAGCATTCTTAGCAGTGGTGCCGTAAATGACTACTCGGGAATTGAAATTGACCCAGAAGCGTGCGCCTTTGCGAACGACCATTTTGGCACAACGGTTTTCCAAAACATCTCGCTCCAAGACATCCCAATCAGCGAATCATATGATTTTGTTTACGCTTTTGAAGTTCTAGAACACCTCGAAAATCCATCTGAGGCAGTCGAAAAGATTTATTCGATACTCAAACCCGGTGGAACTTTTTGCGGGGCAACACCGTTCCCCTTCAAGAAGAACGTTTTGGCTGACGACACCCATCTTTCGGTGCTGCATCCAGCCAACTGGTTACGCCTCTTCGAGATGGCCCATTTTGATGTCACGCGGACTCAGGCAATGTCATTTGCACCGTTCCTGTGGCGACTCAGTCCCAAGTTAAACATCAGAATCCCGGTCTACATTCCCATTAGCCATACTATTTCGACGTGTCTGATTACTGCTATAAAAGGCTGAGCCTTTTGACCCACGAGCCGCGGGCAACGAGTAATGAAGTAGCACAATAGCGAGAGAGAACTAGAGAATGCCCGAGGAGATTGTGGCGCCTTGATTGAAGACAAGGCGAAGAGTGAAGTGGACTCCGGAAACTGGACACCGCCTTAAGGTTGAGCGATGACGCATCCTGGAGGTGCTCGTGCAAGGAAGACGGAACAAGTTCAAGCCTGATTTCAAGGCGAAGGTGGTGCTCGAAGCCCTGAAGGGTGACAAGTCAACGGCCGAGTTGGCTCAGATCTTTAATGTGCACCCCGCGCAGATCTCGGCGTGGAAGAAGCAGCTCCTCGAGTCGGCCTCAAGCGTGTTTGAGAGCAAGCGCACAGCCAAGTCTGACACCGTCGACATCGACATCGACGAGCTCTACAAGAAAATCGGAAAGCTTGAGATGGAGCAAGATTTTTTAGCGACACGGCCCGGGGTCAGTGGTCTTCTGAACAGAAATGACAGATGATCGACCCGACGTTGGAACTGCCCGTCTCGGACCAGTGCCGACTCCTCGGATTGGCCCGCTCCACCTTACTACTACGAGAGCACCAGCGAGAGTCCTGAAGTGGACCATTGCGAGTCGCCAGTTCACACCGGCCAAGGCCAGTCTCTATCAGGAGTGGATCACCAATCAACGTGAACTCCAACACGTCATTGGCGAAACGGAAAGAGCGTCAGCTAAGGCCGGTGAAATCTTGCTTCGTCAGATAAACAGAGTGACCACGAGTTAACCCAGGAGTTGGGGGCGCATATTGGTCACGAAAAGTGCGGAACGTCAGCTCAATGCGCACAATTCAGCGACTCTTGACGCTAGACCGCGAGATCAATCCGCTATCAAAAGGGACTGCGGCGATGTCGAGTTGCCACAGTGTGCCGTCCGGAGAGATAGTCGAACCAAAGACGTCAAAGATGCGGAAATCGTGAGCGTCAAGCCATTTGAAAATGTCTGACAGAACTGCTCCACCTTCAAACAACTCTTGAAGACAAACCTCCGCGATAATCATTTCCGTCTTGCTAAGTATCCCCTCAGAACCCTGAAGGACACTCATTTCCGCTCCCTGCACATCAATCTTCAGAAGATAATTCGGTTTAGCTTGAAGGTCAAGACATAGTTGATCAACCCTCACCACTGGCACCCTCCTTACCGCCATTGGTTCGCGATCGGGAATCAATTCTCGAAGCGGTGACGACGAGCTTAGATCTAGCTGAATATTGATATCAGCAAAACCCTCAACGTCCCCTGCCATGGCCCAGACAAAATCGACGTGCCGATCTCGCATCATCCTCTGTAAATGAGAATCCCACTCTTTGATTGGTTCGATGAGCACAAATCTCGATCTGGGAAACGATTTGTAAAGTTCGCTTGTTCCGTAGGCCACGCCGACGTCAATTACCGTGGAAGGGTTCAATCCAAGACGAATGCTCACGTCCAAGGAAGTCTGCATGCTTCGAGCGATAGAACCCCGATCAGCAACTTCGTAACCCATCAAGTTAGCTAGAGATTTGACCGTTCGACGAGCATATGCTTTGAATTCCGTTATTCGGCGCAGACGTTGCATGGAGTCACCAGGAAGGTGCGAGTCCGAAAGATTCACTGACTACCCTCCCATCCATTTTCGCATGCGACGACCTTTTTGCGAGGCTAGCAGTCCCCTCCTTGATACCGCCCAGGGCACCATTTTCCAGTATGGTAAATCTAAATGCATCCGATCACGGTCCTCATCAATTCAAGCCATCGCTAGTGGCCATCAAAATGATTCGGTTCAACCGACGATCTGTGTCTCGCTAATTACTCGCCGATGGCGGCGAGGGTACCTTTGCGCTGCCGGGATTCTTTTTCTGATCCCGCTGATTTTCTGGACTGGTCTATTCGGAAACCGCATGAGTTTGGGTGGTGACGCGTCCTTACTCTTCTTTGAATACCCGTGGACATACCTGACTCACAGCATGGGTCTCCTGGGAAACAATCTCACTGGTTACAACCCTCAAGTGCAGTACGTGCCCTTTCTGGCGGCTTTGACTGTATTAAAAGTTCTGGATCTAAATGTCGAAGGAATCGTTCTCGGGCTTGTCCTTTCTTTCGCATTCACAGGCGCAGTCAGACTTGTCGCGACACTGTCTGGATCTACGAATGAAGAGGTGCCTCCCCAAGCGTTTCTGGCGGGCGCAATCTACGTGTGTGCCCCAATCCTTGCCAGCCTCGAGTGGACCACGTTGCTGCCTCGTGTCATGTGGCTCGCACTGACTCCATGGTTGATTGTCCTCGTTATTCGTCATCAAAGGGACGGTGGCGTTCGAATTCCTATCCTCGTCGGACTGATACTGGCCTTTACCGCACCGGCGATTACCGATGCGCCGGGAACCGTCCCCGCGGCCCTTGCAATGATTTGTATCCTTGCCGCTGCAATGGCCGGTGGCATCTTTCGCTTGAAATTGCGCCGCCTGGTGGGTCTGGTAGCGGCCGTAATACTCATCAATGTCTATTGGATCTTGCCCTTTTTAGATGGACTATTTCTCCACGCTTCAGTATTTGTCCAAGCGACATCCGCCTCAACCGTACATGGTGCCGCTACAGCCGTTCACGATCTTGCCGCTCAATCAAGCGTTTCTAACGCATTATCTTTGCGGGCGAGCACGAATATGGCGATTGCGAACGGCTGGGTGCAACTCCACTTGATGCACTGGAGCTCTGACCTTGGGATTATTGGTTTTTTGCCTATCGTCCTCGTAGCAATATCAGCAGTTTATCTGACATTCAAACTTATTCCACGACGTCAATTTCTCCTCCTAATTCTGATGGCCATCATTTCGGTTGTGTTTCTGTTCTTAGTCACCGCGAGTGTCGGTCCCAATAGCGCCTCAGCCATGGCTTACCTCGTCACACACATCCCAATGTTCACCGCTGAACGAAACTTTTGGTCTACATGGGCACCGACCTTTGCTCTGGTGATCGCGATCACTGTTGGATTGTGGACGACGAGGGTCCTGGCCGACATGCCCCAACGTATTGCGACGGCGACGGTTCTACTCCTCGTGGTCGCTTTCATCTTCTACGATTTGCCGTTCTTCGCAGGTCGTGAGTTCCGACTTCCGTACAACTCTCAGATATCTAACACTCGGGTTGTCGATGGCTTGCCGCCGTCGTTCACGTCGATCCTGACAAAACTAAAAACGCTCCCTTCGGGTGCTGTCTTGACGCTTCCGCTTAATGATCCCGCCTACACCCAAGTCGCGTCGGTTCAAGCAGATCCCACCTCGGGCGCGTATGTGGGGATTTCGCCAGTGTTCTATTTGACAGGACGCTCTGACTTCGATGGCGCCTCGTCCTTCGGTAATGGTCCTTTGTTGTCGAACGCAATTAATGCTGCTCTGCTGAAAGGCGATATTCGGTCCCTGGCAAACACTGCTGCTTTTTCAGGCGTTCGATATGTGGTTTCCGACGAAGGTGGATTACGCTTCCCAAGCAACATTCCCTACCCTCCAACTTCAATCAGTTTGGCCATTTCAGAGACCAAAGAATTCCTGTCACGATACGCGTCGAAGGTGTTGTACAGCAGCGGCCCGTACACGATTAGGGCTTTAGCCTCTTCGGTTGTTGTGCCGCGCGTAGCTCTGGTCCCCAAGAACTCGGCCTCCCTCAATTCCGACTATCTACTACAACTTGCGCGCGGGAAGTCGCCATCCAATGATTCGGCACGATGTGGAAAAGGACACGTTGTCGTCACATCCTGGTCCAGCACTCGCCTCAATGTGGTTACCCGAGACGTGCCGAAGGGTTGCGTCCTGCGAATCTTGATTCCGGGGGGCACCGCGTGGCGGGCTGAAGTCAGATCCATGAGTTCTTCCAGAATCAGAATGGTTGCGACTAACGCTGCGTCCGTTGCTTTCGACGTGCCTCAAGGTTCAACTACAAGATCGAACATCACAATTACTTATGCTCCGAGAAATATCTTGCTTGAGTCAGCTTTGGTATCGGGAGTAGGTCTTATGCTTATCATTGCTTTATCCCGGGTCAGACTTTCACAGTTGATCGCTCGAAGGGACCGTAGGAAACGCAAGAACACAGTGACCTCATGACACCGAGCTGCCTTATCCGGAAACTCTCAGGTCGAATGAGACACTCAGTCGAAATTAGATGTTAGCGGCCACCTCCAATTCCTGTGGATCAATCCACACCAGTTCGGTAATCTCCATCGATCGTGGCACTACCTTCTCACTGCCCTCTTATGGCATCAGTCGAGTAGCCACCGGATTTTCCCTGGGTCCATTGCGCAGTGCTCGTCCCAATATCACCGGAGGAAGCGGTGCCAGCGCGACTCCGGCAGTGTCGGCTCTGATAATTCGGTATGTCGCCGCAGGTGGGTGCTTCGTCGCGTTGCGAGTGCCGCTTACATCATTTTGGAGTGCCACACTGGTCGAGACTGGCCGGTCAATTTCTCTCCAACACCACGAGATGTTTGGATTCGCCAACGGCTTCATACCACCGGCACTCAAACACGGCCACGTAACAATCACCTTCCCGAACGAATCCTCGTCCTTCGATTTCTCGCCTACTGCGATCTCTCTTTTAGTATGCATCGGTTTATTCAACGGACTCTTCGTTTGTGAGCTACTTCAGCTCCGCGACAATGAGCACGGCACTCTCGATCAGCGTAAAGGAGTCATGTCTTGACGACAAGCCATTCTATGAACGCAGATAGGCACCAGCCAACGGTTTCAGTCATCGTAGTGAACTTGAATGGTGAGGACTTTCTCCTTTCATGTATCGCATCTGCGCTTGCACAGGAGCCGGTCCCCGAAATCATCGTGGTAGACAACGGGTCAACCGACAATTCCGTGGAGCTCATTGGAACTACGTTCCCACGTGTCAGAGTGATTAGGAACGAAAAGAATCTTGGTTTCGCGGGGCCCGCGAATCAGGGAGCGGCCCTGGCGTCCGGCGACCTGTTGCTGTTCTTGAACAACGACGCACGGCTAATGCCGGGAACATTGGCGCGTCTCGTTGACGTTCTCCAGGCTGATTCTACAGTGGCAGCCTGTCAACCCACAATGCTTCGTAGCGACGGAAAGTTGGATAGTGCCGGCTCGATGTTTACTAAAACGGGATTCTTGTACCATGTGACGGAAGACGACATCTCATCATCACGATTCGGTACCTACCGATGCTCGCTAAAGGGTGCTTGTCTACTTGTTCGAGCTGAATTGTTTGATCGCGCTGGTCGCTTCGATGATTCTTATTTCGCATACTTCGAAGAGACAGATCTCTGCTGGCGCCTCTTGGCAATGGGCTACCGCTTAGAGCACGTCAACAACGCCTTCTTAATCCATGATGTCGGCCGCACGACAATGGCTATCTTTCAGTCAGCCCATATCGACTATCTATCTTTTCGTAATCGCATTACTACCATCAGGAAGAACGGTGACACTCGTTTCAAGCTTCGCGTGTTGCCAGTCCACATAACATGTTGCTTAGGTGTGGTCGTAGCATTCGCCATTACGGGCAAACGCCAAAATGCACTTAGCGTTCTACGTGCCATGGTTTGGCACTTAGGCTCTTCGAGCCGGAGCCCACACCTGATTAACCGGCCAACTCAGCCGGTTTCAATGGGGCTGCTAGCGGACGTCACGGTGCCGCTCAGGGTGACTGCGGCATTTCGGACGCTCATGGCCTACATCGTGCGGTGGTAGGCCGGCGTAGCGTAACGAAGCGACCGCATCCGATGGGCCCACGTGGTCTTGATCCGGTGCGACTTTGGGTCTTGGCGGAGTCGGACAACTTCGTCACCAAGCTTCCAAAGCACGGCTTGATCGACACCGCAACTTCCTAAACTCCTCGTTGACCTCAACGACGTCAAAGGCGGTGTTATTGAAGAC
>Ga0075520_1001884_pt1 | contig 10297 bp, 7 predicted proteins | sample NGEPerB_FD_75100 | JGI IMG/M metagenome (GOLD analysis project Ga0075520, IMG submission 75100) | Arctic peat soil microbial communities from the Barrow Environmental Observatory site, Barrow, Alaska, USA - NGEE PermafrostAB12-B | ecosystem: Environmental > Terrestrial > Soil > Wetlands > Peat ...
CGAGTACATGAAGGACCACACCTCGTTCATCCGCAGGGAGCCGATCGGCGTGTGCGCCGCGGTCACCCCGTGGAACTACCCGATGATGATGGCCGTGTGGAAGTGGGCCCCGGCGCTGGCCGCTGGCAACACCATGGTGCTGAAGCCGGCCGACACCACACCGGCGTCCTCCGTACTGATGGCCGAGATCATGGCCGAGTTCCTCCCGGCGGGTGTCTTCAACGTTGTGTGCGGCGACCGCGACACCGGCCGGCTGCTGGTGGAGCATCCCGAGCCGGCCATGGTGTCGGTGACCGGGAGCGTCCGCGCCGGCACCGAGGTGGCCATCACGGCGGCGGCCGACCTGAAGCGGGTCCACCTGGAGCTGGGAGGCAAGGCCCCGGTGGTGGTGTTCGACGACGCCGACATCGTCGCCGCCGCGGAGGGCATCGCGGTGGCCGGGTTCTTCAACGCCGGCCAGGACTGCACGGCGGCCACGCGGGTGCTGGCCGGGCCCAGGGTCTACGACGAGTTCGTGTCGGCCCTGGCCGAGCGGGCCCGGGCCCGCACTGTCGGCGGTCTCGACGTGGCGGACGCCGACTACGGGCCGCTGAACAGTTCGGTCCAGCTGTCCCGTCTCACCGGGTTCTTCGACCGTCTGCCCGCGCACGCCGAGGTTGTCACCGGGGGTGCGCACATCGGAGACCGCGGCTTCTGCTTCGCCCCGTCGGTCATCGCCGGCGTCAGCCAGGACGACGAGGTGGTCCAGGAGGAGTTGTTCGGGCCTGCCATCACCGTGCAGCGCTTCTCCGATGAGGACCAAGCCATCGCCCTGGCCAACGGTGTCCGTTACGGGCTGGCCTCCAGCGTGTGGACCCAGAATCACGGTCGCGCCATGCGCATGGCCAAGGCGCTCGACTTCGGGTGCGTGTGGATCAACACCCACATCCCGATCGTGGCCGAAATGCCCCACGGGGGGTTCAAGCATTCCGGCTACGGCAAAGACCTGTCCACGTACGGATTCGAGGACTACACGCGGATCAAGCACGTCATGAGCTACATCGCAGGCTGAGCAGCAGCAGTTGACCAGCACCAGCTGAGCAGGGCCACACGAGGGCACCTTCACCGATCGTTCCAACTGCAAGGGGAGAGCACATGAGCACGGACGTGGTCGACAGCACGGGATCGCCGCCCGAAGTACCGGGTCCGTTCGGGGCACCGGTGCCGGGCAGCGAGGCCGGCCCCACCCTGCGGGCGGGTACCCTCAACCTGTTCGACTCGACGGTGGTGGCGGTGTCGTCGGTGGCGCCCGCCTACACACTGGCTGCAACCATGTTCCTGCTGTTCAGCGCGGTCGGCATCGGGTACGCCGGACCAGCGGTCATCGGGATCAGCTTCGTGCCGGTTCTGTTCATCGCCATCTCCTACTTCCACCTCAACCGGCGCGACCCGAACTGCGGGGCCTCGTACTCGTGGCTGTCGAAGCTGGTCCATCCGACGGTGGGCTGGTTCAACGGCTGGGTGCAGGTGGCGACCAGCATCCTGTTCTGCATCTCGGCACCCCTCGTGGCCGGGGCCTACACCCTCCAGCTGCTCAACGAGTGGGGCTGGGTCTCCTCGTCGACGGCGAACGACATCGGCACCCAGGCGGTCGCCGCAGGCTTCTGGCTGGCACTCATCACCTTCATCTGCATCTGGGGGATTCGCTGGACCGTCGACTTCCAATGGGTGCTCCTGATCATCGAGTACGTGGCGGTCATCGGCTTCTCGATCTGGGGCATCGTCAAGGTGGCGGTCAACCACCCGGCCGGCTCCACCAGCTTCCACTGGGCGTGGCTCAATCCATGGTCGATCGAGGGATTCAGCGCCTTGTCAGTTGGTGTGGTGCTCGGCGTCTTCTTCTTCTGGGGGTGGGACACCGCCACCAACCTCAACGAGGAATCGAAGAACGCCACCAAGACCCCCGGTCATGCCGGCATCATCGCAATGTTCCTGCTGCTGTTGATCTTCGCCATCAACATCATCGCCGCCCAGATGCTCCTCCCCGAGAAGGCCTGGAATGCACACGGGGCGACCATCCTCTTGTACTTCGCCCAGCAGGCGGCCGGCCACTGGGCCGGGTACGTGATGATCATCGCCGTGCTGTCCTCCACGGTGGCCACCACCCAGACCACCCTGTTGCCGGCGGCCCGCATCACGCTGTCGATGTCCCGCGACCAGGTGTTCCCCAAGGTCTTCGGCACCATCCAGGGCAAGCTCAAGACCCCGGCGGTGGGCACGCTCATCCTGGCCTTCATCTGCATGCTCGGCATCGTGATGGTGAGCAACGTGTCCTCGATCAGCAAGGTGTTCGGAGACCTGATCTCCAACATCGGCGTGCTGATCGCCTTCTACTACGGGGTCACCGGGATCACCTGCGCCTGGGCCTACCGCAAAGTGGCCTTCAAAGAATTCCGGTTCTTCCTGACGGGCATCCTGCTGCCGTTTCTCGGCGGGGTGGTGCTGTTGGCAGTGGGCTACCAGGTGATCAAGACGGCCGGGTGGAGCGGGGCGTACGCAGACATCGTCACGCTGGTGCTCGGCATCCCGCTGGTCATCCTCGCCCGGTTCACCACCAAGGGCGACTTCTTCAAGACCAAGCCCATTGCCTACACGGAGATCGGCGAGTGAGTTTGCAATGATCGTCGGAGTTCCCAAGGAGGTCAAGGCGGACGAGTACCGGGTGGCCATCACCCCGGCCGGGGTTCGCGAGCTCGCCGCCGCCGGCCACACGGTCTACGTCGAGAAGGGCGCCGGTGTGGGGTCGTCGATACCCGATGCGAACTTCGTGGCCACCGGGGCGGAGATCCTCGAGGACCCCGATGACATCTGGGCCGGGTCCGACCTGATCCTGGGGGTCAAGGAGCCGATCGCCGAGGAGTACCCGCGCCTCGGTCTCCGCGAGGACCAGGTCCTCTTCACCTATCTCCACCTGGCCGCGTCGCCGCCCTGCACCGAGGCCCTGATCGCCTCGGGCAACACCGCCATCGCCTATGAGACGGTGCGGCTGCCGGACAATTCGCTGCCCCTGCTCACCCCGATGAGCGAGGTGGCCGGTCGCATGGCGCCGCTGATGGGCGCCCACCACCTGATGCGCCCCGGTGGGGGCCGTGGCGTCCTGGTCTGCGGTGTGCCCGGCGTCCGGTGCGCCAAGGTGGTCATCCTCGGGGCCGGCGTCGCCGGCATGGCCGCGGCCACCCTGGCCGTGGGTATGCACTCCGAGGTCTTCATCCTCGATCGCAACCTCGAGCGCCTACGACAGGTCGACCACCACTTCCGCGGCGCACTGGAGACGGTGGCCTCCAGCGCCCATGCCATCGAGGAGACCTGCATCGATGCCGACATCGTGATCGGCGCTGTCCTGGTGGTGGGAGCCAAGGCGCCCAAACTGGTCTCCGATGGGCTGGTGGCCCAGATGCCGTCGGGCTCGGTGCTGGTCGACATCTCGGTGGACCAGGGGGGGTGCTTCGAGTCCACCCGGCCCACCACCCACTCCGACCCCACCTTCGAGGTCAACGGCTCGGTGTTCTACTGCGTGGCCAACATGCCCGGCGCGGTGCCCCATTCGTCCACCCATGCCCTGGTCAACGCCACACTGCCCTACGTCCTCAACATCGCCAACCACGGGTGGCGCGATGCGGTGCGGCTCGACCCGGCCCTGGCCGAGGGGGTCAACGTCGTCGAGGGCACCGTGGTCTACGAGCCGGTGGCGGCCGCCCACGGGATGGCCTCCAAGCCGCTCGCCTCTGTCCTCAGCTGATCGGGCCGTGCCACGTGTGCGGGTATGCACTAGGCCAGGTCCCGCCACGGGATCGAACCTGGAGCCGGGTTCCCTCCGGACAGGTGGGCGGGGGGCCGGATGCCGGCCCGCAGGGTGGGGTCATCCACCGGGTCCAACCGGACGGTGCGCAGGGGGATCTCGCCGGCCCAGACATCGAGGTCGGCATCGGGCCCGTCGCCGTCGTCGGGCGGTCCCTGGCGGATCTTGACCGAAGCCTCGTCGAGCGCCAGCCGCAGCACGGTGGTGGCAGTCAGCTCCTTGGCCGACGGGGACCGCGCGTACTCCCACTGGCCGGGCGCGGTCTGGTCGCTGATGGCCCGCAGTCCCTCCAGCTTCCCGCCCGGGTCGCCCACGACCTCGGCAATCCCGTAGATCATGGCGCACCGGTAGTTGACGGAGTGCTCGAAGAGCGACCGGGCCAGCACCAGGCCGTCGACGTGGGTCACCGTCACGCACACCGGCGCGGCCACCCTGGCCGCCCGCAGGCTGCGGCTGGCCGCCGAGCCGTGGAGGAAGAGGTGGCCGCCGGACCGGCCGTAGGTGGTGGGGACCACCATCGGCCAGTCGTCGATGACGAGCCCGAGATGGCAGACGAACCCTGCGTCGAGGATGGCGTGGAGGTCGGTCGTCCGGTGGGATCCCTGCTCGGGCAGGCGCCGGAGGCGGGTCCGGTCGCCCACCGCCATCTGTTCGGCCCCGTCGGGCGGACTGGTCGCCGGCATGGGACGATTGTCGCACGTACCCGTCGCCGGCCGGTGGGGAGCACCCGGCCCGGCCCACCTCGGGCGCGGCGAACGTAACGCACGGCGAGGCCCGGTCGGCTCGCACCGCATGCCGGCGACAACCCGCACGATGAGGAGACGGACCCCTCGAGGAGAGTCACCCAGTGAAGCAGATCGGAACATCAGTCGAAGGAGCCCAGGCGCGAACGACACCGGTCTTCGACCCCGCAACCGGCGGGCAGACGGGCGAGGTGGTCGTGGCCTCCCGACGCGACGTCGACCTGGCCGTGACCGCAGCGGCCGAGGCGTGGACCGAGTGGCGCGACACGTCGCTGACCGCACGGACCCGGATCCTCTTCGCCTTCCGTGAGCTCACCGACCGGCACCGCGATGACCTGGCCCGACTGATCACGGCCGAGCACGGCAAGGTGCTCGAGGATGCCCGCGGCGAGGTGGCCCGGGGCATCGAGGTGGTGGAGTTCGCCTGCGGCATCCCCCACCTGCTGAAGGGCGAGTTCTCCGAGGACGTGTCCACCGGCGTCGACGCGTCGTCGATGCGCCAGCCCCTGGGCGTGGTGGCCGGCATCACCCCGTTCAACTTCCCGGTGATGGTGCCCATGTGGATGTACCCGGTGGCCATCGCTGCGGGCAACGCCTTCATCCTCAAGCCCTCCGAGCGCGATCCGTCGCCGTCGCTTCTGATCGCCGACCTGTGGCGTGAGGCCGGGCTGCCCGACGGGGTGTTCACCGTGCTCAACGGCGACGCCGATGCCGTCAACGCACTCCTCGACCATCCGGGCGTGGCCGCCGTCTCGTTCGTGGGCTCCACGCCGGTCGCCCGCCACGTGTTCGAGCGGGCCACTGCCTCCCGAAAGCGGGCCCAGGCCCTGGGCGGTGCCAAGAACCACGCCGTGGTCATGGGCGACGCCGACCTGGGCTCCACCGCCGACGCGCTGATCGCCGCCGGGTACGGCTCGGCCGGTGAGCGGTGCATGGCCATCTCCGCCGTGGTCGTGGTGGGGGACGGGGACCCGCTGGTGCACGCCCTGCGCGACCGGGCCCTGGCGCTGACCACCGGGCCGGGCACCGACCCGGCCTCGGACATGGGCCCACTGATCACCGAGGTCCATCGCGACCGGGTCGCCGGATACCTCGACTCTGCCGAATCCGAGGGGGCCGACGTCGTGGTGGACGGCCGGGAGGTGAAGGTCCCCGGCTGCGACGACGGGTTCTTCCTCGGGCCCAGCCTGGTCGATCGGGTGTCACCGTCGATGCAGGTCTACCGGGACGAGATCTTCGGACCGGTGCTGTCGGTGCTCCGGGTCGACACCCTCGAGGAGGCCATCGACCTGGTGAACGCCAATCCCTACGGCAACGGGACGGCGATCTTCACCCGGGACGGGAATGCCGCCCGGCGGTTCCGTCGCGACGTGCAGGTCGGGATGGTGGGGATCAACGTCGCCATCCCGGTGCCCATGGCCTACTACTCGTTCGGCGGGTGGAAGCAGTCGCTGTTCGGCGACGCCCACGTGCACGGCCTGGAGGGCATCCGCTTCAACACCCGCCTGAAGTCGGTCACCACCCGGTGGCCGGCGGTGCCGTCCGCGTCCGCCGACGCCGGTCCGATCGAGCTGCACTTCCCCTCCGGCGACAAACGCTGAGGGTCCGCCCAGCGGAGGGACTGCACAGATGCGCATCGACAGTGGTGGGGTGGAGATCGAGTTCGAGGTCACCGGCCAAGGGCGTCCGGCGCTGCTGCTCCACGGCTTTCCGGATTCGGGCCGGTTGTGGCGCCACCAGGCGCCGGTGCTGGCCGAGGCCGGGTACAAGGTCATCGTGCCAGACCTCCGGGGGTTCGGGTCCTCGGGGAGGCCGACCGACGTCGGGGCCTACGCCCTGTGGACGGCGGGTGGCGACATCCTCGCCGTCCTCGACCACCTGGGCGTCGAGCGGGCCCACGTGGTGGGCCACGACTTCGGTGCGGCGCTGGCCTGGTACCTGGGCATCCTGAATCCCGAACGGGTGGACCATCTGGTGGCCCTGTCCGTCGGGCACCCGTCGTCCTTCCGCTCCGCCGGGCTCGAACAGCTCGAGAAGTCCTGGTACATGTTGCTGTACCAGTTCGAGGGCGTGGCCGAGCGGTGGCTCTCCGATGACTCGTGGGCCAACTTCCGGGCCTGGTCGAACCACCCCGATGCCGACGCGGTGATCGCCGATCTCGAGCGCGACGGTGCACTCACCTCGGCGCTCAACTGGTACCGGGCGAACGTACCCCCCGAGGCCCTCCTCGGCCCGCCGATGGAGCTGCCGCTGGTCGAGGCGCCGACCTTGGGCGTGTGGAGCACGGGGGACTTCGCTCTCACCGAGCGGCAGATGAGCGGATCCTCCGCCCACGTGGCCGGGCCCTGGCACTACGAGCGGATGGAGGGGCCGGGGCACTGGTTCCCGCTCGAGGCGCCCGACGAGGTCAGCCGCCTCCTCCTCGACTTCCTCCCGCGCTGACGCCGGGCCACGCCTCCGCCCGCGATGCCGGTTCCGGCGGAAGGCACCGGTAGCATTGACGGGGTGAGCTCATCCCTTGATGCCGCAACCCGGTCCCTCACCGTCGACGTCGACGGCCCGGTGCACTACGTGGACATGGGAGGGCCGGCCGACGGTCCGCTCGTGGTCGCCGTGCACGGCCTGGGCGGCTCCCACGTCAACTGGTCGGCGGTCGCCCCTCTCCTGACCCAGAGGTCGCGCCTGTTGGCCCTCGACCTGGTGGGGCACGGGCTGACCCCGATCGAGGGACGGACCCCGGACATCGAAGGGCACCGCCGCCTGCTGAGCGGGTTCCTCCATGCGGTGGGCGGTTCGCCGGCCATCCTGGTCGGCAACTCGATGGGTGGCCTGGTGTCCGCGTTGCAGGCAGCCACGGAGCCCGAGACGGTCGCCGGCCTGGTGCTCGTCGACCCCGCCCTGCCCACCGGCCGCCCGGCACTGGTCCATCCGAGGGTCGTTGTCAACTTCGCCCTGTGCGCGGTGCCCGGCGTGGGGGAGCACTTCCTGGCCCGGAGGCGTCGGCGGACGACGGCGGAGCAGAGCGTGAACCGGGTGCTCGGCGTCTGCTGCGTCGACCGCTCCCGGGTCCCTGCCGACGTCGTCGCCGCCCACGTGGCCCTGACCGAGCACATCGACCGCGCCCGCGGCGATGCCTCCTATCTGCACTCGGCCCGGTCGCTCTCCCAATTGATGGCCAGGCCGACGGCGACCATCCGACGGCTCGGCGACCTCGACCAACCCGTCCTCCTGCTGCACGGGGCGCGCGACGTGCTCATCCCCCTTTCCGCCGCCCGCCGCATGAGCGCCGCTCATCCCGACTGGCGGTTTGAGGTCGCGCCGGACATCGGCCACGTCCCCATGCTCGAGGCCCCCGAGTGGACCAGCGACACGATCGGGGACTGGCTGGATCACCAGGGGAGTGCGGCGGCGGTCCGGGCGTCCCCCTCGGAGCACTCCGCCGGCACCGTGCGGGCGGCCACCGAGGGCACCCTCAGTTGACCTGGCGGTCGAGTCCCTCCCAGTAGGGCTGCCGCAGCCTGAACTTCTGCAGCTTGCCGGTGGCGGTGCGGGGGAGCTCCACCCGGAGCTCGACCTGCTTGGGGCACTTGTAGCCGGCCAGCACCGTCCGGCAGTGGGTGATGACGACCTCCTCGGTGAGCTCCACTCCGTCGGATGCCACGACCAGGGCAACGACCATCTCCCCCCACGTCTCGTGGGGAATCCCGATGACCGCCACCTCGGCCACCCCGTCGAGGGAGAAGATGGCATCCTCGACCTCGATGGAAGAGACGTTCTCCCCGCCGGTGATGATGACGTCCTTCTTCCGGTCGAGGATGCTCAGGTACCCTTCGTCGTCCACCACGCCGCCGTCGCCCGTGTGGAACCACCCACCCGCCAGGGCCGCATCGGTCTCTGCCGGTTGCTCCCAGTAGCCCTCCATCACCGTGTTGCTCCGGGCCAGCACCTCGCCGTTGCGGTCGACACGCAGCTGGGTGCCCACCGCCGGCGCCCCGGCGCGCATCAACATGCGGGCGCGGTCTGCCGTGGGCAGGTCGTCCCACTCCGACCGGCCCCGGTTGATGGTGAGGAGCGGAGCGGTCTCGGTGAGCCCGTAGATCTGGATGAACTCCCATCCGAGCTCGGACTCGATCCGCTCGATGGTGCGGCTGGGCGGCGGGGCGCCCGCCACCACCACCCTCATGGTGCCCCTGCCGGGAAGGGCCCCCTCCCAGTCGGGCAGCGCGTCGAGGACGGCGTTGACCACGGCGGGGGCAGCGCACAGCAGCGTGACCCCGTGGCCCTCGACCCTGTGCAGGATCTCGGCGCCGTCGACCTTGCGCAGCACCACCTGGGAGCAGCCCATGGCGGTGGTCGACCACGGCATGCCCCAGCCGTTGGCGTGGAACATGGGAAGGGTGTGGAGGTAGACGTCCCGGTCGGAGATCTGGAGGTGCCACCCGAAGGCGGCCGCATTGACCCAGTTGTTCCGGTGGGTGAGCTGCACGCCCTTTGGCCGGGCCGTGGTGCCCGAGGTGTAGTTGATGGTGGCCGTGGCCTGCTCGTCCGCCTCCCATGCCCGGGGCTCGGCGTCGGTGGGGTAGAGCTCCTGGTCGCTCTCGGCACCGAGCACGAAGCGGTGCGGGGCGTCGATTCCCGACAGCGCGTGCTCCAGCTCGGGATCGACGAGCAGCACCGAGGCACCGGAGTGCTCCACGATGTAGGCGACCTCGGCGGCGGCCAGGCGGAAGTTGACGGGGACCAGGATGCGGCCCCATCCGGACACCCCGTAGAACGAGGTCAACAGGCGGGACGAGTTCTGGGAGACGATGGCCACCCGCTCACCGGGGCCTACCCCGAGCCGGTCGAGGCCGGCGGCCTGGGCGCGGGCCCTGTCCGCCATGTCGGCGAAGGTCAGCGGACCCCACGCCTCGGCGGGCTGGTCCGGCTCGTCGACCAGGCCTACCCTCTCGGGATAGGTGGCCTCGGCGCGGTCGAGAAAGTCTCGGACGTTGAACTGGACGATCATCGATTCCCCCCTCGTCAGCCGGGACCGGCACTCCTATTGAACCAAATCGTGGCCCCGGCCGGGTGATCGGACCGGGGGGCGGGCCGACCGGTGGGCCCGCCGGCCTCGCTAGAGTGCGACCCATGGCTGCCCCCCGAGTCGCCGTGGGACCCCGCGCCTCCACGTACGCCACCGACGCGGTGGTCGCCGGCGGGGGTTCGGTGGTGGATGTGTCTGACGCTCCGGACGCCCTGGTGTGGCTCGATCCGGCGGACGTCTCCGGACTGGCCGGGCGATTGGCGGAGGCCCCCGCGGTCCGGTGGGTGCAGCTGCCCTTCGCCGGCGTGGAGCGGGTGGCCGAGTTCGGGCTGCTCGACCGCAGCCGCATCTGGACCTGTGCCAAGGGCTCTTACGCGGAACCGGTGGCGGAGCACGCGTTGGCCCTGGGGTTGGCCGGCCTCCGGCATCTCCCCACCCGCATCGGGGCGCGCTCGTGGGGGGTGCCCGCCGGGACCAGCCTCTTCGACCAGCGGGTGACCATCCTGGGCGGGGGTGGCATCGCCGACGTGCTGGTGGACATGCTCGCACCCTTCCGGGTCGAGGTCACCGTGGTCCGCCGCCGGGCCGAGCCACTGCCCGGCGCCGCCCGCACCGTCCCGGTCGCCGAGCTCGCCGACGTGCTGCCCGGGTCGTTGCTGGTCATCCTGGCGCTGGCGCTCACCCCCGAGA
>Ga0075520_1001885_pt1 | contig 10296 bp, 9 predicted proteins | sample NGEPerB_FD_75100 | JGI IMG/M metagenome (GOLD analysis project Ga0075520, IMG submission 75100) | Arctic peat soil microbial communities from the Barrow Environmental Observatory site, Barrow, Alaska, USA - NGEE PermafrostAB12-B | ecosystem: Environmental > Terrestrial > Soil > Wetlands > Peat ...
AGAGAGGTCTCGGTCATGAAGTTGGTCGGCGCGACGAACTGGTTCATCCGCATCCCGTTCATCACCGAAGGATTCATCCAGGGACTGCTCGGCTCGGCCGTCGCGATGCTGGCCGTCACGGCACTTCACATCTGGTATCCGCTGCATAACGAGTTCTCGCTCAGCACCAGCGCGCTGTGGGGCACCAACGCGGTCGTGCTGATCGTTGGCGTGGTGATCGGCTCCGTCGGTTCGGCGATCGCGATCCGTCGTTTCCTCGACGTCTAAGCGCTCGTCGTCTCGTCCTTCTTCTCGTCGAAGTCGATGGCGAGTGAGTTCACGCAGTAGCGAAGACCGGTCGGTGTCGGACCGTCGTTGAAGACGTGACCGAGGTGTCCGCCGCAGCGTGAGCACAGGATCTCGGTGCGCGAGCGCAGGAGCGCGTGATCGGGACGTTCGATGATCGTGCCCGGTTCGCACGCGTCAAAGCTCGGCCATCCGCAACTCGAGTCGAACTTCTGGGCACTCGTGAAGAGGTGCTGACCACATCCACCGCAGGTGAACACACCCTCGGCGTCGACGTGCAGCAGAGAACCCGAGAAGGGGGCCTCGGTCGCCGCTTCGCGCAGCACCGCGTAGCGGTCGGGCGCCAACTCCTGGCGCCACTCTTCGTTGGACTTGTCGATCGCGTAGGTCATTGCGTCAATGTACCGGTCCGAGGACCGTTCGCGACCACTAGAGGTAGCGCGGGCGGGGCGACTCGGGCAGCACGTGGGGGAATTCGGGCGCGTCGGCGAGCAGCCGGTTGAAGGCTCCGGCGAGACCTTCGGGATCGAGTCCCAACTCGGCCAGCAGCGCGTCGGGTCGGTGGTGTTCGAGAAAGGCCCGCGGCACGCCGAGGATCCGGGTCGTCGGAAAGGCCACGCCCAAATCCTGGGCGCGGCCGCGGATCGCCGAGACCATCAGCGTGCCGGCACCGCCGTGGCGCGTCCCGTCCTCCACGGTGATGACGCGGTCGTGGCGCAACGCGTCGTCGATCATGGCCTGGTCCGGGGGCAGGACCCGCACGTCGTAGAGCGTGATCCTGGCGCGCTCGTCGCCCAGGAGTTCGAGGGCCTGGTACGCGTTCGGCGCCATCTTCCCGACGGCCAGGACACACAGCGAGCCGTCGCCGCGAACGACCTCGCGGGCGTTCAATTCCTCGCCGATCTCGCCGTCGAAGGGCTTGGGCAGGGTCTTGGGAAACCGGATCGCCGTGGGCGTCGACATCGACAGTGCCGTTGCCAACATTCCGGGAATCTCCTCGGCGCTCGAGGGCGCGAAGATCGTCATGTTCGGTATGGCGAGACAGAGCGCGATGTCGAGCAGACCGTGATGGCTCGGACCGTCGTCCCCGGTGACGCCGGCGCGGTCGAAGACGAAGACGACGGGCAGGTTCAACAGTCCCACGTCGAGGTTCGCCTGGTCGAACGCGCGCGAGAAGAACGTCGAGTAGATCGCGACGACGGGCTTGAGTCCGCCCATGGCCATGCCCGCGGCGGCGGTGACGGCGTGCTGCTCGGCGATGCCCACGTCGAAGAACCGCTTAGGGAACCGCTCCTGGAATCCCAGCAGACCGGTTGGCCCGGCCATGGCCGCGGTGATCGCGACGATGCGGTCGTCGACGCCGGCCATGGTCGTGAGCGCGTTGGCGAAGGCCTCGGTGAACGACTGGGGGGCGACCTCTTCGTCGTTGAACCGCGGAGGCAGCTTGAAGTCGTGCATCTTCAGGTCGTCACTCGTCGCGGGCTCGTAGCCCTTGCCCTTTTCGGTGAGCACGTGCACGACGATCGGGCCATCCCAGTCCGCCGCGCTCTTCAGTGCCGTCTCGAGTGACTCGATGTTGTGCCCGTCGATGGGTCCGACGTAGCGAACGCCGAGGTTCTCGAAGAACGTGTGGGGCGTGACCATCTCGCGCACCACCGACGTGAAGCCGTGCACGCCTAGGTACGCGGCCTTGCCGACCCGGGGAAGATGGGGCACGACGTCGCGGATGCGTTCGCGCGCCGAGACGTAGGTGCGATTGAGGCGCAGCGACGTGAGTGACTCGGAGAGCTTCGAGATGGTCGGCGCGTAGCTACGTCCGTTGTCGTTCAAGACGATCACGACTCGTTGATTGGAGTGGCCGAGGTTGTTGAGCGCCTCGTAGGCCATGCCCCCGGTGAGCGATCCGTCACCGACGATCGCGACGACGTGACGGCGCCCGCCGTGGCCCACCAGTTCCTTGCGGTGTTCGAGTGCGACCGAGAGGCCGTGCGCGTAGGAGAGCGCGGTTGAGGCGTGCGAGGATTCAATCCAGTCGTGCTGGCTCTCGGAGCGGTTGGGGTAACCCGAGAGACCGCCGCGCTGGCGTAGGCCCTTGAAGCCGTAGCGACGACCCGTGAGCAGCTTGTGCACGTAGGACTGGTGACCGGTGTCCCAGAGAAGGATGTCGCGTGGGGAGTCAAAGACGCGGTGCAGGGCCAAGGTCAACTCGACGACGCCGAGGTTCGAGCCGAGGTGGCCTCCCGTCGTGGTGACCGTCGAAATGATGAATTCTCGAATCTCGGCACTCAACTGCCTCAACTGTTCGTACGAAAGGGCCTCGAGGTCGGCGGGCGTTTCGATGGACGGCAGAATCACTCTTGCAGCCTACCGGTCGACCTAGAAATCCCATGAATTGCTGCGTCGTTGCGCTGAGCTCGTAGAAGCGCGCAGGAAAGGTACGACTCGAGCGTTATGGGTTCGGGGACTCGCGGAGCCGACGAATGAGCCGCATCGGCAGGATCCGCTTGACCTTGTTGATCTGGCTTCGCAAGAGCACGAGTTCCTGCTCGTCACGTTCGTGCTGCACCCCCAGAGCCAGCACCTGGGCTTCGAGCGTCTCATTGGCCGCGTGCAGGGCGTCCGCGCGACGGGTCTGGTCGAGCAGTTTGTCGCTCAGCGTGACGAGGTCGAGCGAGAGATGCTCGATTGACGCGGCCCCGTCATCGCGCACGGCCTTGATGACGAACTGGTACGTCTCCGCTTCGCGGTCCGCGACGATGGCCGCGAGGACGTGCTCGTCCACGTCGCTCGACGTCACGCCGATCTCGGTCGAAAAGACCGGCGCCGTGACGCGAGTGAACTCCGTGGCGACGAGGCCGGCGTCGTGCAGCAGCGCGAGCAGACTGTCCTTGGTGAAGAAATGGAGATGAGTCTGGTCGAGCAGACCGCTCTCGGAATAGGGGAACAGCCCCTTCAGCAACGCGATCTTGACGTCCGCGTGCGCGATGTTGGGAACTGAGATGACGACCGTTCCCTGGGTGCGCAGGTGCGGAATCGACTCGCGCAGTGTCGAGAGCGGATCCTTCAGATGCTCGAGCACGTCGGCGAAGACGATGACGTCGAAGAGTTCGTTCTCGAGTGCCGGCCAGATCGTCCCGTCCTCGAAATCGCCGATGATGATCCGTTCCAGCCACTGTTCGGCCGAACGGGCCGCCTGGGGATCAATCTCGATGCCCACGACGCTGCAGCCTTGGGACTTCAGGACCTCGCTGACGTGTCCCGACGAACATCCGGCCTCAAGGACCCGCTTGTTCGAACCGACCATTCGCAGCACACTCGAATGCGAGTTGTTCTCGTTGTTCGGATCGATCTCGGCGTGATAGTGCGACAGCATGAAAAAAACCTAGTTCACGAAACCCCGGACGACGAATGAACGGTTGCTACGCGCGATCGTGCTTGGCTTTCTTCTTTCGATGTACTTGTCGGCGTAACTGGAGCATCCGAACCGAACCAAGGGCGAGGAGCACCAACATGCCGAGTGCGGCACTCGCGAGTAGCGCCACCGCGAGGGGGAGCATGCCCGACCAGCCGAAGAAGCTGATCTTGACGTCCTTGCGGTTCTGGAAGATGAAGACAAGGAGAATCGCCAGCACGATCAACGCAGGCAGCACACGGACCCAGGCCCGTGACGCGCGGGTCGAGGCGATGGGCTCGGGCCCCTCCTCGGGCAGAATTGGCGGTTCGGGGAGTGCGCCGTCGACGCCGTTCTCGGCGTCGGGTCCTACGTTCTCGGCGTCGGGTCCTACGTTCTCGTCGTCTGGCTGGGATCCCACCGTCGTCTCCGATCTGAACGTTGCCGTTCGCCGTGCGGTGATCCGAGCAACGACCGCCGCTAGGTCAAGACTACGTCGGCTCCTGCTCAGCCTCGCTGCGGCGCCGCCCAGTACGGCGGCGGGAGAGGATGGACGTCGCTGATCACCGATTCGATGACGCGCGCCGCCTCGAGCATCGTCCACTCGCTGGCGGGTCGCCCGATGAGTGCCAGCCCCACCGGAAGTCGCTGCACGAGGCCCATGGGCAAACTGAGAATCGGCCAGCCCGCGATGGCGGGCGCCATCGTCGCGACGCTCGCGGGTCCCGGATGCCCGCCCACGGCCAGATCGCTCTTCCACGACGGTCCGTACGCGGGGGCGAGGACGACGTCGACGCCTTCGAGGCCCGGCGTCAAGCAGGTGTTGACCGCCCACTCGAGGTTTCGTCGACGAGCGTCGGCGTAAGCGGAGCCGGCACGCCCTCCGGTCGCGAGCGCCTGGGTGAAGAACTCGTGACCGAAATAGGGCTGTTCGACCGACCGGTGCTCGTCCTCGTAGGCGATCACGTCGGCGAGCGACGCCACGCCGTCGCCGGGACGACCCGCCAGGTACGCCGAGAGGTCGTCGGAGAGTTCGCCGAGCAGTACCGCGAGCTCGTCTTCGTACTCTTGGCTCGACGGCTGGGCCAACTCACGCTCGGCGATGTTGAGCCCGCGTTCGCGCAGCGTGTCGATCACTTCGTCGAAGCGCTCGTCGGTTTCGGGGTTACCGGTGCGCCAATTGATCGCGGCGCTGAAGGTCGGTACGGCGGAGGGTGCGTCCGGCGACGTCGCTGACAACACGCCGAAGAGCAACGCGACGTCACCGACGTTCCGTCCCATCGGGCCGGGACTGTCCTGACTCGCACTGATCGGCACCACGTGCGTCGCGGGCACGACGCCGACCGTGGGCTTTAGTCCGACGAGGCCGTTGACCGACGAGGGACAGACGATCGATCCGTCGGTCTCGGTGCCGACGGCGAGCGGCGCGAGTCCCGCGGCGAGCGCAGCCCCCGAGCCCGACGATGACCCACCGGCCGATCGATCGAGCGCCCAGGGATTACCGACGAGTCCCGCGGTCGCCGACCAACCGCTTGAGGAGCGAAGCGAGCGCATGTTGGCCCACTGGCTGAGGTTCGTACTGCCCAGGATGATGGCGCCGGCGTCGCGCAGCCGTGTCACGAGTGGCGCGTCGCGCGTGGGCCGACCCACCAGCGAGGTCGATCCGCCCGTCGCGGGCAGTCCCAGCGCTTCGATGTTGTCCTTGATCAGGACGGGAACACCGTGAAGTGGACCACGCGAGATCCCCTGGGCCCGTTCGTCATCTCGGACCTGCGCCAGCGCGCGCGCGTCGTCACTCGTCGCGGCGATGGCGTTGAGAGAAATCGGGGTGCCGAGCACGTCAATCGCTTCGACGCGTTCGAGCAGGCTGTCGACGAGCTGGCGTGACGTCAGACTGTGGTCGTCCAGTCGCCGTCGAACCTCCTTGGCGGAGAGGTAGGCCAGCTCGGAACTCGCGTCGTGTGGATCGGTCATCGCCTCAGCGTAGGAGACGACCCGCTCGCCAGCGCCGTAGCTAGTGCATTCTGCGATGAACGTTCTCGAGCGGAATGAGCCGATCCGAACGGGTCCACGAGTCACGCGCACCGTGGTGGCCCGTGACGCAGGAGAATGACGAGTTGACCAATCGGAATTGAGGGTTTAGGGTCGTGGTACTGATCGCGACGTGAACGAAGAGGAAAGCAATGGCCAGAATCGCCAATGACATCACCGAACTGATCGGCAACACGCCGCTGGTTCGGATTCGCCGACTGAACAACGGCGTCGGTGCCGAGATACTCGCCAAACTCGAGTACTTCAACCCGGCCCACAGCGTGAAGGACCGCATTGGTGTCGCGATGATCGACGCCGCCGAAGAGGCTGGTCTTATCGGACCCGAGACGATCGTCCTCGAACCGACGAGCGGCAACACCGGCATCGCCCTCGCGATGGTGTGCGCGGCGCGCGGGTACCACTGCGCCTTCACGATGCCCGAGACGATGAGCAAGGAACGCCGCGCACTGTTGCGCGGGTACGGTGCCGAACTGATTCTGACGCCGGGTCCCGACGGCATGGGTGGCGCTATTGCCAAGGCTGAGGAACTGGCGGCGAGCGATTCTCGATACTTCATCCCCCAGCAGTTCAATAATCCCGCGAACCCCGCCATCCACCGGACGACCACCGCCGAGGAGATCTGGCGCGACACCGACGGCCAGGTGGACATCTTTGTAGCGGGCGTGGGCACCGGAGGGACGATTACGGGCGTCGGTGAAGTCCTCAAGGAACGCAAGCCCTCCGTCCAGATCATTGCCGTCGAGCCGGCCGCGTCACCGGTGCTCTCGGGCGGGGCCAAGGGACCCCATCCCATCCAGGGCATCGGCGCGGGATTCGTGCCGAAGAATTTCAATCCGGACGTGGTCGACGAGATCATTACGGTCGAGAACGAGGACGCCTTCGACACGGCGCACCGGGCCGCGCGCGAAGAGGGACTGTTAGTGGGCATCTCCTCGGGAGCGGCGTTGTGGGCGGCGCTCAAGGTCGGCGCACGGCCGGAGAACGCCGATAGGCAGATCGTGGTCATCGTTCCCTCATTCGGTGAGCGCTACCTCTCGACGCCCCTCTTCGCCGGACTCGCCGACTGAGCGTGTTCACACAGCTCGCCAACGATCTCGCCGCCGCGCGGCGGCGCGACCCGGCGGCGCGGTCGTCGTTCGAGGTCGCGTTGACCTACCCCGGCGTGCACGCGCTCTGGGCGTACCGGATCACCCACTGGCAGTGGACGCACGGGATGAAGTTGCTCGCCCGATGGGGATCCGCGCTGAGCCAGCACTTCACCGGAGTGGACATCCATCCCGCGGCGATGCTCGGCTCGGGCATCTTCATTGACCACGCGACCGGCGTGGTGATCGGAGAAACCGCGCAAGTGGGCGACGACGTGACGATCTACCAGGGCGTCACGTTGGGCGGTACCAGTCTCGAACACGTGAAGCGTCACCCGACGATCGGCAATCGCGTGACCATTGGCGCCGGAGCGAAGATCCTCGGTCCCGTTACTGTGGGCGACGACAGCAGAATCGGCGCCAACGCCGTCGTGGTGAAATCCGTTCCGCCGAACTCCGTCGTCGTTGGCGTACCGGGCCAGATCATCGCTCGCAGCAACGCAACTCCGTCAACGCCACCGCCCGATCTGCAGGACGCACAGATGCCCGACCTCGTGGGACTGAGCCTGCAGGCACTGCTTCTCCGAGTCGACGAACTCGAGACGAAGGTTCACGGCCAACGCAGTGAAGGTCACGTTCGACCCTCCCCCGCGGGGATCTGGTCGGGCGAGGATTTCTCGATCTAGGAATCCATGGCGGTGGGGCAAAGCGCTTCAGTCGACTCGAATGATTCGCTGGACGCGCTCGCACCGGTACGCTGCCACCATGTCAGAAACCCTCGTCGAGCGCGACGTCCTGGAACGCGTCATCGGATCAGCCCTCGAGCGCGGCGGTGAATTCGCCGAGGTCTTCGTCGAAGACCGCGCCACGTCGTCGGCCGTGCTCGATCAACGTCGCGTCGAAGAGTTGAGTTCGGGCCGCGATCGGGGCGCGGGTGTGCGCGTCGTCGTGGGCGACACGACGGGTTTCGCTCACACTGCCGCTCTGTCCGAATCGAGCTTGCTCGCCGCGGCGCACGCTGCCGCGTCGGTCGCTCGAGACGGTGGTGGCGGCGTGCGCGAGATCTCGCTCGGCCCGCTCGCCAACTACCCGACGCACGCGGTCGTCCTTCCCGGTGACGTCGACAAGGCCAAGAAGATCGAACTGCTGCGCCACGCCGACGACGTGGCCCGATCCGAGGGATCGTCAATCACCCAGGTGCAGGTCGCTCTGGGTGATTCGACTCGACGGTTCGTCGTCGCGAACTCTGACGGGGTCTTCGCGGCCGACCACCAAGTGCGCACCCGATTCAATATTTCGTGCGTGGCGACCGGCGACACCGGAATGCAGACCGGGTATCGCCCGATCGCGGGCACGAGGGGCTTTGAGCTCTTGACGCCCGACGCCGTGGGCGACGCCGCTCGTGGCGCCGCGCGCCAGGCGATCACGAAGCTGGCTGCGCGACCCGCGCCTTCGGGCGACCTGCCAGTCGTACTCGCGGGGGGATCGGGCGGCATCTTGTTCCACGAGGCGTGTGGTCACGGCCTTGAGGCCGACGCCGTCATGAAGCAGGCGTCCGTCTACGCCGGAAAGGTGGGCCAGCAGGTCGCAAGTCCCCTGGTGACGCTCGTCGATGACGGCACGGTCGTCGGAGAGTGGGGCTACCTGGCCGTGGACGACGAGGGCCGACCCGGCGCGCGCAACGTGCTCATAGAGAACGGAATGTTGACGGACTACATGTGGGACCTGCTGCGGGCGCGTAAGGAAGGTCGTGGATCGTCGGGCAACGGTCGTCGACAGAGTTACCAGCACCTGCCGATGGTGCGCATGACCAACACGTACCTGCTCGCGGGCGACGCCGACGCCGACGAGATCGTCGCCCAGACGCCCTACGGTGTCTACGTCGCCCAACTCGGCGGTGGGCAAGTGAACACCGCAACCGGTGATTTCGTCTTCGGCATGACTGCCGCGTTCCTGATCGAGGACGGCAAGATCACCGCGCCGCTACGCGACTGCAACCTGATTGGCAATGGTCCAGAGGTGCTCCAGCGTGTCGACGCCGTGGCGACGGATTTCTCGATGATGCCCGGTACTTGTGGCAAGGACGGCCAATCGGTCCCGGTCGGCACCGGGCAGGCGACGATGCGTCTCAGCAGCGTCACCATAGGGGGGACGGCGTCGTGAGCGAACTCCTCGAGCGCGCCCAGCAACTTCTCGACGCCGCGATGGGACCTGAGGAGATCGAGATCTATCTCTCGAGCGGCGTCGATACCGAGGTACAGGCGTATCAAGGTGAGATTGAGAAGCTGTCGAGCGCCACGTCGAGCGGCATCGGTATTCGCGTCATGGTGGACGGGCCGGCGGGCGCGCGCGTGGGTACCGCCTGGGCCGGTTCACTCGACGAGTCGGCGATCGCCGACACCTTGCGCGAGGCCCGCGACAATGCTCGTTTTGCGACCGAGGACGAGTTCGTCACGTTCGCGAGCCCCGACGGCGTCGCCGTGGCGTCCCTACAACTCACCGACGCGTCGGTTCTGACGACGCCGATTGAAGAGAAGATCGCGATGGCGATTGAACTCGAGCGAATGGTGCGCGACGGTGACGCTCGGATCCGCCAGGTCGATTCGGCCAATTATTCGGACTACGTCGCCGAAGCGGCCATCGTTTCGAGCAAGGGGATCAGCGCGGCCTACGCCCGGTCGGGTGCCTACCTTTCGGTCGAGGCGATCGCGACCGACGGAAAGAGTGACCAAACCGGATGGGGGCTTTCGGCCGGTCGCGCGCCCAGTGAGCTCAACATCGACGAAGCAGCGAGTGACGCGATCTCACGCGCGACGCGCATGCTCGGGGCGGTGAAGCCAGCGTCGATGAAGTGCACCGCGGTCTTTGATCCCCGAACCGCGGCGACGCTGCTCGCCATCATCGGCAGCGCGCTCAGCGGGGAAGCCGTGGTCTACGGGCGATCGTTCTTCGCGAACCGAGTGGGTGAGGAGGTCGCCTCACCGTTGTGGACGCTCGTGGACGACCCAACGGACGCGCGACACTTCGCCGCGAGCGCCTACGACGGCGAAGGTCTGGCCTGTCGTCGCAACGTGCTCATCGAGAGTGGACAATTGAAGGGGTTCGTCTACGACACGGTGTCGGCCCGTCGAGCCGGGACGGCTTCAACGGGCAGCGCCGTTCGCGGCGGCATCGGCGGTTCACCTTCGGCGGGCTGTCGGGCGTTGCAGTTGCTCCCGGGCGACATCGACCAGGCCGAGATCCTGCGCCGCGTCGGCTACGGCATCTACGTGGAATCGCTGACCGGCGTGCACTCGGGCGTCAATCCGATATCGGGCGACTTCTCGGTCGGCGTCACGGGTCTCATGATCCGCAACGGTGAGTTGGCTGAACCGGTTCGCGAGGTCACTGTTGCGTCGACCTTGCAGCGGATGCTGCTCGACGTGCGTTACGTCGGAAACGACGTGGAGTGGTTGCCCGGCAGCGCCGCCGGCCAGACGCTCG
>Ga0075520_1001886_pt1 | contig 10296 bp, 10 predicted proteins | sample NGEPerB_FD_75100 | JGI IMG/M metagenome (GOLD analysis project Ga0075520, IMG submission 75100) | Arctic peat soil microbial communities from the Barrow Environmental Observatory site, Barrow, Alaska, USA - NGEE PermafrostAB12-B | ecosystem: Environmental > Terrestrial > Soil > Wetlands > Peat ...
CCTCACGGTACCGTGAGGGTGATGAACAAGCGCATCTACGGCTTGGAGAACGAGTACGGGGTCACCTGTACGCTGCGCGGGCAGAGGCGGCTGAGCCCTGACGAGGTGGCCCGCTACCTCTTCCGCCGGGTGGTGAGCTGGGGCCGGTCCTCCAACGTCTTCCTCGAGAACGGGGCACGCCTCTATCTCGACGTGGGCAGCCACCCGGAGTACGCCACCCCGGAGTGCGACGACGTGGCCGAACTGGTCGCCCACGACAAGGCGGGGGAGTGGATACTCTCCTCGTTGGTCGAGGGGGCCGAGGCCCGGCTGCGCGAAGAGGGCATACGGGGCGACATCTACCTGTTCAAGAACAACACCGACTCGGCAGGCAACTCCTACGGGTGCCACGAGAACTACCTGACCAGCCGACGCGACGATTTCGCCCACTACACCGAGGTGCTCATCCCCTTTCTGGTCAGCCGGCAGGCGTACGCCGGGGCGGGCAAAGTCCTCCAGACCGCCCGGGGTGCGGTGTTCTGCCTCAGCCAGCGGGCTGAGCACATCTGGGAAGGGGTGTCCTCGGCCACCACCAGGAGCCGACCCATCATCAACACCCGGGACGAGCCCCATGCCGATGCGGAGAAGTACCGTCGGCTCCACGTCATCGTGGGCGATTCGAACATGAGCGAGTACGCCACGTTCCTGAAGGTGGGTGCCACCAGCATCGTCCTGCGGATGCTGGAAGACCCGTCGACGGTCATGCGGGACCTGACCCTGGAGAACCCGATCCGGGCCATCCGCGAAATCAGCCATGACATCACCTGCCGGCGCCCGGTCCGCCTGGCCAACGGGCGCGAGATGAGCGCCCTGGACATCCAGGGGGAGTACCTCCAGCGGGCAATCCGCTACCGCGACCGGCAGGGGCTCTCCCCCCAGGAGGACCTGGCCCTCGACATGTGGGAGCACTGCCTCAAGGGGCTGGAGTCCGACCCACTCTCGCTGCACCGGGAGTGTGACTGGGTGGCCAAGTACCGCCTGATCGACCGCTACCGGGACCGTCACGACCTCCCCCTCCATAGCCCCACCGTGTCCCTCCTCGACCTGCAGTACCACGACGTGGATCGCACCCGGGGCCTCTACTACCGGCTGCAGCGCCACGATCAGCTGGACCGAATCTGCGACGATGCGGACATCGTCACCGCCATGTCGACCCCACCGCAGACCACACGGGCCCGCCTGCGTGGCGAGTTCGTCAAGCGGGCCAAGGAGCGCCGGCGCGACTTCACCGTCGACTGGGTCCATCTCAAGCTCAACGACCAGGCGCAGCGCACCGTGCTGCTGAAGGATCCCTTCAAGTCGAAGGACGAGAGGGTCGAGAAGCTGATTGCCGGGCTGTGAACAGGGGATGGAGCGAACGCGGCGGTGGCGACCCTGCGCTCGATTCGCCTCGTCGGTGCGGTAGCGTCCGCTGATTGTGTCCAACGATCCCCCCGGTGCGTCGTTGCTGTCCGCAGACGCTGATCCACCGTCCGACAAGGGCGACGAGGCGCTGAGCAGCGAACGGTCGAAGGGCGGCGGCTACCGGGCTGTCATCGAGTGGGCCATCATCCTGATGGCGGTGCTGCTGTGCACCGTCCTGCTCCGCACCTACGTCGTCCAGTCCTTCTACATCCCGTCGCCGTCGATGGTGCCCACGCTCGCGGTGGGCGACCGGATCATCGTCAACAAGGTCAGCTACGACCTCCATGGGATCCATCGCGGGGACATCGTCGTGTTCGCACGGCCCCCGCTCGAGGACCAGGCCTATGCCGACCTGGTCAAACGGGTGATCGGGCTCCCGGGTGAGTGGATCTCCTCGAAGGACGGGCACGTCTACATCGACGGAAAGCGGCTGCCCGAACCGTGGCTCCCCCCCGGGCCGGACAGCTTCACCGGAGCACTCCCCGGTGACGCCAACGAACGATTCAACATGCCCGGGCCGGTCAAGATCCCCGCAGGCGAGTACTACGTGATGGGGGACAATCGGACGGACTCCGAGGACAGCAGGTTCTTCGGCCCCATCCCCAAATCGTTGATCGTGGGTCGTGCGGTCGCCGTGGTGTGGCCCCTCGGCCATGCGAAGGGCCTGTAGGGATCCGTCGGCATCCCGTGGGGTAGCCTCGCTGACTTGTGACCCCCGACCTCACGCATGCCCCTGGCGAGGTGACAGGCACCGGTGGCTCCACAATGACCGGCGAGGTGCCGGTGGCGCCCGTGCCCGGGGGCAGGCCGGCGGTCGGCCCGGGCCCGAAGGCCCCGTCGGGGAAGTGGATCCTCGAGTGGCTGGCCGTGCTCGGCATCGCCCTGGTGCTGGCCGTCTGCGTACGGGCCTATGTGGGCCAGATGTTCTACATCCCGTCGGGCTCGATGCTGCCGACCCTCCAGATCGGCGACCGGATCGTGGTCGACAAGCTGGCCTACCGCATCCACGGTGTCCAGCGCGGGGACATCGTGGTGTTCGCCCGGCCCCCTCTGGAGCAGGCCGACTATGCCGATCTGGTCAAACGGGTGATCGGGCTCCCCGGTGACACCGTCTCGTCCGTGGGGGGCCATGTGTACATCGACGGACGGCCCCTGGCCGAGCCGTGGCTGACGCACCCCCAACCGGTGACGGCGCCCAGCCAGCTCCCCGATGCGTTCAGCCTCAATCACCCCTTCACGGTTCCCGCCGACACCTACTTCGTGATGGGTGACAATCGCACCGACTCGGAGGACAGCCGCTACTTCGGCCCCATCCCGCGGGATCTCATCGTGGGCAAGATGGCCTTCAGGGTCTGGCCGGTCGACGATTCGGCATGGCTGGTCATCCTGTCGACGGTGGCCGCAGTCGCGCTCGTCCTGTTGGTGTTGGCGCTGCGCGGTCCCCGTGAGGCGCACCCGTCCGAGGGCCGGCGTCACGAAGGGCCTGCTGGCTCCGGCTAGGCCGGGGCAGACCGCATTGTGGCGGTCGGTGGCAGTCGGTGGCAGTCGGTGGCGGTCGGTGGCGGTCCGGGGTGCGGGGAGCCGGCAGGTCACTGCCCCGGTACACTCGTTGACGTGCCATTTCTCAGCCCGGCGAAGCTGTTGGTCATCCTGGTGGTGGCCCTGATCGTCCTCGGCCCGGACAAACTGCCTAAGGTGGCCAAGCAGGTCGGGGCCCTGTGGGGGGACTTCCGGAAGTTCCGCGAGCGCCTCGAGAACGAGGTGCGCGGCACCTTCCCCGACCTTCCCTCCACCGAGGTCATCTCCCAGGCGGTTCGCTCACCACTCTCGTTCCTGGACAACCTGGCCGACTCCCACAGCGCGGAGAACGGTGCGACCCCCCCGGCAGTGAGCGGCCACGAGCTTCCCGACGTCAGGGGTGACGCAGTGGAGCCCTCGGGCGGCACCAACCGACCGGCAGGAACGGTGCAGGCCGCCGAGCAGCCGTCCATCCCCGGGATATCCGTCACCGACCCCGGGGGCGTCGTCCACCAGGTCCGCTCCAACGGTCGGGCCGTTCCGGACGACCCCGGGATGAACTGATCCGACCGGCACAACCCGACGTGCACGGATCCTCTCGAGGCCGGAGACCATGGCCATCTCACTGAAACGGCGAAGCGAAGCGCGGCCCGAGCCGAATTCGATGACGCTGGTCGAGCACCTGACCGAACTGCGCCGCCGGGTGCTGGTCTGCGCCGTGGCCTTCGTGATCGCCGCCACGGTGGCATTCCTCCTCTACAACTGGATCCTGGCCGTTCTCAAGCATCCCTACTGCCAGGTGGCGCCCCACCACTGCGGCTTCTACATCACCGGCCCGCTGGACGGACTTGCACTCCGGATCAAGATCGCCGCCTATGGCGGGCTGTTCCTCGCCTCTCCGGTGCTCCTCTGGGAGCTCTGGCGATTCATCACACCGGGGTTGAACCCCAAGGAGAAGAAGTACGCGATTCCCTTCATCGTCGCCTCGATCGCCTTGTTCGCCCTGGGATCACTGGTGGCGTTCCTGACGTTCCCCCATGCGTTGGGCTGGCTCGACAGTATCGGCGGCCCGAGCCTCACCCAGATCCTGGATCCGACCAAGTACCTCAGCCTCATCGTGTTGCTGATGACGGTATTCGGCCTGACCTTCGAGTTCCCGGTGTTGCTGGTGTCACTCGAGTTGGCCGGTGTGCTCACACCCAAGCAGCTCTCCTCGTTCCGGCGATGGGCCATCGTGTCGATCGTCGTGGTGGCCGGGGTGGTGACTCCGAGCTCGGACCCCTTCTCGATGATGGCCCTGGCCGTTCCGCTCTATCTCTTCTACGAGTTGTCGATCGTCATCGGGAAGCTCGTCCGGCGATGAACCCCGGGCGTGCCCGGGGCCCCTCCCGGGACGCCTCGGCAGGGTTGGGGGAGGGATTCCGGGAGCGCTTCGAGCGGGGCCTCGGGTTCCGTCCCGACGGATTCCAACGCCAGGCCATGGATGCCCTCGACCGGGGTGAGTCGGTGCTGGTGTCGGCTCCCACCGGATCGGGCAAGACGCTCATCGCCGAATACGCGGCGGCCCGGGCACTGGAGTCGGGCGGGAAGGCTTTCTACACGACTCCGATCAAGGCCCTCTCCAATCAGAAGTTCGCCGAGCTGTCGGCCCGGTACGGGGAGGAGCGGGTCGGTCTCCTGACCGGGGACGTGTCCCACCAGCCCCATGCACCGATCGTGGTGATGACCACCGAGGTCCTGCGCAACATGCTCTTCGCCCGCTCCTCGATCCTCGACGACCTGGAGGTGGTGGTGCTCGACGAGGTGCACTACCTCCAGGACCCGTATCGGGGCTCGGTGTGGGAGGAGGTGCTGGTACTCACGCCGGCGGGGATCACCTTCGTCAGCCTGTCGGCCACGGTCAGCAATGCCGCCGATTTCGGGGCGTGGCTCACCTCGGTCCGTGGCAGGACCACCGTGGTGGTGGAGACCCACCGGCCGGTGACGTTGCACCACCATTTCGCCGTGTCCGAGCGGGGACGCGACGGGCTCACCGTGCTCCCGCTGCTGCGCAACGGAAAGGCAAACCCGGACGGCACCGCCCTGGACGACCGACGTCGGCGCAATCCCCGGCACCGGTACCGGGCACCCCGGAGGACCGAGGTGGTGGAGTACCTGGCGTCGGCCGGGATGCTGCCGGCCATCACCTTCATCTTCTCGAGGGCGGCCTGTGACGACGCCACCCGCCAGTGCCTGCAGGACGGCGTCCGCCTTACGACGCCCGAGGAACGGGCGCGTATCCGCATGCTGACCGAGGCCTCCGTCGAGCGGCTGGGCGACGACGACCTGGCGACCCTCGGGTACGGGCCGTGGTCGGCAGCCCTCGAGGCCGGCATCGCCCCGCACCACGCCGGATTGGTCCCTGCGTTCCGCCAGGCAGTGGAACGGTGCTTCTCCGAGGGTCTGCTGAAGGTGGTGTTCGCCACCGAGACACTGGCCCTCGGGATCAACATGCCCGCCCGGACCGTGGTGGTCGAGCGGTTCGCAAAGTTCCGGGGCGCCGACACCTCGGCCCTCACCTCGGGCGAGTACCGGCAGCTGACCGGCCGCGCCGGCAGGCGTGGCATCGACACCGTGGGCCACGCCTTCGTGCTGTGGTCGGCTGCATCCCCGTTCGGCCTGGTGGCCCGCACCGCTCTGGCCCCGCCGCCGGACCTGGTGTCGTCGTTCCATCCGACCTACAACCTGGCGGTCAACCTGGTACGGCGCTGGTCGCGGGGGGACGCCCATGGCCTGCTCGCCGCCTCGTACGGACAGTGGCAGGCGCCTGCCGGCTCGGAGTCGTTGCCCGCCCAGCTCGACCGGCGCCTGGCCATCCTCGAGGAGCGGGGCTTCGTCGACGGATGGGAGCTGACCGAGGCCGGGCACGCCCTCGCCAGCATCTACCACGAGGCGGACCTGCTGGTGGCCGAGGCCCTCCGGGGTGGGCTGCTCGACGGGCTCGATCCGGCGTCGCTGGCCGGGGTGGCCTCGGCGCTGACCTTCGAGGCCCGTCGGAGCTCGGAGGAGACCGCCGAGCCGCACGGCAAGAAGGTGATCGAGCGGCTGGCCCGGCTGGACGCGGTGGCCGGCGAGCTCCGGGCCGACGAGCGCCGGGTCGGCCTGCGTCGGACCCGGCGCCCCGATGCCGGCCTGGCCCGGGCGGTGACCGGCTGGGCCAAGGGGGCCACCCTCGGCACGGTGCTCAGGGATGCCGACGTCGCACCCGGTGACTTTGTCCGCAATGTCCGCCAGCTGATCGACCTGGTGCGGCAACTGGCCCAGGTGGCCGGCGAGCCCGGTACGCGGGAGTCGGCCCAGATGGCTGTGGCCCTGCTCAAGCGGGGTGTGGTGGGGGCGGACGACCCGGCGGCGCTGGGGTCCGCCACTGACCCACCACTGCCGTCCTAGTGTAATCGGGGCATGTTCCCCTACGCCGTGGAGACGTTCAGTGCTGAAGAGGAGGACATCCTCCGCCGCTACGTCACCAATCTCGATCAGCCGGTGTTTGCCCTGGTCAACCTGCCGGAGGTGGTCAAGGGCGCACTGTTCGCGCGGTACTCCCGGTCGCCCAAGAGCCTGCGGCGGCTGTTCCTCGACGAATTCGTGAGCGAGCTCGACATAAGGGGCGACGCCACGGTGGATGCCACCGTCGGGCTCAAGCGGGCGGTCGAGCTCTACGAAAAGGTCTTCTTCGAGTACGGGGACGACTCGGTGGCGCAGTTGGGTGGCGTGCACCTGGCATGCGAACAGGCGTCCAATGTCCTGACCAAGATCCTCGAATGGGGGAGGCTCATGGCCTACCTCGAGCAGTCGACCCGCTACATCGCCTACAACCAGCGGCTGACCACCGGCCACTACCGCTACTACCGCGACCCGGGGCTGCTCGACTCGCGGTTGGGGGCCCGTTACGTCGGTGACATGGACCGGATGTTCGACACCTACGGCGAGCTCCTGGAGGAAGCACAGGCGTGGTTGGCGGTCCGACATCCGCGCCGACAGGGGGACTCCGACTTCATCCACCGCCAAGCGGTGCGGGCCAAGGCCCTCGATGCCCTGAGGGGTCTGCTCCCTGCGGGCTCGCTGTCCAACGTGGGCATCTACGGAACCGGGCAGTCCTACGAGATGCTGCTGCTCCGGATGCGGTCGCACCCGCTGCCCGAGGCCCGTCAGTACGCCGACATGATGCTCGAGGAGCTCCGCAAGGTGATCCCATCCTTCCTGCAGCGTGTCGACCGGCCCGACCGGGGTGGGGCGTGGTCGGAGTACCTCCGCCGGACCCGGGAGGACACGGGCCGTCTGGTCGAGGAGCTCTTCCCCGACCTGGTGGCCCAGGCGGACGAGTCGGCCGACGGGCCCTGGGGTCGGCCCTCGGTGGACCTGGTCGACTTCGATCCCGAGGGCGAGGAGAAGGTCATCGCCGCCATCTGCGCACCCCTCTCCGATCGCTCGGAGGAGGAGGTGCTGGCCCGGGTCCACCTCCTCGGAGCCGAGGACAAGCGAGCGCTGCTGGCCGCCTACGTCGGCGACCGGGCCAACCGTCGCCACCGCCCGGGCCGGGCCTTCGAGCGCACCGGGTACCGCTTCGACGTGGTGACCGACTACGGCGCCTTCCGGGATCTCCAACGCCACCGCATGCTGACCATCGAATGGCAGCCCCTCGGCACCTCCCTGGGATACGACGTGCCCGAGGTGGTGCAGGAAGCCGGCCTCGAGGAGCGGTACGTGGCGTCGCTGGAGCGGTCCCGCGAACTGCGCGATGCCCTTGACGCCCGCTTTCCGGTGGAGTCGGCCTACGCCGTCGCCCTGGCCTACCGCATCCGGTACTCGATGCAGATGAATGCGCGTGAGGCCATGCACCTGCTCGAGCTGCGCTCGGGATCCCAGGGCCATCCGAACTACCGCTGGGTGGCCCAGGAGATGCACCGCCAGATCGCCGATCGGGCCGGCCACCACCTGCTGGCCGATGCGATGTCGCATGTGGAGTACGGGTCCGAAGGGCTGGAGCGGCTCGATGCGGAGCGGCGCGCGGAAGGACGACGGGAGTCCCTGTCCACTGCCGGAAATCCTGTAACTCCCTGACCTGGGAGGTTGGAGGAACACCCAGGTGGCGACAGGTTTCCTGCATTTGACGGCACACGGTGTCCGTGGCCTATCGTTCGCGCAGTCCCAGTCGCCCCGCAGGACGTCCCAAACGATTGTTCATCGTATGGTGCGCTCTGAGGGGGGGACGCTGTGAGAGGCGGAGGGAGACCCAGGGGATCGAGTAGAAAACATTTCCCCGAGACCGGCGGCGCATGCCGGAGGTAACGGGGATATGGTGCCAAAGACCCCCTGGGTCCTACCGCCTGGCAGGCGGTGGCCCACGACCCGGACGTCCGGCGGACGGCCTGCGCCCCGAGTAGATTCCGGGTGGAAAACGTAAGCACCCTCCCTCCCGAGAGGGCGGGCGCACCGGGCACGGTGCCCGTCCCGAGGAGACACCTTCGCAACATCGGTCCGGCGGCGCCAGGTGAACGGTGTGTATGCCGGACCGTCTATGCTCCCGCCCAACTCACCACGGAAAGACCGAGATGCCACAAGAACTCGACGAAGTCGAAGGACCCGACGAACTGATCGAGGGAGACCTCGATGTGTTGGCGGACGACGACGATCTGATTGCCGAAGATGCACTCGTGCTCCCCGACGACGACGCGGACGTCGTCGTCGTGGAGGAGGACCTCGTCGACATCGAGGCCAAGGTGCCGACCAAGGTCGCGGCGGCCGGCGACGAGGCCGAAGAGGAAGAGGAAGAGGAGCCGGACGACGAGGACGTCGAGGCCAGCCTGGACACCATCCTGAAGGAGCGGCTGGTCGTCGAGGAGGTCGAGGACGACGAGGACGCCCCCGAGCCCGAGGATCGGAGCGGGGACGGCGTGGAGCGGGTGCTGCCCAAGCAGCCCGGCGAGTTCGTCTGTCGGTCGTGTTTCCTGGTGAAGCACCCCAATCAGCTGGCGGACCGGAAGAAGATGCTCTGTCGCGACTGCGTGTGACGGGAGCCGACGATGCCAGTTCCGAACGACGATGAATCCGAGGACACGCCGCTGAGCGAACGACTGCTCGATGTGTTCGTGTTCATACCCGCCGGGCTGATGGTCACGGCCGTGGACGAGCTTCCGAAGCTGGCAGCCCGCGGCAGGGAGCGGATGGGCGTGCGCGTGTCGTCGGCCCGGGCGGTGGGGCAGTTCGCGGTGAAGGCCGGGCAGAGCGAGTTCCGACGGCGATCCGCGGCGTTGCGCCGCCGGGACCAGGGTGCCTCCGAGGTCCTCGGGGACGAGGAGCCCGAGGTGGCAGATGCCCCCAGGGCCTTCCAGAGGGCACCACGGGGCACCGATTCGGATCGCTCGGCCGATGCCGAGCCGGTGGTGTCGCCGATCACGTCGGAGCGTCCCTCGGTGCCGGCACCACAGCCGGCCACGGTCACGGCTCGGGCAACAGCCGCGGCAACTGCTTCGGCAATGGGCGACGGCCACGTTCCGGCCGCGTCGAGCCTGGCCATCCCCGGGTTCGACTCGTTGTCCGCCTCCCAGGTGGTCCAACGCCTCGACGGGCTGAATCGCCAGGAGCTGGTGTCGGTCCGCGCCTACGAGTCGTCCACCCGAGGCCGGCGCACGATTCTCAACCGGGTGGATCAGCTGCTCGACGAGCGGTCGTAGGCCGGTCGCGAGCAGTACGCCGAACGGGGGAGGGCACATGGAGGCAGTCCGGGTGGCGCGAGCCACGGACACCGAGCGCGTCGCCGAATTGGTCGACGAGTTCGCAGAGGAGATGGAGTCGCGACGGGGCGCTTCGCTTCTGAACGGCCCGGGTGGGTCCGGCCCGGCCCGCATCGACGGTCCCGAAGCGGTGGCCGTGGCATCAAGCGATCCCGGTCGACTGGCCCTGGTCGCCACCCTTGACGACGTAGTGGTGGGCATCGCCCTGTGCCACCTCGAGGATGCCGGGCCCACCGGTCGGCGCGGCGTGATCGACGCCTGCTATGTGGAGCCCGGGGCCAGGGTGGTCGGCCTCGGCCGGATGCTGATGGACCGGGCCTTGGCCTGGTGCACCGATCACCGGTGCCGTGGCATCGACGGATTCGCCTTCCCCGGGGACCGGGGGGCCAAGAGCTTCTTCGAGTCGGCGGGGTTCAAGGCCCGCCTACTGGTCATGCACCGCGACCTCGACTGATTGTGCCGACCGGGCCGGCACGGGACCCGTGAGGCTCAGGCCGGGGCGGGTGACGAAGAGTGGCCGCCCGGTGGTAGGGAGGCCGGGGCTCAGGAAGCCCGGCGCCCC